>Ga0315912_10004340_pt1 | contig 13505 bp, 8 predicted proteins | sample VfabasoilMG_FD_204469 | JGI IMG/M metagenome (GOLD analysis project Ga0315912, IMG submission 204469) | Garden soil microbial communities collected in Santa Monica, California, United States - V. faba soil | ecosystem: Environmental > Terrestrial > Soil > Garden | place: USA: California... | reverse complement strand
GCATGCCGTCGGGGCCGAATTCCGCGCGCGCCGGTGACGACCCGCCGCCCCAGGCGTCGGCTTCGAAGATCTGCTCGACCGCCGACAACGCCTTGCCGTCGAAGCGGGCCCGCGCGATGGCCACCGTGGTGGGCGTGCGCGTCTGTGCGTCCTTGCTCTTCACGTAGGTGAGGTACACCGTCCGGTTGTCCGCGAAGCGCGGGTGCAGGACGAGCGAGTGAAGGCTGCGGGAGGGGATCGACGGCGTCGGCCATCCCGGCACCGGCGCCGGGTCGAGCACGCCGTTGCGGATGATGCGCAGCCGCCCCGGCAGTTCGGTGACGAGCACGTCGCTCGTGCCCGGCACGAAGGTGAGGTGCCACGGCTGCACCAGACCACTCGCAATCGTCGTCACGGCGATGCGGACGGCGTCGCCCGGATTGCAGCCACCGTGGCGGGCCCCGGTCGGGGAACAGGGGCCTGGCGTGTAGGTCTCGAACGTCCAGGACGTCTGCGACTCGCCGTACGACGCCGTTTGCGCGACGGTGGACACCGTCCACCAGGCCAGGAGCACCACAACCGCGCCGAATCGATGTGGCTGCATGGTCTCGCCTTTCGGGTGCGATTTATCCGCTAACGCGCGACAGTATACGCGGGATAATTATCAGACAATGTCCACGCGAAAAGCCGGTGATCGTGTCGCCCACCCGCAGTACGGGCACGGAACGCTGAACAGTCTCAACGAGTACCATACGGTGATCGACTTCGACGAGCACGGGACCCGAACCTTCGTGTCCTCGCGTGTCGTCCTGACGGACTCGATGGTCCCTGCGCCCGCGAAGCCGGCCCGCCCGAAGAAGGCGCCGGCGAAGAAGGCCGCGCCGAAGGAGACCCCGCCGCCTCAGGAGTAGATCGCCGGGCCCCTTTGGCCTTCGCGCGTTCGCGCTCCTCGTTCTTGCGCTTCCGGATCTCGGCGATCCGCTGGGCCCGCGACTTCTCGAGCGGCGGCGCCGACGCGCGATAGTCGAACTCGGGCAGGGTCACGCGCGGCAGCGTCTTCTTGACCGCCCGCTCGATGGCGCGCAGATCCCCTTCCTCGTCCGGCGCCACGAACGTAAACGCCTCGCCGGTGAGCTCTGCGCGTCCGGTGCGGCCCACCCGGTGAATGTAGTCGTCGGGCGCCGCCGGCACGTCGAAGTTGATCACGTGGCTCAACGCATCGATGTCGATCCCGCGCGACGCCAGATCGGTCGCGACCAGCACCGTATACCGGCCGCTCTTGAATCCGGCGAGCGCCTGCGTGCGCTGCCCCTGCGAGCGGTTGCCGTGAATGCGCTCGGCGGACACCCCGCAGCGCGACAGGTGCTCGGCCAGCTGGTTGGCGCGGTGCTTGGTACGCGTGAACACGAGCGCCTGGGGCATCACGCCCCGCGTCAAGAGCTCCACGAGCAGGCCGGCCTTCAACTGCTGCGACACCGGATAGGCGGCCTGCGTAATACCGGACGCGGGGGCGGCCTGCCGCTGCAGCGCGATGGTCACCGGATTGCGCAACATCTCGCCCGCCAGTCTGGCGATCTCCGGCGGCATCGTCGCCGAGAAGAACAACGTCTGGCGGTCACGCGGGATGCGTCCGAGGATCCGCTTGATGTCGGGCAGAAAGCCCATGTCCAACATGCGATCCGCTTCGTCGAGGACGAGATGCTCGATGCCATCAAGCTTCGCGTAGGGCCGGCTCAGGTGATCGAGGAGCCGCCCCGGCGTGGCCACGATGACGTCCACGCCGCGACGGAAGGCTTGCTCCTGCGGCGCCATGCCCACGCCCCCGTAGACAGCCATGCCCGAAATCCGCGTGTGCCTCGCGAGCCCTCTGAAATCGTCGACGACCTGCGCCGCCAGCTCCCGGGTGGGTGTGAGGATGAGCGCGCGCGTCGCCTGCCGCTTCGGCTCACTCAAGAGGCGATGAAGCACCGGCAGCAGGAACGCGACGGTCTTGCCGCTCCCCGTCTGCGCGCAGGCGAGCAGATCGCGGCCGCTCATCGCGGGAGGAATGGCGTCGGCCTGAATGGGCGTCGGACGAGTGAAACCAAGGTCGCGGATTCCCTTTACGAGATCCGGGTGGAGACCAAAACTATTGAACGGCAACTGAACGGGGTCCTATCCTGCATCTCGAAAGATGCGAAAACTCTGATGGCGGGCCCGAGGATCTAATGCGGGAGGCCGGGAGGCGCAGCTGTCAGAAAGGCGCTATCAGTGTACCACCTTCCCGGCCGGCTTCGCTAAGCCCGGGCGCGCGCGAGCTGATGCACGGCCTGAAGAATCCGGCGGCCGGTCACCTGGACGTAGTTGCAGATCATGAACTGCGTCGCGAAGCCGGCAAGCAGCTGCAGCATCGCCATGGCGCGAAGCACGGATTTGACGTCGGGCGCCAGCCCGCTCTGATCGACGATCACGCGGTTGAACCAGATGGTGGCGCCAATCCACGCGCCGTAGCCAAGCAGACTTCCAACGACCGTCAGCCGCGAGAGCCGCGTGGCCTGCGCCAGCACTCTCGCGACGTCATCGGTGTGCTCGTGTTGTAGGGACATATCACTTCTCCTCTCGGGACAGCTGTTGACGCAACGACGCCAATCCATACGCGAGCCGGGATCGCACCGTGCCGATCGGGATCTCGAGCACGGCCGCGACATCGGCGAGCGTCATCTCTTCCTTGAAATGCAGGGTCAGTACAGCGCGGCTCGCGGGCGACAGCGTCGCGAGCAACGTCGAGAGCGCAGATGCGTCAACCTGCGGCATCGACGCATCCGTGGGGAGCTCCTCGAGCAGCTCATCGCCCACGAGCGCCGGCAGCCGCTTGCGCTTCTTCAGATGCTTGAACGCGACGCGACTGGCAATACGGAAGGCCCACGGCCTGAACACGTCAGCGTTCTGGAGGCCCCCCAGCTTCCGGTAGATCAGGAACAGCACGTCCTGAATCAGATCCTCGGCATCGTCAGCCCCGACGATGCCGGCCACATATCGCGCCAGCGACGGCCGGATGACCCGCAGAAGCGCTTCGAGCGCCTCGCGGTCGCCGAACTGCGCTCGCAGGACGAGCAGCGCTTCATCGGGAGACGTCGCCATCGGCCCCACTGACTCTATAGAGGCCCGCGCGCGCGCAAGAGTTCGGTATCATCGCCCGCGTGGGTCCCAGCCTCCTTTACCTGACCGCAGCCGCGGTGGCCATTGCGGCCGCCCCGCAGGCACCCACGCCCGCCGTGGCGGGCGGCGCGCCGGCGTTCGACGTCGTCGCCATCAAGCGGAATCCGGAGCCGGGCACGAACAATCCCCTCTCACCGCCTGTCGGTGGCCGTCTCGCGCTGCGGAACCAGACGGTGAGAGGGCTGATCTCCAGCTCGTACGGCATGCAGGACTACCAGATCATCGGAGGCCCAGGCTGGCTGCGTACTGACGGCTTCGATATCGATGCCCGTGTCGAAGCCACGCCTCCCCCGCCGCCACCACAGATGTTGCTGCGGATCCGCACGCTCCTCGCGGATCGCTTCAACCTGGTGATGCACAACGAACAGCGCGAGTTCCCGATCTACCGGCTGGTGCTGGCTCGAGCCGACGGCCAGCTGGGTCCGAATATTCGTCGAGGCGAGTGCGTCCCGCGTCCTCCGGGCAGCGCGCCGGTGTCTGACGCGCGTCAATCCTTCTGCGGCACCAATGTCGGGCCCGGCACGATGGTCGTCCGTGGCGGCACGATGCGGACGCTGGCGCAGCAATTGGGCCGTTACGCCGGCAGCGGCCGTCCGGTGTTCGACGCGACGAACCTCACGGGGCAATTCGAGTGGGAATTGAAGTGGACCCCTGATTCACCGGATGGCAGCGCCCCCGCCGACGGCGTGTCGATCTTCACGGCGATACAGGAACAGCTCGGCGTAAAACTCGAACCGGCACGCGGACCGGTCGACGTCCTGGTCATCGACCGCGTCACACCGCCTTCCGACAACTGACCCAGCCAACCAGCCGTAGACATCCTACGTCTAAGGCCGTAGAGTGTCTACGACTATGGCGACACCCTCTGACGGCCAGCGCCTGGAGCTTCTCCAGGGCACTCTCGACATGCTCATTCTCCGGACCCTCAAGTGGGGCCCCCAGCACGGCCACGGCATCGGTCAAGCCATCCGTGCGCAGTCGGACGACCTGCTCAAGGTCGAGACCGGCTCCCTCTACCCCGCGCTGCATCGCCTGGTGAAGCGCGGCTGGTTGAAGACGGAATGGGGTGTGAGCGAGGCCAACCAGCGGGCGAAGTACTACCAGCTGACCGCCGCAGGCAAGACGCAGCTGATTCGCGAGCAGGACCGCTGGTCCCGCCTCGTCGACGCCATCGGTCGAATCATGAACCCGGCCCGAGCGAATACGGGCGAGTAGCGAGCACAGGAGCGCGGCATGCGACCCGACGAAGGCGAGCTCAGCGAGGAACTCCGCGGCCACCTGGCGATCGAGATCAAGGAGCGGATCGATCGGGGCGAGGACCCGGAAAGCGCCCGCCGCGCGGCGCTCCACGAGCTCGGCTACGTGCCGGCCGTGCGAGACGAGATGCGGCGCGTCTGGTACAGCCGTTGGTACGATCAAGCCGAAGCCCTCGCGCGAGATATCCGGTTCGCCCTGCGCTCCCTCACCCGCGCCAAGGCCCTGACCGTCACGGTGGTGGTGACGCTGGCGTTGGGGATCGGTGCCAACGCGGCGATTTTCAGCGTGGTTCGCAGCGTGCTGCTGCGTCCGCTCGTCAATCGGGACGCGGATCGGCTGATCTACATCCGCCAGAGCGCGCCAGGGATCGGGACCGACAACTTCACCTTCTCCGTTCCGGAAATCAACGACTTCAAGGCGCGCGCCACGACGGTCGCCGCGTTTGGCGATTTTTCCACCGTGGACTTCACCCTGATCGGTTTTGGCCACGGTCCTCGTCTCGTGAAGGCCGGTGTCGTCAACGGCTCCTTCTTCGAGGTCATGGGACTTCGTCCCGTGCTCGGCCGCCTGTTGAACGCCAGCGACGGCAGCCCCGGAGCGCCAGGCGCGGTCGTGCTCACCCACCGGTTCTGGACGACCGTGCTCCAGAGCGACCCGTCGGTGATTGGCCAGACCGTCCGTCTCGGACCACGGCCAGCCACGGTCGTCGGCGTCCTCGAACCATCCGTCCCCTATCCCGAGGAAACACAGGTCATCGCGAATGTGGTGACGAGTCCGCACCATTCTCTGGCGATGATGAATACCGCCCGCACGCACCGCATGACGGAGCTCTTTGGCCGGCTGGCGCCCGGCGCAACACTGGAAGCGGCGCGCGCGGAACTCTCGAACGTGCACGGAGCGATGGTGCGGCAATACCCGGAGGCGTACGCCGCGCGGGCTCGAGTGCAGCTGCAGGTGAGAACGCTTCGCGATCAACTCGCCTCGCCCGCACAGACCATCCTCCTCGTGCTGCTGGCGGCAACGGCGGTCGTGTTCGTCATCGCGTGCTCGAACGTCGCGAACTTGATTCTGGCGCGCTCGGTCCGCCGCGAAGGTGAGCTGGCGGTACGCGCCGCCCTTGGTGCGGGTCGCGGCGCGCTCCGGCGCACCCTCCTTGCCGAGAGCCTCGTCATGTGCACCGGCGGCACGATCCTCGGCCTGCTGCTGGCGAAGCCGCTGGTGGCGGTCGCGTCGCGCTATGCCGCGCGCTTCTCCATTCGCGCGCTCGACGCCACGGTCGATGCCAGCGTCCTGTGGCTCGGCGCGGGTCTAACCATCGTTGCAGCGGTGCTGCTCGCCTTGGTGCCACGCCTCCCGTCATCCGATCGCACGGCCGGCATGGGACTAGCTGCAGGCACCGTGCGGCTCACGCCGGGCACGAACCGCCGTCTGCGGGCCTTCGCCACGATTCAGATCGCCTGTTCGTTCGTCTTGCTGGCGGGTGCCGGCATGCTGATCGCCACGCTCACGGCCCTGCAGACCGCGAGCACCGGCTACGACATGCGGCAGGTCCTGGCGATCGACGTTCCGACGACCGCGACGGCCGTCTACGAGCCGACACGAGCCACCTTCTTTCCGGAAGCCGCTCGGCGCCTCGGCGAGCTGCCGGGCGTGCAAGGTGTCGCGTCCGGGTTGGTCGTGCCGTGGCGCGACCGCAGCTTCAGCAACAGGGTCCCGTTTTCCGTCGAGGGCTATCAGCCGGCCGACGGCGAAGAACGCCCGACCGCGCAGTTGCGGGTCGTCTCGCCTGGATTCTTCGGAGTGCTCGGGGTCCCGGTTCTCGCGGGCCGCGACTTCACGGACGCGGAAGGCAGCGACGTCGCCATCGTGAGCCAGAGCGTGGCGCAGAGAATGTTTCCGAGCGCCGACGCGCTCAATCGACGTCTGTGGTTCGGGACCGCAACCGCCAAGCCGCTCCGCATCATCGGCATCGTCGCGGACGTCGACGACCAGAACGTGGTGCAGGAGCCGACGCTGACGATCTACCAGCCGATTCGCGGTGGCGTGATGGGACAGCTGGCCAACCGCCTGTTCGTCCGAGCCGCGGGAGACCCATACACGCTCGTCCCGTCGGTCACCCGCATCATCCGCGAGATCTCCGCCGACCAGGCCGTGGAGCGCCCGGCGACGCTCGAGGATGTGCGCGCCGAAGTATTGATGCCGGAACGGTTGAACACGTTCGTGTTCTCGGCGTTGGGCGGCATCGCGCTGCTCATCGCCGTGGTCGGCGTGGCGGGCGTCCTGGCGTTCTCGGTGGGCGCGCGCATGCGAGAGTTCGGTGTCCGGCTGGCGGTCGGCTCGACACCCCGGGAGCTGCGGACCGGTGTGTTCCGGGACGGCGTTCGGATTGCGGCGTTCGGGATCGCCGCTGGCGCGGCCGGCGGCTATGCGCTCGTGCGCGTGGCGGAGCGGCTCTTGGGGACCGTGCAACTCCCCGGCGCGCTACCCGTGATCGGCGCCGCAAGCGTGCTCATCGGCGCGGCGGCCGTCGCGTCGTTCGTGCCGGCTATGCGCGCATCCCGGGTCGACGTCCTGCAGTCGCTTCGCTCCGAATAGGATCCGCGACGGGATCGGCGTTATTCTCCGGTCAGATGAGCTGGCTCGACAACGTCCTGCAGGATCTGCGGCACGGTGCGCGGCTGCTGGTCAAGAATCCCGGCTTCTCGGCGATCGCCGTCCTGTCCATCGCGTTCGGCACGGGCGCCAACGTGGCGATGTTCAGTGCCACCGACGCGTTGCTTCTGCGCCCGCTGCCCATCCGGCACGCCGAGGGGCTGTTCACCGTCGGCATGCCGGTCACACTCGGGCCGGTTGGCGAGACGCAGATGTCGTATGCCGACTTCGACGACGTGCGCCGAAGAAGCCGGACGATGCACTCGTGGGTCGCGTTCGACACGCAGCGGTCTGCCGTGGGCCTGACCTCCGACTCGCAGCGCGTGCGCCTCGTGACGGCCGTCAGCGGCAACTTCTTCGACGAGCTCGGCGTGCCCATCCTTCTCGGACGTGGCTTCACGGCTGGAGAAGATGTCGTGCCCGGCCGCGACGCTGTCACTGTCTTGAGCTATGGGCTCTGGCAACAGCTGTTCAATGGCGACCCACAAGTCGTGGGCCGGCAGGTCTCGATCGGCAGCCACTGGTTCACCGTCGTCGGCGTCACGGACAAGTCCTACACGGGCATGTACCAGCGCGACATCCCGAACGAGTCGTTCGTCCCGCTGGCGATGGAGCGCGAGGTGTTCCGCATCGCGGGGCGGGATCCGCGCGCCGATCGGATGCTGCGGTCGGCGACGGTCAAGGCCAGGCTGCGGCCGGGCACCTCGCTCGATGAAGCACGCGCGGAGATGCGGATCGTCGCGGGCGAACTGGCGCGGGCCTACCCGGGCACGAACAACGGTCAGGACGTCGTCGTGCAGACGGAGTTCCAGGCGCGCGTCAGCAGCGGACAACTCGAAGCCGGTGTGCTGCTCATCCTCAACATCCTGGCCGTCGCGGTCTTGTGCGTCGCGTGCGCGAACGTTGCCGGCCTGTTGACGAGTCGTGCGCCGCTGCGGCACCGCGAACTCGCCGTCCGGCTCGCCGTGGGCGCTGGGCGCGGCCGCCTGATCGCGCAGCTCCTCACCGAGAGTCTTCTCCTGGCGATCCTCGGCGGACTCGGGGGCATTGCCGTGGGCGAGGCCGGCATCCGGCTGTTGCGCGGGATCACCTTTCCGACTGATCTCATCGGGCCGCCTTCCTTCGTCATGGACAACCGGGCGCTCGGCTTCAGCATCGCCGTCGCGGTCGTCAGCGCGCTGATGTTCGGCCTGGGGCCGGCGTTGAGCACCACGCGTATCGACCTGTCGTATTCGATGCGCGGGACCGAGGCCGCCATGCGCGGGCGGTGGATGCCGGGCGGCCGGAGCAGCCTCACGGCGATGCAGGTGGCGTTGTCACTGATGCTGCTGACGATCGCGGCCATCACCTACCAGACGTTCGCGGAGACGTTCGGCCGCGGGCCCGGCTTCCGGACGACCCACATGGCCAAGATCAGCGTGGACGCCGCGCAGCTTGGCTACGAGGGCGCGCGCGCCACCGAGTTCTTCGACCGGGTCGTCACCTCTACTCGTCAGCTGCCCGGCGTCAGATCGGCAGCGGTCACGTCCGCGATGCCGCTCTTCGGAGTGGAGCTCATGCCGGTCGTCTTCGATACCTCCAAGACGACGGGGGCGGCCGATGGCGTGACCATCTTCGCCAACGTCGTCAACGAAGACTACTTCGAGACGATCGGGGTCGGCCTGCTCGAGGGGCGAGCCTTCCAGTCCACCGACACGCCTGATGCGCCGGAGGTGATCGTCGTCAACGACACCATGGCGCGGCACTACTGGCCGGGCCGGAGCCCGGTGGGCCAGCGCGTCAGGCTCCGGGAGGTCGGCGGACCGATCGCCGAGGTCGTGGGTGTCGTCGCGACGACGACGTACCTGTATCCGAGCGAAAAGCCGCAGGACATGCTGTATCTGAGCTTCCGTCAGCATGCGCGCGGCGACATGGTGGTGCTGGCCCACACCGCCGGGGCGTCAGCCGGGCCGCTGAGCGGGATCCGGCAGATCGTCCGCGGTCTCGATGCGGCCGTGCCGGTCTACGACGGCCAGACGATCGAAGCCTTCTATCGGGCGCGGGCTACGGGGCTCGGCGACGTCATCATGACGCTGGTGGGCGCGATCGGTGTCATGGGCCTCACGATCACGCTCGTCGGGCTCTATGGTCTCGTCTCGTACGCCGTCAACCGACGGACGCGCGAGATCGGCATCCGAATCGCCATCGGTGCCACCTACGGCCGCCTGCTCAGGATGCTGCTGCGTCAGGGCCTCACGCCGGCGTGGGTGGGGATCGTGGCCGGCGTGTTCCTGAGCGTCGTCACGGCGCGCCTGCTGGTCACCGTCGTCGAGACGACGGCGACCCTGCGTCCAGTCATCATGCTGATCATCGTGCCTGTGCTGGTGACGGTGACGCTGCTGGCCGCGTTCGTGCCGGCTCGTCGCGCCGCGAGAACGGATCCCACCGCCGCGCTGCGCTACGAGTAGGCCCGGCTCAGAACTCGATGACGAGGCCGCCCGACGGCACGATGGGCAGCAGCGATTCCGTCGGGTTGAACACGCGGCCGGCCCGGTCGATACCGTATGGCGTGTTGCGAAGGTTCGTCCGGTTGAAGATGTTCGCGACGTCCACGAACAGCACCAACCGCCGGCCGGACCAGTTGAACGCGCGATCCGCGCGGACGTCGAATCGCGAGTAGGCCGGCAGACGCAACGTGTTGCGCTGGGTGGAGAGCCCGTAGAAGAGCGGACGGCCGTCCGCCGTCGGCACATTGCCGAGCCCCTGCGACGGTTCGCCGATGTAGCCGATCATCGGGTAGTTCGACCCATACCGGTATCGCCCGCTCACGCTGGCGCGGCTCGAGAGTCGATAGTTCCCGTACAACGAGACGGTGTGGCGCTGATCCGCGTCCGCCCAGAACTGCTCGCCGGTCCCGGTTCGCGTGTACCGGAGGCGGCCATACGCATACCCGGCCCACCCGGACAATCCGTCCGGCGCGTCGCGCCGCATCACCACCTCGACGCCGCGCGCCTCCCCCCGCAACACGTTGCTCCAGGGGTCGTCGAAGTCGGTTGGAACGATCGCGCCGTTCGGCGCGAGGCGCGGCTCCAGATTCGGTGTCCAGAGCACGTTGCGCTCTTCACGGGCGTAGACGTTGAAGAGGACACGTATCTGGCGAGGCAGCGTCTGCTCGACACCGGCGTCGACGTGCAGCGCGCGTTCGGGTTTCAGGTCCAGGCCGGCGTTGAATCCGTGGACAGCATCGAGATCGGGGAACTGCCGGTATATCCCGGTTCCGCCGCGGAGACGCGTGCGCCCGCCGAGACGCAGCTCCGCGTTGACCCACGGCGAGCCGGTCGTGGCTCCGGTCAGCGACCAGTGGTCCACGCGGGCGCCGGGGGCCACGGTGAGCCGTGAACCAGCGCCGAAACGGACCTGCCCATAGGCGGAGGTGGCGGACGCCCGTTCGTCGTACTGGTTCAGCGTGACCGGCGGAGCCGCCGCCGACAACTGACGCACCAGGCGGTTCCGGCCGTCCAGCCGTTCGACGTCGCCGCCGAACTCGATCACCGTGCGTGTGGTCGGCGAAAACGACGCGTCAGCACGCCATCCCAGCTCGGTGGACCGCACCGCATCGATCGTCGCACCCGCGTCGTTGACGTTGTCGTAGTCGAGGCCGGTGAAGTACAGCCGCTGTGTGACCGCGAATCGGGGTCCGGGTAGATAGCGCCACGACAACGATGTGAGCCACGCGCGGCTGACACCGCGCCGGATCTCGTTGAGGTCGATGTCCGTCTCCCCTTCCTCGAACACCGCGCGGCCGACGAGCGTCGAGATGCTGACCTGGTGCTTGGACGTCAGGTCGTACGCGACCTTTGCCTGCGCGTCCACGAAGCCGAACGCGAAGCCTCCATCGGGATCGATCCGCTTGATCAGATAGTCGAGATAGCTGCGCCGCACCGAGGCCAGCCACGAGCCTTTGCGCTGCGGCAACGGCCCCTCTCCGAGAAAGGTGACGCTCGTGCCGCTCAAGCCCGCGCGACCGTGGAACCGGTCCCGCTGGCCGTCACGAGTCGCCAGATCGACTTCGGCGCCCATGCGCCGGCCCGTGCGCTGGGGGTAACTGCCCGGGAGCAGCGAGACGCTGCCCAGCACCTCGCTGTTGATCATCGCGATCGACCCGCCGTCGCTGATGCCGTTCACCGCGTGCATCAGGTAACGCGTGGGCACGCCGTCGACAACCATTCCCGTGTAGCGGAATGGATTGCCGCGCACGGCGAACTCGCTGTAGAAGTCGTCGGTCGCCGTCGCCGATGGCAGCGCCTGAATCGCCCGCATCGGATCGTCGAGCACGGCGCCGCGCAGGGTCTCGAGCTCGCGCCCGTGGAGCGACGTGCCGCCAGGCACGGCATCGGATTCGGCCCGAAGCGACCCCGAGACGGTCACACGCTCCGTATAGGCGCCCGCGCCTTCCGACAGCCGGATCGTCATGTCCACCGGCGCCGCACCCACGTCGATCTCGCTGTTCAAGAGCGCGTAGCCGATCACCGAGGCGTTGATCGTCAGGCGCCCTTGCGGCACCGTCAGGTTGAAATGTCCCTCGGCGTCTGTCTCGGCGACGCTCGACTGCCCTTCGGCGTAGATCACGACGCCTTTGATCGGGCGCTCGGTGCGATCGTCGATGACGATGCCCGCGACGGTGCCCGTCTGCGCCGCGGCCGGCGTGGCGAGGCCGAGTGTGACCACGATGAGACCGGGAGCGATCCGCACGTCGCGTGAGCGCAGAGCACGATGAATGCCAGGTGCGAGTGACGCGATCCCGTGATGGGCGGCCACTTCGCAGGTGACATCACGTCGAGCGTGCGTCATCGGCTCTGGACACCCCTGATCCAGGTGTCTCCCAGGTGGTGCACACTCCGTCACTGACCTGCGACACGCTCGGCTCCCAGCCCTGAACAACCGTGCCGGGACGTCGATTAAGGCTCATGTGTGGACCTACGGACTTGTGTTCGCCGCGGGCCTGGCAGCCGGCGCGGCCGTGGTCAGGTTCGTGGCCCGTCGCCGACCCGCGGCGGGGCTGGACCCCGCTCACTGGTCTGAGCTGGTTGACGGCGACGTCCTCGCGCTGGCCGAGGAGGCGACGGCGTTCGGCATCTGGCAGTCCGATGTCGATTCCGCGGAATTGACGCTCTCGGCGAGCGCCGCCCAGCTCAGTGGCTTCGAGCCGCGGCCGGTGCGTGTGTCGCTCGCGCAGATTCACGACCTGCTGCATCCCGACGATCGCGATCGCACGCAGGCGGCCGTGGATCAGGCTGTCGCCACCGACGGCGCCTTCAACGTCGAGTTCCGCTCGCGGATGCCCGATGGCTCCTACAAGTGGCGCCGCGGACGCGGCCGGATCCGAAGGAAAGGCGCGGCCCGCCGTCTGATCGGCGCGATCATCGACATCGAGCACGAGCGCGGCATCCTCGATCAGTTGGCGCACAACGCCGAGCGCCTCGCGCTCGCCGAGGAAGTGGCCGGGTTCGGGGTGTGGGAGTTCGAAGTCGCGACCGGCACCATCAACATGACGGCAGGCGCCGCCGCGCTCAGCGGCTTTGGACGGCGGGCCTGCGTCGTCACCGGCCCGCAACTCGACCAGCAGGTGCATCCGGAGGACCGGGACGCCGTCCTGGCGGTCGTCAAGCGCGCGATCGGGCACGGCGAACCGTACCGCATCGAGAACCGCATCGTCACCGAGGATGGCAGCCTGCGATGGATACGCAGCCAGGCTCGCGTCGACGTCGTCGACGGCCGATCGACTCGCATCACCGGCGCCATCATCGACATCACGCACGAGAAGCTCCTGCTCGAGCAGTTGCGGCAGAACGCGGAGCGCATGGCGCTGGCGGAACAGGCGGCCGGGTTCGGCATCTTCGAGACCAACCTGCGCGCCGAGCGGATGACCTTTTCCCCCGGCTGGGCGACCATCGCCGGCATACCGCCGCACGTCACGTCGCTCACTCGTGAAGAGGCCACGGCGATCGTCCATCCCGAGGATCGCGAGCGCCTGCTCGGCGGGGTGCCCGAGGCCGCCAGGGTCGGACACGCCGGTCACGACTACCGGGTCGTCCTGCCTGACGGCTCGATCCGGTGGCATCGATCGCACGTCCGGGTCCAGAGCGTCGACGGCGAGCCGATGACGATGGTCGGTGCCGTCATCGACATCACGCGCGAAAAGCAGATGCTGATTTCGCTCGAGGAGGCGCGGCAGCGCGCGGAGGCGGCGACGCTCGCCAAGAGCGAGTTCCTCGCCAACATGAGCCACGAGATCCGGACGCCGATGAACGGCGTGATCGGGATGACCGGCCTCCTGCTCGACACTGCCCTCACGCCCGAGCAGCGCGACTACGCGGAGACCGCCCGCAACTCGGGCGAGGCGCTGCTCACGATCATCAACGACATCCTCGACTTTTCGA
>Ga0315912_10004338_pt1 | contig 13509 bp, 13 predicted proteins | sample VfabasoilMG_FD_204469 | JGI IMG/M metagenome (GOLD analysis project Ga0315912, IMG submission 204469) | Garden soil microbial communities collected in Santa Monica, California, United States - V. faba soil | ecosystem: Environmental > Terrestrial > Soil > Garden | place: USA: California... | reverse complement strand
GGACGGTCTTCATCAGGTCGGCGCGACTCTAAGCCCTCGGGGCCGGATAGGCCAACGTCGTCTGCCGCAAGCCGGGCGGAAGACCTACGATTTCGAGCGAGCTGCCATCGTGTGCTAAAACCGGGCGGATGCTCGCCCACTGCCCCAAGTGTGCCTCATCATTGCTGGTCCCCGGGGAGGGTGTGCGCGCCAGCAGCGGAGCCTCTGCGTTACAGTGCCCGAGCTGCTCGGGCTTCTGGGTACCGCCGGAGGTCGTCACGCTGCCGGCAAGCCTCTCGGTGTTGAGCAAGCGGGACACGCGCCCGGCGCAGCCGCTCTTGGATCAACGCACCGGGCAATGCCCGGAGGGCCACGGGTTGCTGCGGCGCGCACGCGTCACCTTTCACGATCCCTATTTCTTGGAGCGCTGTGCGCGCTGCGGCGGCGTTTGGTTCGACGCTGGTGAATGGTCGCGCGCGGTGGCAGACGAGCTGCTCGGCAACTTGTCCGAGGTGTGGAGCCCAGCCTGGCGCAAGCACCTGTCCGATCAGCAATCTCACGACTCGCTCGAGGTCGACCTCAGCGCCAAACTGGGTAGCGAGCTCTTCAGCGCGCTGCGTGCCCTGGCGGGCAAGCTCGAAAGCCACCCACAACGCGGCGTCGCGCTGGCCTACCTCAGCGAACGCCTCAAACATCACCTGGCCGACGTGGATGATCTACAGGCCGGGCTCACGCGCGGAGTCCCAAGGGACCCCCCCTCCCCCCCCCAAGTCCCCGACCCGGCCCAATATCCCACCCAGCCAAACCACGCCCGTGGCCCCAAATAGTCCGGCTTTTGCCGGTATTTCCGCGGTTGGATTGTCCGCACCATTACTTAGCGAAGCCCCCCCGGATAGAACGATCTTGCGCGAATCGACGACGCCAGAGCGCGCGGTGCTAGAAGGCGCCCCATGGACGAGGCGTTATTCGCTGCAACTGGACTGGAAGTCGATCAAGCGCTGCTGACCGCGTTCCAGAACGATGGGATTTCTGCGCCCACCGCGGTTCAGCAGGCGGCCATCGCGCCAATCTTGGCTGGTCAGCACGTGATCATTCAATCCGGCACTGGCACCGGCAAAACCCTCGCGTACTTGTTGCCGATTTTGCAGCGACTGCGAAACAGCGACAGCGGTCGCAGCTTGATCTTTGCGCCCGCTACCGAGCTCGCATTGCAGACCCAGCGCGTGGCCGACCGCTACAAACATCCGAGCATCAATACCGGCGCGTTGGTGTCCACGACCAATGCCAAGAAGCAGAAGGCCAAGGTCACCCAGAGCACGCGGCTGATCGTGGGCACACCCGGGCGCATTCTGGATCAATTCGCCGAGCGCAAACTCAAGGGCGTGACGACCATCGTTCTGGACGAGCCGGACCCGATCCTGGCCACGCCGGGGGCGGACTACCTGCGCGAAATTTTGTCCCGCCCGGAACCGAAAGTGCAGCTGATCTTCGCGGCCGCGACGCTGGGCGCGAACGCCCGACGCTTGGCCGACGAGTTCATGGGAGACGCGCGCGTCCATACTCAGGTGGCGGAGGATCCGCTGCACACCAGCATCAGCCACCAATACCTGAACGTACGCACCGAGAGCACGAAGGACATTCAGCTCGCGCACTTCATCGAAGAAGCCAAATGCAAACGCGCGATCGTGTTCGTGAACCAGCCCAACTTGATTCGGCACCTGTATCGCTTTCTCAGCGAGCGCAATCTGAAGCCCGTGAGCCTGAGCACCGATCGTTCGAAGCTCGACCGTCAGCTGGCGTTGCGCGCCTTCGGGGCTGCCGAGGCGCGCGTGCTCATCACCACCGATCAAGCGATGACTGGCATCGATATCCCGGACGTCGAATGGGTACTGCACTTCGAGCTGCCGAGCTCGGGCCTGGCCTACGTGCACCGCGCGGGCCGCACCGGCCGCGCCGGAAAGAGCGGACATTCGGTGGTGTTCGTCACGCGTGAAGATCGACCGCGCCAAGAACGCATCGCCAAAGAGCTCAATATCCGCTTCAGCTCGGCGCGCTCCTCAGAGTAAGCAGCCGTTCACTTGCGCCGGTACACGAGCCAGCGCAGCTCGACCGGCGTCTTGTCCGCCGGCATGTTGTAGATATTGCAGCCTCGCGACCAATGTTCGAACCATTCCGTCGGTGGCCACGCGCTGGGATCGGTATGCGCCTTCTCGAATTCGTACGCCGACTCGTCGGAAATGAGCTCGAAGGGCAGCTCCTCCACCAGGAACGAAAGGTCCTTGCGCGAGAACAGACTCGTAAACCAGGTGGCTCCGAGTTCGCGCGCCAGCCGATCGGGTTCGCAACCGTTTTTGCCGAGAAAGACGTTGAACAGCAACAACCCTTCTGGCGCGAGCGCATCAGCCAACTTGACGAACAACGCCCGCGCTTCGTCCGCCGTTCGGAAATGCGTCAGAACCTCCGAGGCAAGCGCCAGTCGATATCGCGCGCGCTCCAAGCGAAACTCAGCGGACAAAATATCGGCTTCGAACACACGCAGCGGGAGCGACGAACCGCGGACGCTGCCTCGCATCGTCTCGCAGAAGGCGGGAACCAGCTCGATCGCGTCCGTGGCATAACCCTTGGCAGCGAGCGCCAGCGCGTTGCGACCGGTACCCGCTCCCACATCGAGCACTGGGGACCCAAAGCCGAGGGTCGACGCAATGCGCATCACTTTGGCATCGGGATGCGCACCAAATAGCGGCCCCGTCCGCGTTTCGAGCCAATCGTTGTAGCGGTCGTTGAGGCTCTGCCCGACGAGCTCGGCCGTGTAGGTCACGGGAGCGCCCGGGCCCGCCTCCCAGCTGATCACGATCGCGCCATTCGGCGATTCCTCGTAGCCATGCGACAGCGCCGCATGCAAGCCGACACGCAACTGCTCGCGCTCCTCGCTCGAGATCGTCCGCCCCAGCATCGCCCAAGCCGTAGTGAGTCTCGAGGCAAACTCATCCGCCATCACCGGCATACAGGGGAACTGCAGCGAGCCCCTGAAGATCATCCGATTCTCGAGAGTGCGCATGATCGATGCGCGCAACTCAGCCGCCGAAGCCCCCGAATTCTCCTTGCGAATCTTTTTGGCCATCGCGCTCGGCGGCGTGTTTATCACGCATTCACAACGCCCCCAACCACGCGACTCGCTCGCCCAACCTCGATCCCAACCGCTGCCGCCCCCGAATCCCATCCCACCCCCATCCCCGCCCCCCATCCCAACCAATCGCTCCCGCTGCCCCCTTACTCCCTTCCTCCCGCGCGCCGGCCCTTCACCGAACAACGCTGCCCACGCCCCCAGGTGCAACTCGTGACTCCCCTCGGGTGACTACCTCGATCCCCTGTACCGCTCGCGAATTCCCCCCGATATTTCCCGCAATTCCCTAGATTTTTTGCAAACTCGGTTCAAGGGAGCCGCACCCGGCACGACGAGCTTCACTCGCAGCATCTGCAGTAAGCAGCCATTGGCCTGTATTTTTGGCTGGATTGGCAGGGGACTCCGTCGTCACCACGAGGGGAATCACCTACGGAGACGAGGGGATCGAGCGAATGAAGCGGGGGATCGCCAAACGGAAGCCAAGAAAACGGCCATTTTGCACGAATCCCGGCGTCGGAGAAGCGCGGCATTCTCTCGTCGCAGCGCTTCCAGCTCGTCAACAGACGAGTACAGATCACACTTGGGGATCTGTGTCGATCGTCTTGTCTACTTTTTCGAGTCGAGGTCGCCGGTACCAGCCGCGGCGCGCTGCGGTGAAGTCGATGCCGGCCAGAAGCGAGGCGAACGCCGAGCCGTCGATCGCAATTTGCGCCTTGCCGCCATTCATCCCGCCTTGGCTGATGGGTCACGCTGCGAAGCACTACTTCGTACGCGAACTATCGGCGGAGCTGAGAAGGGTCTCAGCGGTGTGAGGCTATACTTCGGACACGAACGGACACGAACGGACACGAACTATGGGCGGAGCCCCGGAGACCGACGGGGGCCGAAGAGGCAACTGGGGTGAGGCCGATGAATGTCTTCTCAAGGGGCTGCCTCTCGGCTGCCCTCGGCGGCTCGCGTGCACCGGTGGGTCACGGCGTGCGGTCCCGCGGCTCGATTTTTCGGGCTCGGGCAGGCACGGGCACGGGGTCGGAGCGCTAGACGCGTCTTTTTTCTGCCGTTTGCGAGGATCTACCGCAGGGAGGCCGAGGCAGTGCTACTAGGCCGCTCGCATGAACGCAGACGCCAAGCTGTTTCCGAGTGCAGCTCCCTCGCCCGCGGTGGTCCCGCGTGGCGTGCTGTTGCGCGTTGGGCTGCTGTGCGCGGCTGCGGTGTTGTCGCTGTGGGTGATCAAGATCGCGTTGTTCGCGGCGGTCGGGACGTTGCTCGGGTTCGTTTCGTTGCCTGCGCAGCCGCGGCGTCAGGTGTTCGTGCTGAAGCTTTCGTTGGCGGTGGCGGGCGCTTGCGCGACTTTCGGTACGTTTCGTTTTTTGGTGCGTGAGGCGGTGCCGGGCATGGTCGAGGGCGGAACGACGGCCACGGAGAAGCGCGCGGTGTCGCGCTTGCGTGAGATCCTTTTTGCGCAGGATGCCTGGCGCAGGAACGCTTACTACGATCCGGACGGTGATCACGTAGGGTCGGCGGGGTTGCTCGGCGAGCTGAGCGGAGAGCTCGGCGTTCGCGGCGGTAACCGCATCGAGCAGCCGGTGCTGGAGGGCTATCCCAAGCTCGTCGATACGCGGCTCGGACCCGCGGCGGAGATCGGCGGCTACTTGGTCGTCGTGTGTTTGCCCACGCGTGGCGGCGGCTATAGCGCGAAGCCGGGCGATGCCATCGACGATGAGGGCGCCGAGCGGCACTTTTACGCCTACGCCTGGCCTGCCGAGCGCGGGCAAGGTCTGACGGTTGCGTATTTCGTGGATGAGCACGAACGCATTTTGTTGGCCGATAGCCAGGAGGCGGAGCCGCGTCGCTTGATTGGCATCGACGCGCCGCCCGCTTGCGACGACATTTCGGACCCGCGCACCAGTGCTGATTGGCGCGTCTGGCGGCACAAGAAGCCGCGCAGCAGCTTGCCCTACGACAACCCCCGATAACGATGGATGAGCAGTACAAAAGCGATCTGAACCGCGACGTGAAGCCGGCCAGCCCCGGTGAGTTTGCGGCGCTCGAGATTGGGCCGATGCGTGTCTGGCCGCCGGTGGTGCTGGCGCCCATGGCAGGCGTCACGAACTATCCCTTTCGCTCGTTGTGCCGGCGCTTTGGCGCAGGCCTGTACGTGAGCGAGATGATCACCGCTCGGCCGCTGGTCGAGGGCAATCAGAAGACGCTGCGCATCGCCGATTTCGGTGCGGAAGAGAGCCCGCGCAGCCTGCAGCTATACGGCGTCGATCCGTACTACGTGGGTGAAGCCACGAAGCGCCTCGTGGGTGAAGGCCGCGTCGATCACATCGACATGAATTTCGGCTGCCCGGTGCGCAAGGTCACGAGCAAGGGCGGCGGCGCGGCGATCCCGGTCAAACCCAAGCTTTTGGCCGCAATCGTCCGCGCCTGCGTGCAAAATGCAGGTGCGGTTCCGGTCACCATCAAGTTCCGGATGGGCATTCACGACGAGCTCTTGACGTTTTTGGACGCCGGGCGCGTCGGCGAAGCGGAGGGCTGTCGCGCCGTCGGTCTGCACGCGCGCACCGCGGCGCAACTGTACGACGGTGAAGCGCGCTGGAGCGCGATCGCCGAGTTGAAGCAAGCCGTGACGCGCATCCCCGTGCTCGGCAATGGCGACATTTGGGAAGCCGAAGACGCGCTGCGCATGATGCGCAGCACGGGTTGCGATGGCGTGATCGTGGGCCGCGGTTGCCTCGGTCGTCCGTGGTTGTTTCGAGACTTGGCCAGCGTGTTCGACGGCCGCGAGCCGGAGAACCCGCCGCTGCTCGGCGGCATCGTCGAGATCATGTTGGAGCACGCCGCGCTCTTGTGCGAATGGTTTGGAGAGCGCCCCGCGATGCGCTCGTTTCGCCGCCACTCGACCTGGTACACCAAGGGCTTTCGCGGTTCGGCAGAGCTCAGGCAGCGCCTCATGCAAATTGCCACACTCGCGGATTTGCGAGGTGCCCTGGAGAATATCGACGCACGCCAGCCCTTCCCGCCCTCAGCAATGCGCGTGCCGCGCGGCAAGGGTTCGGGCACCCAGGCCGTGAGTCTGCCCGAAAATTATCTGCTCGATCGCGACGATGCGACGCCGCCGGGCGCGGACGCGGAAGACGAATTTTCTGGTGGCTGAAAGCCGCTCTTCTGGCGGCTGAGCGGCAGAAATGCCCCGCAGGGGCGCGCCCCCTTGCCGCGCTCAACGGGCCGAGCGCGAAACCCGAGCGAAACGCCCAAGTGACCACGTGCCACGTGACGGACGTTCGAGTCGCGTGTACGCTTCGCATCGGGAGTCCAAGGGGTTTCGTTGACCCCGTAGCCAGGACGTCACCATGCGAGTTCCTCAAATGGTCAGTGACTTCTTCGAGTGGCGCTGGGCGCCATGCGTCGGCCTTACGGGCGGGTCGCTGGCATTCGTTGCGTTCGCCGTGCTCTTGATTCCGACGCGTCCCGAGGGTGAACCGCGCGTGGTCACCGCTTCTGCCCTCGACAACCCGCAGCCGCAACGTGCGCAGTACACTGCGTCTTTGGCACGCGCCGTCCCCGAACCCGACGACACGCAGCAGGAACATACGGTAGCCAGACCGATCGTGCGCACGCCGCCGCCCACGGCCGGGCGCGCCGTACCAGCGAGTCCGCCACCCGCCCGCGGCTTCTCTCCGATCCTCGATCGTCCCCCGCCACCGATGCCCGTGCCCACGCCGATGGCCGTGCCGCCACCGATGCCCGCGCCCCCGGTTCCCGTGAGCGTGCCGATGCCCGCCACCGGGCAGGTGCCGCCGCCGCCCGCGATGCCCACCGCGCAACCAGGACCTGGCATGCAGGCACCCATGCCTTCGGCCCCGGCGCCACTGCCTCCACCCAACCTCCAATCAGCCGCGCCCGCCCCGGCGCCCGCGCCCGCGCCCACACCCGGGTCGACGGTCGTGAACTCACCCGAGGGCCTACCCACACGTGATACTCAGAGTCGTTAGAGCGCAGGTGATCCGTTGAGTGAGTCCGTGCGGCTCGATCGCTTCTTGTTCGCAGCGCGCTTGTTCAAATCACGCACACTGGCCCAGAGCGCGTGCGAGGCGAGCCACGTGAAGGTCAACGGCACGCCCGCGCGCTCGAGCCACCCCTTGCGTGTGGGTGACGAAATCCGCGCCTTCTCACCGCGCGGCAGTATCGTTTGGGAAGTCTTGCGGCTCGCAGAAAAGCGCTTGGGAGCGCCCGAAGCTCGCCTGCTGTACGCCGATCATTCGCCGCCCCCTGCGCCGAGGGAGGAGCGCGTCGCGGTGCGCCCCCGCGGCGCAGGCCGCCCCACGAAGGCAGACCGCCGCGCCACCGATCGCTTTCGCGGCGACGAATGAGCTAAAAAAGCCGGGCAGCGCCGCGCTGAAGCACGACAGCGGCCCCCGAGCCCGAAGGCGGATTTCATCACCCCTCGGGCTTCAGTCCCGCTTTGACACACGCGCGCACACGGTAGCCTTTAGTCCCACCTGCTTTCCGTGCAGGGCAGCTTGGAAACGGACGCGAAATGCCGAATGTGCCAGGCTGTAGCTCTGATGCTGCGCCGCCGTCTGGCCGATCCCCCGGATCCCGAACCAGTCTTTGGCGCTCGCCCGGAACACGAGTCGGAAACGCCCGTGCCCGCGCAGTCCGAGCAGCGGCGCTTGTCGTCGCGTCCGCCCGCGATGCATCGCTCGTCGCATCCGCCACCCAATGCGCCGGATCGCGTCGACCAAGCGTGGCTGCAGCAGATCTTCGCCACCATCCAGGTCGAGGGTTCGCTCGCACACGCGCGCTTCGGCGAGTACACGCTGCGCACCGCGCTGCAACCCGTGCTCAGCCTCGCACACCACAAGCCGGTCGGTTACGAAGCGCTGCTGCGCGCTTACGACTCGCAGGATCGCTTGGTCTCGCCGCATCGCATGTTTCGCAAGGCCGGCGACGACGCGATCGCTCTCGATCAGATCTGTCGCGCGCTGCATCTGCAGAACTGCGTGCTGCAGGGCGCGGCCAACAGCTGGGTGTTTCTGAACGTGAGCCCCGCGCTGATCTTGGAAGGGCACTCCACGCGCGCCATCCTGCCGCGAGTACTCGAACGTTATGGCGTCCCCAGCCACCGCGTGGTGGTCGAAATTCTGGAGACTTCGGCCTACGACGAAGAAAACCTCGCGCGCTGCGTGCAGTACTTCAGAGACCTCGGCTGCCTGGTCGCGATCGACGATTTTGGCGCCGGGGAGTCGAATTTCGAGCGCATCTGGCGGCTCAAACCGGACATCGTGAAGCTCGATCGCTCGATGGTGATCGAGGCGACGGGCACGCCGCGGGTGCGGCGCATCTTGCCCGGGCTGGTTTCGTTGATCCACGAAGCCGGCTGCTTGGTGGTGATGGAGGGGCTAGAGACTGCCGAGCATTCGCTGATCGCGATGGAGAGCGACGTCGACTTCGTGCAAGGCTTCTACTTCGGGGAACCGCGCTCGTGCCTGAGCCCGGACGAAGATTACCGCTCGATCTTGAACGAGCTGTTCCAATGCTTCCAAGAGCGTGTGCGCAGGCAATCCAGGAGTGAACGCTCCGTACTCACCCACTATTCGAAGAAGTTCGAGGATGCCGCGGCGCTGCTGCGCTTGGGGGGCGAGCCGGAGCATGCCTTTGCGGAGTTCCTGGCGCTGGGCGGCGTTCAGCGCTGCTACTTGCTGTCGTCCGAGGGCGTGCAAGTCGGCGCGAACATCGGCCCGCGCGAAGCCGCGCGCCGACTCGATCCGCGCTACCTCCCCTGCGCCGACGCGCACGGCGCCAATTGGTTCCGGCGACCGTACTTCCGGCGCGCCATCGCCCAGCCAATGGCCGTGCAAATCTCGAGGCCATATCTCTCGATCGCCGACGCTCGCGCCTGCGTCACGTTCTCGATCGCCATCCCCGAAACGGACGGCGTTCGCGTGCTGTGCGCGGATCTGGATTGGGAGTCCTTCGCCGGCTAGGTGGGGTTGGTTGCCCAACCGAAGGATGCGTCACTAGAATCCTTCGCGCGCGCTGGGCCACTTCTCGCGTGGAAATGCGAATAGATTTGTCTATTCGCGTTCGCGCGCGCTGGGGGCACTTCTCGCGTGGAAATGCGAATAGATTTGTCTATTCGCGTTCGCGCGCGCTGGGGGCACTTCTCGCGTGGAAATGCGAATAGATTTGTCTATTCGCGTTCGCACGCGCTGGGGGCACTCGCGCGCGAGGCGGAATCGTCTACCGATTGTCTGTGTGCTGTTCGCGCGGGGCGCTCGCCACGCAAAAAGATGTGACGACTCGTGAGCCGTGCCCGTGCCCGCTCTTCCTTTCCCGCTTCCCCTTGGGCAACACCGCCGAGAGCTCGCGGGAGCCGCGCCCGAGATCGCGCGAGCCGCGCCCGAGATCGCCTGAGCCGCGCCCGAGATCGCGGGAGCTGCGCCGGAGCGCGCCGGTGCACTTTTTGGGCAAGATCGGCGGCACAATTCCAGCCGATCTGGAACCCGTTGCCGTGAGACTGATGGTGCGGGCGCGCGTAGGGGGGCTTTCGTCGAAAACAGAGTTCGAATTCGCTCAGCGTTCTCGAACTGGCAGCGCCCCTCTTCCTGGGTGAAGCGAAGGTGGCTCATGAGCGCTGCTCTATGCGGCAACTTCACTCGCTGTGAGTTGCGCTGCTGGATCGGGAGCGCCCCCCCAAAATCCAGCGCGCGGATACTCAGGGTTTCGCGCGTGGTTTGCTGGCTTTCTTGGCCAGCGTTGGCGCCCGAAAACACTTCAGCCAATGGTCGTTCACCATGCCCACGGCTTGCATGTGTGCGTACATGATCGTCGAGCCGACGAAGCTGAAGCCACGCTTCTTGAGGTCTTTGCTGAATGCATCGGAGATAGCGCTGCGCGCGGGAACGTCTTTGCGCTCGCGGATGGCATTCTGAAGCGGCACGCCGTCCACGAAGCGCCATTGGTACTTCGCGAAGCTGCCGAACTCTGCCTGGACCTTCAGGAACGCGCGCGCATTCTTCACGGTCGCTTCGAGCTTGAGTCGATTGCGCACGATGCCCGGATCCTGCATCAGCTTTTCGATCCGTTGCGGCGTGAAGCGCGCCACGCGCTCCACGTCGAAGTCGGCGAACGCGGCTCGGTACGCTTGTCGCTTGCGCAGGATGGTGAGCCAACTCAAGCCAGCCTGCGCGCCCTCCAGCGTCAAGAACTCGAACAGCACGCGGTCGTCGTGCACGGGTACACCCCACTCCGTATCGTGATAGGCGGTCATCAACGGGTCGTCACCGCACCACCAGCAGCGAACCTTCTGCGCCTGAGCTGTCTTGCGAGTTGCCACGAGGCACGCAGTGTGCCGAAGCAGCAGCGCCGAGTCACCTCTGCTTGGCGAGTGCAAGACGGAAACAGCAAAGTGCAAAACGTTGCGCGCCAGTTCGCTCACCCAGAAAGGTTGCCAGCTGAGCGCGAAGCCAAGTTCGCGCTGGCGTGCAACGCTGCGCAAGGCGGTGCGTCACGCCTGACACGAACGTCATGGGTCCTGACACACGAAACCCGCGGCCGAAACCGAACCGGAAACGAAAGGCCAAGCGGCCGGGTGATGCAAGTCACCAACAACGCGGGAGCATTTCCAAAAGCAGGCAGTTGTCGCTCGGCAATAGTGATCGAGGCACGTACGTTGCAGCACCCAGGCTTACGCGACGCGCACGATGACCGTTGTCATACAAGCGCCGCCCCAATCACCATGCGTCCTACCCAGCAAGAATTCGCTAGTCCCCAAGAATGGTTGACCCGAATTGCAGAGGAGCGTGATGGCTATCGCCGCCTGGTCCGCGAATCTGGCGGCACCGGTCGCGCCGCGTATCGCCTCGCGCGCGCACGCTGCGCCGTGACTCATGGTCGTGAGCCGTGCTTGGAAGAGCTGCAAGCAGCCGCGGAGCTGCTCGCCACTCGCCTCGGCAGTGGCGGGGCGCTGCCGATCAAATCGCTGCTACCGAGCGCGAAATCTGCACCGCCCAAAGCGCCCTCGGCGGACCGTCGCGCCGCGGAAAAATCTCGCTCGCGCGCGAGCCGCGTCAACGCTTAGAAGCCTTCGCTGCGGATCCGGGACGGCGGCACGCCGTGCGCAACGAGCGCCGCCGTCACTTCGTTCACCATATCTAGGCGACCGCACAGGTACGCGTCGAGCGGCGCGAGCGAGCTCACGGCCTCGACCAACTGCGCCTGGACTCGGCCGCGTCGACCGGTCCAGCTGGGATCTCCGCCCGTGAGCGTGACGATGAAGTGAAAGCGCTCGTGCTGCGCCGCGAGCCGCGCGAAGTCGGCAGCGAACAATACGTCATCGGACGCGCGATGACCCGCGAGCAGCAAGAGGCGCGTCTTTTCGGCACGCGCCAGTTCTTCTTCGATCAGCGCACGCAGCGGCGCGACGCCGGTGCCCACGCCGACCAAGAGCGCGGCGGGACTCGCTTTGGGCTGCCAGGTGAAGTCACCGGCCGGACCTTCCACTTCGAGCTCGGCGCCGAGCGGCAGCGAATCCATCACGTCTGCGCCCGCGTGGATGGCCACGGCCAGCTCGAATTCCCCGGCTTTCCCGGGGTCGCTCGCCGAGGCGATGGAATAGGGTAGGAAAAGCGCTTGACCCTGCCCGCGTACGACGACCAAGTGCTGGCCTGCCGCCCAAGCGAAAGGCTCTTTCGCCGCAAAGCGCAGCCGATGCACGCGGCTCGACAGTGGCGCTCGAGCCACGAGTTCGACCACGAAGCGGCGGGCAGGCATCAGCCGGTCATAGAAGGAAAATCTGCCCTTTTGCCATGAATTTTTTTGGTCACGCATTGATTGCGCAACGCGACGAGGCAACTCGCGGGCCGATTCGCGCAGAGTTCGTGCTCGGCGCCATGCTGCCGGATTTCGCGTCCATGCTGCGCTCACGGCCGCCCTCGGCGACGCACGTAGCGTTGAACGCCGGCCTTTCGTTTCATCATCGCACCGACGATGCATTTCACGGCTCGCAATCCTTCCTGGAATTTTCCCGGCAAGCGTCCGGCTTCCTGAACGATCGCGGTGTGCCGCGCGGCACCGCGCGCGCCGTCGCGCATGTCGGAGTGGAGTTGCTCTTGGACGCGGCATTTGCCGGCGAACCGGGCGCCAACGACGCGTATTTGTCGGCCGTTGCTTGTGCAGAGAGCGAGCGCGTGCGGGGCTACGTTCATTGGCCGACGAGCGAGGCCAGCGAGCGCTTTCTGCAGCTCTGCCGCAACCTGAGCAAGCGCGGTCGCTATGACGAGAACCCGGCGAGCGAGCTGGTCGCCGAGCGCCTGCAGCGCATCTTGGCGGATCGCCCGCGTCTTGCCATGGATGAGCGCGGGCTCGCCGTCGTCGAGGAGTGGGTCTCGAACGCCCGAACCGCGATCAAATCCGGCGCGCCGCAGCTCTTGCGTGAGGTCGAGCAGCGCCTGCACACGCCGCGCGTGGAAACTTCGGAAACCGGAGACATCCGGTAATCTTGCTGTAGGCTTGTGCGCGAGCCTCGGCCCGGTCGAGACTCGGAAACGCCCATGGAACACCGCGCGCCCCCCTCGACCAACATCGCTGCCACGATTTTCCGCGACCTACGCAGCCAAATCCTGAAGGGCGCGCTCAAACCCAGCGAGCGGCTCCCCGGAGAGCGCGAGCTCGCCGCGCAATACGGCACCAATCGCAATACGTTGCGCGAAGCCGTGCGCATGCTCGAGCACGCGCGGCTGGTGACCGTGCGCCACGGCCAGGGCGTGACCGTGGCCGACTTTCGCAAGACCGGGACGATGGAGCTCTTGCCCCCGTTCTTGGAGAACACGGGCAACGCGGCAGAAATTCACGCGCTCTTGGAGGACATCTTGCCGGCGCGCCTGCTCGTGTTGGAATTCGCGACCCGCTTGGCCGCCAAGCGCGCGAGCACCGATGACATCGCGCGCCTGCGCGACATCACGGAGCTTCTGATCGCCGCCTTCGAACGGCGCGACCCCGTGGTGATCGCGCACGGTTTCCAACGCTGGCTCGACGCCTTGCTGGACGCGGGGCATTCTGTCGCCGTGCGTTGGATCGCCAATCCGTTCTTGGACGCCTATCGCGAGCTGCTCGATCGCTTTCCGGCGTTGTGGATGCTCGAACCGAGCTTTCCCCAACATTTGCGGGATTTGGTGGCAACTTTGGAAGCCGCGGACGAAGAAAAATCGATCGCCGTCACGCGCGAATACTACCACCGCGTCGACACCATGTTGATGCGCGCGCTCGCCAGCCTGGTACCCAAGGGCTAGCGCCGTGGCTCGCGCCCGAGCTCGCGCTCGGCGCGCAAGAGCCAGGTCCGAATGCGGAGTGGCACCGCGCCGAGCGCCGCCTCGGAATTTGCGACGTTCAGGGGCACG
>Ga0315912_10004337_pt1 | contig 13510 bp, 14 predicted proteins | sample VfabasoilMG_FD_204469 | JGI IMG/M metagenome (GOLD analysis project Ga0315912, IMG submission 204469) | Garden soil microbial communities collected in Santa Monica, California, United States - V. faba soil | ecosystem: Environmental > Terrestrial > Soil > Garden | place: USA: California... | reverse complement strand
GGCGGCCAGCTGCGCGCGCCGCAACACGTAGCCCAGGTGTTCGTCGAGGTCGACATAGCTGAGGCCCGGAACCCGTGCGATGATTCTGGGGCGCGGGCCCCGGGGTTTCGGCCGTTTCAATGCGGGGCGTTTCATCGTTGACCGATAAATTGTAATGCTATATAACAATCCTTAATTCTCTTGGAGGAGGATGCATGAACCGTCGCGATTTCAACAAGGCCGCCGCCGTTGTCGGCGCTGCCAGCGCGTTTTCCCCGCTCAACGTCCTTGCGCAAGGAGCCCGCCTGAAGGTCGGCGTCCTGCTGCCACGCTCTGGCGTGCAGGCGCTCATCGGCCAGTCCTGCCAGAAGGGCGCCGACATCGCGCCTGCTGTGCTGAAGCAGATCTTCGGCGTCGACATCGAACTGATGAACGCCGACACCGAGAGCAACGTCGACACCGCGCGCACGCGCGCCGAGCGCCTGATACAGGAAGGCGCCAATGTGCTGGTCGGCGCCTTCGACTCCGGCCATACCTCGGCAATCGCGCAGGTCGCCGAGCAACGCGGCGTGCCCTTCGTGATCAACATCGCGGCCGCGCCGCCGATCACCGAGCAGGGCTACAAGTTCGTGTTCCGCAATTTTCCGACCGCGATCGACCTGACGCGCAACGGCCTGTCGCTGATGGGCGAGATCTTCCGTACCACCAGCGTGGCGCCGCGCTCCTGCGTGTTCATGCACGTCAACGACACCTTCGGACAGGCGATGAGCAAGGCCATACCGCCTACTTTGGCACGCCTCACGGAGCTGCCGTTCAAGATCCTCGACACCATCTCCTACGACCCCGCGGCCAAGGATCTGACCGTGGAAGTGTCGAAGGCGAAGGCCGCCAACGCCGACTTCCTGATGCTGGTCTGCCGCCTGAACGACGCCATCATCCTGCGCCGCGAGATGGCCAAGCAGCGCTGGAACCCGATGGGCATCATCAGCCCGGGCTCGCCGGGCCTGTACGAGGAGCAGTACAACAAGGCCCTCGGGCCGCTCGCCGAGTACGCGATCTGCAACACGGTCTGGTACAACCCGAAGTCGGAGATGACCAAGATCGTCGGCGCGCAGTTCAAGAAGCAGTTCCCGAAGGACGAACTTACCTTCCACGGCACCAACGTCGGCTATACCTTCGACGCGGTGATGATTGCCGCGGATGCGTTCCGCCGCAGCAAGTCGGCTGATCCTAAAGTGCTGGCCGAGGCGATTCGCGCGACCGACATCCCGGTTGCGCGCCGCATGTCCCTGGGCGGGCCGATCAAATTCAATGCCAAGGGCCAGGTCGAGGGCAACCTGTCTGCGGCGATCCAGAACCAGAAGGGCCTGCCGCGCGTCACCCTGCCCGCGCAGTTCGCCGAGTCCAAGGTGATCTTCCCGTCGCCGGACTACAAGAAGAGCTGATTGCCGCTTGATCTGGTAGTCAACGTCACCATCGCCGGTGTGCTCACCGGCCTGGTGTACGGGCTGATGGCGCTCGGCCTGTCGGTGATCTTCGGGGTGGTGCGCGTGGTCAATTTCGCGCACGGCGAGATGATGACCATCGCCATGTACGCGGCGGTGATCCTGTTCGGCGCCTTCAAGGTCGATCCCTTCCTCGCGGTGCTGCCGGTCGCGGCGGTGTTCTTCGCGCTCGGCTATGCGCTGCAGGCCGGGCTCATCAATCCGTTCATCACGCGTCCCGAGCACTCGCAGTTCATCCTGCTGGTGGCGGTCGCCACCATCATGGTCAATGGGCTGCTCATCGGCTTCGGTCCCGATGCGCGCAACCTGCAGGTGCCCTACCAGCTCGAATCCTGGGAATTCGGCAAGATCCTGCTCGACAAGGCGCGCATCTATGCGGCGGCGGCGGCCCTGGCGACAAGTGCGGCGCTGTTCCTGTTCTTCAAGTACTCGCTCACCGGCAAGGCGATACGCGCCTGCGCCGACAACAACCTCGGTGCGCTGGTGGTCGGCCTCAACGTGAAGCACCTGTACGCACTCACCTTCGGCCTGGGTTCGGCCTGCGTCGCGGTCGCCGGCTGCATGATGATCCTGCTGGTGGACGTGACGCCGAACCTCGGTCCCGCCTACACCCTGCTTGCGTTCGTGATCGTCATCGTCGGCGGCTTGGGCTCCATGCCCGGCGCGCTGCTGGGCGGCGTGCTGATCGGCGTCTCCGAGGCGCTCGCCGGCCTGTACATCACGCCCTCGGCAAAGAGCATGATGAGCTTCGGCTTGCTGATCCTGGTGCTGCTGTTCCGCCCGCAAGGCCTGCTGGGGAGGAAGGCGTGAACCGCCGCGCCGCGTTGATGCTCGGCGTTCTGCTGGTCCTGCTGGTGGTCCTGCCGCACGCGGTCAATGCCTACGTGCTTTCGGTGGCGACCCTGATCCTCTACCTCGCCTATACCGGCCAGGCCTGGAACGTGATGATGGGCTTCGCCGGCCAGCTCTCGCTGGGCCACTCCCTGTATGTAGGCGTCGCCGGCTACGTCGCCGGCGCCCTCTTCTTCCACTACGGCATCGGCCCGTGGGCCGGCCTGTGGCTGGCGATCGTGGTCTGCGTGGCTTTCGGCCTGGCCATCGGCTTCCTCGCCTTCCGCTTCGGCATCTCGGGCGTCTACTTCGCGCTGCTGACCATCGCCTTCGCGGAATTCACGCGTATCGGCTTCGACCACCTCGCCTGGACCGGCGGCCCGGGCGGCATGTTCCTCAAGGTCGCGCAGCGCGACGCCTGGGACCTGCTCAACTTCCGCGGCCCGCCCATCATGTACTACTACGCGATGCTGTTGCTGTGCGCGCTCGCCTTCGTCGTCTGCTATCTCCTGCTGAAATCCAGGGCCGGCTACTACTGGCAGGCGATCCGCGAGAACGAGGAGGCCGCGCAGGCGCTCGGCATCAACACGTTCCGCTGGAAGATGCTGGCGGTGGCGCTGAGTTCGGCGATGACCGCGGTGTCCGGCGTGTTTTTCGCGTTCTACTACAACAACCTGTTCCCGGAGCAGATATTCCACATCAGCCGCTCCATCGAGATCATCCTCGGACCGATCATCGGCGGCGTCGGTACGCTGTTCGGCCCGATCCTCGGCGCGGTGGTGCTTACGCTGCTGTCGGACGGCATCACCGAGGCGCTCGCGGCCATGGGCTGGGAGATTCCCGGCGTCAAGCAGGTGTTCTACGGCATCGTACTGCTGGTGGTGGTGATCTTCCTGCCGCACGGCATCTGGCCCACCCTCGCACGCCGCCTCGGACTGTCCAGGTAATGCTCACGGTCCGCGACATCTCCAAGTCGTTCCGCGGCCTGAAGGCCGTTTCGGGCGCGAGCTTCGAGGTGCCGCAGGGCGCCATCGTCGCCCTCATCGGCCCGAACGGCGCAGGCAAGACCACCTGCTTCAACATGATCGCCGGTGTCTTCGCTCCCGACACGGGAAAAGTGCTTTTTGAAGACAAGGAAATACAAGGCAAAAGACCAGACCAGATCTGCGCCGCGGGCATCGGCCGCACCTTCCAGATCGTCAAGCCCTTCGCTGGCCTGAGCGTGCTCGACAACGTGATGGTGGGCAGCTTCCTGAAGGAAAGAACGCGCGCGGGCGCTCGTAGCGTCGCCCTACAGGTGCTGAAGAAGCTGAACCTGGATGCGAAAGCAGAACTGCCTGCCTCCTCGCTCACGCTGCCCGACCGCAAGCGCCTGGAAGTGGCGCGCGCGCTGGCGACGCGGCCCAAGCTGCTGCTGCTGGACGAGGTCATGGCGGGATTGCGGCCCACCGAGTGCGACGAGATCGTGGCCGTGTTCCGCGACCTGAACCGCACGGACGGCCTCACCATCCTGCTCATCGAGCACGTGATGCGCGCGGTGATGGCGCTCGCGCAGCAGATCGTGGTGCTGCACCATGGCGAGATCATCGCGCGTGGGGCTCCCGCCGAAGTGGTGCGCGATCCGGCGGTGCTGGAGTGCTACCTGGGCGAGGAAACGGAGGTCTGATGCTCTCCGTTCACAACCTCGACCTGTTCTACGGTGACGCGCAGGCGCTGTCGCAGGTCTCGCTGGAGGTGCCGAAGGGCGAGATCGTGGCCATCGTCGGCGCCAATGGCGCCGGCAAGTCCTCGCTGATACGCAGCATCGCCGGGATCGAGAAACCCCGCAGCGGCAAGATCGTCTTCAACAACCGGGAAATCCAGAACCAGGAATCGCACGTCGTCTGCGACCTGGGGATCGGCCAGGTGGCCGAAGGGCGGCAGGTCTTCCCGAGCCTGTCGGTCGAAGAAAACCTCGCCATGGGTGCATTGCTGCCGCGCGCGCGCGCGCGCGCGAAAGACAAGCTGGCGGAGGTCTACGACATGTTCCCGCGCCTGCTGGAGAGGCGCGGCCAGCTCGCCGGCACGCTCTCGGGCGGCGAGCAGCAGATGCTCGCGATCGGCCGCTGCCTGATGGGCAACCCGGAGCTCATCATGTTCGACGAGCCCTCGCTCGGCCTCGCGCCCCTCGTGGTCCAGGAAGTGCTGCACACGATCCGCGCGCTCAACGGCAAGGGCATGACGGTGCTGCTGGTCGAGCAGAACGTCGCGGTCTCGCTGAAGATTTCCAGCCATGCCTACGTGCTGGAGAACGGCAGCGTCGTGATGCGCGGCAAAGGTTCGGATCTGCTGCACGACGACCGCGTGCGGCAGGCGTATCTGGGTCTGTAGCCTAGTTGAGCGTGGTGAGCTGGCCGTTCACGACGCGCACGCGCGTGCCGACACCCCAGTTCGGCATACTGTCGTAGCGGTAGGTCTGCTGGGCGCCGTTGTCGAGGCGGACGTCGATCCGGAACTCCTTGCCGGCGCTGGCGTTCTTCTCGATGTAGTTGCCGGCCAGCGCGCCGCCCCCGGCGCCGACCAGCGTGCCGGCGGTGCGATGACCGCGGCCGCCGACGGCGTAGCCGAGCGCACCGCCCACCACGGCGCCCGTCAATGCGCCCGCCCCCGACGAGGAGCCCTTCTTTTTCACTTCCCTGATGCTCGTGATGGTGCCGCACTCCGGGCAGGTCTGCGGGGGCGGCGGCGCGGCCGCGGCCGCGGGCGCCGGCGATGAAGCCGGCAAGGGCGCGAGCCCGGGCACGGACGAAGCAGCGGGCGCCGGGGTCCCTGACTGCTTCGAAATCATCAGCTGAATGAGCCGGTCGCTGACGCCGAACTGCTTGAGCTTCACCAGGCCGTCGGCGCTGGTGTCGAAGCCCGGCTGGCCGGCATTGATCGCCTGGACGATGGTGTCCTCGCCCAGGCCGCTCCTGACCAGCTTGACGACATCGTCGTTGGTCATCGGCGCGGCAAGCGCGGCGAGCGGTGTTGCGAGCAGCAGTGCGGCGAGCAGTTTTCTCATGGCATCCCCCGTCAAGGCATGGCGCTGGCCTGTGCTGGGCAGATTAGCGCATTCATGCCGGATTGCAAAAGGCAATATTCCGCAGCGCAATGGCGCGGGCCGCTCACTGCGCCTTGATGTTTGCCTTGCGGATGACCTCGCCCCAGCGCGGCGTGTCGCGGCGGAGGACATCGGCAAACTCCTCGGGCGTGGTGCCGGTGGCGAGCAGGCCGAACTTGAGCATCTGCTCGCGCCCCTCCGGCGTCTGGATGATGCGGTTGATCTCGGCGTTCATGCGCTCGATGATCGCGCGCGGCGTGCCGGCGGGCGCGTGGATGCCGTTCCAGCCGGCGATATCGAGCGGGTAACCCTGCTCCGCGAAGGTCGGCAGATCGGGCAAAGCGGGCCAGCGGCGCGGCCCGGTGACCGCGACCGGCAACAAGCGGCCCGAATCAATGTGGGGCCGGGTGGCCGCCAGGTCCTGGATCGTCATCTGCACCTGGCCACCGAGAATCGCCTGCATCGCCGGCCCGGCGCCGCTGTACGGCACGTGCACCATCGCGAGGCCCGCGGCGCCGTTCAGCATCTCGGCGTAGACGTGCGAGGTGGATCCGTTGCCGAACGACGCGAAATTCACGCCGGCGGGATTGGCCTTGGCCCAGGCGACGAATTCCTTCAGCGTTTTCGGCCCCAGCGTCGCGGGCACGACCATCGCGAGCACCGTGAGGCCGAGTTGCGTGACCGGAGCGAAGTCCTTCGCCGCGTCGTAGGGCAGCGCAGTGCCAAGGTTGGGCGCGATGGAAAGGTTCGAAACGTTGGTGTAGACGAAGGTGTAGCCGTCGGGCGCCGACAATTTGGCGGCCTGCAGGCCGACCGCGCCCTGCGCGCCGGCGCGGTTCTCGATCACCACCGGCTGGCCGAGCACCGGCGTCAGCCGGTCGCCCAGCCAGCGCGAAACGACGTCCGTCTGGCCGCCGGGAGGATAGGGAGCGATGAGCTTTACGGGTCTATTCGGCCATTGTTGAGAAAAACAAATCGAGGAGAAAAGCAGGCCCAGCGCGAGAAGAATAGATTTCAAATCAATCTCCCTTGAAGAACGGCCTGTCGCCGGCGATGGTCACGCGGTCCATCACCCGGCGGTAGCCGGCGTAGTCGTTGACCGCGATGTGCTGCGTGGAGCGGTTGTCCCAGAGCGCGAGCGAGCCCTTCTGCCAGCGGAAGCGGATCTGGAATTCGGGCCGCTGGCTGTGGCGGTTGAGAAAGTCCAGCAGCGGCGCCGACTCTTCCTCGGACATGCCTTCGAAACGCACCGCATACACCCAGTTGACGAACAGGATCCTGCGGCCGCTCTCAGGGTGCGTGCGGATGCAGGGGTGCGCCTGCTCCTTCAGCGCCGCCTCGCTGGCCTGGATGCGCATGCTCTTCAGGTCGTCATCGGCGTAGGTGCCCTGCGGGCCGTAGGAGCGCTTGGCACTGTGCAGGACGCGCAGCACCTCCAGCGTCTTCTGCAGCCCCGGCGACAGCGCCTCGAACGCGAGCATCTGGTTGCTCCAGATGGTGTCGCCGCCGACCGCCGGCGACTCGCGCGCGTACAGGCAGGTGCCGAGCACAGGTTCGGGTGAAAACGTCATGTCGGAATGCCAGCGGCCGCCGAAATTCTGTTTTTTCGTCTCGTCCGCCTCGCGCACGATCCGCATCATTTCCGGATGCCCTTCGAGCGGCCGGATGAACGGCGTCTGCGCGAGCGGGCCGAAGTGGCGCGCGAAGGTTTTCTGCTGCTCGGGCGTGAGGTCCTGGTCGCGCAGGAAAATCACGCAATGCAGCGCCAGCGCCCGGCGCAGTTCGGCTACGACTTCCGCGGCAAGGGGCTGCGCGGCATCGACGCCGGAAATCTCGGCGCCGCCAGCGCCGCACAGCAGCTTGACTTCGAAGCCCCTGAAGCGGTCCATCCTGCCGCCCCGCGCCTACAACCCGGCTTGCGACACGAACTTGGGATTCAGGTAGGCCTCGATCGCCTCGGTGCCGCCCTCCGACCCGTAGCCGGAATCCTTGACGCCGCCGAACGGCACTTCAGGAATCGCGAGGCCCAGGTGATTGATGGTGATCATGCCGGTCTCCACCGAGGCCGCAATCGCATTGGCGGTCTTCGCCGACTTGGTCCAGGCATAGGCGGCGAGGCCGAAGGGCAGCCGGTTGGCTTCCTTCACCGCGTCGTCGAAGGACTTGAACGGGTTGATCATCGCCATCGGGCCGAACGGCTCGTTGTTCATCGCGTGCGCGTCGTTCGGCACCTCGGTGATCACGGTCGGTTCGAAGAAATTCCCCTCCTTGCCGATGCGGTGGCCGCCGGTGCGGATCTTGCCGCCGTGCCTGGCCGCGTCCTCGACGTTCATCTCCATCGCGCTGGAGCGCCGCGGATTGGCAAGCGAGCCCATCTGGGAACTCGCCTCCAGCCCGTTGCCGACCTTGAGCGCCTTGGTGGCGTCGACGAACTTCTCGACGAATTTGTTGTAGACGCCTTCCTGCACGAGGAAGCGCGTCGGCGACACGCACACCTGGCCGGCATTGCGGAACTTGCTCCCCACCATGGTCTTCGCCGCGACATCGATGTCGGCGTCGTCGAAGATGATCACCGGCGCGTGGCCGCCCAGCTCCATGGTCATGCGCTTCATGTGCTGGCCCGCCATCGCGGCAAGTTGCTTGCCGACCACGGTCGAGCCGGTGAACGAGATCTTGCGGATCACCGGGTGCGGGATGAGGTAGCTGGAAATCTCCGCTGGTACGCCATACACCAGGTTGACCACGCCGGCCGGCACGCCGGCATCCGCATAGGCGCGGATCAGTTCCGCGGGCGAGGCGGGAGTCTCCTCGGGCGCCTTGATGATGATCGAGCAGCCGGCCGCCAGCGCGGCCGAGAGCTTGCGCACGATCTGGTTGATCGGGAAATTCCAGGGCGTGAACGCGGCCACCGGGCCGACCGGCTCCTTGACCACCAGCTGGTAGACGCCCTCGGCGCGCGCCGGGATCACGCGGCCGTAGGCGCGGCGCGCCTCTTCCGCGAACCAGTCGATCGTGTCGCAGCCGTTGAGGATCTCGGCTTTTGCCTCGGCGAGGGTCTTGCCCTGCTCCATGGTCATCAGCGTTGCGATCAGGTCGAGCCGGTCGCGCATCAGGTTGGCGGCCTTGCGCATGATCTTCGAGCGCTCGAAGGCGGAAATTTTCCGCCAAGCGTCGAAGCCCTTGCGCGCGGCCTCGAGCGCGCGGTCGAGATCGGGTGTCTCCGCATGCGCAAGGGTGCCGATCTGCTTGCCGGTGGCGGGATTCATGACGGGAAGCGTCTTGCCGGACGCGGCGGAGCACCAGGCGCCGTCGATGTAGAGCTGGGTGTTTGGATACATGGCGGTTCCGATCGGAAGTAGAGGTTGAAATTGTAGCGGCAGGCCGCGCCGGCGGAGCGCCATCCAGTGCTAACCTATCGCGGTTTCAATGCATCGCCGGAGGAGTTGGATCATGGTCCGCATCGCCGTGCTCGCTTGCACGCTCTTCGCCCAGGGCGTTGCGCTCGCCCAGGCCGATTACCCCAACCGCCCGATCCGGCTGGTCACGCCGTTTAACCCGGGCGGCGCGATCGACATCTACAGCCGCACCATCGCGGAGCCACTCGGCAAGCGCCTGGGCCAGAACGTCATCGTCGAGGCGATTGCGGGCGCGAACACGATCAGCGGGACGCAGCAGCTGGTGCGCGCCACGCCCGACGGCTACACGTTCATGATCACGACGATGTCCACGACGGTGAACAACCGCATCCTGTTCACCAAACTGCCCTACGATCCGGACAAGGACCTTGCGCCCATCACCCAGCTTTCCTACGGCACGGTGCTGTTTGTGGGGCCGGGCGGCGCGCCATACAGCGACTTGAAGGGCTTCATCGCCTGGGCCCGCTCGAAGGACCGCGTCACCTACGGCTCCTGGGGCATCGCCTCCTGGGGCCACCTCGCCGGCCAGATCCTCAAGCGTGACCTCGGCCTGAACCTCGAGCACGTGCCCTACAAGGGCGACGTCCCGGCGATCACCGACGTGCAGAACGGCGCGCTCGACACCACGTTTTCCAGCCCGACCAGCGCCAGGCCGCGCATCGCCAGCGGCGCGATCAAGCCGATCGCGATGACCGGGCCGCAGCGTTCGGCGTCGATGCCGGAACTCGCCACATTCACAGAGCAAGGCGTGCGAAACGTCGACCTGGCGATCTGGGTGGGCGCCTATGCGCCGGCCGGCACGCCGCGCGCGGTCATCGACCGGCTGCAGCGCGAGCTGAAGGCCGTGATCGGCATGCCGGAGGTGCGCGAGAAGATGGTCGCGCAGGGCCAGACGCCGGTCGGCAACACGCCCGAGGAGTTCGTCGCCAATGTGCGCGCCGACCTGCCGAAATGGGAGGCCCTCATCAAGGCCTCGGGCGCCGCCATCGAATAATGCAGACCGACTACGTCCAGCGATTCCTGTTCGAAAACCTGGACGTGCGCGGGCGCCTGGTCTGCCTGACCGGCGTCTGGAAGGAAATGACCGGGGGGCGCGACTATCCGGCCAACGTCGCCGAACTGCTCGGCCACTCGACCGCGCTCGCGGCCATCCTCGGCGCTAACCAGAAGGACGCGGGACGCATCACGCTGCAGGTGCAGAGCAGCGGGCCGGTGCAGCTGCTGGTGGCGGACTGCGCCCCGGGGCTCAAACTGCGCGGCATGGCGAAGCACGAGAAACGGTCCGGCGAACTGCTCGGCGAGGGCAAGCTTGCCGTCACGCACGAGGACGGCAGGAGCGGCCGGATCTACCAGAGCATCGTCCCGCTGGAAGGCAAATCGCTGGCCGCCATCTTCGAGAACTATCTTGCGCAGTCGGAGCAGCTGACGTCGTTCCTGCGCCTGCATGCGTCCGGCGAGGCGGTCTGCGGACTGCTGCTGGAGAAGCTGCCGGGCGCCGATGCGCGCGACCCGGACGGCTGGAACCGCGTCACGCAGCTCGCAGCGACCCTGGAACTGGCCGAAACCGTGGACGCGCAGCCCTACGACCTGCTGGTCCGGCTGTTTCCCGAAGAGCTGCTGCGCGTGTTCCGCATCGACGCGGCGGCCTATCATTGTCCCTTCGATGTGGGCAAGGTGGAGCGCGTGCTGCGCGGCCTGGGCCGCGACGAGGTCGAGTCGATCCTCGCGGAGCGCGGCGAGGTGGTGATCAAGAACGAGATGTGCAACCACGAGTACCGTTTCGACCGCGCCGCGGTCGAAACGCTGTTCGCCTGACATGGACGCGGGTACCGCATACGGGCGGAAGGAAGGCAGCTACCGCAAGGAGCTGACTGAAGTCGGCGCCGGCACCCCGATGGGCGAATTGCTGAGAAGGTACTGGCATCCGATTGGGTTGTCTTTGAATTTCACCTCAGTTCCTTTTCAAGTCAGAGTTCTTGGTGAAAACCTCATCGCCTTCCGCGACGGCCAGGGGCGGCCCGGGCTGGTGCATCCGCGCTGCGCGCACCGCGGCACCACGCTCTACTACGGCAAGGTCGAGGAGCGCGGCATCCGCTGCTGCTACCACGGCTGGCTGTGGGACGTGCAGGGGCATTGCCTCGAGCAGCCCTGCGAGGAAGGCGGCGGCGCCAGGCATCGCGACAAGGTGCGCCAGCCCTGGTACCCGCTCGAGGAGCGCTATGGCCTGGTGTTCGCCTATCTCGGTCCGCCGGAAAAAAAACCCGTGCTGCCGCGCTACGACTGCCTAGAAGAACTGGGCGCGGACGAATTCATTGAAGCCGACGACTCCTCCATCGGCGGCGGCGGCCCGCCTTTGATCCCCTGCAACTGGCTGCAGCACTGGGAGAACGTGGTGGACCCCTTCCACGTGCCGATCCTGCACGGCTCGTTCTCCGGCGCGCAGTTCGTCGCGCAGATGGGCTCGATGCCGAAGGTGAAGTTCGATGTCACGCCGCGCGGCGTCAAGGTCGAGTCGCTGCGCGACGTCGAGGGCGGCAAGATCCTGCGCCGCGTCACCGAGGTGGTGATGCCGACGCTGCGCGTGGTCGCCAATCCGCGCGTCGCGAAGTACGGCAAGGTCGAATCGATCGGCTGGGTGCTGCCGATCGACGACACGAATTTCCGCATCTACGTCGCCGGCCGGGTCACGGAGAAAGGCGAACTCGGCCGCTTCCGCTCGAAGATGGCCGGCAAATTCTGGTGGGACCTTACTGACGAAGAGCACCGCCTGCACCCGGGCGACTACGAGGCGCAGACCGGCCAGGGGCCGATCACGCTGCACTCCGAGGAGCACCTCGCGGGCAGCGACGGCGGCGTGGCGCGCCTGCGCCGTTTCCTCGAGCAGCAATTGAAGATCGTCGCCGACGGGGGCGACCCGGCCTGCGTCGCGTTCGATGAACGAGACGCCTATGTGCGACTCGAGGCCGGGCAGGAACTCCTCGAGGCAGCGCGGGCGACCTGAAATAGAATTCGACTGTCCTGAGGAGGATGAGCGATGAGGATCTACTACCACCCCGCATCCACGACCAGCCGCCCGCTGATGCTGTTTGCGGCCGAGAGCGGCATGAAGATTGATTTCCAGGTGGTCGACCTGTTCACGGGCGAGCACTACCAGCCGCCCTACGAGGCGATCAACCCGAACCACCTGGTGCCGGTGCTCGATGACGGCGACTTCCGCCTCACCGAAAGCAGCGCGATCCTGAAATACCTCGCCGACAAGAGCGGCTCCGCGGCCTACCCGAAGGAACTCAGGGAGCGCGCGCGCGTCAACGAGCGCATGGACTGGATCAACACCCAGCTGAACCGCGACCTTGCGTACGGCCTGGTCTATCCGCAGGCCTTCCCGCACCACAAGCGGCCGAACGATGAACTGCAGAAAGGCACCCTCGCCTGGGCCAAAGAGCGGGCCGCGGGCTGGCTCAAGGTCATGGACGACCATGTCATCGGTCCGAAGAACGCGTACCTGTGCGGCAGCGCGATCACGATCGCGGACTACTACGGCGCACCCTTCGTCGCCCTGACCGCGGTGATCGGCTCCGACCTCGCCGCCTATCCGAACGTCAAGCGCTGGCTCGGCACGATGAAGGGGCTCAAGAGTTGGGCCAGGACCAACGAGGTGATCGACGGATTCGCCGGCTCCCTGAAGGGGCCGTTCGAGAAGGTGTAAGCGTGATCAAAGGCCTGCACCACAACGCCTACCGCTGCCGCGATTCCGAGGAAACCCGGCGCTTCTACGAGGATTTCCTCGGCCTGCCGCTGTCGCACACGCTCGAGATCCGCGAGACCAAGAGCGGGCGCAAGACCGAGACGCTGCACACCTTCTACCGGCTGGACGACGGCTCCTACCTCGCGTTCTTCGAGGCACCCGACATGCCGTTCGATTTCAAGGTGCAGCACGACTACGACCTGCACATCGCGCTCGAGGTGGAGCGCGCGGCGATCGACCCGATGCTCGCCAAGGGCAAGGCGCAGGGCATCGAAACACGCGGCATTTCCGACCACGGCTTCATCCACTCGATCTATTTCCGCGATCCGAACGGCTACGTCATCGAGCTGACCGCGAAATTGCCGCGCCACGACCAGGCGATGGATCCGAAGAGCAACATGGCGCGCGAGAAGCTGGCGCGCTGGCAGGCCGGCAAGCAGGCGCGCAAGGAAACACAGGCGTGAACCGCCGGCGGGCGCTGCAGGCGGCGCTCGCGCTGCTCGCCTCGGGGCCGTTTGCGGCGCGCGCGCAGCAGCGCGTGCCGATCGCGGACATGCACAGCCACTACGGCATGATCCTGCGCCGGCTCGCCGACTCGGGCTTCGCCGAGGAAATGCGCAGCGAGCGCGTCGCGCTGGTGGCCTGGAAGCTGGTCGCGGACGGGCGCTGGATCCGCAGCACCAGTACCGGAATCGAACAGGCCCGGGAGCCGGCGCCGGGCGAGCTCGCCCAGTACTTCAATACCGCGATCGAGCGCATGCGGAGCTATGTCGCCGAGCACAAGCTGCGCATGGTGCTGACACGCGCCGACGTGGACGCCTGCCTCGCCGGCGACGCCGGCGTGGTGCTCGCCTCGGAGGGAGCGGATTTTCTCGAGGGCCGGGTCGAGGATCTGGACGCCGCCTACGCCAAGGGCCTGCGCCACCTGCAGTTCGTGCACTACATCCGCACG
>Ga0315912_10004334_pt1 | contig 13513 bp, 14 predicted proteins | sample VfabasoilMG_FD_204469 | JGI IMG/M metagenome (GOLD analysis project Ga0315912, IMG submission 204469) | Garden soil microbial communities collected in Santa Monica, California, United States - V. faba soil | ecosystem: Environmental > Terrestrial > Soil > Garden | place: USA: California... | reverse complement strand
AAGCAGCGGACACGCAGGCGAGCTCGACTTCGCTACTGCCAAGACGTTTTACCAAGACGTTTTCGCTTGACGCGTTCGCCGGTGCTCCGAGCCCGCAAACGCTAGCGCACACCCAATCCTGCCTTCGCTCGCACCAGGTCGAGCGCTCCGCGCGGTTCGAGAACGAAACGCGTTTTGAAGCATCCGCCACGCCAGAAGCGCAGCCAAGCGCGAATGCGAGAGCTCGAAATCAGCATGCTAGTCTATTCGCATCCAGAGGTTCTCTCCCGCGCTGAAACGCGTCGGCACGAGTTGGAGGTTGGTATGGGTTTGGCATTGTTGGTCAGCGATGTTCGGCGTCCAGTTACCTATGAACGCGGCGGCGAGGGCGAAAAGAACTGGGAGCAAGTCCACGAGCGCTTGCTGTCGTTTGCGAAGCGTCGCGCTGGGCTCGAATGGGAAGAAGGACGCTTGCTACGCGACGCCCAGCGAACGGGCGTACACCGCCGGCTTGGGTTCGCGAGCCTCGGCGAGTACGTGGAGCGCCTGTTCGGCTACAACGGCCGACTCGTGAAGGAGAAGTTGCGGGTCGCGCAGTCGCTCGAGGAGTTGCCGGAGACGAGTGAAGCACTCCGCGCGGGCGAGCTGACTTGGTCAGCGGTGCGGGAGCTAACGCGCGTGGCAACCGCCGACACCGAACGCGCCTGGCTCGATTCGGCACGCGGACTCGCCGTGCGCCAGGTAGAGGAGTTGGTGTCAGGGCGCGCACCGGGTGATCTGCCGAGCGACGCAGCGGATCCGAAGTTGCGCAGGCATGTGCTTCGATTCGAGGTAGCCGGTGAGACCCGCGCGCTCGTGCAGGAGGCGCTCGCAAAGCTCCGGCGTGAGGCGGGCGAAGCTCTGGATGACGATGCGGCGCTGCTACTCTTGGCTCGCCGGGTTCTCGCGACCGAAGGCGAATCAAAGATCGACGGAGGGCGCGCGAGCTATCAAGTTCAGGTAACCACATGCAAAGCGTGCCAGCGCGGCGAGCAGATCGGCAACGGCGAAGCTCACGCCATCGTTGCTGCGGTGGTGGAGATGAGTCTCTGCGACGCGCAGGTGATCGGCGACACGCAGGAGACCCACGTGGGCCGCGCAACGCAAACAATTCCTCCAGCGCTTCGTCGGCACATCCTGCGACGCGACAACGGACGCTGTGTCGTGAGCGCTTGCAAGCACGCAACCTGGGTCGACGTGCATCATTTGATTCCGCGCGCGGAAGCCGGCCCGAATGAACCCGACAACCTCGCGTGTCTGTGTGTTGCTCATCACCGCGCGGTACATGAGGGGCGCCTGATCGTCGACGGCAAACCCTCGAGCGGTCTCAGTTTCAGGCACGCCGACGGAAGCCCATACGGCGGCACGCTGCAGGTGGATGTTGCGGAACGAAACGCTCAGGTTTTCGCCGCGCTCCGCCAACTCGGTTTCAAAGAAAGGCAGTGTCGATCGGCGTTGGATCGCTGCTCGGCGACGCTTCCTCCGACTGCCAGCCGAGAAGAGGTATTGCGCGCGGCGTTGAGCCTGCTCGGTTAGGCGCGCGCTCGCACGAGGAGAAAACGCGGGGAGGCGCACTGTGGTGATCGCTTCGCCGGGACGATGCCGTCCTCCAATCCGACCAGGTGCGGGCTCTTCAGTTGTCGCAGGACCAACGTCGGGGCCCGCCGAACCGGTTCTGGCAAGCGACGAGCGCGGTCCGGCTACGTCCTTTCCGCTCACGTCAAAACGCCTGGGTGAACACGGAAACCGCCACTGGCCAAGTTCATCGGCTGCGCGGCCCGCCTCGAGTATGCCGTGCCTGCAATTCCAGGCGCGGATGCGACAGTGGCGCTAGAAATCTGCTCTCCAAAGTTCGGGCAGTGCTCCTGGAAGTTCGGGCAGTGCTCCCAGAAGTTCGGGCAGTGCTCCTGGAAGTTCGGGCAGTGCTCCCAGAAGTTCGGGCAGTGCTCCCCGAAGTTCGGGCAGTGCTCCCCGAAGTTCCGGCGGCGCTCGGCGACCTTCGGGCGGCGCCTGCCAGAGCTCCGCCTGGCGGTTTTCGCTTGGCGGCTCACGCCGTCGGATCAGCGTCCGCTATTGCGCGTCGGAGCGCCAAAGCTCATCCGCCGCCGACACCGACCACGCCAAATCCCACCCACCAAGGACGGTGGAGAATCGACCTTCGCCTGGACATTGATGAGCACGGCGCCTGCTTGCAGCAATGCGGCCTTCAGCCGCGCCTGGTCTGACCCGATGCATTCGCCATCCACTGCAACGCCTGCTGACGAGATTTCGACGTTCAGCCTGCGACCGCCGGACTCTTCGTTGGACGAGTGCGCCGACGGCATCGGTACCGGGCCACTCGACGCTGCGGCTGGCACCGGCTCGTTGCCGCAGGAGGAGCCGGGACGCGGCTCACCAGGCTCAAGAGGCTCCCAACAACGCCCGCCACGCGGCTCCACATGACAGTGCCTTGCACCATACGCACCTCGCGTAGCAGAAGAATCGCGGCTCGGTTGCCGTCGCTCGTCCGTGCGCAGCCAGGCTCGCGCGCTACTTCAGCCTTCAAAAAGTGACATCCACGTTCGGCAAATTGTCGCCCATTTGATTCGGCTGATCGCCGCGCGCATGAAGGGTTCCAAGGCCCAAGTCACCGAGGCCGAGTTGACCCGAGCCATTTTCACCCCAGCATTTGACGTGACCGTCGTCGAGTAGCGCACAGGTGTGCTCGACGCCGGTGCAAATCCCCTTCGCCGTGCGGCCCGTGCCGAGGTCGACCCGAGGCAATCGGTCACCCATGTCCTCCGGTCTGGTGCCCCGACTCGCCGAGTCTCCGAGGCCAAGCTCGCCGTAGTAATTGCCGCCCCAGCACTTGACCGAGCCATCCTCGAATAGCGCGCAGTTAAAGTAGCCCTTGGTCGCCAGAGAGACCACCGGCGCGGTCGTGCCGAGATTCACGACGGGTAACGCATCGCCCATCTCACCCGGCTGATCCCCGCGAGGGTTGCCGGAAACGCCGAGGCCCAGGATCCCGCCTACGTTCGATCCCCAACATTTGACCGAACCGTCGTCGAGCAGCGCGCAAGCGTGACCTTCTCCCACGGCAATCGCCTGCGCCGTGCGCCCAGTCCCGAGCGGGACACTTGGCAGCGCATCACCCATTTCGCCGGGGTGGGCGCCGCGGTTGCGGGTATCACCCAGGCCGAGCTCGCCATGCTCATTGTTCCCCCAGCATTTGACCGAACCACTAACGAGCAGCGCGCACGCAAACGATCTCGAGACCCCAACCGCTCGGGCAGTTTCACCTCGGCCCAAGCTGACTGCGGGCAATTGATCGCCCATCTCGTTCGGCTGATCGCCGCGATCGTCAAAGTCACCTAGCCCCAGCTCGCCAACGATGTTCTCTCCCCAGCACTTGATTGAGCCCCCGACCAACACGGCACACGACGAGAAGATCCCCGTCGCGACGCTCAGGACCGCGTGCCCGCTCCCGAAGTCAATCGCTGGAAGCTGGTTGCCCATTTCGTTCGGTTGATCCCCCCGCGGCTGCGTGTCACCGAGGCCGAGCTGCCCAGACAGACTTCCTCCCCAACATTTGACCGAACGATCGTCGAGCAGGGCGCAGGTGAAGTCTTGCCCAGCTGAGACGGCGCGTACGCTGCGGCCGTTGCCGAGGTCCGGGGCAGGGAGCCGCTCGCCCATTTCGTTCGGCTCATCACCGCGCGCTTTGCCATCGCCGAGCCCGAGCTGACCCGACTCGTTCCAACCCCAGCACCGAAGCGTCCCATTGGCGCCGACCGCACACGTGTGGGCTCTTCCACACGCGACGGCAACGGCCTCCCAACGACATGTCGCGGAACAGCCGTCCCCGCTCAAAACGTTTCCATCATCGCACTGCTCTATCGATTCGACCTTCCCGTTGCCGCAAATTCCGCAGTCCTGCGCGCAGGGCGTTCCGCCTCCACCGTGTGCTCCCCCGCCAGATCCGGGTGACGCGCCAACCGAGCCTCCGCTCGCTGCAGACTCGAGATCACCTGACGTGGGCAGTGCCGAGCGGGCGCCGCAACTCGACATAATCGCCACACTTGCGATTTTTAGGAGAAGCCGTGTCCGGTTTATGTGCACCGCACGTGTTTAGCACCAGAAGTGTCTACGAACCAGCTCAACGCGCTTGATCCAAAACTCAAGAGGGTATATTGATTACTGAGTCTCGATTCCAGACTCAGCGGGGAACTCTGTAGCTATGGAGGGAAACAATGATCACGCAGATCAAAGTGGGGCCACGTTTTAGCTGCAAGCTGCTCACACTGTCGATTCCCGTGGCTATATCGTCCGGGTGCGCGCTGCCCGAGATAGCCGTCGTCGACATAGGGGATCAGGCAGCGACCTGTAGCGTCACCCGGAAGGAGTGTATCAAGCGAAACGGCCTTGGCTGTGTCCAATATGACGCGCCGACGAACTTTACGGCCACTGGGTGCACCGATCCTTCTCGTGACTCTTCCTTGGCCGACACCTGCCGCCGTCTCTTCTGTTCGAAAACAGATGGCCTCCTCTACCAGAATGGTAGCTGCACTACGACGGTGCTTACCAACAGTACCTATCCAACGACCATACCCGGAATTTGCCGACCTGACCCAGACTCGCATTTTCAGGCGTTCGTCACGTTCAGGCAGCGATTTCGGACGTGCACAGTTGGAACGGACGGGACGCCCTGCGGGCAGATTTCACAAGCAACTTCGCCCGATACGTTGCCCGAAACCACCTGTATCGACGTGTCGGAAGCCAGAGCGGCCCTCCAGCTACTGCCTTCTACCACCGTGCCAGTCAACGCTACGCCATCGGCGATTGTCAATCCATCGGTCTTCATCCTGGACATCGATCGCGACGTTGATTCGTGTCCGCTCAGTGGCCCTGCATCGCAGTCCCAGCAGCTAAACTACGCATTCGCAGAAGGAAGCATGGGCAGCGCGTCGGCCGGGGCAACGACAGTGCCACTCATCGTCACCCAGGGAATCGCTTCGATTAGACCTGACTGCGACGGCGAATATTGTACATACGAATTGGAGCAGCTGAAGGTAAGTGTTGCAGACACGACCGTAATGGGCGTTTCTCTTACTGGTCTCACGATTCGCAGCGTGGGCTCGGTAGCCATAGCACCGCTTGGTTCAGGGCACGGCCAAATAGCGACTGGCGCGCTGAAGCTCTTCATCACCGGGCGAATCAATGGGAGTCCCTCGGCTCTACGTGTCGAGAATAACGCACCTTGGTCAGCCGATGTTGGCAATCAACAACTGAGCCTCAATGGCACCGTCAAGGTGATTTCCCAGGATGCGCAGGGCAAGGCTCTGCCCATCACAGCGACCGTGAATGTTTCCGTACCGAAGGCCACGGCACAGCAAGTAGCCTGCGCGTCGACACTGCCCGTCGAGCGCGTGTTTGGCTTCGAGGACCGGGCCAATTGGACCTCGGCCAATGCCTCGCTTGCTCTCGTGCGGACCCCCACGACCCAAGGTTGCGGCGCGCTGGGAGTCTCGGGGCAAGGCTATATGAGCATCAATGGTAGTAGTTTTGCCACCCCCGGCCTCGTGCTGAAGCCTGCTCTGAGCGTGGACTTGTTCGTTCCAAGTAGTCAGCCGAATCCGTTCTGGTTGGGTGCTCTTCAGATATTTCTGAGCTGCCCCTCGGGCGGGGTGTTCAATCAGTACGTAGGCCAAGTGGAAGTATCGGGGCTCGCGCAGAATGCATTTTCGTCCCTGCGCTTTCCATTACCCGCTCAGACCACGAACACTCTCAAACGCGCGCTATCGGACTGCGCGTTCAGCTTCGCGTTGAATGTCAATCAGACGAATCGCACCTGGGAGCTAGACAACCTACGATTCACCCCTTGAAACACACGTGATCTCTGGCGCAGCGCGGCGCTTCACGACCACGAGTCGCGGTTGAACTCGGGGCGTGAGTCGGGATCGGCATGCGCGAGCTCGTCGCCATGGTTTTCGCGCAGACGGCGCTGCTCGAGGGCGAGAGGGGTCCAGTTGTAGAAGGTGCCCGGCTGCTCTTCGACTTCGACCATGTAGCCCCAGCCCTCGTCGCGTACTTGCTTCACGCGCGCGCGACCGCCCGCAAAGTCGTCACGGCCGTGGCTCAAATAGCGCGCGCTATGGACGTAGATCCACTGCCCGACGCGCGGACGACCGCGCGGATAGCGGTAGCGCCAGCCATTGAAGCGCGCCAGAACCCGCGTCCACCAGCCGACCTTCATCGAGCTAGTTGTTCACACGCGAGCCACTCGCCGAGCTGATAGCGCGCTTCGTTCGACGGTCGGGGGTCACTCGGGGGCATTTCGGTGTTGATGCCTGCTGGGCCGGCAGCGGCGTGCTCGTCGATGTGCTCGGCGACAGCGAGGATGCCGGCCAGGCTATCGAAGTCGTGACCCACCGGCGCGCCCTGGCGCGCGCTCCCGGTCTTGGTGCTGCTGTGACAGCGCGTGCAGTAAGACTCCATGAAGCCTTTACCGAACGATTCGTAGGAGAGAGTCGAGCCCGTGGGACAGGTCGATTGCGTGGGCACGCCTTCGTGCTCGTCGTCGTGGTCGTCGCCGGAGCAACCGCCGAGGAGCGCGATCAGAGAAAGGACGCTCAGGCTCATTCCAATTGGCTTCGTCATGGACGAAGGCATTCGAGCTGACCCGGAAGCGCCTGTCCAGGAGGTGCGAAAACATGCCGCAGGCGCCTGAAAGGCGGGGGCGGCTACCACGGATTCGAGAGCGTGACGTCCGTCAAGAATTGCTCATCGGTGAGCGACTCGAGGAACGCCAGAACGTCGTCGACCTCCGACGGCTCGATGGCGAAACCGGAGACGAATGACGCTTTGAGCGGCGAACGCGAACCATCGCCGGCGTCGGGACCCCCTTCGAGCAGCCGTCCGCCGCGCGCATAGTGCGTTTCGATGACCTCGCGGAGGGTCGCGATGCTGCCGTCGTGCATGTAGGGAGCGGTTACCGCCACGTTGCGCAACGTGGGCGGTCGAAATTTGCCCATGTCTCCGGGGATGCCGGTGACTTCGATGAGGCCCTGATCGCGCAGCGGGTACGCACCGAGCCCGTCGAGGTTGTAGAGGCCGTCGTTCTGGTACGAGAGCTCGTCGCTGGTTTTGCCTTCCCAGGTCACCGAATTGCTCAGAGCGAAGGAGCCGTGACAGTGGTGGCACTCGAAGCGCTCGCCGAAGAATAGACGCGAGCCGCGCTGAGCGGACTGCGAAATGGCAGCCAGATCTTCGCCCGAAGCAAAGCGATCGTAGGGGGAATTGCCGGAGATCAACCGCCGCTCGAAGCTCGCGATGGCGCGAACCAGGTTGTAGAGGTTGACGGGTTCGTTCTCTTCGTCGGGAAACGCGGCCGCGAACATTTCGACGTAGCGCGGCTCCGCGTGCAGGCGATCGAGCAGCTCGCGCTCGTGCCCGCTGAAGCCGAGCTCGATGGGATTGTCGCCGAGCAGCGGGACCGCGACCTGCATCTCCAGCGTTTTCAACGTGGGGTTGGCCCACGTCTGCGCGGAGTTGTACGCGACGTTGCTGAGGCTCATGGAGCTCCGTCGATTGACAACGCCCGTCGAGCCGACGGCGTTGCCGACCCCGTCCGTAAAAGCGAGCTCCTGGCGATGGCAGCTCGCGCACGACTGTGTCTGATTCAAGGAGAGGCGGACATCGTAAAAGAGATGGCGCCCGAGCTCGGCTTTCTGGGCGCTCATCGGATTTTCTACCGGAACCTTCGGCGCCGGAAAGCGCGCCGGAAGATTCCATTCGTAGGCTGCCGATGCTTCATCACTCGGGCTCTTGCTGCTGCAGGCGAGCAAGCAGGCGCCGGCGAAGAGAGCCTTCAGCGCATGCGCCATGCCTACTCCACGTGGAAGAGGTGCTGCTCGCTCGGCGCATCGACGCCAAGCCGCGGAAACAAGGTGACGCATTCGGGGTCGCTCGCGACGGACATGCAGCCCGGCGGCGTTCCCTCGGTATTCGTCGAAACGTCGCTCGCGGCAAGCAGCTCCCCGACGTCCGCGATGACTTTGTGGATGCTCGGGGAGAAGCCCGCGAGCTCGTACGTCACTCGGTTCGGCGACGAGCAGTCGGCCGTGGGCGGCGCAGACGGGTTTTCTCCAGGGCAACCGCTGGAGCCGAGGTGGACGAAGAAGGGATTGATTCCTCCGTCGACCGCCGGCGACGCACCGTCGACCTTGAGAAATTTATAGCCCGATTGCCAGACCCAGAACATGCTGGTGACGTCGAGCGGAGGCGTTGCGCTCGCCAGATCGATGAAATTGCGCTCTTTGGGCACGCCCAGCGTGAAGCGAACGCGCTCGTACGCAAGCGCAGGTGCGAAGCCTGTCACCGTCGTATGCGTTTCGGGAGTGCCGTCGGGCCCGCAGCCATCCTCCGCATCGATGAGCGCGAGCCCCTGACTCTGGAAGGCATTTTCATCGAGCACGAGCGGGTGGGATTTCCCCGAAGGCTCGAGGAGTTCGATGTTGGATACGTAGAATCGCGCGTCGGTGATGGAAAAGTCCGCTGCTCGCGCGCCAACGTCGGCATACGTGTGACCGCACGCAAACGACTGGTGGTTCACCTGGACTTCGAAAGCGACGGAGGTTGGCACGGAAGTCGGCCCCTCATCGTCACCTCCCCCGCAGGCAGTGAGCGACGCGCACCCGAGCGCGACGCTTGCAATCGCGAAACCATGACCGACGCGCCTTTGCATCACTTCACTTCTTGGCGGTCGGAGGGAACAGGTCGCAAGGGAGCCCGCTCTTCGGAGGGCGGGGCAGCTCGCCCGGTCGCTCCACGCAGGGCCCGACACCGCTCGAGCCACCGCTGCCGGAACCGCCGCTACCGCCAGTCCCCGAATTGCCGTCGTTGCTGCAAGCCACGGAGGCTAGAGCCAACGCACACGCGAGCGAAAGCGTCGCACGGCGCGGCCAGCTCATTGCGAAACCACGAGCCATCAGTACTTCACCCAGATCTCGTCGTTGGCGGCGAGGCTCGTGAGCGCCGTGACCCCAGCAGTTTGAGTGATGAGCTGAGCCGTCGTCGGATTGGAGCTGTAGGCAGCGTCGCCCTTCCACACGATGGCTGCATCCGAAAAGAAACCCGCCAGATTGGTGATCGCGACGGGAACTTGGAACTTGTTCCACCCCGCGAAGCGCTTGGGCAAGATGGTCAACGCGGGCGCCGGCTCGACCGTGTCATCGGTGGGATCGGTGGAGACCCAATCCACGACGATTTCTTCGCCCGTTGACTTCTTGCAGATCTGGTGCGTGGGGAAGTACAGCGTACTGAACGGCTGGTTCGGAACCTTGATGCGCAGTCCGAGCTTGTAGTAGCTGGTGTCGAGCTCGAGCCCGCTCGCTTCCGGCTTCTTCCACGTGACCGACGTCACCAGTTGGGCGGCGTCGAACTCGACGTGAGCGGGACCGAGATCACTGTTCAAGGTTCGCACGCTGACGACCGCCGCGGGGATCTCGACTTGCACGCTGTAGGTGTCGGCACCCTCACAGCCGTGTCCGACGCTGAAGGTGATTTCTTGTGTCTGGTCGGCGTAGCCAGGACCCGACGAGAGGGAAACGTGGGCCAACGCGGTTCCACTCGCCAAGAAAATTGCCGTTGTCAGAGATACCGCAACCAGTGCGCTTTTCATAAGTTCTCCTGCAGGAATGAGTCGACGGTATAGCGCCCGCGCCGTGGCCCTAGCTGCGGCATATTTTCGCGCACCGAGGTCCGTCGCAGCGCGAGGAGCTCCCGGCCCTGGTCGAAGTCCGCGCGCGCACTATCCTTGGCGGGTGCGAAAGTCTTCCAGCGCGACCTTGGTGCTAGTCGCTTTCGCTGCTGGAGCGGGAGCCACGCTGAGCGCGTGCGGGGCAGATTCGCGATCCGGAGAGTCTCCCTCCAGCGCCGGAGCGCAACAGACTGCGCAGGGCGGCCAGGACGGCAGTGGAGGCGCAACCAGCGCCTCGGGCGGTGTTGCTGGCGCGCCAGTCGTCCCTGCGGTTTGCGACGTGAAGTTGCCGACCAGCTGTCCCTCCCCCGCGCCGACCTATGCCGACGTGCAGCCCATCTTTGCGGCGCGCTGCGTGGTCTGCCATTCGGGCACGCCGAACGGACCCTGGCCCCTCACCACCTACGGTCACGTCGCGACCTGGCGCGATAGCATCCGCACGGTTCTAGCCACCTGCGCGATGCCACCCGTCGATTCGGGGCTCACGCTCCCTCCTGAAGAAGGCGCGCTCATCCTCGACTGGATTCGCTGCGGAATGCCACCATGAAGCTTGTTTCGAGATTGCAACGAGCCGCGCGGATCGCAGCGGCGAGCTTCCTCGTCTCCGGTTGGCTCTACTCCGGCGCGTGTTCGGGCTCGTCCTCGCCCGGCAGCGGAATGACCGGCGCGCCAGACATCGCCGACGTGATCTACGTGGGGAGCGCCACGGACGAAGGACTCGCCCTGTTGCTCGGTTCCAAGGTCGTCGAGATGCCGAGTTCGACTCCCGTCATCACGTCGCCTGCGGAGGGCGCCACGCTCAGCGGGCCTAGCGAATTCTCCTATCGAATTGGCGCCATGGCGCTCCGCACTCCCCGCGGCGAGGCCGCCGGCGCGCGCTCGTTTGCCTGGAACGAGCTGTTCGGTCCGGAGCGCGTCGCGTCGGCACATGGATCCCCGATGAACGGCCCCGCGTTCTTGTTGACGTTCAGCACGCCATCGAACAGCAAGATCCTGCGCGTGTTCACCCAGGAGACGAGCTACTCGCCAGCGGACGCAGAGTGGCAGCGGCTGCTCGCGACGGGAAGCGAAATCAAGCTCACCGTGACCCTGGCAATCTTCGACGAAGGGCTGATCGTGCCTCAGGGCGGGCCCTTCGTCAGCGCGCCAGTGCGCTTTTCGCCCCAGCCCTGAGCGAAGGGCTACTCGTACTCGTCGCAGGGGTTGACGACACCGGCCGGCAACGGGTCGATGCGCTTGATGGTGCACTCTCCTTCGTGCCGAAAGTGGCCGACCGTGCGCGCCAGCGAGATGACGAAGTCACCGATGGTGGCGCCAGGTAACCCGGACGTATTGTAGATGCTGGGGTCGATGTTCGCCCGGCACAACTCTGCCAGGGTGATCTCGCCATCGGCGTTTCCGGGCGCCACATCGTCGGCCTGGGCCTTCTCATCGAAGCGAATCAGCGTTGGCTTCGCGTTGGCGCCGGACTGGAGGCTATCGTAGTAGAGGTGATCGCCGTGGGTGGTGAGCTGGCTTTCGTCAGTTTGATTCTTGGTGACGACGACGCCTTGCGTCGATAGACCATTCTCGCCTGCCGAGTGGCAATCCGAGTAGTGGGTCTGCGTCTTGAAGCCCCAGTGGAAGGTCTTCGTCAACGTGTGACTGGCGTTGGCCGGGTCGGGTTTGCTGGCCTTCCCCGCAACGTAGAGGGAGAGACCTTGCTCGACCATCATCGTCAGATCGGCGGGATCGGCGTCCCCGACAATCTCCGAATCCGTCACTGCCGTTTTGATCTCGTAGCTGACTTGCGTGTAAGCCTTGGCCGTCAGGTCCGAGAACGTAATCAGCTCTTTTTCGCCCGCCTTCGCGTTATCGACGAAGCGTGGCTTGTCGAGCTTCGCGGCCACATTGCCGGCAGCGTCCGCGACCGTGATGTCGTGAAAGCTGACCAAGAACTTATCGTACTTCAGCGACCAGCCGTCGACGAAGCCCGACTCGCCGTCGCCTGCGGGGATCCCCTCCTCGATGAATTCCTCACCCCAGGTGGTAAAGCGCTCGGTGCCCTGCCCTTCCGCAGCTGGGTCACTGCAAGCAACTGCACCCAAGAGGGCGGTGAGTGTTAGCAGCGGGACCAATCGAAAAAACATGGCGGCTTCCTTTGTCGACCTGCGCGAAAACTATTTGGAATACGCAAAGTGGTACGCGCTGAGCTGGGTGACGCCCTGCGAGAAGCCGGCGTTGTGGGCCTCCGTGGGTTTGCTTTCCGTTCCTGGATCGAGCTTCGAAAAGTCGACCAGGTTGACCCAGATCGCGGGCCTCACCTCGGCGGTGATCGTGCCAGGGCTGGTGACGGTAGCTTCGTCGAGGACGCAGCCGTCCACCGCGCCGTCGGTCACGCTCATGGATATGTCGTCGTAGTCCGCGATCAGGCGAAAGTAGATGGGGGTCGACGTCGGATCATCGTGTTTCGTCGCTCGTCCTTCCGCGACGGCGACGTGTCCTGCCAACGCCGCGTCCGCGGGCGCTGCCTGGGGAATGACCAAGCGCGCCGAACGATAGACGCCGGTGATAGCGTCGGCGTCTGGGGCCAGCACGGGCGCAGCCGAGAACAAATCGTAGGCGATGGGCGCGGGTAAGATCACCTCACCGAGGGCCGTGCCGGCTTGATAGTGCCCGGGGTGCGCCCAGGCCGTGCCAACGAAGAGCGATGCCAGGCGACTCCCCAGACTCGGTTTTGGAGGCTCGAGCAGCGCCGTGGGAGGTGGCCCGTCGAAGTAGTAAAGGGCGCTGATCCCAAGCGCGGCCCTGCTGAGGCTGACGTCCCAGCCAAAGCCGGTGGTGAAGGTCGTGTGGACCCCCGGATCGGTGGTGATGACCGTGTGCAGGGCGATGCGCTGACCGGTGGTGCTGCCACCGCCCTCGGAGCCGCAACCCACGAGGCACGCTAGCCCCAGGACAACACTCATTGAAACGCTGCGGTTCGACATAGCGGCCTCACAAGAACAGAGAAAGAGTGAAGAGGACCGTGCGCGGCGCGCCGACGGTGACATGTCGCTGCGGCACCAGGGACGGAGCAGCCCCGCGCTCGAAGTTCGACGCAAACGTGTATTCGCTGGAGTACCAATCCAGATTCAGGACGTTGTAGGCCGAGACGCCAAGCTCAGCCTCTTTCAAGCGCACCTTCGCGACGACATCGAAGATATTGGAATCATGGCCCATCTCGCCATAGGGCAATGGACGTCGCGCGATCGCGGTCTGGCCAACCCCGAAGTGCCCGGTCAAATTGCGGTTCAGCACGCGCCCGAGCGTGGGCGTGAACGCGAGATCGGTCCGGATCACGAGCTGGGGCGCGTAGGGCAGGAGATCGCCGGCCGCGTAGCCCCCATCGGTGTTGGTGAAGGCCGCGCGCGTGTACGTGACGCTGGCCGCTGCGTTGAACCAAGGCGTGGGCTGCGCGGCCATCTCGACGCTGACGCCAGTTCGCTGGGTAGGCGGAGTGCGGTCGTTTCTGGCCGTCACCTGATTGAATGCCAGGTCATCCGAGAGCCGGGTATGAAAGAGCGCCACGGTCGCGCGCAGATCGCGCGTCTGATAGCGCGCGCCGACTTCCGCGCTCCGCACGGTCGTAAAGGGTGCGGTTTCACCTGCTTGCAGGCTCCTCGCTTGCGGCGAACGAAAGCCGTCTCCGTAGCTTGCGACCGCGTGCAGCGCCGGCAGTAGGCGCACGTCCACGGTGGCCTTCGTACCTAGGTGAGCGCCCTGGGCAGCGCGTCT
>Ga0315912_10004333_pt1 | contig 13519 bp, 10 predicted proteins | sample VfabasoilMG_FD_204469 | JGI IMG/M metagenome (GOLD analysis project Ga0315912, IMG submission 204469) | Garden soil microbial communities collected in Santa Monica, California, United States - V. faba soil | ecosystem: Environmental > Terrestrial > Soil > Garden | place: USA: California... | reverse complement strand
GAAGCTCGCGGCCGCTGGGACGGCAACACACTTCTCGTTGAAACCAGCCACTTCAAGGACGATCCGGTGTATCGCGGATCGAACCCTGCGACACTGACGCTCGTCGAGCGTTTCACGCTGACAGCGCTAGACAGGATTGAATGGTCGGTCACAGTCGACGATGCGTCCTCGTGGGCGCGGCCGTGGACGTTTGCGATGCCGCTCACGCGCAACGACGACGAGGCAATCTTCGAGTACGCCTGTCACGAAGGGAACCTCGCGATGCCGCACCTGCTCAGTGCCGCCCGCAAGGCCGAGGCCGCTGGGTTGACGGCGACTGACGATGGCGTGGGTGATTCGGAGGCGCCGACCGCGCGGCCAGCAGGACGAGCCGCGCGCGCGCCAGAGCCCGCCGCTAGCGAATCCCGAACCCCGAGCCCCGAACCCCGAGTTCCGAATCCAACATCACTCTCCGGCGAGTGGCAAATCTCCGGGCAGGGCGGCAGAGGCAACTTTGCGGGCTACTCGACGCCGACGCGCTTGAGGATCACGGAGTCGGCGAACGAGATCACAGTCGAAGGAGATACCGGCACCGAGAATCAGATGGTCGCATCCACCTATCGTCTCGACGGATCGGAGACGATTGTGCCCGGACCACTCGGGTGGGACACGCGCGCCAAGGTGTCGCGCCGCGACGGCGCGCTCGTCGTCGCCGTGACGCGCACGATCGATGGCCCGGATGGAAAGCTCCGGTTCGAGATCTCGGATGTCTATCGAGTCGATAGCGGCACGTTGACCCTCGAGCGATCGCAGGGGAGCCGCACGCGAAAGATGACGTACGCACGCCGCCAGCAATGAGCGCATTTCGATCGACGTATCCTTCATTCGTCGTCCTGAGCTTCGAGCGTCCTGAAGGGGAGCGCTTCGCCATCTTTCGACGTGAGGACTGGCTTCGATCGGCTTCACCTTCGCAGTGGGGCTCGCCACTGAATCACATCACAGCGATGGAGCAGTTCGTTCGCTCTCTCGAGTTGCTCACAGAAGACGTATTACGCACGCGGTTGCAGGAGTTGGGCGTAACCGAGGGTGACGTTCCGAGCCACATCCTGCGTGCCCGCAACATGCGGCAGATGAACCAGGGTGGATCGTGGGAGTTGGTCAGTGTGCCCGGTTATCGCAACGAGGACGGGCAAGTGGTTCTCGCGCGGACGGGTCGCACGGGTGGTGACCCGGAACAGCGCGTCTTCGCCATGAAGTGCAGCGTCTGCCAGTACGAGTACGGCACGTACGGCGCGGACATCCCTCATCGCTTGTGCCCGAAGTGCCAGGACGGTCCCGCCGGTCTTCCTTTATGAATGCGCTGCGAGTCGTGAGCGGCGTCGCGGCTATAGCGATTCTGTCCACCACTCTCCACGCGCAGTGGATCAATCTTCGCGCGCCGAACACGCCGAGGCTGCCCGATGGTTCGCCCAATCTCTCAGCGCCCGTTCCGCGAACGGCTGACGGCAAGCCCGATCTGTCGGGTGTGTGGGAAGTCGTTGGTGACCGCGTGATGCCCACCGATGGTCGCATCCGTTCGAAGTACGTCTACGACATCGCCTCCGATCTGCCAGCGGGAGCGCCGTTTCAGCCGTGGGCGAAGGCGCTGCACGAGCAGCGGCAAAAGGGATTGGGCGTCGGTGCGCCAACGGAGCGCTGTCTGCCGCATGGCATTCCAGACGCGATGCTCACGCGCACACTGCCCTTCAAGATCATCCAGCACCCCGGCGTGACGATTCTCCTGTTCGAGGAGTTCAACAACTGGCGGCAGGTCTTCACCGATGGACGCGAACTACCCGTCGATCCACAACCAGCGTGGGTCGGTTACTCCGTGGGCGCGTGGGACGGAGACACGTTTGTGATTCGCACGTCAGGGTTCAACGATCGCTCATGGCTCGACGCGGGCGGCACGCCGCACACAGAAGCCTTGAAGACGACGGAGCGCCTGCGCCGGACCGACTTCGGTCACATGGAGATCGAGTTCACCTTCGATGACCCGAAGACGTTCACGAAGCCGTGGTCAGCGGCGGTGAAGTTCAATCTCCTCCCCGACACCGACCTGCTCGAGTTCCACTGCGACAACGAGAAGTGGACTGAGAAGTCGCGTTAGAAGAACGGCGGGTCTGAAGCGCGGCGGGTCAAAGAACAAGACCCGCCCTACCTGTGTAGAGCGGGTCTCGAATCTGCCGTAGGCCGAGTCCTGATGTTTGGACCCGGCGGATTGCGACTATCTCTCGAATGAGCCCGGGCCGCCGTTGGTCGCCGGCGCGGCAACGTTCGCGTTGATGTTGCCGTTGGTTGCCGGCGCAACGTTATCGTTGGCCTGATTGAACGCCGTCAGTGTCGGACCCGCCTCACCGCGCGGCAGCATGCTCGGCCCTGATCTGAGGAACACCTTCTCCGGCTCCGTGTTCTTGTCGAAGAGCACGCCGATGAAGCAGTTGCTCATCTCGTCCCAGTTCTGTGGTCCCCACACGACCTTCTTCGCCGGGTCGGGGTTGAAGCGATTGGCGGTCGAGTTGTCGAAGTGCGTGATCAGCTGCAGCTTCGAACCCTTCGGCATCGCGATCGGCTCGGCGTACTGATAGCCCATCTGCCATTCGAAGTTGAAGTTGCCCTTGAGCACGGTCTGCGGCGCCTTGCCCGGCGTCACTACGCGAAGCTCGAAGTCCTTGCCGCGAAGATGCATGTGCGGCTGCGCGTAGACCAGCTGCGCGTTCTCGCCGAACGTGATCTCGCTCACGACTTCCGCGGCTCCCTCGCCCGGAGGAATCGCGAGGTTGAGTGCGGTGGGGCCGGCGTGGAAGAAGTAGCGCTTCTTCGGATCAGACTTCGCGAGCACCATGCCGACCTTCGAGATGTCTGACGACGGCTTGCCAGACGTCGTGTAGTGCAGCTCGAACACCAGGTCCGATCCCTTCGGAACGAACTTGGCCGCGCCCTCGATGTCGAACGACTGCGCGCCGAGGCCGGGGTTGAACTTGCCGAGGATGTCGTTGCCTTCCTCGATCGCATTGCGGCCGAGGATGTCGCGATTGGTCTCGGACTCGTACGCTTCACCTGGGACTGCGTTCTCCATCCACTTCGATCCGGGAGGCCGCACCCACACCTTACCGTGATGGAGCACCGCGGGATCGCCGGGCCGCATTTCCGCGGCGGTGATCCACATGTCCGTCGGGAAGTTCGTCTTCACGAGGATGTATTTGTAGTTGATGGTGCCGCGCGCTGGCAGATCAAACGCCTTCGGCATCTCCACGATGATGTCGGGCTTGATGTTCCAGCCACTGGGGAACGTGAGCGCCGGCGGGGCGTCGGCTTCGTTGCCCGCGGGTGCACCGCCATCCGCCCACGCGTTCAGCGTCGCGATCTCGCGATCGACGAGACGACGCTCGTTCGCGAAGTGGCCGACGCCGGGATCGGCGAACCATGGCGGCATCTGCCGGCTGGTGACCGCAGCCTTGATGGCGCGGGCCCACGGCCTCGCCTGTTCGTATGTGAGCAGCGACATCGGCGCGACTTCGCCAGGCCGATGGCAGCTCTGACAGTTGGCCTGGAGAATCGGAAGCACGTCCTTGTAAAAGGTCGGCGACTGGGCCGACGCAATGGATGCTCCGAGCAGTGAACCGACGACGGCAAGCAGGCACGTTCTCATGCGAGAAGTCTCCTCAGAGTCGACCGTGAGATGCCCAAAAAGTATACGGCCATTGACCGTCTGAATTTCGTCAATTCCTCAATGGCTTCCGGGCGCCCGAGTTAACGCAAATGTCAAAGAAACTGTGCAATGGCCATGGGAGAATGCCCAAGATGGAGCGAATCTTCAGGCTGCCTGCCGCCGTTGTCGTGCTGTCCGTGGGGGTTGTCGCGGCGCTGACGAGCCAGGCGGCCGAGGCGCAGGGACGTGGAGCCGGTCCTTCGATGAAGCCGTCGGCGCTCCGCGCCATCCCGGCCGAGACCACGGCCGCGAAAGCCACGGTTCACAACTGGAAGGCGCCTCGTACGCCATGGGGACATCCGGATCTCGAAGGCACCTGGACGAGCGACGACATGCGCGGCATCCCGACGTCCCGGCCCCAGGCGCAGGGCGATCGCGAGTCGCTCACACCTGAAGAGTTCGCGCGCCGTGCCGGCGGCGATGAAGCCTCACGCGATCGCGCGGTGAACCAGGAAACGATCCTGCGAAACGAGTTCGGTGTCCGCACGTTCGGCTACACCTCGTTCATCGTCGATCCACCCAACGGGCAGATGCCGGCGCTGACCCAGGCCGCGCTGGCAAGACGAAAGGCGATCGCCAACCAGGGCACGTTTGGCGGCGGCCCGTGGGACGACTTCGACGACTTCACCCTCTACGATCGCTGCATCACACGCGGCGTTCCGGGATCGGTGATGCCGGTGCTCTACGGCAACGGCCTGAGCATCATGCAGACGCCAAACGAAGTCGTCATCAGCTACGAGATGGTGCACGACACACGAGTCGTTCCTCTTGATGGACGGCCTCACGCCGGCGCGAACATCAAGCAGTACATCGGCGACTCACGCGGTCACTTCGAAGGCGACACGCTGGTGGTCGAGACGACGAACTTCACGAACAAGACGGCCGTCAACGGCGCACCCCACACCGAGAAGCTCAAGCTGACGGAGTGGTTCACGCGCATCGACCCGCAGATGATCGACTACCGATTCCGGATCGAAGACCCGGACACGTTTACGGCACCATTCACCATGCGGCTCACGATCACCGCGCAGCCCGGTTATCAGCTCTACGAGTACTCCTGTCACGAAGGCAACACTGCTGTAGGCCAGGCGCTCAGCGGCGAGCGCGCGTACGAGATGCAGGTTGCCGAGGCGAAGGCGAAAGGATTGCCGATACCGCCACGGACGACGGGGATGGAAGTCTACTCGGGCGCACCGGTGGAAGGCCGGCAGCCCGTGAGGGAGATTGGTTTCAAGTGAGATGTTCGTTTGTGTGATGACGATTCGTTGTCTTCAAGTGATTGCACTGCCGGCGGAGGACCGGCCCTTTGATGTTGCGTGGCTCTTCGACCGCTGACTTCTCTTGTCCAAACTGCGGTGCCTCGTCGGCGCTGTGGCTCCCGGACACTGATCCACGACCGCACGACGTCACTCTGAAGTGTTTGTCTTGCGCAAGTCTGCTGCGCCTCCCCAAAGACAAGGTGGTGGGTGCCGGCTCTTCAAGCCTGCGAGGGCCTGTCGGTCCATCTGAGGTATCTTCAACGCTCTAAGTGGAGCGTTCGTGAACAACCTCTACCTGCTGCTGGCGCTCACTACGGGCGCCGGCGTCGCCGTGATGACGGTCTTCAATGCGCGCCTTGGGGGCCTTCTCGGCGGACCATTCTGGGCAGCCGTCGCGCAGTTCAGCGTCGCACTCAGCACCGTCCTGGTGGTTGCCTTTGCCACACGTCAGCCGGCGCCGATCACCACCGGGCTCAACAGCGCCCCATGGTGGATATGGCTCGGTGGCATGTTCAGCGCGACGTTCATCGTCGTCAGCACCTTCCTGGCGCCGCGCCTCGGCGTCGCCGTGACGCTGGCGACGATCCTGGTTGGACAGTTGACCGCCGCGCTCGTTGTCGATCACTACGGGCTCTTCGGCGGACCGGTCGTGCGCGTGACGCTCACGCGAGTCGCGGGCGTTGCGTTGTTGCTCGCCGGGATCACACTCATGCGGTGGAAGTAATGCTGCGCGAGTCGCAACGCCGGTTGCTGACCGAGCTGCGGAACGCGCTCGTGCCTCTGCATCGAACGCTGCTCGAGTGGGAGCGCGCCGCCTACGAACGCATTCACGGGCGCACGGGCGCCGCGGAATTGCTCAAGGTGATCGTCGAAGATCCGCAGTTCGCCTGGCTGCGGCCGGTATCGGAGCTCATCGCCAGAATTGACGAAGTGTTACAGACCGATGCGCCGGATGTTCGTGTGGATGTGGACGGCATCGTGTCGCAGGCACGTGTGCTGATCGTGCCCGACGAAGAAGGCACGCCCTACGCGCGCCGCTATCACGCCGCTCTCCAGGAAGTTCCCGACGTGGTCTTCGCCCACCGTCGCGTAACGGCCGTGCTACGCGACGCGCCTCACGGGACGCTGCACTAACGGTAAGCCGTAAGCCGTAAGCCGTAAGCCGTAAGCCGTAGGCAGAAGCGGTATCAGGGCGAAAGCTCCGGCTTTCTTACTGCCTACTGAATGCGGAGCAACTTTGCGAGGTTCCCGCTCAGGATCGCCGTCTTGTCCGCGTCGCTGAGGAATGACGCGTTCAGAACAAGATCCACAGTGACCGGCCAATTGAACGGCACGTCCGTGCCGTACACGACCTGATTCACTCCAACCTCGGCGACGAGATGCCGAAGGCCCTCGTCTGAGAACACCATCGTGTCGATGAGAACCTGACTCTTCAGATACTCGCTCGGCTTCTTCTTGTTGGCGCAGTTCGCATTCGCGCGCACGGTGCACGCCACTTCGCTTCGACCGAGATACGACGGCAGATACCCGCCCGCATGAGCACCGACGATGCGCAGGCCCGGGAATTTGTCGAGGGTGCCATCGAAGATCAGGCGCGAGAGGAAGTAGGTGGTCTCGAGCGGGTTGCCGATGATGTTGCCGAGATCGGCCCGACCACGCAGGGCGCCTTCCTTCAGGATGTTGTCCGCGCCTCCTGGATGCATGACGACCGGCACGCCCAGTTCCGCGGCCTTCGCCCAGAACGGGTCGTACTTCGGCAGCGACAGATCCTCGCCGTTGACGTGCCCGCCGATCGACGCGCCACGCAGGCCGAGCCGCTTCACGCCATCCTCGAGTTGCTGCGCCGCAAGGTCGGGATGCTGCAGCGCCACTGACGCCATCGCCACAAAACGATCGGGATGCGCCGACACCCATTTGGCGAGCCCCTCGTTTTGCGCTCGCACGATGCGGCCGGCGAGATCGCGATCCATGGCCTCGTACCACCAGAAGCCATTGATCGTCAGCGCCTGCACATCAACACCCTGCTTGTCCATCAGGGCGATGCGCTGCGGTCCCAGCCCCTGGTTTCCGACGGCGCCCTGTTTCTCGAGCGGCGTTCCTTTGACTATCTCGCTGACATCGATGACGCCGTGGCAATGAATGTCGATGACCTTGATGCGGCGGCCTCCGATGGAGACCTCGCGGCGACCCTGAGCGTTCAGTGGATTGAAGCCGCCAGCGACCGTCATCGCACCAGCCGCGCCCGCAACCGTCCTCAGGAAGTGTCTTCGATTGGTCATTTGATTTCTCTCCAATGGGGTCGGGAGTCATTTGATGTGGACATGTCCTGATCAAATGACTCCCGACCCCATCGAGGGGAACTCTGCTGCAGCGTAACGGCGGCGTCAAGCACAACGTATTGGTTCTTGACATTCATCGTCCGGGGTTCTAGAAACCCCTTCGCGGGGGACACACCATGAGACGTGTTGCGTTTGTTGTCGCCTTGATTGCACTGGCGGGGCCGTCATATGCGGAGGCGCAGAGCCACGCGGCGCGGGCCGTGCCATCGACGATACCGACAGTTGCGCTCGACAACGTCGCGCGTCAGGGCATCTTCTTCGTTGGCGGTAAGTACGTCGGCGAACTTGGCGCGAACAAAGAGTCGACGTTTGGCGGCGCCATGTACGTCGAAGTGATGGTGCCGAAGCAGATTCGATCGCCGTATCCAGTCGTCCTGATCCACGGCGCCGCACAGACCGGAGTGGACTGGCTGCAGACCCCTGACGGCCGTCCCGGCTGGGCCTACAACTTCCTCGAGATGGGCTACGTGGTCTACCTGCAGGATGGGCCCGCGCGCGGCCGGTCACAGTACGTGCCCGGCGTGGACGGCACGGCGGGGAATCAAAACCTGACGATCTTCACGGCGCAGACGCTCGAAGAGCGATTCACCGCCGGTGCGACACGCGGTGGTCATCCTGGCGCGAAGAAGCACACGCAATGGCCCGGCACCGGGCGGATCGGCGACAAGGTATTCGACGACTTCACGCGGACGCAGGTGCAGTTCCTCGCCGGTACTCGTCAGGAGGAGCTGACACGTGATGCGAACGTCGCATTGCTCGATGCGATCGGCAGCCCGGTGATTCTCGTCACGCACTCGCAGAGCGGTCCCTTCGGCTGGGCGATCGCGAATGCACGTCCGAATCAGGTGAAGGCCATCGTTGCGGTCGAGCCCGGCGGGCCTCCGCTCAAGGACACCGACAACGTGAAGCTGTCCTACGTCGAGCCGCCCGCGGGCAACGGCGGGCGCGTCTGGGGCATCACGAACACCGCGATTGCATACGAGCCCGCGGTCGCCTCGCCATCTGATTTCCAGATCGAGTTCGACAACAAGTCATCACCGGGTCGCGTGGGCTGTTATCAGCAGAAGGCGCCTGCACGGAAGCTGAAGAACCTCCAGAACATTCCTGTGCTCGTGTTGACTGCGGATGCCAGCTACCACGACGTCTACGACCACTGCACCGTGCAGTGGCTGACGCAGGCTGGCGTGAAGACCGAGCACGTCGAGCTCGCAAAAGCCGGCATGGCGGGCAACGGCCACATGATGATGCTCGAGAAGAACAGCGCCGACATTGCGAAGTACATCGGCGGCTGGCTCTCGAAGAATGCACGCGCAGCGTCTGGCGAGAACGTGTCGAAGGCGATGCCCGGCAAAGGCATCCCGACGTTCTCGACAGAAAACATCGGCCGCAAGGGATTTCTCTTCGCGGGTGGCAGTTACTGGGGTGCGCAGAACCAACAGGTGATGCGCGGCGCGATGTACACCGAAGTGTGGGTACCGCGTCAGGTGCGCTCGCCCTACCCGGTCGTCTTTTTCCACGCCAACGGCCAGACCGCAGTCCAGTGGCAGCAGACGCCGGACGATCGAGCAGGGTGGGCGTATCGCATGGTCGAACAGGGCTATGTCGTGTACATGGTGGACTACCCGGCGCGCGGACGGTCGGCGTATGTGCCGCTACCCGGCCCTGACGGCAAGACGCCGATCGATGGCGCGCTCAACATCCGCACGGCGCTCGAGCTGGAACGTATCTGGACCAACGCGCGCGAGCGCGGCGACTTCCCGTTGAAGATGAATCACACACAGTGGCCAGGCACGGGGAAGGTTGGCGATCCCGTCTTCGACAACTTCATGCGCTCGCAGGTGCAGTTCGCTGGTGCGAGCCCAGCGCTGGCGCGCGACGCGACGATCGCGCTGCTCGACAGAATCGGCAGCCCGACCATCCTGTTCGCGCATTCGCAGGGTGGTGGCATCGCGTTCGAGGCAACCGAGGCGCGGCCGCAGTTCGTGAAAGCAATGGTCAGCCTCGAGCCCGGCGGGCCCCAGTTCGGCAACGTCGACACCGCGAAGGTCACGGCGGGCCCACGCAATCCGGCGTCGTGGGGTTTGACGAACTCGCGTTACGAGTATGATCCGCCCGCCAGCGCACCATTGGATCTGAACGTGGTGCTCGAGCAGAAGTCGGAGCGTCCCGACGAGGCGCCGTGCTGGATGCAGGTGGAGCCGGCGCGCAAGCTGGCGCGATGGAAGGACATCAAGGTGTTTTCGGCGAGCGCGAGCGGCACGTATCACCGCGTGTACGACCCGTGCATCCCGAAGTTCCTCAATCAGGCTGGCGTGAAGACCGACTTCGTGCGCTTCGAGGACGTCGGAATCAAAGGCAACAGCCACGTGATGATGCTCGAGAAGAACAGCGACGACATCATCAAATACATCGTCGGCTGGCTGCAGAAGAATGTGAACTGATCTTGTAAACTCCCAATTCCCAACGTCTCTCGCGTGCCCAACTCCCAACCGTGGATGCTTGGGAATCGGGAGTTGAGTAGTTGGGAGTTGATCTGCGGAGGACCCAAATGCGCAAGCATCCCGTTGCGGTCGCCATAGCGTTCGTCGTGCTGGCGTTTGTATTCATGGATCTCGTGAATGCGCCGGTCGAAGGGCAATCGGGCGCGACGAGCACAGCGGCAGTGGCGAGCGAAAAAGGCGGGCAGGACGTCTTCGGCGCATACGACGTGGCCCAGTGGCCGAAGCCGCTCTCGACGCTCCCTGGCCATGAGACGTGGACGTGGGGCGCAGGGCAGTACGTCTTCGCGGAGAACCCGAATCGCGTGTTCGTCCTGCAGCGCGGTGAGCTTCCCGTGATCAAACGGCCACAGGGGCCGGCGATTCGGCTCCCGCAGATCGGGCCGAGCATCGAGTTTCCGATGTTCCGCTTGCCGCTGCGCGACGCGACGACGGCCAGCCCTCCGGGAGCGCTCTTCGGACCCGACGGCAAGACGCCCGGCGACGACCTCGACGCCGGCAAGCCTGGCACCGACTACCGCTGGGAGCACATCGTCACGGTGTGGGACGCGCAGGGCAACATGATCGAGGACTGGTCGCAGTGGGACAAGATGTTCCGCCGCCCGCACGCCGTCTATATCAGTCCGTACGACGCAGAGAAGAACGTCTGGATCGTGGACGACTATCGTCACGCCATCTTCAAGTTCTCGCACGACGGCAAGAAGGTGCTGCAGACCCTTGGTGAGCCGAACGTTCCGGGCACCGACGACAAGCACTTCTATCGACCGACGTTCATGGCATGGCTGCCCGACGGCACGTTCTTCGTGGCCGACGGCTACCAGAACACGCGCGTCGTGAAGTTCGACAAGAACGGCAAGTACCTCATGACGTGGGGGCAGCGAGGCACACCGCCCGAGAAGCGCCCGAGCTACTTCAACAACGTGCACGGCATCGCCGTCGATCCGATGACGCGTCGTGTGTTCGTCAATGATCGCGGCAACGGACGAGTGCAGGTGTTCGACGAGAACGGCAAGTTCCTCGACGAATGGAGCTTCGGCCCGCGCGGGATCTCGGACATCCACATGTTCATCATCACGAGCGATCGTTTCCTGTGGGCCGCCGATCGCGGGACCTCGAAGCTCGTGAAGTACAGCCTCGACGGAAAGTTCCTCTACTCATGGGGCGTGTGGGGTGATTTCCCCGGCGCGTTCTGGGGCGTGCATGGGATGAGCGTCGATCAGGAAGGCAACGTCTACACGGCTGCTGTCGATAGCGGCGGCGCGCAGAAGTTCACGCCTCGCAAGGGCGCCAATCCAGCATTCCTGCTCGGCAAGCAGGTGAACCCGGGGTGGAAGTGATGTCAACTGCGAGCATGGCAACAAGCGCGGCGTCGAGCGGTTCGCTCACGCGCAATCAGAAGCGCGGCTTCATGGCGGCGTGGGGCGGCTGGGCACTCGACGGGATGGACGCGTCGATCTACGCGCTCGTCCTTGCCCCGGCCCTGACCGATCTGCTGCCACGATCCGGCATTGCCGTCTCTCAGGGCACGGTTGGCTACTACGGCAGCATCCTGCAGGCGATGTTCCTCCTCGGCTGGGGGCTCTCGATGATCTGGGGGCCCATCAGCGATCGTATCGGCCGTGTGCGCGCGCTGATGCTGACCATCTTGTGCTACTCGGTCTTCACGTTCATGTGCGGGTTGGTCAACAACATCTGGCAACTCGCGATCCTGCGCATCCTTGTCGGGCTCGGCATCGGGGGTGAGCAGCCTGTCGGTACCGCCTACCTCGCTGAAGAACTGTCCGAGGGACAGCGGAAGATCGGCGCCGGCCTGATGCACACCGGCTACTACTTCGGCTTCTTCTTCGCGTCGGTCGCCAACTACTTCATCGGCGCCAACTTCGGGTGGCGATGGATGTTCATATTCGGCGGCCTGCCGGCGTTGCTCATCGGCTTCATCCAGTTCGGCGTGAAGGAGTCGACGAAGTGGAAGGAGAAGTACGGCGACGGGAAGGCGCACGCCCGCCCGAAGATGAAGGACTCGTTCGGCAAGCTGTTCTCGCCGATGTACCTGCGCCGGACGCTGGTGATGTCGGGGCTGTTCCTGACGTCGATCATCGGGCTGTGGGCGGGGTCGATCTACGTGCCTACGGCGACCTCACAGCTCGCCGTCAGGGCTGGCGCGACGGCTGCAGAGGCCGCACGGCACGCGTCCTATGGCGGAATGGTGCTCGCCATCGGCACGATCATCGGATGCATTGCTGCGCCATTCCTCGCTGAAAGCATCGGTCGCAAGAAAGCGATGGCCATGTACTTCGTCTTCATGGCCGTGAGCATCGTCCTCGCGTTCGGGTACGTGTTCTATCAGGGCGAAGGCGCGCTGACGTTGTTCTATCCGTGCATTTTCCTGCTTGGAGTGGGTGGCGCCAACTTCGCGCTGTATACGCTGTGGTTGCCCGAGCTTTACACCACAGACTGCCGCGCGAGTGCAGTGGCCTTCATCAGCTCGGTCGGCCGATTCGTCGGTGTGGCGATGGTGTTTCTCGTCGGCTCAGGCATCCAGTCGTACGGCAGCCTCGGCATTCCGGTTGCGATTACCGCGATCGCGTTTGTCTTCGGGTTGATGCTGGTGCCGATGAGCGAGGAGACGAAGGGGAAGTCATTGCCTGCGTAAACGGTCTTCGGGGACTGGGGACTTACACGCCTACAGATTCACCAGTTTCAATAACTCGGGCCCGAACAACTTCCTGGTTTCGTTGTAAATCGGGTTGACGGCCGACACGAACGCCTTGTGCTGATCGGCCGTCAGCTCGACGATCTCGCCGCCTACCTTCCTGATCGCAGCGACCGCGTCATCTTCTTCCTTCACGTGCAGATCGCGCTGAAACGCAATCGCGTCGCGCACGGCGTCGCGCAGCTCGTGCTGGATCGCCTGCGGCCATCCGTCGAACGCCGGCCGATGCACGAAGATCGGCCGTGAGACGTAGAAGTGATTCGTCGCCGTATGGAAGTGATGGAATTGATGGACGCCGTAGGTCACCGTGTTCGAGAACGGGTTCTCTTGCGCGTCCAGCTTGCCAGCCTTGATGGCGACGAGCGCTTCGGAGAGATCCATGATGCGCGGCTCGGCGCCGAGTAGCTGAAACGTGCGTTCCTGAATCTTGCTCGGAAGCACGCGGATGCTCATCGCCTTCATGTCCGCAGGGGTGTGGATCGGCCTCACGCGATTCGAGACGTGGCGGAAGCCGTTCTCGAAATAGCCAATGATGCGGAAGTCCGTCTCGGCCTCGATCCGCGTCGTGAGTGCGTGACCGAGCGCGCCGTCCATCCCAGCGCGCGCCGTGTCCTGATTGGGGAAGAGGAACGGCAGATCGACGACGCCGATTGCGGGAATCCTGTCCGTGAGGTAGCTGCTCGATTGATACCCGAGCGTGATGACACCGCTCTCGACCAGCCACAGGATGTCTTCGGCGCGATACCCGAGATCGAGGATGTTGTAGACGTACCTGACTTCGACCTGGTCGCCGAACTTCGCTTCGAGCCGATCGCCAATCTTCTTCACCGCGAGGCTGAAGCCTGTCGTCGCAGGCCCGTAGCCGCCCATGATGATGCGAATGGGACGCTTGGATGGAGATGCCGGCGTCTGCGCTGTGAGTGGGCGAGTGGATGTGAGGCCGCCGCCGATGGCGGCCGCCGTAATCAACGCCGAGTCTC
>Ga0315912_10004332_pt1 | contig 13523 bp, 8 predicted proteins | sample VfabasoilMG_FD_204469 | JGI IMG/M metagenome (GOLD analysis project Ga0315912, IMG submission 204469) | Garden soil microbial communities collected in Santa Monica, California, United States - V. faba soil | ecosystem: Environmental > Terrestrial > Soil > Garden | place: USA: California... | reverse complement strand
CCTGTCCCTCTGGAGACGATGCGCCCGTATCCTAGCCTGGACTTTGCGCTGGTCGGCGAGCCCGATTTGACCATCCGCGACCTGCTCGACCATCTGGAAAACAAGTTTGATCAACGTTCACCGGAGATCGTCAAGATATTCGAGAAACATGATCCCGACTATAAGCCATCCTTTAATGAAGATGGTACAGTGAACATGCGAGGCATTAAAGGTATCGCCTGGCGCAGAGGCGACGAAGTTACTCTGAATTTCCCACGCCCGTTCATCGCGGACTTGGACGATATGCCGATCCCAATGCATGAGCTGTTGCCGTTGCAGTCCTATCGCATGCCTTATATCAAAGGACCCTTTACCTTTATCGTGACGAGTCGCGGTTGCCCTGCAGGATGCACCTATTGTATTAAGCATGTCAGCTATCAGTTTTCTGCACGTATTCGTTCGCCCAAGTTGATCATGGAAGAAATGTGGCAGCTAAAGAAGCTGGGTATCAATAATATCCACATGTATGCCGATCTGTTCACGGTCAATCGTGATCAGGTGATCGAACTCTGCAACCTGATGATCGAAGAGAAAATCAATCTTCACTGGACGTCCAACAGCCGCGTGGATTATGTGGACGAAGAAATGCTCACTTTGATGGGCAAAGCAGGTTGCCGTTTGATTTCATGGGGTATCGAAAGCGGAAATGAACAAATCCTCAAACATGCACGCAAAGGTGCGTATCCCGACAAGGCAGAACGTGCTTTACGATGGGCAAAGAAAGCTGGCATCATGAATTGGGGCTACTTCATCATCGGCTTGCCCGGTGAAACGGAAGCGACCATTCGCCAGACGATCGATTTTGCAAAGAAACTGCCACTTGATATTGCCCTGTTCCACGTCGCGGCACCGTATCCTGGAACTCCTTTCTTCTTTGAAGTCGTGGAAAATAAATGGTTCCGCCCCGGCACTCGCTGGGAACAGGTGGACATGGATAAAGGCACGGTTTTGGATTATCCAGACATGCCCGCCGAACGTTTGCTGTATTGGCAGAAACGCGCTTTCCGTGAATGGGCTTTCCGACCTGGTCCAGCCTTTACTTATTTGAAGATGTTGACCTATGATTGGGCAACAACAAAGACAGCATTGAACGTTGGTTTGCAACATGTCCTTTGGGCATCATCTGACACGGGTGCACCAATTGGCAGTGCGAGCTAGGTTAATTTCATAAAGACCGAATGCGCGAAATAATTAAAAGCCAGTGGTTCGCGCTGGTTGATTTGCTCCTTGTCATTGTGGGCGGGGCGATCTGGATATTCAAGCCGGAGTTGGGTCTCTGGTCGATCCTGATCGCCCTGCTTCCATGGATATTGCGAATCATTTCAGGAGATTTTCCATTTCGGCGTACTTCGTTTGATTGGCTGATAGCCATATTTCTGGCTACTGCCTGGGTGGGATATTGGGCATCTTATGATGAAATGGTCGCCTGGAGCAAGGTCTGGTTAATTGTTGTAGCGGTTTTGCTTTATTATTCCATAGCCAGTCAACCTCAAGAGAACCTGGTTTGGGTTTCTGGCTTTTTCTTTTGCATCGGAGTTGGGGTTGCAATTTATTTTTTTCTGACGCACGATTTTGTCAGCCTTCCAAGAAAGTTGAAGTTTGTAAATGATATTGGGCTTTGGATTATGAAGATCAGACCAGGATTGGATTGGACTCCGATCCATCCCAATTATGTGGCTGGTGTAATTGCGATCACCGTACCTTTTATTTTTTATCCCATTTGGAAATTAAATAAAAACATCACCTCCCCTGTTGTTTTATTTTATGGGCTTATTACCGTTGGGTTCGGATTGTCCCTTTTTGCGTTTGTCATGGCTACCTCTCGCGGGGTTATCATGGCTGTTGTCAGTGCGGGGGGCGTTTGGTTTTTGTGGAAGATCGTTAGTTCGAGCAGGGTCAGCCTCCGGTTTCGTCGCGAAGCGATTTTTCCATCCCTGATCCTGCTCTACCTGGTTGTTGCCCTCATTTTTCTATATATGGGTCCGGCGAGATCAGAAAGTAGCATTTCCGGTCAGGATCAATTTGGCACGGGTAGTCGGGCTGAATTGTTCTCCCGAAGTATATATTTGGTGAAAGATTTTCCGTTGACCGGTGGAGGGCTAGGCTCGTTCCCAGGGTTGTTCTCGCAATATATTCTTAACATCCCTTTTTATTCTTTGCCTAACGCTCATAATATTTTTCTGGATGTTTTTATTGAACAGGGCTTGCTGGGCGGACTGTCCTATTTGTTGATGTATATCGCCGGAATTTGGATGACAACCCAGGCGATGGCGAAAGCGCAATCGCCTGAAATGCAGGTATTTAGGTGGCTTGGTTTTTTCGCACTGGTTACTGCCTTTGTGCATGGAATGGTGGATGATTATCTATATTATAAAGATGGCGCCTTCCTCTCGCTTTTTTTGATCGGGATTGCATCGAATGGGATTGCAGTAGATCTGAAGGTTAAAAAAGTTAGTAAACCGATGAAGGCGATGATCCTGCCATCAGCTATTGTGATTATATTTTTGGTGTTGTTACTTCTTAATTACAATAAGATACGATCGAGTTGGTACGCCAACTTGGGCGCAGTTGAAATGGCGAAAGTGGAGTTGATGGACTTTCCAGCAAATGAATGGGTTGGTGAAAAGCATGTTTCCGATCTAACGACTGTGCAAGAATCGCTTCTTTCCTCGCTTCAATTTGATCCTCATAATCAGACAGCGAACTACCATTTGGGCTTGATCGGATTAGCACGACAGGATTTTTCATCTACTCTGGGTTATTTGCTTGAGGCTCATCGTCAGTCGCCTCATCATCGAGGAATTGTAAAATCTTTAGGTTATTGTTATCTATGGCTGGGTGATATGGATAATGCCAGGTTGCTTTTGCAGAACATACCTGAGGCGAAAAGCGAACTTGATGTTTATGTTTGGTGGTGGTGGACCCAGGGGCGGGACGATTTGTCAGAGAATGCTTCAGTCATGAGTTCGGTCTTGAGTTCATCATCTGTTCAGCAATGATAAGGTAATATATTGTGAATATTCAAAAAAGTAAAATTTTGCTTGTTGTATTTCTGTTCATAAGTATGGTTGCTGGAATATTTGGCGGAAATTTGCCCGCGGTTCAAGCACTGCAGTCCAATTCTGATTGGACTGTGCCTGTTAATTTATCGCATTCAGGTTCGTCGACGAATCCTTTGTTGGTCGTTGATGCAGATGGCTTAATCCATGTTATTTGGGTGGACCAGTTTGATGGGTATAAATATATTGACAGCGCCGATGGAATAACATGGACTTCGCCCAGAACAGTAAAATTTCCCTTTTCTCCCGATCAAGATTCTCTTCCCACATTCATCGCAGATGGCAATGGTATCACCCACATTTTTTGGCTAAATAATATCAATACTTTATATTATAGCCAGGTCAGATCGGGTAGCCTTGGTAATCCAACCGTTTGGAATCAAGCCAGACCATTGTCAGGCTCTGTAGTTGATTTTAAGGCGGCGATCGACTCTCGTAATACTTTACATGTTAGCTATGGAAAAAACTTTAGCAAGGGTGATGATGTGGCTGGAATTTTCTATCGTAAATTGGATGCCATAGGCTGGTCTGCTCCTGTCAATTTGTTTGCATCCGAATATTTCCGCTCCATTAGTCCGGAGGGCGCCCATGTCCGCATTGCTGTATCTAATGACCCTGTCAAAAAGGATGTTTATGTAGTTTGGGATAATCCTGCACAAAAACGGATATTTATGGCCAAGTCGGTGGATGATGGTTTAAATTGGGATGATGCTTATGAGGTGGTTGGACCAGAAGCTGATTTAGGATCTGGGGGACCACATAATGTTGAAATAAATATCTTTAAGGATGGTATTCTACTGATGTGGGTGGTGGGAAGTCCTGGAGACCAGTGTACGTTATATAGCCGATGGTCTATTAGTGGAGACGATGAATTGAGTGAACCCAGAAAAATGTTTGATGGTTTGTCAATTTGTCCAAATACTAGTGATTTTATTGGATCTGATCAAGATTATTCGTTGGCAGTGTTGAGTGTCCAGAACGGTCTCTCTATGGTAGCCTGGAATGGTAAAGAATGGAGTTCCCCCCAACCCCAAAGCGAACTTGCTAGTTTCTCAGACCCTGCAACTCTCGATCCTATACTCTTCAGTTGTCAAGAGATAGCGTTTCATAATAATTCTTTTTTTGTTGTTGGTTGTGATAAGGGAAATAGTGGGGACATTTGGTTTACATCTCGGTCATTGGGGTCATTTGAAAGCTGGTTCCCATCTCCCTCTGCCTGGAGTTTGTTTTCTGTTGTAGCTAATATTCCGCAAAAGATATCGGATGTGGTTTCTGTTTCTGATGAAAGTAATAGGATACATACGATCTGGGCACAATCAGCTGTATCTGAAAAAAATATTGATAAGCCGTCTATCCAATATATACGTTGGGATGGGGCCAAATGGTCGGAGCCAGTATCCATAATCACCGACCTGACTGGAGTACCGACTCAATTAACATTGACGATAGACAAACAGGGTAAATTGCTGCTTACCTGGGTAGATCAAAGTAATGGCGAATTAATGTTTAGTTGGGCTAATTCTGAACGGGCAAACATACCTGTGGAATGGAGTCAGTCTAAGGCTCTTCCAGCCCCATCAAAGTTGGTGAGCTCCCCCAATATTTTGGTTGATTCCGCGGGCACGATTGTTGTAGCGTATGCCGTTTATGTTAATGAACATAGAGGCATTTATATTACGTACTCGACTGATTTAGGCGCAAACTGGTCCTCACCATCATTGGCATATGATGCTTCTTCTGCTGGCTGGGACATGGTTGATCAACCCAAAATCAGTCTCACAACAGATGGCACTTTACATCTCCTTTTTAGACAATACTCCCTCTTCGTTTCGGGTTACGTCCCGATCAGTTTACATTATTCCCGATCCTCCGATAGTGGTATTACCTGGGATCGTGATGAGGTTGTTGATGAAGGAAATGTGCAATGGAGTGAAATAATAAATGATGGTCAGAGTTTGCATCGATTATGGCAGGTAAAAGATGAAGCCGCTGTTGCACTTCACCATCAATTTTCTACGGATGAAGGTGTTGCCTGGGGGGCTAAAACTACAATTTCGAAAGCGCCTGAAAAAGCGATTCAGGTCTCTACTACAATGAGCACGAATGGGAATTTATATTTCACACAAATGATTGATAACGAAATTTTAAGTATCCAGGATTGGAAATGGGATAATTTGCTTTGGGATGCTCAAGAGACTCAAACTGTCAATAATTTGGACTATACGGCTTTGTTTGCCGCTTCATCTGTAATTACCTCAGATGGTCAATTATCCGTTTTTTTTGTTGTTGAAAACAAAAACTTTAATTACAGCCTCATAAATGCTAAACGGGCTTTAGATTCATTGGATTTATCTCGAGTATTTCCTCCAGTTGTACTCTCTACTATCACGCCATTAATACTACCTACTGCAACCCCAGATATAAATTTGACGCCCATCACTACGGCATCACCACTTACAGGTTTAAACGATACACCATCTTTCTCAATGAGAAATATTGTTGGTGTTTCCTTGGTAGTGATTGTTGTTCTCGTTATAGCGTTAACTGTCTTGCGTAAAAAGGCAACCTATGATTGATGTTTGTAGAAAAATGGTGGTATCTCAAAAGCGTCATACCTCGTTAATTATTATAGCTGTAGTTGCATCGGTTATATTTCTGGTGTTTTTCAACCTTGTGGATGCCAACGCTCAGTACTCATCCTATTGGTCTGAACAAAAGAAAATACCCTTCTACGAGATTTTCAATAATGAACAACCTCCGTATTTAATTGCTGATAACAACCATAAAGTATACGCTTTCAATTCTCAGTTCGTTGGCGACGTTGATGCCATCGACTCTCCGAAAGCGGTTTTTTACCGTGAATGGACACTTGCCAACGGTTGGACATATCCCAACGATATCTTGGCGGATATTAATGGCACTATTGAAGTGTTGGGCGTGTCAAGTGATGAATCGGATAAAGTACATTTAATATTCCAGAACAATTCCGGAGAGATATATTATACGGAGGCTTTTTTAGCCAATGCTTCCAATCCTAAAAACTGGTCTGTGCCTGTAACGATAGCTGAAAATTCCCTGACTGTTAGACCTGGTATCCCAAATATAGCAGCCATCGCAAACGACGCAGATGGGAAGAAGTTGCTTGTTATTTACAGCGGCGCTCAATATGGCAATGGACTTTATGTTACATACTCTGTAGATTATGGAAAAACGTGGTCTTCTCCATATCCTGTTTATTTGACAGGAGATGAGACAATGGTTGTTACAAGTCCTTCATTGTATACGGGACATTCCGGCTTTTTTCATGCAGTTTGGAGCACGTTTGATGATAAGGGCTTTGGTCGGCCTGGTTTTTATGCGAAATTTGACCTGAATGTAGGGAAATGGACCGAACCCGTAGAATTGGATGCCCCAGGTATTCTTTCCCCGTCTGTGATCGAATATAAAGGGAGTGTGTTCATAAGCTATCATCATAGTCGCACCAATGGAAGATGGTGGCGGCGATCTGGCGATGATGGTGAAACGTGGACCAGTCCAGTTCAACTTTCTCCTCGCCATACTGGAACCAATGGTGGGGTATCGTTTGTTGTTGACAGCAATGAAACATTGTATGCCTTCTTTGCACAGCGTACAGATGAAGACGGTAATCATGGGATGTGGCAAACGATATGGGGAGGGGCTACATGGTCTTTACCCGAGGCTGTTGTTAAGGGACAGGCAATTGTTGATGTCGACGGAGGAAATAATTTTGATCCGACTTTTGCCAGGGCTATTGTTAGTAATGGCAATGTTGTATTGGTTACGTGGGGAACCGACGGTAGTGTAGGCACAAATGGAGCTTGGTATTCGTATAAGGTACTTGATAGTCCAGAATTGCCAAGCGCGCCCCTGTCAACACCATTACCCGAAGTTTCCCTGGTACCCCAAAATGAATTTTCAGCCACCAGCATCCCGACGCACACAACTGGGCTTCCCGATAACCTTAAGCGCCAAAATGAAACATTCGTTAATAGCCCCAATATGCAAATATTTATAGGATTAATTTCAGGCGCGTTTTTAATGGTTGTGCTTATTATCGTTGTTTTCCATAAAAGAGACAGATAACAATATTTCAAGGGAATAGGATTATATGAAAATAAATAATAATCAATTGTCTACGACATCCAAAGCTGGTTTCATGATTCGCATTGAACCTTCAAGTGGATGGACATCATTAAAACTAAAAGATATTTGGGAATATCGGGAATTGCTGGGAATCTTTGTCTGGCGGGACCTTAAAGTGCGCTACCGACAAACAGTAATTGGCGCACTTTGGGCTATCATCCAGCCATTACTAACGATGGTGGTCTTCAATGTGTTTTTTGGCCGGCTTGGTAAGATTCCTTCTGATGGTATACCCTATCCTATCTTTAGTTATGCCGCACTGGTGCCATGGACCTTTTTCGCCAGTAGTATCAACCTTGCATCAAATAGCCTTGTAAACAACTCAGATATGATCAAAAAAATATATTTTCCCCGGTTAACGATGCCATTTGCATCTGTCCTTGCGTGTTTAGTGGATTTTGTTCTGGCGTTCATAATTTTGTTGGGGATGATGTTCTATTACGGTTTTATACCTACTCTCAATATTCTCTGGTTTCCTTTTTTTGTCTTACTTGCTATGGTGACAGCTTTGGGAGTAAGCCTATGGCTTTCGGCGATGAACGTTCAGTTCAGAGATGTAAGATATATGATTCCGTTTATTACACAGATTTGGCTTTTTGCCACCCCAGTTGCATATCCGAGTAGCCTGCTGACCGAACCATGGCGCACACTTTATGGCTTGAATCCAATGGTTGGCGTGGTTGAAGGTTTTCGCTGGGCTTTGCTGAATACGGATACTTCACCCGGTCCGATGATTTTTGTTTCCTTTTTTGTTGCATTGATGATCCTGGTAAGCGGAATATATTATTTCCGGCGAATGGAAAAAATGTTTGCAGATGTCATATAAGGATTTAGAATGAGCGATATTGCCATTAGTGTCAAGGGTCTAAGTAAAAAATACCATATTGGAGAAAAGCATAAGCGTTTTAACCGTTTTGGCGATCAAATGGTTGATATTGTCATGTCTCCATTTCGACGTGCAGGGAGGCTACTCAGTGGGCAGGCGGCAGGTGCTTCAGAGCTGGATCAGGAATTTTGGGCGTTGAGAGATGTATCTTTTAATATCAAGCATGGGGAAATCATTGGGATTATTGGTCATAATGGGGCAGGTAAAAGCACACTCCTTAAGATACTTTCAAGAATCACAGAGCCTACAGCAGGATATGCCGATGTATATGGCAAGGTTGGATCTTTGTTGGAGGTGGGAACAGGCTTTCACCCGGAATTGACCGGACGTGAAAATGTCTATCTGAATGGTTCCATTTTGGGAATGCGCAGACTGGAAATCGAAAAGAAGTTTGATGAAATTGTTGATTTTGCAGAGATAGAGAAATTTATAGATACCCCCGTTAAGCACTATTCCAGCGGCATGTACGTGCGCCTTGCATTTTCGGTGGCGGCTCATATGGAACCCGAAATACTCCTCATTGATGAGGTCCTGGCTGTTGGTGATGTTGCTTTTCAGAAGAAATCTCTGGGAAAAATGGAAAATGTATCCCAGCAGGGCCGGACTGTGATTTTTGTAAGCCACAATATGAATGCATTACAACGTTTATGCCCACAGTCGATATTGCTTGATCATGGCCAACTGGTGACACAGGATAAAACCGACAAAGTAATTGAACAGTACCTCTCAGTTGCATCTTCTAAAGCGACTGGACCCGGTAGTTGGATAGACCTCTCCGGCCAGAAGCGAGAGGGAACCGGGAAAATCCGATTCGAATCCATCAAGTATGCAGGGAATAACCCTTCCTTAAGTTATCATCCGTATGCCAACGGTCCTTTTGAGGTTTCTGTGAATCTGATTTCCAAGGCGGCTTGTTCGGTTGGAAGCATGGCTGTAATAATCTTTGATAGATATGGCACCAAGTTGGTCAATGCAGATACGCTTTCGCATGGTGAGCCCATTAATTTACAGGAAGGAAGAAATACGATAACCCTCCGAATGGATCAGTTGCATCTAAACCCCGGGATGTATACAATTGGATTATGGGTTGCAGATCCCCCTATTGAGATTTATGATTATATTTCATCCGCTACCTTATTTGAAGTGGTTGAGACTGAGAAAGAGGATATTAGGGTCCAATCGGACGGTGTTGTGCCGGTGAAATTTCAAGTCGTAGATGCTGTTGAAAAATCTTGATGATATGGATGCGAAACTTGTCAGCATAATCATGCCCGCCTATAACGGTGAAAAATTTGTTGAGCAAGCCATTGAGAGCGTCATTGCGCAAACGTATTCAAAATGGGAGCTTGTTGTTGTCGATGATGGTTCAGAAGATAGAACAGCTTCAATATTAAGCGCCTTCAAAGACTCCCGGATTAAATACTTTTATCAAGAAAATAAAGGGCAGGCATCTGCATTAAATCACGGTTTGGATGTGGCACAAGGTGACTATATAACCACGCTGGATGTTGACGACTGGCTTACCCCAAACAGTGTTTTTGACAGAGTATATTTCCTTGATACTCACCCTGAGTTTGGAGTGGTTTATGGGGATGGTGTTTATTGCGATATTAATGGAAATCCACTGATGCGTTTTTCTGAAAATCGTGTTGGTGATGTAACCGGTAATGTGTATGACGCCCTGATTGCCACTCCATTTTTTGGCACTGGGGGGAATGTAATGGTCCGGCGTGAAGCATTTGAGAATGATCACATTCGGTACGACGAATCGATTATTTGGTGTCAAGACTATGATGTTTATATTCGGATTGCTGAGCAGACTGCTTTTGGAGTGATCGATGCCGTCCTTATCTGGTATCGTCTTCATGATACGAATATGACCATGTCAATGCCTGCAGGTCGCCGGCTGGAATCATTGATTCAAATGAAAAACAAGGCGCTTTCCTCGCGTCGCTTTTCGGATGTTTCAATGGGTTCCAAGATTAAGTTCTTTCATCAGTTCCTGGTATATGATCTTGCATTCCGGGTGAATGATCAAAAATTAGTTATTGAAAGTGATCATTTCCGTGCATTGCCACAGTCACAGCAAGCCAGATTATTGCGGCTGGTTGCAAATCATTATTTGTTTTTTGGGGAAAATGTGGAATTTGCTGGCACGCTATTGGATAGTTCCTGGGCTTTGGATCCACTGAGCCTCAAAACGGTCTTGACCCTTATATCGGCACGCTTGCATCCTGAATTAGCCAAATGGATGCTTAGACAATGGCAACATTGGAGTATGCAAGATCAGAAATACGACTCGCCTTTCGAAATGGCAACTCGAAATAAAAAATAGCCGCTTATGAAAATAGCCTTTTTCCATAATCTGCCATCTGGCGGCGCTAAACGTGCTCTATACGAATGGACTCGACGATTGTCCATTTCGCACTCGATAGACGTGTATACACTAAGTACAGCAGACCATGATTTTTGTGATATTCGCCCTTTTGTTCAAAATTATCATGTCCATGACTTTGTTCCACTATCGTCATTTCGTACTCCTTTTGGGCGTTTGAATCAAGTACAACGTTGGCGGGATCTGGGGGAGCTTGAGAAATTGAATCAGCAGATTGCTTCACAGATAAATGTGGGAGGATATGACGTTGTTTTTGTTCACACCTGCATGTATTCATTTATTCCTGCTTTGTTGCGATACATTGAAATTCCCTCGGTATATTATTTGCATGAGCCGTTTGGCGCCGGATTTTATCGAACTTTCGAACGTCCATATATTTCGAAGAGTAAGAGGCGGGAACTTGTCGATCGCTTCGACCCTTTTATTTGGCTGTATCAACATCGGCTCCGGCTATTGCAGGAACGAAGTGTTCGAAAAACAAAGTTATTATTGTCCAACTCCCAATTTACTCGTGAGTGTATCCGGTCTGAATTTGGAGTGGATGCTCCGTTTAGTCCATATGGTGTGAATATGGATGGATTTCAACCCGTCCCGGGTTCTGCGCGGGAGAATTTTGTTGTTTCCGTCGGTGAGATGTCGCCGCGTAAGGGTTTTGATTTTGTTGTGGAGAGCTTGGGAAAAATCCCGGCAACCCAACGTCCTCCTTTGAAACTGGCTTGTAATACGATTAATAAAGATGAACTTGAATATATAAAAAACCTGGCTGAACAAAATGGGGTTAATATAGAAATTCTTACCAATTTAGGTGTTGCCGAGTTAAGACTTTTATATACTAAGGCTCAACTATGTGTTTATGCACCTGTCAGGGAGCCGTTTGGCTTGGTGCCATTGGAGGCAATGGCATGTGGCACGCCTGTTATTGGGGTGCACGAAGGCGGCGTACCGGAAAGTGTGGTAGACCAGTATACAGGCTTGGTTGTAGAACGGGATTCGTCGAAGTTTGGTGCGGCAGTTCAGTATATGTTGGAAAATAAAAGTTTGATAGATTCCTATGGATGTAATGGGCGCGAACATGTTATTCAAAATTGGAGTTGGGAAAAATCTGTTTCGATATTGACGTCTCACCTTGAAATGTGCGCAGGTGGCACCCGATAAATTTTGAGCGACAAATCCCACCATTCTATCAAAGCAACGCGAATGACCCGATTGACATAAACGTGATTTGCAACCGCCTTATAGCCGAAAAAGGCGTTCGTTGTTTAAGTTGTCTTTTGATGCATGAGTAACCCTTTGAGAATACTTTTTATCGCCAATGGTTTCCTGCCCATGCACTGGGCAGGCGTGGAAACGTATACTGCCGCTATAGCCGGTGAATTAACAAGAAAGGGGCATATTGTTCGGGTGCTATGCGGCGGAAAATGGCAGGATGGACAAAATCACTGGAATGGTTATATTGATGACGTTTATAAAGACATTCCTGTTCGACGTATAAACCTCAACTGGCAGAAATCCCTTGACCCTCAAAAACATCTATATAACAACCCGGTTGTTGCTGATTTTCTGGATCAATATCTCAAAGAGATCAAACCTGATCTGGTCCATATCACTTCCTGCGAAACACTATCTGCAAGCGTCATGGAGGTTGTAAAGAAAAACAACATCCCTTTGGTTTTATCCATCACTGATTTTTGGTTTCTTTGCCCGCAAATAAATTTATTGAGAAGCGATGGTGAAAATTGTAACGGTATTACCGTACCATGGGATTGTTTGCAGTGCACGGCACGTGGGTCAAAGGTATATCGTTTATCCCAAAAGGTGTTGCCTGAAAAAGGTGTGGAAGCTCTTCTGACGAAATTAAGCGAGATTCCCACCATAACCCGCCAACGCGGCTTCCGGGGAATGATGGGAGACATGGCTGATCGCAAGCAATTTATGCGCCATGTGTTCTCCATACCTAATGTTCGCCTGGTTGCATCGAAATTTGCCAGGGATATTCATATTGAAAATGGGTTTGATGATCCAATTCAACTTCACCCCTATGGTCATGATTTATCATGGTTGGAGAATTATCAGGGCAAGGTGCACTCAACCGCTATTAATGTAGGTTTCATTGGGCAGATCACTCCTTCCAAGGGTGTTCACATTCTGCTGGAGGCGGCCCGGCATCTTGTAGAAACGCTGGGTGAAAAGGTCAATTTTTTAATTTATGGAGACATCGATAAGCATCCCGAATATGCGAGCCGCCTTGAAAGCATGTCTGATGGATTGGGGAATGTTCAATTTTGCGGGATTTATCCTCGTGAAATGAGCGCAACTGTATTCTCAAGAATGGATGTGTTGGTGGTCCCTTCCCTTTGGTATGATTTTCCGTTGATTATCCATGAAGCTTTTGCTACAAAGACGCCGGTAATCGCTACTAATTTGGGCGGGATGGCGGAAGCAGTTTCACATGAAGTTAACGGTTTGCTTTTTGAACGGGGGAATGTTGATGATCTTGTTTGTCAGATTCGACAGATTGTTGACGAACCGGGCTTGATACAAAAGTTACAGGCTGGAATTCCGTCAGTGAAGAGTATCCACGAGGATGCAAGTGAGCTTGAAAAAATTTACCTGGAATTATCCGAGCGTCAGGCAAAATCCATAGTTTAAGGAGTATCGAAATCAGTATGAGCAAAATACTTGTAACAGGCGGAGCGGGTTTTATCGGCTCCCACGTAACCGAATCGCTGGTTAACCGCGGGCATCAGGTGGTTGTGTTGGACGACCTGAGCGGCGGCTTTGAAGAGAATATCGTTTCGGGCGCGGAATTTGTCAAGGGCAGTATCAATGATAATGATCTGGTGATGGGGCTGTTCGAGGAAAACAAGTTTGAGTATGTTTTTCACCTGGCGGCATACGCCGCTGAGGGGCTGAGTCATTTCATCAAACGGTTTAACTATAACAACAACCTGATCGGGAGCGTGAACCTTATCAATGCTTC
>Ga0315912_10004331_pt1 | contig 13525 bp, 12 predicted proteins | sample VfabasoilMG_FD_204469 | JGI IMG/M metagenome (GOLD analysis project Ga0315912, IMG submission 204469) | Garden soil microbial communities collected in Santa Monica, California, United States - V. faba soil | ecosystem: Environmental > Terrestrial > Soil > Garden | place: USA: California... | reverse complement strand
CCTCGGCATGCTGGCTCACCGGACGGTGCCGAAAGGCGAGGCGCAGCCCGTCCCCCTGGCGCGCCTTGAGGCGCAGGATCTCGCGCAGCAGCTGGACCGTGTGGGGGCATTCGAGCTCACCGAACAGGGTCAGCGTGACGGTTGCCGTGCGGCTCCCCCAGAGCGGGTGTCCCGCCTCGACCGGCACCGCCGCCGTCGCGTCTTCGGCGAACGGCGCGACCGGGACGGGCAGGCTGAGCGTCGGACGTGACGCCACACCCGAGTCGGCGGGCGCCGCCCGACCGGAATCGACCGCCGCCGGAGGCGGAGTGGGGACGGCAGGGGCCGGTACGGGCGCCGGCACGGGAGCAGGCCACGCCGGTGTCGGCGGTGTCGGCGGTGTCGGCGGCGGCAAGCGCCGCGCGAACACGATCACCGCGACGACGCCGCACACCATCGTCAGCGCACCGAACGCGACGGCTAGCAGTCCGACCCAGCTTCGCCGCGTCCGTTGCTCCACTCCGGAACCGTATCAGCCGCATTGCCACTTTGGCAGCGCTGGGCGGCCGGGCGTCAGGGTGGCGCACGGACTGTCATGCCCCGGGCCAAAAAGCACACGTCTTGAGCGAGATTTGCCGGCTGGCACACCCTGTGCTCAATAACCGTGCGGATGTCTCCCCGGTCCCGGTTGTCGATGGCGCTCGCCGTGAGCGCGCCGCTCCTTTTCGCTGGCGTCGCCGAGGGGCAGACCACCCCCAGCACCACCAAGCTGTACCTGAAGAACAACAGCGAAGGCATCGTGCGCGGTACGTCGTACGACGCTGCCTACCTCCGCTTGAACCAGTTCAATCAAGCGAACTGCACCGACCACGAGCTCGTCACGTTCAACGTGGACATCCAAGGCACAGCGAGTGCCACGGCGGGCACTCACCTGGAAGCCTGGATTGGTACGGCGTGCGAGCTGCGCGCCAATCGCGTCGGCAGCACGAAAAGCTGCCGCCTCCTCCGCGAGGTCGGCAACAACGTCGAGCGCATGGAGATCTGGGTGCGCGACCTCGTGGGGCCACTCGAAGACGCGGGAAGCACGGGTGGCACGGGTGGCACGGGCGGCACGAGTGGCACGGCCGGGACGGGCGGCAGCGCCGCGACTGACATGGGCGGCATGGGCGGAACGGGTGCCCTCGGCGGCACCGACACCGGCCTCGGCGGCACGCTGGGAAGCAGCGGCACCTTGGGAAGCGGTGGGCTCGACACCGGGCTCGGCGGCAGCCTCGGAACCGCGGGCACCTTCGAAACCGCGGGTACCTTCGGCTCCTCGGGCACCTCGAGCCTCCCGTTCGTCATCACCGGCGGCACGGGCGGCGACGTGGGGACCGGCGGCACCGGGATCTTCCCCTTCGCAGACACGGCCGGCGAGGGCAACGTCGTTGACGAGAACGGTCTCGAGGGCCCGCCCAGCGTGCCCCCCGAGCAACCCATCTCCGTCTGCGAGAGCAACGTCAACACGACGCCGCTCGACCGGACGCTCACCTTCGTGCTCGTCGACGGGGACGGCAATTTCCCCGGCGGAGCGGCGACCGGCCCCACCACGAAATGGGCGTACAACTACGATATGGGAGGGCCTTCCGCGCCGGTGAACGTCACCGCCGGCATCGGCGAGAGCGCCCTCGTCATGAAGTGGACCCAGGCGTCCGACGCGCCCATCGATCTCAAGCAGTACGCGTTCTTCTGCGACCCCCCGCCCGGCGCGGTGAGTGCCACGGGCGCCGCGGGTGCCGGCGGCGAAGGCTCGGACGAGGATCTAGGCGGGCCCGTCAGCGAGCTCTGCACCACCGGCGCGTTCCACGAAGGCCAGGTTCCGTCCCGCTCCGTGATCAAGGCGCACCTGTGCGGCCAAGTGCAGTCCACCACGACGCAAGGCGAAGCCGGGCCGCTGCTCAACAACGTGCGTTACGCCGTCGGCATTGCCAGCCGGGACGGCTACTACAACGTCGGCCCCATCTCGAACATCGTCTGCGGTAGCCCGCAGCTCGTGACGGATTTCTTCGAGGCGTACCGCAAGGCAGGCGGCCGAGGCGGCGGCGGGTTCTGCGCGATCGGCAAGGTCCGAACGCACGCGCTCACCACCTTGTTCTTCCTCGGTGCGCTCGGCCTGCTCGTGCGTCGCCGCACTCGCGCACGCGGCGACCGGCGGAGCCCTTCGTGAAGCGGTACCTCGTCGGACTGGGGCTCGGCGTCGCCGCGGCCCTTTCGGCCAGGCCTGCGAGCGCCCAGGGTGTCGACGAGTTCGGCGCCTACGGTGGGCTCGAGAACCACGGCTACATCCGCTCGAGGCAAGAGGTTGCGTTCGAGTTCCGGTTCGGTCCGTACCACCCGAACGTCGACAAGGGTGTCGCAGGCTCGCCGTACCAGGACATCTTCGGCGACGACACCCGCTGGCAGGGCGGAGCCGAGCTCGACTGGCAGCTCTACCGTATCCCCAAGGTGTTGAGCCTCGGCCCCGGTTTCGGCTTCGGGTACACGCATTCGAGCGCGCTCGCGCCGCTCGAGAGCGGGACCGGTGATTCCGCGCAAGAGACCACGCTCGCCATCATCCCGATGCACCTCGTGGCGGCCTTCCGCTTCGACTACCTCGCCGACCACACCCCGATCCCCCTCTGCCCGTACGCCAAGCTCGGGCTCGGCTACGCCCTCTGGTGGTCGAGCATCGGCGATCACGGCACGAACGTGAACGGCGAGGACGGCAGTGGCGCGTCCTATGGGTACGTCTGGGCGCTCGGCGTCCTCTTGCGGCTCGACCCGCTCGAAGCTGCCGCCGCCGCCAACGCCGACGCCAGCCTCGGCATCAACCACGCCGGCCTCTTCATCGAGTGGTTCAACAGCAGCCTGAACGGCTTCGGCTCGAACGCCGGCATGGAAGTCGGGACGAATACCTGGGTGGCTGGGCTAGGTCTCGAGATCTAGTCGCGAGCCGTCGTTCGTCGACGTCCCGACCAACTCGCAAACCTCTCAGCCCCGGGCGGCCCAAACCTCAGCGAGATCGCAAGAGTCTCGCGATATTCTTCTGCTCCCACGCGAGCGCCCGCTCGTAGTGCTTGAACTCGCGCTCGCGCTGCAAGAGCGCGGGCGGGTGAAGCGAGCCGGGCACCGGTTGAATGACGTGGTGCAAGAGCTCGTGGAAGACGATGTACGAGAGGAAGTAGCGGGGGACCCAATCGCGATCGAGCGCGGGGTGCACGCGGATGAGCCGCTCGGTCGCGCTGTAGCTGCCGAGCTTGATCGTGCTGCGAGCTTTGGCGCGCGGCTGGGTTCGGCGCCCCCACGTGACGAGCACGTCACCCATCGCGCCACCGAAGTACTGCGCGTTCACGGCGGCGAGCACCTCCGCCAGATCGTGGACCTGCCCGCGCGTTCGGAGCGGCCCGGTCACGGGGCGCGACGCGCGGATCCGGTGACTGTTGGTCGTGATGAAGTCGCCGAGGACCCCCGACGCCCGGCGGTCGCCCCGCACGATGTATTCGACGAGAGCTTGGCGGACGCGCTCCGGCGCCCCCAAGAACATCATGTGCAGCCGCACGCGCCGGGCACCGCGGACCCGCGTGTGGAAGACCATGCGCCGCAGGTTGTCGGTCACGGCGAGCTGCACGGGGCCGCCGAAGGCAAGCTCCAGCCGGCGCTCGAGCGCCTGGCGCGCGCCCTCGTGGATGAAGATCTGCGGGCCGAGGGCGCTGAAGTCGAACGGGACGGGGGTGTGCCGCTGGTCAGGGATCCGAACGGCTGCCGGCGCCATCCGCGGCGCCACGGTTCGACCCAGACGCTTCGCCCCGGTGCGGAGGTTAGAAGCGGACAGCCAGGGGAGTCGGAGTTCAGCAGCCATGGGAATGTTGAGACGGTCGGGCGCGGGGCTCGATCTCGACCTAAGAGACGAGATCGAGAGCGTCAAGAAATGACGATTGTCTCAATAATTTTAGATATTTAGATACCGTCCGGCCGCCGCTTCGCCGCGCCAACCTAAGTGCCCGTTGCCCCTACCTTTCCGGTCAGCAGCCCCCATTTTGAGGGGCAAAGCTGCACTAGGGCGCCGCACCCCCGGCCGCACGATATCCACAGCCCCTCACCGGGAAATCCCCAAACGATTCAGAGGGCTCCGGGCCACGCGGCTGCAACGACGCGACCCGGAGCTCTCGTGAAAGAGATGGGTGTCGACGAGAACCGTCGATCAGCTCGGTCGCACCGGAGGCTGCGCGCGCTGAGGCTTGGCGGAGCCGTTCTGGGGCGCCGCACGTGCCGGTTCGGCTTCACCTTTTCCCGGTTTGGTTCCTTCGGGGGTTGGAGCCACCGGTGCCGGCGCCGGCCCGGAGTTGAGGCGGGTGATGCCGCTCGCCGCCAGCACCTTCTGCTCGAGCTTCTCGAGCAGCTCCGGGTGCTGCTCGAGGTAGGTGCGCGCGTTGTCGCGCCCCTGACCGATGCGCTCGCCGTCGAGGGAGAACCAGGCGCCGCTCTTCTGGACGATGTTGGCGTCAGCCGCCATGTCGATGACCTCACCCGAGCGGCTTACGCCCTGGCCATAAAGGATGTCGAACTCGACCTCGCGGAACGGCGCGGCAAGCTTGTTCTTCACGACCTTCACGCGCGTGCGGTTGCCGACGACCGTCATGTCCTTGCCGGGCGGCCCAGCTTCCTTGATGGCGCCGATACGACGTACGTCGAGACGCACGGAGGCGTAAAACTTGAGCGCGTTGCCGCCGCTCGTCGTCTCGGGGCTACCGAACATCACGCCGATTTTCATGCGGATCTGGTTGGTGAAGAAGATCATGCACTGCGAGCGCGCTACCGAGCCCGTGACCTTGCGGAGAGCCTGGCTCATCAGACGGGCCTGGAGACCGACGTGGGAGTCGCCCATGTCGCCCTCGATCTCCGCCTTCGGAACCAGCGCAGCCACCGAGTCGATGACGACCAGGTCGACCGCACCAGAGCGCACCAGCATGTCCGCGATTTCGAGAGCTTGCTCGCCGTAATCCGGCTGACTGATGAGAAGCTCGTCCGTCTTGACCCCGAGCTTGCGCGCGTAGGTGATATCGAGCGCGTGCTCGGCGTCGATGAACGCCGCGACACCGCCGCGACGCTGGACCTGAGCGATGGCGTGGAGCGTGAGGGTCGTCTTGCCGCTCGACTCCGGGCCGTAGATCTCGATGATGCGACCACGGGGATAGCCCCCGGTGCCGAGCGCTATGTCGAGCCCGAGCGAGCCGGTCGGAACGACCTGAACCTCCCCACCGATCTTCTCGCCTTCCTTGAGGCGCATGATGGCGCCCTCGCCGAACTCCTTGTGGACGCTCGCGATGGCTAGCTCGAGGGCCTTGGTCTTCTGCTTCTCCTCCATGGGAACGACCTCATACCCCTCTCCACGAGGGGGCGCTGGGGGCTCCGGCGGCCTGCTCTGGGTGCCGCTGGGCTCGGTTGACGTGCGACAAGGAGTACTGTGCGGCTGTTCAGATGTCAACATTCAAGGCCCGATTCCCCGGTCATTCCTCGTCCTAGCCTGGCGCGCCATTGACTATCAGTTGATAGGTAATAGCCTATCAACTGATAGGAGGCTCGCTCATGACCGCACCTGCCCGCACCCGCTATCCGTTTCGCGCCCAAGCCGCCGTCGCGCTCACTTCGCTCGCCGTCCTCGTCGAGCTCGGCGCGCTCGGCGTGTTCATGATGCCGCTCTTCCCGCTCGTGCCCGTGTTTTTCATGATCATCCTCGGCAACGCGTTCGTGCTCGCGGACGTGGTCCGGTGGGCGGCTTCCCTCGGCCGACTCGAACCGGTAAGAGAGCGTCGTGCCGAAGCAGCCGGCCAACCGCGGCGGGTCAGCCGGCAAGAAGCCGCGCCCGCGGCGTGACCGCCCGGCAGCCAGCACCCCCGCTCGTCGCGAAGAGGTGCTGGAGGCGGCGCTCGAGCTCGTCGCCGAGCACGGCGTGGCGGGCGCTTCGCTGCGTCGGCTGGCCAAGCGTCTCGGGATGAGCCAGCCGAGCCTCTACCACTACTTCTCGAGCAAAGACGACCTGATCGCGGCCGTCCTCGACTACTCGACCGGGCGCATGCTCGGCGCCGGCTCGAGCATCCCGCCGCCGCGCAGCGTCGAAGATCTGGCCCGCTTCGCACGCGACGCGGTCCTCGAGCTCTACGCGACGGAGAGCCACCCGCGCTTCGTGCGCTTCCTTTTCTCGGTGGCGGTCGAGAGCAAGAAGCACCGCCCGCTCGTGGAACGCCTGTGGGAAGAGCGCCTGCGCCCCTCCTTCACCGTGCTCGCCAACATGCTCACCGAGTCCCCCGCCGAGAGCGAATACGTGCACGAGGTCCTGCGCATGGTGGTCTATTCCCTGGGTTTCATGCTCCTGGACGAGCGGGCCCTTCTCGCTCGCGCCGAGCCCAGCGCGAGCACGCTCAGGTATTCCGCGTGGGTGCTCGATGCCGCGAACCGGCTGTTGCAGGAGAGGCCGAGGTAGGCGGGGTCGCAGGGGCAGAGGCAAGAGGCGGGGGCAGGGGCAGAGGCAGAGGCAGAGGCAGGGGCAGGGGCAGAGGCAGGCTTGCTATTCCTCCTCCACCGCCTCCGCCAGTCGCCGTATCTCCACCCGCTCCGCCCTCCGCGCACTCGCCCGCAGCACCACGTATCGAAACCCGTTGTGCTCGATGCTGTCGCCGACGCGCGGAATGCGCCCGACGAGCTCGGCGACGAAACCCGCGACGGTCACGCTCTCCGTCGCTTCCTCGATGCCGAGCAACCCGAAGACCTTGCGGGTCTCGGCGAGACCACGGCAGACGAGCACGTCGTTCGAGCGGCGAATGATGCTCGGATCGACCCGATCGCTCTCGTCCTCGATCTCTCCGACGATCTCCTCGAGCACGTCCTCGAGCGTGATGATGCCCTGCGCGCCCCCGTACTCGTCGACCACGATCGCAAGGTGCCGGCGCTCCTCCTGGAAGGTGCGCAAAACACGCTCGAGCGGGGCCGCCGTCGGCACCACGAGCACGGGCGTGGCGATCGCCTCGAGATCCACCGCCCCCTGCTCGCGCAGCCGGAACAAGAGGTCCTTCACGAGCACGACGCCCTTCACGCTGTCGAGCTCGCCGTTCGGGGTGTAGGGGAAGCGGCTGTGGCCGGAGCTCTGCACGAGCTCGAGCGTCTCCTCGAGCGTGTTTTCGCCCGACACCACGATGACGCGCGCGCGAGGCACCATCACGTCGTAGGCGCTCAGGTCGCGCAGGCGTGCCGCGCCCTCCATCATGTCGGCCACGCGCTTACCGAGCGCGCCTTCCGAGCGACCGAACGCGACCAGCAGGCGAATCTCCTCGATCGAGGTGACGGGCGACTGGCTGGAGCCGCGGACGAGGCGCGCGAACACGTTGGTGACCCACAACAGGGGCCGCAAGGCGATGGCGAGCGCCGACACCCCGTAAGCAGTGGGACCCGCCAGCTCCTTGGCGAAGGTGACGCCGAGCGTCTTCGGGACGATCTCCGAGAAGACGAGCACGAGCAGCGTGAACACCAGCGAGAACACCCAGAGCGTGCTCGGGCCGAAAACATCGACATAGATCGCGCCGCTCACCGAGGCGCCGACCGTATGGGCCACCGTGTGAAACGCGACGATGGTGGCGATCGGAATGTCGATCTCGCGCTTGAAAGCCCGCAAGATCGTCGCGGCGCGCGACTTTCCGAGCCCCTGGATCTGCGCGTGCGTGACCGTCAGGATCACGGCTTCGGCCGTCGAGCACAGGAACGACACCGCCAGCGAGAACAGGACGGTGATGACGAGCGTCACCACGGCGACCTCGCTGTCGAAACCTTGGCGCTCGGCAAAGGCTCCGTGCGGGGCGTCAAGCGCGCCCGGGGGCGCTCGGCAGCTTCTGTTGCTGTTGCTGGAGGAACTGTGCGACGGCGCGCGAGCGTTCGATGGCGAACTGCTTGACCTCGCGGTTCGAAGAGCCGGCAAGCGCGTTCAGGAGCTTGGTGACGCGATCGAGCTGCCGCGTCTGGAACAGGGCCTCGAAATAGTTGTTCGCGAGCCGCACGTCGGTGGCCATCTTGGCCTCGTGCTTGGACAGTAGCGCCACCACGGCTGCGAGGTCGCCCGCCTGCCCGTGGAGGGCCGAAAGCGAGATCAGCGCGAGGGGATCGGCGTCGTTCCTCTCCACCGCCTTCTTGGCGAAGGCGAGTGCCTTGTCGCGCGACGCCTCGTCGCCGGCGTAGAGTCCCTGCAGGGCGACGAACGGGGCCGCGCTCTTCTTGTTCGGCTCGGCTTCGGCAAGCTCCTCGACCGCCTTGATCGCGGCCGCCTCGTCCTCGACGCGGCGCACGTGCGTGTAGAGCTGCGCCCAGCCGTCCACGTTGCCCGGCGCCACCTGGATGGCATGTCCGATGTTGTCGCGCTCCGCCTGCTTGTCGCCCGTCCCCTCGTACACGCGGGAGAGGTGCAAGAACGGCAGTGGGTTCTGCGGGAGCAGGTTCTGCGCGCCCTTGAGCGTCGCCTCCGCCTTCTCCCACTTCTGCTGCTCCACCTGCGTGACGCCGAGGCCGAGCCAATCTTCGCCCGACCCACCGAGGGCGACGATCTTCGCCAGCACCTTCTCGGCCTTCTCGTAGCGCTTGTACTTGATGAGCTCCTGCGCGAGGAGGCGGCCGCGGTTGAGATCGCTCGTGTCCTCGGTCCAGTGCTTCTCGAGGCCCGAGATGAGGTCGTCGAGGCCGATGGCGATCGGGCGGCCCTCGGCGTCTTGCACCTGCACCGCCGGGCCGTTGAAACCGAGTAGCTTCCACATCGCGTCGAGCTCGAGCGCGAACGGCCCCTTCTTCATCAGCTCGACGAGCTCGTCCGTCGGCTTCGACAGCGGCAAGACGACGAGAGCGTTTCCGGGCACACCACCCGGAAAAGCACTCACCGGCGCAACGATGGCGGCGCCACCTTGCAGCGAGAGGTTCGGGGTTCCGAGGGGCGGCTTTGGTGCGGTGTCTTGGGCCAACTTGGCGCTCCGTCTAGCAGTGGCACGGTCCCCCGGCAATACCGCGGGCCGGCGTGGCGGTCCCGCAAGCGCGACGCTATATTGACCGCGTGAGCATCAGCTACGTGATCGCCGGAATCCTGGGCTTGGCGTTGCTCATGGTGGTGCACGAATCGGGGCACCTCTTCGCAGCGCGCGCGTTCGGCATGCGCGTCCTGCGCTTCAGCATCGGCTTCGGTCCCGCGCTCTACCGGCATCGCAGCCGCGGCAGCCACACCGAGTATCAGATCGCGCTGATTCCGTTCCTCGCCTACGTGCAGATCGCGGGCATGAACCCGTTCGAGGAGATCGATCCGGAAGACAAGGAGAGCTACGCGAACGCGTCGCTGGTCGCGCGCATCTCGGCGATCGTCGCCGGGCCGCTCGCGAACTACCTGTTCGCTTCCGTGTTCTTCTTCGCGGCCCTGATGATCGGCGGCAAGGGCGTACCGACGACGGGCGTGCAGGTGCTCGACGGCCCCGCGAAGTCCGCGAAGATGCAAGACGGCGACCTCGTCCAGACCATCAATGGCCAGCCGGTCTCCGACTGGGAGGATCTCCGGCGCCGCGTGATGGCGAGCGGCAACAGGCCGCTGACGATCGGTCTCGTGCGCCACGGCAAGCCGATGACGCTCGAGGTGACGCCGATCACGATGGAAGGGACCAGCAAGATCGGGGTCGCGCCCGTCTACAAGCAGATTCCGGTGACGTTCAAGGAGGCGACCGTGCAGTCCTTGATCGATCCCGCCACCGTGGTCGAAAACCTCGTGATTGGACTTTCCCGCATCGTCACCGGCCGCGAGAAGCCTCAGCTTTCAGGGCCCGTCGGGATCGTGAAACAGACGTCGAAGATGGCCCAGCGCAGCTGGACGGAATACCTCACCTGGCTCGGCATCCTGAGCGCGTACCTGGGCGGCTTCAACCTCCTGCCCTTCCCCGCGCTCGACGGCGGCAGGCTCGCGTTCCTCTGCTACGAGGCGGTCACGCGCAGGCGGCCCAACGCCAAGGTGGAAGCGCGCGTACATTTCTTCGGGTTGGTAATGCTACTGGCGTTGATCGCCGTGGTCAGCGTGTTCGATGTCGTAGACATCCGCAGCAACTAGCTTGGTGCAGGGGCGGAGTGTAAGCGGGTTGGCGTCCGTGACTCGCTGCGAGGGGCTAGAGCGGCGGGGGGCGCTTGAGGGAGGCTTCGAGGCCAGTGCGGCCTGCCAGGAGCGGTGCGCCGCCGCCCGCGAGTAGGCCGAGCACGATCACCATCGTGGTGCCCACGGCGCGCACCAGGATCGACACGGCGATCCCCTGCTCGAGGGTCTGGTTCGACGCCCGGGAGAGCACGCCGATCGCGAGCTCGTTCAGGCCGAGGTTCCCCGGCGTGACGATGACCTGGTTGCTGAGCTTCGCGAACACCTGGAACACGATCAGCGCGCTGAGCGAGATGTCGGAGCCGACCACACGAAAGCAGAACCAGTAAGTCGCGACCTGCCCCGCCGCGCCGAACACGTTCACCACCAGCACGCGCAGGAGGAAAACCGGGTTGCGGAGGCCCGTCTGCGTCGCGGCGAGGAGCGCCGCGATGCGGCCGCGCAGGCGCGTGAGGCGCGGGCCGCTGGCACGCACCCGCCCGAGCACGCGCCCGGCGACGATCGGTGCGCCGAACAGCCCGCTGATCACGAGCAGGAGCCAGAACAGGACCGGCACGCCCGCGAGCTTTAGCCTCGCGTCAAACGCCGCGATCACCGCGAACGCGATGCTGACCCCCATCAGCAAGTCGAGCCATACGTACGCGAACAGCATCGACGCGTAGGCGGTGTACGACACCGAATGCTCGCGCTTGAGCGCCACACCGCGGTACACGTTGCCGAGCTGCGGCACGAACAGGTTCAGGAACTGCCCGACGCAGGTGAGCTGGAACCACTTGAAGAACGAGACGCCGCGCCCCCCCGCCTGCTCGAAGGCGAGCAAGAACCGCCAGGCCATCAGCGCCTGATTCACGGCCACGAGCAAGCAGAGGACCGCGACCACCTCTGGCGGCGTGTGGAGCAGCTTGCGAACGGGCTCGGGATCGGTCCAGAGCTCGAATGCCGCGAGCGCGCACAGGCCGAGCGCCAGCGCCCAGCGTGCGACCCGGCCGCGCGGCGAGCTCGGGGCGGGCGAAGGAGTCTCCTCCTTCAGGCGCGAGCTCCCGGTGAAATCAGCGCCTCTCGGCGACGATGATCATGTCGCGACGGTCGAGGAGGCGGCCGAACAGGCGCGTGTTGAGGTCGTAGAGGCCGAAGCTCAGCTTGCCGAGCAGGCGCAGCTTGTACTGCAGCGTGCCGTAGCGGTAACGATTCTCGACCACCCGGAAGCCGACGCGCGCCAGCAGATTGTTGATGGTGCGGAAGTTCCAGGCATAGAGGTGCTGGTCCACGTCGACGTCGAACGGCACGTACTTGTGCTTCTCGACGGGCAGCACGAGGACGAGCTTGCCCGTGGGCTTGAGCTTGGTCGCGAGCAGCGCGAGGTTCGCCCCCGGGTCGGGCAGGTGCTCGAGGACGTGCGAGCTCAGAACCACGTCGAAATGCCCGTCGGGCACCTTCGACATGTCGTCGTACACCTGGATGCCCTTCTTGGCGCTGAAGTCGCGCGCGAACTCCGAGAGGTCGTAGCCCGACTTGCGCCGGAGCTGCGCGATGTTCTTGCCGGTCCCCACCCCGAACTCGAACACCTCCGCGTTCTCGTCGATCACGGTCCCGAACAGGTCTCGCTTCGCCTGGCGTGAGCGGAGCTCGTAGTAGAGCTCACTGTCGATCAGGCTGCCGTAGACGGTCTGATGGTAGCTCGCTTCGTAGCTCGCCTCGAGCCAGCGGCCGTCCTTTCCATCGCGCATGAGGCGGCCAGTATTACCTCTGGGCCCCGGCTTCGCCAAGGCAAGGTCACGCCTTGATTTTTCCGCGCTCCATGCGCCAGGTGACGCTGGCGATCTCCTGGGCAAACGCGGCGTCGTGCGTGACGACCACGAGGGTGAGAGGCTCGGCACCGGAGGCGAGCTCGCCGCGGGCGAGGCTCTTGAGCAACTCGGCTACGTCGCCGCGCAGGCTTTCGTCGAGAGCGCTCGTGGGCTCGTCCAGGAGGAGCACACGCGCGCCCTGAGCCACCGCGCGCGCGATGGCCACACGCTGCTTCTGACCGCCCGAAAGCGCGGCGGGGCGAGCGTCAGCGCGCTCGACCATGCCCACGTGCTCGAGCAGGGAGCGCGCGCGACGCTCGGCTTCGGCGCGTGCGACCTTGCCGACCACGCGGGGCGCGAGCGTCACGTTTTGTAGCACCGTGAGGTGCGGGAACAGGTGGAGCTCCTGGAAGACCATGCCGACGGCCGCGCGCAGTCCGAGGAGCGCGGCGGGAGACGGTGTCGAGCCGCCTTGCAACCGAAAGCCGGCGACCTCGAGCTCGCCGGCCTCGAACGGGGTGAGCCCGTTCAGGCAGCGGAGCAGCGTGGACTTCCCCGAGCCCGACGCTCCGAGCAGAGCGACGACCGAGCCCGCGGGAGCCTCGGCGCTCACGTCGTCGAGGACCTGGGCGGCGCCGTAGCTCTTACGCAAGCCGCGCAGGCGAATCATGGGCGAGGCTCCGTTCGAGGCGCAATGCCAGCCGCGACAGGGGAAAGCTCATGCCGAAGTACAGCGCCGCGCAGGCGAGGCCGGGGACGACCCAGTCGCGCAGGTCCACGGCGGCGATCGTCATGCGTTTGGTGAGCTCGACGACCGTGATCACGCTCACGAGCGACGTGTCCTTCAAGAGCGCGACGAAGTCGTTGGTGAGGGCCGGCAACGCATTCCTGAACGACTGCGGCAGGAGCACATGGCGCAGCGCCTGCCAGGCGGAGAGGCCAAGCGCGCGCGCGGCCTCGCTTTGCCCGAGCGGCACGGCGAGCAGCGCGCCGCGATGCACCTCGGCCTCGTAGGCCGCGTAATTCAGGCCGAGACCGAGCACGGCCGCCTCGAACGGACCGAGCCGCACGAGCGGCGCCAGGCCGAAATAGAGCACGTAGAGCTGCAAGAGGACGGGCGTGCCGCGGAAGAGCTCGACGTACGAGGCAGCCAGGAGCGCGAGCGGCCGCGAGCCGAAGCCGCGCGCGATGGCGAGCAGCAGGCCGAAGGGCAACGCGATCGCGAACGAGCCGAGCGAGATGACGAGCGTGAGCAGCGCCCCGTGCAAGAACAGGCCGAGCTGCTGGCGATCGAACCTTCGCCGTGGCTCGTCCGGCTGGGTCGGGGCGACGTCCGGCGCTGGCGCGACCGGCGCCGTCGTGCCAGCGCCGTTCTTCAGCAGCTCTTCCTGGCGCGAATCCCAGAGCTTTTCGCGCGTGAGGATGCGACGGAGCTCTCCGTCTCGCGTCATCGCCCCGAGGGCGTCGTCGAGCGCGCGCTGGAGCTCGGGGCGATCCCTGCGCACGCCGCCGACGTACACGCCCCGCGCGACGTCGCCCGCCAGGCAACGCACCTCGGGCAAGACGCAGCCGTAGATGTTCGCAATCA
>Ga0315912_10004330_pt1 | contig 13527 bp, 11 predicted proteins | sample VfabasoilMG_FD_204469 | JGI IMG/M metagenome (GOLD analysis project Ga0315912, IMG submission 204469) | Garden soil microbial communities collected in Santa Monica, California, United States - V. faba soil | ecosystem: Environmental > Terrestrial > Soil > Garden | place: USA: California... | reverse complement strand
GCCAAGACGTCCTGCCTGCAGAACTGCGCGCCCAACCACCCCCTCACCGCCCGCCCTGGGTGCGAAACGGAACGACCCGTGCGGCGCCAGCTCGGTCGGGGGAGAGGGACGGCCACAGCAAGCACACCTGCGACGGCCACGACCTCGAGCAGCGGTCGGTGGTTCGGCGCTCAGGGGCGGACGCACCCGGCCTGTGTGCTCTCACCGCTGCTGCTGAGAGCCGAGCGCCGCGAGGGCCCGACGGCGCCATGACGAGGGGTCTCGTCGCAGCGACTTGGGGGCCAGCACAATGCGCGTCCCGGGGTAGCCCAGGCGCGTCGGGCGGGCCGCCGCGGAGCCAGACGAGACCCCTCGTCATGCCGCCATGGGGCCCGGCACGACCCCACGCGAGTCCGATCCGGCGCACCCCTGGACGGCAGCCCGCTTGCGTGCGCCGCGTCGCTCAGAGGTCGTCGTCCATGATGTCGATGGTGAAGAGGCCGAGCACGAAGTCGAGGATCTCGCCCGGATCGATGCCGACGTCGAAGCCGATGAGGCCGAGCTGGCCGCCGAAGCCGAACTCGGTCATGCCGTAGTCGGGGCCGAGGCCGCCTTCGACCGTCACGTCGGCCACGCTCACCTCGGCGCCGGTCTTGGACTCGAGCCCGACCGGCAGGCGCGGGAAGCGCCGGCCGCGCGGCCCGGGCAGGCCGATGTAGACGCTCGCGTAGGCACCGACGAACACGTCGGCGTACTCGGTGGCGCGCGCACCGACCGCGAAGCCGGGGCCGAGACGCACGCGCGCGCGCACGATGTCGAAGAGGTCGAGCACGCGGTCCGGGATGTACATGAGGATCGTCCAGCCGATGCCGACGGGACCGCGCTCCTCCTCCTCGTCCTCCTCGTCATCGTCGGCGAAGACCGGCAGCGCGGGCGAGGGAGCCGTCGACGTGCTGGACCACGCGGACCAGGCCGCGCGGCCCTCGGCGCGGAAGAGCGGCCCGGCGGCCGCGCGCTGGCCCGCCGGCCCGGCCGAGGCGCAGCCGACGGCGAGCAGTGCGGACAGGACGAGGAGACTGCAGGCGGGTGTGCGCATGGTCACTCCGGTGAGGCGCGGGGAGGCCGCGCACCCTCGCGGACCGATCGGCGCGCGAGGACGCGGGGCGGATGGGGGCTGCGGCCGCGCACAAGCACGCGCGGCGGTGGGGGCTGCGGCCGCGCACGAGCACGCGCGGCGGATGCGGGCTCGGGCTCAGCGCAGCGGCGCACGGCCAGCGACGTGCCCGGGACCGCTGGTGTCGGCGCTGGTGTCGGCGCTGGTGTCGGCACGGGTGTCGGCAGGGGTGTCGGCGCCGGGCGCGGCGCGGTCCGGCGCAGCGGGCTGCTCCGGTCGCGCCGTCGAGGCGAGCTGTTCGCCAGCCCGTGCCCCGCCGCCGACCGACAGTCCGACCAGGGACACCGGCGCGATGGGGTTCTCGCCGCCCCAGAACTCGATCGAGTTGAAGATGAGCCAGTCGCCGATCACCGCCAGCTCGTAGACCGGCACGATGACGAGCAGCAGGAAGAGCCCCTCCTGGGCCCACTTCTCGTCGCTCACGCTGCCGTTCCAGTGGTGCACCTGCCGCGTCAGGTTGAAGGGGCCGTAGCAGCTGGACCCGAGCAGGGCCAGGCCGAGCACGACCGCAGCGGTGCGCAGGGACCACGGGCGGGTCGATGGGGATGGCGTCATGAGGGGCACTCCGGGGGCGCGGCACGGGGGATGGGGTGGACTGGAACCGGCGCGAGCCCGTGTCGGCCTCGGCGCGGACCAGGGGTCAGCCGGCCGGCGTGCTGCAGGCCGACGGACGACCCGCGCAGCCTAGCAGCGCCGGCAGGCCGACACGCTATCCTGGCGCCCCGCCGGCGCGCCGCGGTCGGGCGGGCACGGCCTTCCAACCCACAGGAGTCGCCGATGTCCCTGTCCGAGCACGTCGACCAGCGCGCCCGCTTCGTCTGCGCGCTGGCCCTCGCCTGGCTCCTGCCGGCCTGCGCCAGCGAGAGCCACCAGGTGGTGGAGACCGAGCCGGTCGCCACGTACATGACGGGCTACTCGGGCCCGAAGTACCGGCTCGTCGTGGGGCAGTTCAACAACTCCTCGCCCTACATGCGCGGCATCTTCACCGAAGGCCCCGACCAGCTCTCGAGCCAAGCCAAGACCATCCTCGAGACGCACCTCTCGCAGACCGGCCGCTTCCGGCTCGTGGAGCGGGACAACATGGACCAGATGGCGCAGGAGAGCGCCATCACCGGCAAGGCGCAGAACCTCACCGGCGCCGAGCTGGTCATCACCGGCGAGGTCACCGAGTTCGGGCGGCGCACGACCGGCGACCGCTGGTTCTTCGGCCTCTTCGGGCGCGGCAAGACGCAGACGGCCTACTCCAAGGTGTCGCTCAACGTGGTCGACGTGCGCACCTCCGAGGTCGTGTACTCGGTGCAGGGCGCGGGCGAGTTCGAGCTGAGCAACCGCGAGGTGCTCGGCACGGGCGGCACGGCCGGCTACGACTCGACGCTCAACGGCAAGGTCCTCAACTTCTCGATCGTGGACGCCGTCAACAAGCTGGTCTCGGGGCTCGAGGCCGGCCAGTGGAGCCCGGTGCCCGAGACGGCCGAGGCGGCAGGGGCCGGATGAGGCGTCGCCTGGGCTGGACCGCCCTGCTGCTGGCCGCGCTCCTGCCGGCCGCCGCGTGCAGCTCGCCGCGCTACGACTGGGGGCCGTACGAGGACTCCGTGCTCGCCGTCGAGCTGGACTTCCGCGAGCAGCAGCTGATGGACGAGATCGCGGCGCTCGAGGAGCACATCCACCAGCTGCAGCTGCGCGACGAGGTGGCGCCGCCCGGCATGCACGCGCACGTCGGCTACCTGCAGTACCTGGCCGGCGACACCGGCGCCGCGGCGCGCCACTTCGAGGCCGAGAAGGCGCTCTACCCGCAGAGCACCGTCTTCATGGACGGCCTGCTGAAGAGGATCTGATGCGCACCGCCCCCCCGCTCCGCCGCCCGACGCTGCTCTGCGCGCTGCTGCTCGTCGTGACCGCCTGCGCGTCGCGCGAGCCCTACGACTACGGGCCGCTGGTGAGCCACATGCCGGGCTCGATCCTGGTGCTGCCGCCGCTCGACGAGACCCCCGAGGTGGAGGCCGCCGAGGGCTGGCTCGCGACGGCCACGCGTCCGCTCGTGGAGCGCGGCTACTACGTGTTCCCGGTGGCCGTCGTGCACCGCATGATGCGCGAGAACGGGCTGCCGACACCGCACGAGATGCACCAGGTGTCGCTCACGAAGCTGGCCGAGATCTTCGACCCCGATGCCGTGCTCTACGTGACGGTGCGCGAGTGGGGCACCTCGTACGAGGTGCTGGCCTCGAACACGCGCGTCTCGGTCGAGGCGCGGCTCGTGGACACGGCGACCGGCACCGAGATCTGGCGCGGCACGGCCGTGGCCGTCAAGAGCAGCAACGACGGCAACCAGGGCGGCCTGATCGGCGCGATGGTCGGCGCCGTGGTGAACCAGGTCGTCACCTCGGCCATCGACCCCACGCCCGACGTGGCGCGGCAGTGCAACGCCAACCTGTTCCTGAACAGCTGGGACGGCCTGTTGCCGGGGCCGCTGCATCCCGACCACGCCGAGGCCATGGCCGAGCACGGCGTCGTGCTGCCGTGAGCCCGGCCCGGACGCCAGGTCGACAGCGGTGTCGGGTCGGCTGAGCCGGGCCGTCTGCCTCGCGGCGCTCCTGGCGCTGTGGGTCAACGCGTTGCGCTTGTGGCCGTCGTTGCCGGAACGCTTCCCGGTGCACTTCGACGCCGCCGGCGAGCCCGACCGCTGGCAAGCGCGATCGCTCGGCGCCTGGCTGCTGCTGCCGGTGCTGGGGACGCTCGTCGCCGCGCTGCTGGGGCTGCTGCTGCCGGCCTGGCTGCGCCGCCTCGCGCACACCGACTCGCCCTGGCTCAACGTGCCGCGCCGCAGCGAGTTCGGGCGCCTGCAGCCGGTGGCGCGCGTGGCCGCCGTCGAGCCGCTGGCGGCGGTGCTGCGCTGGCTCGCCGCCGAGGTCGCGCTGCTCTTCGCGGCCCTGCTCGGCGCGGCGCACGCCATCGCGACGGGCCGTGCCACGACGCTGCCGTCGCTGCCGGTCTGGGGAGCCGTGGCGGTGCTGCTCGTCACGGCGGGTGTCGGCGCGTGGTGGGGCAGCCGTTCGGTGCGGCGGGCCGTGGACGCGGCCGGAAGCGCTGCGCAGCGCGGGAATGTGAGTGACGGATCGGCAGAAGACGGTTAGGCTCGCCCGACCCCTCGCACGCGCTCCTGGAGACTCCTCCGTGCGCCTCACCTTGCTCTCCCTCCTGGCGGCCGTCGCTGGCGGTCCGCTCGCCCTGGCCGCCGACCTCACGCTGGACGGAGGCCGGCTCGACGTGCGCAAGTTCATGGCCTCGCCGATCGAGGTGTCCGTGAGCGGCACTCCGGGCCTCGAGGCCTCCGTGCTCATCGACCTCGCGCCCGGACCGGTGAGCGCGCTCGGCGAGAGCTTCCCGATCGGCTTCACGCCGGCCTGGAACATCTTCCCGGTGGGCACGATCCCGCCCGGCGGCACGCTCACGCTGCAGCTCAGCGTGCCGAGCGACCCGGCCTTCCACGACGTGACGGTGTACGCCGGCGCGGTGCTGGTGGACCCGGGTTCGCCCTCGGGGCTGGACGTGAGCGGCGGCGTGTCCATCCACGTCGTGGATCGCGACCTGCCGCTGGCCGGGCATGCCTTGGGCGTCTACCCGTGGTTCGAGTACGTGCATGCGGTCAACCAGGGGCAGGGCGTGGAGCTGGCCGTCGAACCGAGCCGCCTGCCGGAACTCGCGGGCCGCACGGGCGACATCTACGTGGTGGCCGACAAGACGCGCGCCGAGTGGATCGCCGACCCATCCCTCGTGGACGTGAACGGCGCGCCGCTGAACCACAGCTTCTCGGGCGCTTCGCTGCAGGCCGACGCGGTGCTCATCGACCGCGGCACGCTCTCGGGCGCGGCGGGCACGGGCCTCGGCGTCGGCTACGACGTGGTCGTGGACCTCGACCAGGACGGCCTGCTCGGCGGCGACGACCTGATCGACGGCTACACCGACGGCGCTGCCTTCTGGGTCGTGCACGACCTGACGCAACCCGGGCCGCTGGCCGTGACCGAGATCCTCTACTCGGGCGGCACCTTCCTCGGGCAGAACACCTTCTACCCCACCGACATCGCCTCCATGGGCGAGCTGCCGCTGGTGGTCGTGAGCCACGGCAACGGCCACAACTACCAGTGGTACGACCACATCGGCAACCACCTCGCGTCGTACGGCTTCGTCGTCATGAGCCACCAGAACGACACCGTGCCGGGCATCGAGACGGCGTCGACGACGACCCTCACGAACACCGACTGGTTCCTCGGCAACCTGGACATCATCAACGGCGGCGTGCTCGCCGGGCACATCGACGGGCACCGCATCACGTGGATCGGCCACAGCCGCGGCGGTGAGGGCGTGGCGCGCGCCTTCGACCGCGTGGTCGACGGCACCTTCGTGCCGGCGCACTTCACCGCGGCCGACATCGTGCTCATCTCGAGCATCGCCCCCACCGGCTTCCTCGGCGTGGCCAGCGCGACGCCGCATGCGGCCACCTATCACGTGTGGACGGGCGGCGCCGACGCCGACGTGAGCGGCTGCTCCAGCAGCAACGTGCTGCAGACCTTCCAGATCCACGACCGGGCCGAGCAGAAGCGCATGTCGATCTCGCTGCACGGGGTCGGGCACGGCGACTTCCACAACTCGACCGGCTCGGTGGCCAGCGGGCCATGCCTGGTGGGCAAGCCCAGCACGCACACGATCATGCGCGGCTACCTGCTGGCGCTCGTGCAGCACGTCGTCAACGGCAACGTGCCGGCCAAGGACTACCTCACGCGGCAGTGGGAGGCCTTCCGCCCCATCGGCGCCCCGCTCGGCGGTTGCGTCGTGGTGGACCTGCAGTACCGCGACGGCCAGGAGGTGGCCGACCGGCTCGTGCTCGACGACTTCCAGAGCGAGCCGTCGACCGCCGTGTCGTCGTCGGGCGGAGCCGTCGTCGGCACGGTGGCCGGGCTGCTCGAGAACCTGCCGGACGACCTCGACACCACGTTCACGAACTCGGGCGCCGACCCCTGGAACGGCTTCACCTACGCGCGGCCGGGCGACAGCGCACGCCACGCCGTCTTCGAGTACGCGGGCGACGCCGAGCTGGTGTTCTCCGTGCCGTCCGCCCTGCGCGACCTGAGCGGCTTCGACGTGCTCTCGCTGCGCGCCGCACAGGCCACGCGCCACCCCTTCACCACCTCGGTGCTGGGCGACCTGACGTTCGACGTGCGGCTCACCGACACGCACGGCAACAGCAGCACGATCGACATCGGCAGCCACGGCGGAGGCATCGAGGAGCCCTACCAGCGCACCACCTGCGGCACCGGCACGGGCTGGGCCAACGAATACGAGACCGTGCGCCTGCGGCTCACCGACTTCCTCACCGACGGCAGCGACCTCGACCTGCTCTCGATCGCCTCGGTGACGCTCGCCTTCGGGCCCTCGGCCGGCTCGGCCCAGGGCCGCCTCGGCCTCGACGACCTCGAACTCACCAAGGACTGACGCGCCATGACCCTGTCGAGCAAGCTGCTCCTCGTCCTGCTCCTGTCGTCCGGCCTGTGGGGCGCGAGCGCCGCCCTCGCCCCGGCCGCCGACGACCCGCTGCCGCCCCTGCCCGCCTCGCCCCATGCGGCGAGCGTCACCCTGCTGCGCGCCCGGCCCTTCACGCTCGACGCGCCCACGGTGCACCGCTACCGCGCGGAGCAGCCGCAGGTGCGCGCCGGCGTGATGCTCGTGCTGGCCGTCGCCGACCGCGACCTGCTCGTGGCGCGGCAGTCGGCCGAACCGGTGCTCTACGTCGGCGCCGAGACGGCGGCGCGCGTGAACCACGGCGCCGGATCGGGCCGCGTCGTGGCCTGGGTCCCGGCCGGCGTGGACGCCGACGGGCGCGTGGCGCTCGACCTCACGGCCGTGCCGATCTTCTTCGGCGACGCCGAGCTGCCGGAGCGCATCGATGCCGCGGCGGCCGCCGCCCAGCTGCGCGCGGCCCGGGCCGCCGGAGCGCGAGCGCCGACGCCCGAGGTGGTGGCAGCGGCCCTCGAGCCGCAGGTGCGCTTCGCGGACGAGGCCCAGCTGCTGCTCTTCGCGTCCGACCTCGTCGAGCAATGGGCGCCGGACGAGGCCGACCTCGTCGCCGGCCTGCGGGCCGAGCGCCTCACGCGCTGAGGAGCACCCCGCGCGACGAGACCCTGTGCTCGGCTCGCAGCCGCCCGGAGCCGACGGCAGCCGGGCCGGGCTGCCGCCGCTCCATGACGGCGGTCGAGGGCGACCAGCCTAGAACTCGCCCTTGAGGCTCCAGTAGCCGAAGCCCACGACGACCGAGACCCAGTCGACGATCTCGGCGGTGTGCACCATCACGTAGCCGCCGAAGCCGATCCCGAAGTGCACGCCGACGTCCCACACGGCGCTGTCGTAGTGGCTCGAGCCGTCGTCCTGCTCGACCTTGAGCGGGCAGTGCCAGCGGCCCTGGAAGATGTCGCCCTCGACCCCGAGCAGACCGAAGTCGGCGTACTCGCCGATGCCGATGCGCGCCAGGTTCGTGGCCTGCACGTGCACGCCGGCGCCGTAGTTCGAGCCGAGGTCGATGCTGAGCACGTCCCACAGGTTGTGGAAGATGGCCGGGATCCAGCCGGCGATGCCGGGCGGTCCCTCATCGACGACCACCTCGTCCTGCGCGATGACCGGCAGGGGCAGGCTGCCGGCCGGAGGGGTGGCGGCCGGCGGCGTCACGGCGCAACCGGCGGTGCAGAGCAGGGCCAAGACGAGCGACTTCGGATTCATTCCTGCGACCTCGCTGGGATGGGGCTGCCGCGCGACCCGGCGCCGCGCCGGCAGCCAGGACCCTAGACGGCGGCGACGGCGATTCAAGACCCGGCTGTCGCCTTCCTGCCCGGCCGGCTGCCCCCGACCGGCTGCCCCCGGCCCGGCGGAATCGGCCGGCGCGAAGCGCTGCCGGCGGCGTTCAGAGCCCGAGCGCGTGGTCGCGGTAGACGCTCAGGAAGTGCTGGCAGTCGAGGCGCGTGTTCCAGCGATGCAGGTCGCCGTGCACCCAGGCGGCGCGCAGCTGCTCGACGCCCTTGTCCAGCCAGGCCGTGTCCCCCGTGTCGCGGAAGCACTCGGCCATGCCGAGCAGGATCGGGTGGAAGTCGGTGTTCTCCCAGGTGGTGACCTGCTGCAGCGTCACGGCGTAGGAGTAGACGAGGCGCTGATCGGCCGGGTCGGGGCGCGAGGGGAAGAGCTCGTCGGCCGTCCAGCGCGAGAGGTCGTGCAGGCGACCGCGCGCCACCGCGCCCAGCGCCTCGCCGGGCAGGACGCGGGCCGCGTGGTACATGGCCAGCGGCCCGAGGCTGGCGGAGATGAAGCCCCGCGCCTGGAAGTGCTCCCCCGGCGGCTTCTCGTCGTCGTTGTCGGAGGAGTTCACGAAGTAGCCGCGCACGCCGGAGCCGGGCGCGGCGTCCCCGCCGAAGCCGCCCTGCGAGGAGTGGACGTCGATCACCGGCAAGGCGAAGTACTCCAGCCGCGTGCGCAGCGCCGTGAGCAGGGCGTCGTCGCGCGTGAAGTCGTGGACCGCGGCCGTCGCGCGCAGCGTCTGGTACATGGAGCGCTCGTGCGGCCAGATCGACACCGAGGGCAGGATCTCGGCCTCGTCGAAGAGCGCCTCGCTGAAGCGCGTGTCGCCCGTGAGGCGGTAGGCGAGCGCGATGCCCTCGCGGTAGCGGTGCTCGTCGTCGCCGCGGTAGCCCGTGCTGTGCGGCAGCGACTCGTTCTGCGCGCCAGGGTCCTGCGCGTGGTGGAAGCCGTCGGAGCGCATGATCTGCCACTCGCACTTGTAGAGCGCGAGGTCGAGCGCGTTGAGGTAGCTCCCGCCCGTGCCGTTGCGCAGCCAGTCGCCCCCCAGGCCGACCTCGATGCTGTCGTGGTTGTTCATGCCGCCCGTGGTGCCCTTGTACAGGTAGCGCGTCACGCTCAGGTCAGGGTTGCTCGGAGCGGCGACATGGTCGATGCCCATGAGCTGCAGCGCCTGCTCGTGCTCGGCGCGCGTGAGCAGCTCATACGGGAAGACGCCCGCCCGGTCGTAGTGCCCGTAGTCGGCCGCGCGCGCGCTCACCGGCGTGTCGAGCCGGCGCGAGATCGCCGCCCCTTCACCACCGTCCGGCCCGTGGAAGGCGAGCGCCGCCGTGCGACTCTCGTGCTGGCGCCACGCGAAGGTGTAGGGCGCCGGGTTCTCCTGCGGGAAGAGCCCGACCGAGAGCATGCCGTCGCCGCGCGCGGCGAGCGCCGCCGGCCAGAGGAACGGCATGTTGCGGATGGCGACCGTGATGCCGCCGGACGGCCCGCTGAGGTCGAGCGTGGGGTGCCGGGCGTAGCGCGTCTTGTCCCCCAGCGGCTCGTGCACCACGCCGTCCAGCTCGACCAGCGTGCCCTCCTGCACGAAGTCGTGGGTGCTGCCCGGCAGCAGGGGCAGGTGCGGCCGGTACTGGTTGCTGCCGAGCCCGACCGCGAGGGCGTCGGTGTGGGCCTGGTAGTAGAGCGCCGTCGAGGAGGCGTCCGGCTGCAGCGGCGAGGCGACCTCGCCGTCCGGCGTCGCGACGCGCACGAACGGCTGCCCCTCGGCCCGCACGTGGGCGATGAGCTCGACCGACTCGAGCTGTGTGTGGATCGGCTGGTCGAGCTGGGCGTTGCGCAGGGTGACGCCGAGTTCGAGGGTGCGGCTGCCGCGCCGGGCCGTGACCCGGCAGGTCACGTCGATCGACGGACCGCCGCCCGGGGGCGCGAGCGTCGCGTCGAGGCGCACCACGGCGCGCGCCGGGCCGTTCTCCTCGAGCTGCGCCTTGACGTGCGGCGCGGGCAGCAGGGCCTCGCCCGCCAGGTTGCGTCCGACGAGGCCCGGCAGCAGCTCGTCGAACACCACGAGCTGTCCGTCCACGATGATCGACTGGAAGAGCTGGAAGCTCTTGGCGGCCAGCACCACCTGCAGCGGTCCGGTGTCGAGCAGGATGTGCGCCGTGGAGCGCTGCGCCACGTCGGCCTGGCCGGAGGCGCCGCCCCCCGCCACCACCACGAGGTCGTCACGCACCTGGTCGGCCGCGAGCGAGGTGCCCACGTCGCACAGCACCCAGCGCGCCGTCCCCTCCGGCCAGGTGTCGAGCACGCGGAACTGGTAGAGGTCGCTGCCCAGCACGCCGAGTTGCGGGCGCCCTTCGACGACGGGCAGCGCCAGCTCGCGCGCGAAGGGCAGGCCGAAGGTGGCGACCGCGTCCGGGCGGTCGGTGCCGGAGATGTCGGCCGGCAGCGCCTCGTGCACCAGCAGCGGCACGTCGAGGCCCGCCACCGAATGGGGCGCCGGAACGCTGAAGTACTCCGGGGCGATGGCCAGGATCTTGGCGGTCACCTGCTCCAGGCGGGTCAGCGCACGCCCGGCCCGGCGACGGGCCGAGGCGACGGCCTTGACCCGTTTCTGCAGCCGGGCGACGGCCTGCTTGTGCTGCTTCGGCGAGGCGTCCGCCGGCAGGGCGGCGAAGTCCTCGAGGGCCGCCGAGAGGGCGGCCTGCAGCGCGGCGAAGTCCACGCTCGCGGCCTCGGCCTTCTGGGCGCGACGCTGGTGCAGCTTGGCCAGCCCCTTCGGAATCCCGGGCTGGTCGGGCGGCTCGGGGGCGTCCCCGGCGGGCGGGCAGACGAGGGCGGCCAGCGCCTCACCGCCCGCAGCCGGCGGCGGCGGCGCCGGCGCCCAGGCCTCGAACGGCCGGGCGCAGCCGGCAGCCGGTGCGCCGTCCGACCCGCGAGAGGGGGCCGGCAGGGGGAACGGGACGAGACAGCAACAGACCGTCGCAAAGACGGCCGCGCAGCGGGCAGTTCGCATGGCGCCTCTCGGTGTCGATCACGGGTGGCCCGGACGGCCGCACGAACAGGACGCGGCGCCGGGGGTTGCGGGTCACCGGCGTAACCGGGGCCGGGCACCGATTCAACGAAGCTTCCGAGATTCAGGCAGTCGACGCCTCGCGCCTGTCCCCATAGACTTGGCGGGTCTTGCCCCTGGAGGGCCTGCCGACACGCGGCCAGATCGTCGCGGGACGACCCTCCCCCACCATGTAGCCCACTCTGAGGGAGTCCCTATGAAAGGACACCTGGTAGCTCTCGTCCTTCTCTCCGCGGCCATGCCCCTCGGCGCCCAGCTCACCGTCTGGGAAGCCGAAGGGGGACGAGTCGTGATCCACTTCTTCGACGAAGTCCTGGAGCAGTCCAACCTGGCGCTCGTCGACCTCGAAGAAAGCGCGCAGGTCGGCGACGAATCGGTCGAGCTGTTCGATGGCGCGAGCACGGCGTTCGGTTTCCGCGCCGTGCCCGAGTCCGACATGCTCGCCCTGCGCACCGAGGACGGCCGCTTCCAGCCGTACGGCATCCTGAGCGGCGCGGTCACCGTGGCCGGCGGCTTCTCGCTGCAGTCGCTCACCACCGGGCGCGGCATCGACCTGCACGCCTTCTCCTTCCGTCCGCGCGAGGTGCGCAACGACGGCCCGTCGGGCGAGCCCGACCCGGACTACATCTTCCTGACGCCGGCCCACGACCCCGACTTCGACGCCTTCAAGCTCTGTTACGTGAAGGTCTTCTTCGTCGACGGCCAGGGCTACGAGGCGCCGCAGCAGGCGGACCACGCGCTCCCCGACCAGCTGCGCATCAAGGCCTGGGACCTCATCGTGACGCACCAGCTGGCGCAGGCGCTGGGTCGGCCCGACCTCGAGGGACGTCTGCTCGGCTACGGCAAGATCGAAGCGGACGTGAAGCTCTACGACGGTGCCTGGAGCCACCCTGACGGTCAGAACATGTTCACGCCCGACCAGGGCGGCAGCGAGGCGGCGGGCGCCGGTGTGCTCGACGTGAGCCTCGGCATCCTGAGCAGCATCACGCAGCTCGGGCACGTCGGCACCTTCCCCGACGGTCGCGCCGGCATGTCGATGTCCACCACCAGCTGCAACCTGGGCAACGTCGACGTGAACTGGCTGGCCGCGATGAACGAGGACCACCCGGGCATCGCCATGGGCCTGTTCCGCGAGATGGGCGGCCGCTTCGAGCAGGTCGGCGTCTCGTGGATCAAGCACGGCTTCTTCGCGCTCTCGAACAGCCAGTGCATCCCCTGCCAGCACCCGTCGAACGGCACCTTCCTGGGCATCGGCTGCTCGGACACCTACGGCACCAGCAACAACGGCGACCGCTTCTGGCTCGGCCCGCGCGATGAGTGGGACGCCTTCGGCGGCACCTGGACCTGCCTCGGGTCGTACTTCGACGGCACGCCGGTCGACTGCATCCGCAGCCAGAACGGCAGCGGCCTGAACTCGGTCGACCACCGCCTGGAGGCCTTCGACGCCGACCTGAACAACAACGGGGCGACGTACTACTACGAGGCCAACTACCTCGTGAACGGCGACGTCGAGCTGACGAACAACATCGGCTCGCGGCGCTGCACCATGACCTGGAACGGCTCGTCCTGGAACTTCGCCACGCCGGCCGCCAGCAACCCGCTCACCGAGGGCCCGGCCGTGCTGCGCTACGGCGACGTGAGCACCGTCGCCAGCCTCAAGCCGGACGACGGCCAGGTGGTGGTGGCGGTCACCGCGACCGATCTCGGCGACGGTAGCTGGCGCTACGAATGGGCGCTCTACAACTGGAACCTGGACCGCAAGGTGGGTTCGTTCTCCATCCCGGCCCAGGGGCTCATCACGGACCTGTACTTCCACGACGTCGACGACCAGCCCGCCAACGACTGGACGCCCAGCTTCGACGGCAACAAGGTCACGTGGACCTTCCCCGAGGTCTTCCTCCCCGGACACAAGGTGGCCGGCCCGCTGGAGTTCAACACGCTCTACAACTTCGGCTTCACCAGCAAGCGCGCGCCGACCCAGCGCAATGCCGTGCTGGGCATCTACGAGGCCGGTGCGGGCGGCGACCTGCTCGGCGTGGAGACCCTGGGACCGGCCGTGTTCGAGCTGACCGCCAGCGACCTGGCGCCGCGCGAGAACGAGCAGATCACCGTGCTCATGCGCGGCGGCAACGACCTGGCCGTCTCCGTGGTGCTGACCGTGAACGGCACGCCGATCACGCCCATCTTCCTGGGCGGGCTGCTGCCGTTCGTCGGTGGGCAGGCGAGCTACCCGGTGACCATCCCGGTCGGCGCCGCCGGCATCACGGTCGGGATGATCGCGGCCGACGTGGACGGCGCGCTCAACGTGCACCAGCTCTCCAACATCATGGAGATCTCGGCCTGGTAAGGCGGCCCATCGGCTGAGGGCGGCCGGCGCGCAGCCGGTCGCCCCCACGGCCCGGGGGGCGGCCAGCCCGTCCCCCGCCGGCGCCCGGGGGGCCCAGCGGATCCCCGGCTCTTTAGTGGGGGGGTG
>Ga0315912_10004329_pt1 | contig 13528 bp, 13 predicted proteins | sample VfabasoilMG_FD_204469 | JGI IMG/M metagenome (GOLD analysis project Ga0315912, IMG submission 204469) | Garden soil microbial communities collected in Santa Monica, California, United States - V. faba soil | ecosystem: Environmental > Terrestrial > Soil > Garden | place: USA: California... | reverse complement strand
TTCCAACCCGCAATCGACGAGCCGTCGAACATCTTGCCGTCGCGAAAAAGGTCTTCATCCACCAGGTTCGCGGGAATCGTTACGTGTTGTTCTTTGCCGCGCGTGTCGGTGAATCGGAGGTCTGCGTACTTCGCCTCCTTGTCCTTGATCAACTTGATTACATCTGCGGGTTTCATTGTTGGAAATCCTCTTCGGAAGGGGTTTAAGCCTCGGTCTCAATGCATTCGGTGTGCCAGTCCCTGAATCCATCAGAATCAATGGGTTATCTGTTTTTGCGCTCGTCGGCCGCACATCTTTGGTGCGCTCGAATCGGATATTGCCCCAAGTTGCATCGGAAATATGCGTCACCTTCGCGCACCGCACTCGTCTGAAGCGAGAAATAGTTTTTATATGTATCAATGACTGATATAGTCTATTTATGGACTTCTGGAGAAACCTATGAGTCTGACGATCGCCAATCCCAGGCCGCTTCCGAACGCCGGCCGGTCGGGGTCACCGCTCGGCGGCGCGGGCCTTCGGGCTTTCGCGAACATCGCGGAAGCATGGGGCCTGAGTGTTGCCGAACAATTGAAGTTGTTAGGCATCGGTTCCCGTTCCACCTTCTTCAAATGGCGGCGCGAACGCGATCCGAAGTTGCCGGGTGACACTCTCGAACGCCTCTCGTATCTGCTCGGCATCTACAAGTCGCTGCAGATCCTGCTGCCGGATCCCAAGGCGGCCGATGCCTGGGTACGCCAGGCCAACACGGCGACGCTATTCGGCGGGCGCTCCGCGCTCGACCGCATGTTGTCCGGGCAGGTCGCCGACCTGTACGTCGTGCGCGAATACCTCGACGCCGAGCGTGGATAAGGCCTGAGACCCGAATAGAGACCAGGGATGGTAGACATGAACCACACCGCGCGGCCGGTGAAGATCGCGCCGTGCCATCGAATCGTCGCGAGCCGCCTTCCGACGATCCACCTCTTCGAGCGCGTCGCGGATCCCGCCGACTGGGATGCGCTCTACGAGCTCGAATCCAGGACCAACCCCCGCATCCGTACGCAGCTCGGGGAGCTGCACCTCGTTCCCGTGGCGGATCGCGTCAGCGGACCGAACGCGTCCATCGTGATGGCGCCATTCACGCATCTGTCGCCGCCGGGCACGCGATTCACCGACGGCCACTTCGGCGCTTACTACGCCGCGGAGTCCGTCGACACGGCCATCGCCGAGACGCGCTTTCACCGCGAGAATTTCCTGCGCGCCACCAGCCAGCCGCCCATCGAGCTCGAGATGCGCTGCTATCTCGCCGACGTCTCCTGCGAAATGCATGACCTGCGCGGACGTCGCATGGAGTTGCCCGATATCTACGACCCGTCGAGTTATGCGGCTTCGCAGAAGCTAGGACGCGAATTGCGCAACGCGGGGTCGAACGGCATCGCGTTCGACAGCGTGCGGCGCGTCGGCGGCGAATGCGTCGCCGTGTTCCGTCCGCGACTCGTCCAGAACGTGCGCCAGGGCGTGCACCTGCGCTACGCGTGGGACGGCAACGCCATCGCCGAGGTCTACGAAATCCGCGTGGTCAATTTGTAGCGTCCGGAAGCCCGTTTTTCCGGTGTTTGCGGGGGTCCCCCGCTATACTGCGCGCCGGCCAAAACACGACTGAATCATGCCTTCGACACTCGCCGACATGCCGCTGGGCACCGCCCCGCGCACCTTCCAGGATCTGATCTTCGCGCTCCAGAAATACTGGGCCGAGCAGGGCTGCGTGATCCTTCAGCCCTACGACATGGAAGTGGGTGCCGGCACGTTTCATACCGCTACGTTCCTCCGCTCCATCGGACCCGAACCGTGGTCGGCGGCGTACGTTCAGCCTTCGCGCCGTCCCACCGACGGCCGCTATGGCGACAATCCGTTTCGCCTGCAGCACTACTACCAGTTCCAGGTCGTCATCAAACCGTCGCCGCTGCCGATCCTCGACCTCTACCTGGGATCGCTGCGTGCGCTCGGCTTCGACACGCTCGTGCACGACGTGCGATTCGTCGAAGACAACTGGGAATCTCCGACGCTCGGCGCGTGGGGCCTCGGCTGGGAGGTCTGGCTGAACGGCATGGAAGTCACTCAGTTCACCTACTTCCAGCAGGTGGGTGGCCTCGACTGCAAACCCGTCACCGGTGAAATCACCTACGGTCTCGAGCGTCTCGCGATGTACCTGCAAGGCGTCGAGAGCATCTTCGACATCGTGTGGTCGGATGGCCCGCTCGGCCGCGTCACCTATGGCGACGTGTATCACCAGAACGAAGTCGAGCAATCGAAATACAACTTCGAGATCGCCGACACGTCCGTTCTTCTCAAACGCTTCGACGAGCACGAGGCGGAGTTCGCGCGACTCATCGAGGCGAAACTCGCGTTGCCGGCGTACGAACAGGTGATGAAGGCGTCGCACACATTCAACCTGCTCGACGCTCGCAAGGCCATCTCTGTCACCGAGCGCCAGCGTTACATCCTGCGCGTGCGCACCATGGCGCGCGCCGTGGCGCAGGCGTACTACGACAGCCGCGAGGCGCTCGGATTTCCGATGCTCCACTCGGCCGACAAGTCGAAGGTGTCGGCATGAGCGACACCGTGCGCGATTTTCCCGTCGAAGATTTTCTGGTGGAGTTGGGCACCGAGGAACTGCCGCCGCTCGCACTTCCGGAACTCGAGAAGGCTTTTGCCGCGGGCGTGCGCCAGGGCCTCGCCGAAGCGGGCGTACCACATGGTGAGTTGCGCTCCTTTGCGACGCCGCGCCGTCTGGCGGTGCTCGTGCGCGATCTGGCGGTGATGCAGCCGGCACAGGAGATCAAGCTCAAGGGTCCTCCGGTGAGTGCCGCATTCGACAAGGCAGGCAAGCCGACCGCCGCCGCCACCAAGTTCGCCGAAAAATGCGGTGCCGATGTCAGCGCGCTCACGCGCGTCACCGAGGGAAAGGGCGAGTTCCTGTTCTTTGCCGGTTCGAAGCCGGGCCTCGCGACCGCCGGTCTGCTGCCGGGCATCGTGCAGCGCTCGCTCGACGCGCTGCCCATCCCCAAGCGCATGCGATGGGGCTCATCCAGCGCGGAGTTCGTGCGACCGGTGCACTGGCTGGTCCTGTTGTTCGGCGCAGACGTCATCCCCGCGCGCATCCTCGACACCGAATCCGGGCGCACGACGCGCGGTCATCGGTTCATGGCACCGCAGGCATTCGCGCTCGCGAACCCGGGCGAATACGAAACGGTGCTGCGCGAAAAGGGCAAAGTGATTCCGGACTTCGGCGAACGCCGCGCGCGCATCGGCGCGCAGGTGGTGGCCGCCGCCGCGACGCTCTCGGGCGAAGCATTGCTCAGCGATTCGCTGCTCGATGAAGTCACCGCGCTCGTCGAATGGCCGAGCGCCATCACCGGCGGTTTCGAAGCACGCTTCCTCGAGTTGCCGCGCGAAGTGCTGATCTCGACGCTGCAGCAGCACCAGCGTTACTTTCCGTTGCAGAACGCGGGCGGCAAACTGCTCCCGCACTTCATCACGGTCAGCAACATCGAAAGCCGTGATCCTTCCAAGGTGCGCGCCGGCAACGAGCGCGTGGTGCGTCCGCGACTGTCGGATGGCGCGTTCTTCTGGAGCCAGGATCGCAAGCAACCGCTGGCCGCGCGTCTGCCGGGTCTCGATGCGGTGACATTCCAGGCGAAGCTCGGATCCGTCGGCGACAAGGTTCGCCGCGTGGTGACACTCGCGGGCGAAATCGCGCGCCTCATCGATGCAGATCTCGCGCAGGCGAAGCGCGGCGCCGAACTCGCGAAGTGCGATCTCCTGTCGTCGATGGTCGGCGAATTCCCGGAACTGCAGGGAATCATGGGCCGCTACTACGCGCTTGCCGACGGCGAACCCGCCGAAGTGGCGGCGGCCATCGACGAGCACTATCTACCGCGCGGAGCGGGCGGCGCGTTGCCGGCCACGGGCGCGGGCGTTGCAGTTGCGCTCGCCGACAAGCTCGACACGCTGGCCGGCATCTTTTCGATCGGCCAGAAGCCGAGCGGCACGAAAGATCCGTTCGGGCTGCGTCGTGCCGCCATCGGTACCCTGCGCATCGTCACCGAGAAGAAGCTGGGTCTCGATCTTCGCGCGCTCGTGACGCGCGCCTGCGCGCTGCAGCCGGTCCAGAATGCGACCGCGGATGGCGAACTCTGGGACTACATGGTCGAACGCCTGCGCGCCTATTTCCTCGACAGCGAGAGCGCCGGCGGCGTGGCGGGCGTCACCACGGAGATGTTCGACGCGGTGCGTGCCAGCGCGCCGGTGTCTCCACCGGATTTCGCCGCGCGGCTCGCCGCGCTCGCGAGATTCCTCAAGCTGCCGGAAGCGACGAGCCTCACCGCGGCCAACAAACGCATCTCCAACATCCTCAAGAAGGCGGAGGGCGGTGCCACGGGCGACGTCGATGTCACGGCGTTACGCGAGCCGGCCGAAAAGGCGCTTCACGAAGCGTTGGCGGGCATCGTCACCGAAGTCGAGCGTGCACTGTCCCGGCGCGACTACAGCGAGGCGCTCGCGCGTCTCGCGACGCTGCGCCCAGCCGTGGACGGATTCTTCGACGGCGTGATGGTCAACGCTGAAGATCCGGCGTTGCGGCGCAATCGACTCGCGCTGCTTGCGCAGTTGCGCCAGCACTTCGCACGCATCGCGGATCTGTCCTGCCTGCCGGGTTGAGCCGGCCACCCGATCATGCAATTTCTCGGTTCGCTGCTCTTCAACATGTTCCTGTACCTGTGGATGCTGGTCTTCGCGTTCAGCTACTGCGTCATCACGCCGTTCCTGTCGTTCCGCGGCCGGTTCCGCATGGCAGGCGTCATGACCCACGTGGTGTTCTTCGCGGCGCGCGTGCTCTGCGGCATCCGCTTCACGGTCGAGGGCCGCGAAAATCTGCCGGCCGGCAATCACGTCATCTTCATGAAGCACTCTTCGACGTGGGAAACCTTCGGCATCATGATCCTGTTCCCGCCGCTGGTCTGGGTCATGAAGCGCGAGATCCTGTTCATCCCGTTCGTCGGCTGGGGCTGCATGCTCGCGAGTTGCATCGCCATCGACCGCAAGGCCGGCGCTTCCGCCGTCAACCAGGTGCTCGCGCAGGGCAAGGATCGCCTGGAACGCGGCGCGTGGATCCTCGTGTTTCCGGAAGGCACGCGCATGGCGGCCGGTGAAACCCGCCGTTACGGCTCGAGCGGCACCTTGTTAGCCGCGCAGGAGAACCGGAAGATCGTTCCGGTCGCGCACAACGCCGGTTACTTCTGGCCGCGCCGCGGAATTCTCAAGAAGGCGGGCACCGTACGCGTCATCATCGGTCCGCCCATCGAAGCGGCCGGACGCGACGCACGCGAAGTCAACAACGAAGCGCAGGCGTGGATCGAAAGCCACGTGTTTCCGCCCGAGACGCCGGGCTAGCTACTTCGGCCGCGGCTCCGCGGCGTGCAGGCAGTCGAACTCCACGAGCAGATCCGCGCGGCACACATCGCCGTGCAACACGATCAGCGGAACATCGCGCGGGAAGCGCGCGCGCAGCCTCGCTTCGACGACCGGAAGGTCTTCCCGATTCCGCACATACGCCTTGATGAGCATGCCTGCGCCGAAATCCGCGGGAAGCGCCGGCGCCCGGGCGTGCGCACTTTTCAGCAGGCTCTCGAGATTGGCGAGAATCTCATCGACCTGCGCCGCGACGCTGCCCGCGTGTTGCGACGAATGGCCCACGATGCTGGCCGTGCCGGAAATCATCAGCACGTCCGGCGCCACGAGCATGGCGCGCGAGAAGGTAGGCGCCGTCTGCCCGTACTGGGGCGGGTAGTGGTACGCGGAGAGTTGCCGCGGATTTTCCAGCGCGATGCCGCGACGCCGGCCCGCGAGCCAGTACACCTGCAGGCGGGGATCGCCATCCCGCCGGCCGATGACCGTCGCCGCCGGATGGTGGGCCTGCGGAAAATCTTCCAGCCCCGACACGCGCCCCGAACAGAATTCGCGATAGCGCTCCGTGTCGCCGGCGCCGCGATTGATGGCGTCGAAGTAGTTCCACGTGCGCAGCAGGTGCGGGAATGGCGAGGTCGACTGGAATCGCGCGATCGCGCGGTAGGCGAACGCAGTGGCGCCCAGAATACCGCCATGCTCGCGTTCATCGACTTCAATGGCGCCTGCCATGAAATGGTCGTCGGTCGAGTAGCGAATCGGACCGTCGACGCCCGTCGCGACCTCGCCCTGCGCATGCCAGATCTCCGCAAGGCCCACACCGGCGAGCGGTTCGAGCGGTATGCGGATCGCACGCGGCGACTCGGTGGAGGTACGCGCACCGAACGACACCGCGAACAACACGTCGGCGGACAACTCAGCGCCGGTTGGCAACTCTGTATAGAAGATGCGTGGTCCGACCGGACTCAACGATGGATTGGCGGACTCTTCGCGCGCGGCGATTGCTGACGTCGTCATTGAAAATTGCTGGCTTTACGCAGCGACCATCTTGACTGCCAAAAGAAAGGGCCGGTGATGAACCGGCCCTTCTCCGGGTCGTAGTTAGTAGAACCCTGCTCGCGGTTTTCGCGAGCGCGAAACAGAAGACGGGACCCTCCTGCAAGAGACTTGCAGCCGGGATCACGGAGATTGCGCGCCGTGGTCGGCCGCTGTTCTTCTGTTCTTCGGTGGGCAGAGCATAGCAACGCCGCAGGAAAAGGGAATTCCCCAATGTCACCGGCAGCCGGGCGCTTGCTGGCCCGATTTCGGGGTGTCGCCGATGGCACACGGTTGCCCTCCCGGGGCCGGGCGAGGAACATGCCGTCCCTGGGGAAATAAAGCGCGGCCTTGGCGGGTCTGGATACCCGACTGATCACGCCTTCCCAATGAACAACAACTCCCGGAGGAGTCTCATGAACCTGAAGACCATCGCCATTGCCTCGGCCGTCGGCACCCTGCTGGCGCTCGGCGCCTCGACCGTTTCGGCGGAAGATGCCGCCAAGGAAAAGTGCTTAGGCATCGCCGAGAAGGGCAAGAACGATTGCGGCACTGCCAAACATTCCTGCGCGGGCCAGGCGACCGAAGACAAGTCGGCGGACGACTGGAAGTACGTGCCGAAGGGCCAGTGCGAGAAGATGGGCGGCAAGCTGCCCGAAAAGAAGCCGATGTAACGACGCATGCCACGCCTCGATTCGCGAGGTGTGCCTAAACCGATTCCGGCCTGCGCCGGAATCGGTCTTCGGGCTGCGCATCACCTGGCACTCATTGCCGAACGACCGCCGGTCGGGTGGATCGAAGCGCACACCGAAAACTATTTTCATGAAGGGGGATCTGCCGTGCGTGCTCTTGAACGCGCGCGCGCCGACTACCCGCTGAGTCTGCATGGCGTCGGCCTGGGACTCGGGTCCGCGGAAGGAATCGATCGCGACCATCTCGCGCGCGTGAAGCGTGCGATATCCCGATTCGAGCCCGCGCAGGTTTCCGAACACGCGTGCTGGGGCCAGGCTGGCGGCGAATATTTCAATGACCTCTTGCCGCTGCCGTACACGGATGAAGCCGTGGAACTGCTCGCGCGGCAGGTGGGCGAAGCCCAGGACGCTCTCGGCACGCGCCTCCTCATCGAGAACGTGTCGGCGTACGTGGCCTTCGAGCATTCGCACCTGCACGAATGGGAGTTTCTCGCTTCGGTGGCAGAGATCTCGGACTGCGGCCTCCTGCTCGACGTGAACAATGTCTACGTGAGCTCGAAGAATCTCGGCATCGACGCGCATCGCTTCATCGAAGGCATGCCGCTCGACGCCATTGGCGAAATCCATCTGGCCGGTCACACGCGCAATGGCAGCGTGCTCATCGACGACCACGGCTCGGCGGTGTGTGAAGACGTCTGGCAGCTGTACCGCCACGCGATCTCGCGATTCGGCGCCGTGCCGACGCTCATCGAGTGGGACACGAACCTGCCCGCGCTCTCGACGCTCGTCGCCGAGAGCCAGCGTGCGGATCGCATGCTCGGAGAATTGCGTGGCCTCGCTGCGTGATCTGCAGGCATCGTTTGCCGCCGCACTGCGCGAAGACTCCGCGGAGTGCGCGGTGACGCCGCGCGAGAATCTTTCCATCTATCGAAACAACGCGGCCATCAACTTTCGCACCGCGCTCGGGCTGAGCTATCCCGTGCTTCGCCGCCGCGTCGGCGATGACTACTTCCGGCAGCTCGCCGTGCAGTACCGCGAACGCCATCCGTCGCGCAGTGGGGATCTTCACTGGGTGGGTCGGGATTTCGCGGCGTTCCTCGCCGAGCATCTGCAGGGGACGGAATACGCCTGGCTTGCCGATCTCGCACGTCTCGAGTGGTCGCGCGAACAGGCCGCGGTGGCCGTGACTCACACCACCGTCGGTGCGGAAGTGCTCTCGCGCTTCGCTCCCGAGCAACTCGAGCAGCTCAAATTTTCGCTTCAGCCCTCGCTGCGGCTGCACGCGTCGGACTTCCCGATCTTCACGATCTGGGCCGCCAACCAAGTCGACAATGCACCACCGGTGGATCAATCCTTGGCTGGAGAATGCGGGATGGTCCGCGCACGTGCCGATGGTGTTGAAGTGCGCCCCCTGGCGCCCGCGGTCTTCTCTTATCTATCCGCGCTCTCGGCGGGCGCCCCGCTTGGCGAAGCCGTGAGCGTCGCGGGACTCGATCAGCACGCGCTCGTGCATGCGCTCGGCTTCGTGTTCCAGGAAGCGCTGGTCTGCGGAGTCGCGATCTGATGCGCCGGTACCTGTGGCTGATGTTGCTGCTCTCGCCTTTCGCTCACGCGCAGCCGGTGATTTTCGACACCGACATCGGCACCGATATCGACGACGCGTACGCGCTGGTGGCGCTCATCCGCCGGCCTGAACTTCAGCTGCTCGGAGTCACGACCGTCTCGGGCGACACCGTGGCGCGCGCCCGCCTCGCGGCCAAGTTGCTGAGCATCGCCGGCGGCAAGGCGGCGAATGTTCCGGTGTACGCGGGCGTCCCGGGCTCGACGCAGTACTTGAAGCAGGTGGAGTGGGCCAACGGCTTCACCTCACCGGCGTTCCACGATTCCGGCGGCGTCGAGTTCATGCGCCGTGCGATCAACGCGAACCCCGGCGCGATCACGATCATCGCGGTCGGCGAGCTCACCAACGTCGCCGCGTTGCTCGAGTCCGAGCCCGGCATCGGCAAGAAGATTCGCGCGATCTCGCTCATGGGCGGGTCGATCTACCGCGGCTACGCGGCCGGCTCGAAGCCCGAACCCGAGTGGAACATCAAGTCGAATGCCGCCGCCGCGCGCACGGTGTTCACGTCGGGCGTGCCGCTGCTCGTCGCGCCTCTCGATTCCACCGCGGATCTCAAGCTCACGCCGGAAATGCGCGTGCAGGTGTTCGCGCGCGGCATTCCGCTCAATGACGCGCTCGCCTCACTCGACCAGATGTGGCGTTACACGAATCACTGGAAGGGCGACATGCCCACGTTGTTCGATGTCCTGGCGGTGGAGCTCGTGTCTCCGCTCAAGCCGTACAAGCTCAAGCCGCTTCGCATCGAAGTGGACGCCGATGGGCTGACTCGGCCCATCGAGGGCGGCAAGCCCAACTCGCGCGTCGCGCTCGACGTGGACGTCGCGGCCTTCATGAACGAATTCGTCGAGCGGCTCGCTCGCTGAAACTCAGTCGGGGACGTCGTAGAGCGGCGCTTTCTCGCGGCGTCCCACTTCATCGATGGCCGCGGCCACATCGCCGCGCGCCAGCAACTTCTCCCAACGCGAGTGCTCTTCGGCCTGCTTCGGCAGTTGCGGCAGCGGCAGGTATTCCTGGACTTCGCCGAGCGCCTCATAGCGCTTGTCCGCGTCGTGCAGGCGCGTGATCAGCAGCGCCGCGGCGCCATCGAAATCACCGGCATCGATCAGCGCCAGTTGCCACGTGTCTTCCGCGTCGTCGCGATGTTCGCGCAGGTACGCCATCACGTTGTCCGCTTCCTTCGCATTGCCGAGCTCTAGATAGGCGCGGTAGCGGACGTACTGGAGCTGCATGCGGCCGTAGGCGCTCAGCGAATGCGCCCAGTCGATGCCATCGATCGCCTTGAGCGCATTCTCGGGCTTGCCGTAGTCGACGTAGTGCCAGCCCAGGTTGATCGCCTGGCTGACGTTGATGGATCCCTCGTCGACCTGGACTCGCGCGCTTTCCATGACCGCGAGCGCCTCCTCCCACCGCGCGAGCGAACGCAATGCGGCTGCCTTGTGGTTGTAGATCCAGTTGAGCTGATCGGCCATGTCGTCGAACGGCGCTTCGCCCGAAGGCGCGGCGGCGGCCTTCGCGATGATCTCGTCGGTGAGCGCCAGCAACTCGGTGAATCGCCCGGCTTCGAGGAGCGCGTAGCCGTACTGCACGCGCACGCCGAGCGAACGAGGGTTGTCCTCGGCCATTTTTCCGAGCCGTTTGCATTCGCGCTTCACCGCCTTCGGCAGGTTGAAGGTGCGCTTCTCGGATTTGACCAGCGCGTCGAACCGTCGATCCGCGCGCATGTGAAGCAGCGTCGAGGCGCCCTGGATGCGCTTCGCGACTTCACGCGCACGCTTGAGATCGTTGTGCGCCAGCGCATCGACCACGAGATCGTGCCAGAGGCCGTCTGGCTGGCTGCCGCCTTCGAGCACGAAATTCGCCGCGAACAGCGCCTTCAGCAGTTCGATTTTCTCGGCCTTGTGCTGGCCGTCGTCATTCGCGCGGAACGCGATGCGGCCGATCATCTGGTCGTCGGCATCGGCGAGCAGGTCCGGCCAGCGCGTGGCGACCGTGGTGATGGACATCGCCGCGTCGGCCCAGGCATCGATCCACGACGCGTATTGCGCGCGCATGAGCCAGTGCTCGGCGTTGGCGTCGGGAAACCTCGTGGCGAGCACCATGAATTCGTGGGCGCCGAGATAGTCCTCGCGGCCGCGATCGGCGAACGCGCCGAAGAGGAAGACGCGGAACTGCAGCGAAGGATCGAGCGTCAGGAACTCATCCATCGACGCCGCTTCCTGCACGGCCTCCGCCGCCTCGTCGTACTTGTCGGCGAGAAGCGCCTGCCGGCCGCGTTCGATGACGGCGTACACACCACTCGGCGCAGCCTCCTGCGCGCGCACGGCGCCAGGCATCGCCGAGCCGATCGCGGCGAGAACGATGAGCAGCGAGCGTGCGAGGGAGCGGATCATCGGCCGTGATCGTCTCACGGCCGATGCGGATTCACTGCAACTTGATTTCGGTCACGTAGAACTTGGGCAGGTCGGCGGCCGAGGCGTTTTGAATCCAGATTCCGTCGATGACCTTGTCTTCGGCTCCCAGAACCGACAGCGGCTGCTCCACCTGCTTCCACCCCGTATTGCCGAGCTTCATGAGGTATCCCTCGCCGATCGGCTTGCCGTCCGCGAGCGCGAAGAGGCGAACGTCTCCGTCTGGCGCCGAACCCTGGATCAGGAACGTCAGCTTCTTGTAGCCCGTGGTGCTGAACGCCTGATGTTGCAGGTACAGCGCCTGGTAAGGACCCGCCATCACCCGGATGGGTTTGCGGGCACTGCCGTTGAGCTCGACGCTCAACTCCGCCTTGGCCCAGCTCCAGTTTTGCCAGCCGTTGGCGAGAGCGGTGTCGTAGATCACCATCTCTTTGGGCACTTCGGCTGGAGCAGTTTCGGCCGGCGTCTGTGCGAATGCGGCGGTCGCGGCGAAGCCTGCCGCGAACAGCAGCGTGTGAAGTTTGTGACAGCGCATGGATTCCCCCTGGTTTCTTGTCGGTCTTGTTTTCCGCGCTGCGCACATTCTTGCTCAGAGGCCGCGCGTTCGTCACGGGGCCGCGAGGAACGGGAACTCGCTGAGGGAGTGCACCCGATCGTCCCGCGTGACGCCGTCGGCGAGCAGCATGGCGAGTTGCGTGTAGCGACCGAGACCGACTTCGGGCTCGGCCAGCCATTGATTTCCGCATCGGCCATCGAAGCCGTCGTAGATGGCCAGCGTTTCGAAGAGGTCCGGCGCGAACATCGGCCAGGCATCGCGGGGCGCGCGGTTGTACTGGCTCTTGCGCGCTTCGCCGACCTCTTCGCTGTCGAAGGTGCCGATGAGCGCGTTGCCCGTGAGCGCGCGTCCCATGCGGTCGATCACGACGCCTTCGTCGAGCGGCGGGTGGCCGGGCGGCGCGGCTCTCACCGCGGTGGTTGCCCACACGCCCAGCAGCGGGCCGCCTCGACTGACGGCGCTGACATCGATCTCGACGATCAACGCCGCGGTTTGCCATCCCTCGAGGAAGTTGCTGGCGTCATGTCCTGCCGTGTGACGCCATTCGTCTGCGATTTTCGCCGTGGTTGCGGCGTCGAAGCGCGGGCACCCAGCGACGTCACGCGGCGCTCCTGCCTTCATCGCGGCGCTCGCCACTTTCAGCGCTGCGCGTGTTCCACGCACGTTGTTGAAGAAAGGGTCATCGCGCAGGCCGGCAAACACCCGGAATCGTCGCTGTTCGCTGTACACACCGTTTTCGCCGCTGGCGTCGCCGCGCGCCCAGTCATTGTCCAACCGGCACTCGAGCACCTTCGCCGTGTGGAAATCACATTCGATCGACGCCATCCAATTCGCGTCACCCGGCTCGCGACTGCTGTCGACGTGAAAGGCGTAACGCACGTGATCCGAAAATTTCCTGCCGACGATGGTCATCGCGAGGTTCAGTCGACGGCCGTCGGGCGCCATCCAGGCGTAGAGGTCGCCGATGTCCGCGGCCGGGTCGGCGATCACCGCGGCCGAGTCGAGATGATCGGAGGCGAACGCGGTGACATGCAGAGCCGCGAGCGCGGACAGGAAGAACGCGTAACGATGTTTGTTCATGGCGCGAAGTTCGCCATGCCTTGCGCGGCCGTGCTGTCGAAATCTTTAGCAAGGCATCGACGCAATCGCCAAGGATTTCGACAGCGAGAGCTATGCTGGCGTGCTGCCGGACGCCAAGCTGTTCCGGCCCGAAGAACGTCCCGATCTCATTGCTGCGCAGGCACGAATTCTCAGGCAATCAGCGCCCGCTTGAGAACCCGCAGGGCATCAAACCGCGGAGACGGGCCCGGGTTATCCTGCGGCGGCCAAGACAAGCCTCGGCGGATGGACTTTTGGCGTAGTTAGTCTCCTTTGGGACCTGCCGCACAGAATCGGGGCGGCCCGCCAAACATACTTTTGCGCAACTCGAGCCGTTGCTCGGTCCCTTCGGAGTTTCGACATGCGTGGCAGGATGCTGGTGGTTTCGATCGCGATGGTTGTGCTGTCTGGCTGCTCGGTGAGCAAGGCGGTTCAGCAGCCGAAAGCTAAAGATTTGAGCGTGCTCGAGCACGGTACGTCGCGCGATCGCGTGTTGGTCGAGCTGGGCCAGCCGGTTGTTACCGAGAAGGATGCCAACGGCAATCAGGTCGATTTCTTCAAGTTCATCCAGGGCCAGAGTGGCGCGGCGAAAGCCGGCAAAGGCCTGCTCTATGGCGCACTGGCTGTCGGAACGCTTGGCCTGTCGGAAGTGGTCACGAATCCCGTCGAAGGAACA
>Ga0315912_10004328_pt1 | contig 13528 bp, 9 predicted proteins | sample VfabasoilMG_FD_204469 | JGI IMG/M metagenome (GOLD analysis project Ga0315912, IMG submission 204469) | Garden soil microbial communities collected in Santa Monica, California, United States - V. faba soil | ecosystem: Environmental > Terrestrial > Soil > Garden | place: USA: California... | reverse complement strand
GCAGCGACAAACTGGCCCATGCACCCCGCGGAGCGCCGCCACATGGTCTTCATTGCACCTCGCAGATCACGTCGCCCACTCCGCCGCCCGGATTGAGCACTTCGAGGAGACGCACCTCCTTCTCATCAAAGTTCTCCGGCAGCGGAATCGGATCGTTCACCAGGAACGGCGGCTGATCGACGAGCCTGATCGGCAGGGTCATGCCATCACCGAGGTAGCCAGCCTCGCCCTTGCCGAGATCGATCGATCCCAGGTTACCGAGGAACTCGATGTGTCCGTCGCGTACCCAGGCGTAGAGGCCAGGACGATAGGCGTCGAGCGTGGCGCGGGCAAACAGGTTGCTGAAGTCGATTTCAACCGCGTCCGGCCGCGGCGCGGGTTCGTCTATCATGAATTGCGGTCTTTGCTCGACCAGTGTCAGGCGGTCGAAGGCCGGGTTATACACCCCCGTCTGCCCCAGCGCGATCAGCAGGGATCTCACACCTACCTCCAGCGCCACCGCGCCTTCCCAAGTATGAACGAATGCGGCTTCGGCGCACTGCTCGGGCGCGATGCAATCCAGGCCGAACATGGTATCGACGCCAGTGCCGCGTATGCCCACGACGGATGTCACCATGTTGACCTGGACGTTCTGCGGCTCACTCTTCGCGAGCAAGCCCGTCAGCGTCCGCGCTCCGCCCCGCACCACGCGCACCACGAAATTGCCGCTGTCGGACTTGGCGCCGGCGAACCGCACGTTTTCCAGCTTGAATTCGGAGCCGGCTATGACCGTAACCTTCGATTCGTCACGAAAGCCGAGCACGACGTAACTCGCCGCGTTGGTGCGCACGGTCTCACCACTGTAGAGCGGCGTTCCTTTGGTGGCGGTGCGAGCCTGGCCGTCGATTCCAATCACGCTTGCCGTCCCGCTGATGACGGCCACACGAGCCACGACCTGCGGGGGGGCGGCAACCGGCTTTCCTCGTCCCGCTCTCACCTCCTCGACGCAGTCGCCTTCGCATTGGCGCGCGTCGAACGACGTGCCGCGTATGCCCATGGTGGCAGTGCGTGAAGTGAACTGCATGCCCTCCTGGTTGCGCTTGCTGATCAGGCCGGTGAGCGCGCGCACCCCCCCTTTGAGCAGCCTGAATACCGCCGCTTCCTCCCCGCCACCGTGACTGAACTTGTCGATCGCGAATGCGGTGCCAGGGCGCAACGTAATCTTGGTGCCGTCCTTGAACGACACGACGGCATAGCCGCGATTACTGGTGCTGATGACGTCGCCCTGATTGAGGGCATCGCCTTTCTGGACGAAGCGCGGGTCTTCGCCTGGACGTTGCACGCTGGTCAGCCCTTGCGCGTAGACGACCTCCCCCACCTGCTGTGCCCAAGAAGGCGTCGCGCCCATGATGATGTACAGAACGCAGAGCATCCAGGCAAGCACTGACGGGCGTGCCTTCGACCATGGCATGGCGGAAGCGTTCAGCGGCATATTGGCGCCTTCTGCGGCGCACTGGAGGATTTTTCGGATGTTTCCCCAAGCGTTGCTTCGAGCAACGTCTCTCCCTGATCCTGTTGCAGGGCGATTATAGTGGAAGTCTCGCCGGGGAGCGCGGTCAGGCGTGCACATTGCCTAGCGCACAGTCAATCCGTTCCCTGCGCCCATCTGGTAGAACGTCTCGGCCAGTGCTGCCCCGAAGCGCTTGGCAACGCGTTCCGCGATATTTTCGCGTGGCGTGAAGTCGACGATTTCTTCGGCCTGTATCACCTCGCGCGCCACGTAGTCGATGCCGCCGATGGCATCGGCGAGCCCCATTTCGATGTTCTTCGCGCCGACCCACAATAGGCCGGAAAACATGTCAGGCGTCTCCTTGAGTCGCTTGCCGCGCCCCTGTCGAACGACCTTGATGAACTGCTGGTGGATGTCATTGAGCATCGTCTCGGCGTGTTGCCGCTGCGTTTCCTGCATCGGCAGGAATGGATCGAGAAATCCCTTGTTCTCCCCTGCCGAGAGCAACCTTCTCTCCACTCCGAGCTTGTCCATGGTGCCGGTGAAACCGAAACCGTCCATCCGCACCCCGATCGAGCCGACCAGGCTCGACTGGTTGATGTAGATCTTGTCCGCGGCAACCGCCACGTAGTATCCACCGGAGGCGCAGATGTCCTCCACCACGGCGTACACCGGGATGGTGGGATGCTTCTCGCGCAGGCGCCGTATCTCATCGTTGATGTGTCCCGCCTGCACGGGGCTGCCGCCCGGGCTGTTGATGCGCAACACCACGCCCTGGGTGCGCTTGTCCTTGAACGCTTCCTGCAGGCCGCTCATGACAGCGTCTGCGCTGGCTGCGCTGTCGGGCGCGATCACGCCCCGCACTTCGACGAGCGCGGTGTGTTTTCCAGGAGAGCCATCCTTCTTGCCTATCCAGCCCATGCCTACGATCAGCAACACGAACAGGTAAATGAACAGCAGCAGCTTGAAGAATATCCCCCACTGTCGTGCGCGCCGCTGTTCCTGGATCGCGGCGAGCGCCACTTTCTCGATCACCTTGCGTTCCCAGTTCTCTTCCGAAGTGCCCGGTCCGATGTCAGCCATGATGAGACGTCCGATTGAGTCTACTGCGTCGCCGGTAGCGATGCCTCGGTCTTGACGCTAAGGATGCGGAGAGGATAAGTATACGTTGAATTGTCGGTCGCATCACCCGGCGGATTCGAACGCCGCTGGTGCGGCGCCGTCACCCAGCAATCGTGCCAGTTCATCCGGCAGCGGCGCCTCAATTGCGACTGTCGCTGCGGTCTTCGGATGCACGAACACGGTGCGCCGGGCGTGCAGCGCCATCCGTTTCAGACCCTGCGCGGCGACGCATCGATTGAGTTCGTAATCGCCATATTTCTCGTCCCCCACGATGGGATATCCGAGGTGCGCCAAATGAACGCGAATCTGGTGCGTGCGCCCGGTCTTCAGTTCGGCTTCAAGCAGGCTGTAGGGGGGCACCGCCCGCAACAGGGTGAAAACCGTGTGCGCAGGTACCCCTTCCGATTTGACTTTGACACGCCGCTCGCCGCTCGGAAGCAAGTACTTTTCAAGTGGCAGCCTGACGTTGCGTTTCCGGTCGCGCCACTGGCCATGCACCAGCGCCAGATAGACCTTTTGCACCTCGCCCGCCCGCAACTGCTCGTGTAGATGGGTGAGCGCCGAGCGCTTTTTTGCAAGCAGCAGTACGCCGGAGGTGTCGCGGTCCAGGCGATGCACCAGCTCAAGAAAGCGGCAGGCGGGCCGCTCGCGTCGCAACTGCTCCACGACGCCCAGGCTGATGCCACTGCCGCCGTGGACCGCGATGCCCGCCGGCTTGTCCAGAATCAGCAGGAAATCGTCTTCGTACAGCGTCCGCCCGACGAACCGCCCCGGCCCAGATGGAGCCGGTCTTGGCGCAGGGCGTGCGATACGTGTCGGCGGCACCCGTACCCGGTCGCCTGTGGCAAGCCGGTAATCGGGCCCGACCCGCCGGCTGTTGACCCTGACCTCGCCGCTGCGCAGGATGCGGTATATATGGCCTTTCGGCACCCCTTTGAGTACCCTCACCAGGTAATTGTCGACGCGCTGCCCGGCAGCCTCCTCGCCAATTTCCCTCTCGAGCCGGGAACCTTTACTTAACTCTTTCATTTGTCTATACTATTCTACCGAATACCGCATCCACAGGCGTATGCGGGCACGAGCCCGCGGCACCGCGCGGGGAAATTCCTCGCAATGTCGCGAGAAGTTTGAGTGCTGCGGCTGGTACCGGTGCTGAACCACCAACAGAACGAAACGTTTCCAGTCGGCGCCGCAGCACACAGTAACAATGCGCACGTTCGTCGCGCATCGGAACTGGCATGGTTAATATCGCTCACCAGCGAAAGTAGCGATACTAGACGAGTAACGCGCTCAACACATTTACTGGATATTCGCGGCTGCGCGCACGGCGCGAACCGCCCCAGACGGACCACACGAGAACCGAATCCCACGTCACCCTATTCCATGTTCGTGCCAAGTGACTGAATGCCTTCGGTATTCCGCAGCGCGCTAAGATAGCGCGGCCGGTCCGTCCATCCCGTGTCGTTGAGAGCGCGGGGGAAGACGAAAAATGAAACGCATGTTGTTTAATGCGACGCAAGCCGAGGAGCTGCGCGTTGCGATCGTCGATGGGCAAAGGCTCATCGACTTGGATATCGAGCACGCAAACAAGGAACAGCGCAAGAGCAACATCTACAAAGGCCTCATCACCCGCATCGAGCCCAGCCTCGAGGCCGCATTTGTGGAGTACGGCAGCGAGCGTCATGGCTTCCTGCCGTTCAAGGAAATTTCCCGCAGCTACTTCAAGCCGGGCGTCGACGTCGGCCGCGCCCGCATCCAGGACGCCCTCGAGGAAGGCCAGGAACTGGTGGTGCAGGTGGACAAGGACGAGCGCGGCACCAAAGGCGCAGCCCTCACTACCTTTGTCAGTCTTGCCGGGCGTTATATCGTCCTGATGCCCAATAACCCCCGCGGCGGCGGGGTGTCGCGCCGGGTGGAAGGCGAGGAGCGGAACGAGCTGCGCGAGACCATCAACCAGCTCGAGGTTCCGGACGGCATGAGCGTCATCGCTCGCACCGCCGGCATCGGCCGCAGTCCCGAGGAATTGCAGTGGGACCTGCGCTACCTGCTCAACGTCTGGCAGGCGATCGAAGGCGCCGCCCAGCCCCAGTTCGACGAAACCAAGGACGCGGAAGGCAAGGTCATCGCCCGCAAGCGCAGGAATCCTGCGCCGTTTCTGATCTATCTCGAGAGCAACCTCGTCATCCGGGCGATACGCGACTATTTCCACGACGACATCGGCGAGATCCTGATCGATACCGAGGATGTTTTCGACCAGGCGAATGCGTTCATGTCGGCCGTCATGCCGACCAAAAGCAAGCTGATCAAGCACTATACGGACGACGTCCCGCTCTTCTCGCGCTTTCAGATCGAGCATCAGATCGAGTCGGCCTACTCTCGATCTGTCAACTTGCCGGCCGGTGGCGCGGTGGTGATCGATCATACCGAAGCGCTGGTGGCGGTTGACGTCAACTCGGCCCGCGCGACCCGCGGCGCCGACATCGAGGAAACCGCTTTCCGCACCAATCTCGAGGCAGCCGACGAGATCGCCCGGCAACTGCGGTTGCGCGACCTGGGCGGGCTCATCGTCATCGATTTTATCGACATGGAGTCAGGACGCAATCAGCGTGAAGTCGAGACACGGCTGCGGGATGCCCTGAAGTACGATCGGGCACGCGTGCAGATGGGCAAGATCTCGCGCTTTGGCCTGATGGAGCTCTCGCGCCAGCGCCTGCGGCCCTCCTTGGGGGAATCGAGCTACAGCCCCTGCCCGCGCTGTCACGGAACCGGGCATATTCGCGGCACCGAATCCACTGCGCTCCATATTCTGCGGATCATCCAGGAAGAAGCGATGAAGGAGAATACGGCCGCCGTGCACGCGCAGGTGCCGGTCGACGTCGCGACCTTTCTGCTCAACGAAAAGCGCGTCGACCTGCAACTGGTCGAGGCGCGCCACCGCGTGACCGTGACCCTGATTCCCAACGCGCACCTCCAGACGCCGAACTACTCGGTCACGCGGCTGCGGCACGACGACCTCAATCAGAGCGAGCCGCTTCCCCCGAGCTACAACCTGGTCGAGATGCCCAAGGAAGAGGAAGCTTCCCCGGTGTCAGCGGCGGAAGCCGCCCCGCCACGGCCGGTTGCCGCCGTGAGGGGCATCACCCCTCAGCAGCCCGCGCCGACGGCACGGGAGGAAGCACCCGTACCGCCAGCAACGCCCGCCTCTGCCGCCGCAGCGGTTACGCCTGCGACCTCTGAACCGTCGATCATCGATAAGATATTCGGATGGTTCCGACGCCCGCCGGCGGTAAACGCGCCACCGCTGCCTGTGCAGCCAGTTGCGGAAACGCCGTCCACACCGACCCGCGAAGAGCGCTCTCGCGACAGTCACCGTTCCCGTGATCCCCGCTGGCGGGATCGCGAGCGAGAGCGCGGATCGCGAGCGCGTCCTGAAACCGGCGCATCGCTGCCCGCAGAGCCGCGCCATGGACGCGACGAAGCTGCTGATCAACCGTCCCGGGAGCCACGTCGAGGGCGCGAGCACGGACGGCAGCGACATCCTGACGAGCGGCGGCATGACGGTCGACGCCGTGATAATGAACGGGATCGGCAACGACCCAGGGCAGAGGGGCAGCCTGAGCCCGCCCCCAAGCCTGCGATGCCGGCGGCAGAGCAGTCAGCGTCCCGGGAACCGGGCGAGGGACGAGGCCGACGGCGCCGCGGCCGACGCGATCGCCACGAACACCGCGATGAAGCTGTTGCGGGCTCGCCCGGCGCGGCCCCCCTCGAAGCGGCATCGGCCCCTATGGGCGAGGCGACTGCGACAGCAAGCCCTCCCCCCCCGCCATCGGAAGTTAGCGCCACTGCGGCTGGTGCGCCAGTCGCGACGCAGGCTGAAATGACGTTCGCTACCTCGGAAGTTGCCCTGCCGATCGCAAGCCCCGCGCCGCCGGCACCCGTGCCAGAAGTGACAGCGGCCGCCACTGTCATGGCAGTTCAGCCGCCGCCGGCGCAGACGAGCCTATCCGACGAGGTCGTCCGCGAGGAACGCGAGGCGCCTGCACGGCACCCGGTGGACCCGGCTGCGCGGCCGGAGGAGGTCTTGACGCTCGATTGGCAGACGGACATCACTCAGATCGAAACCAACCCCGAGAGAATCCGGGCTGCACAGGCTCAGATTGTCGCAGAAGCTCCGGCGCCCCGTCCCAAGCGCGTGCGTCCCGCGCCGACACTCCTCGAAGAAGGGCCGCTGATGCAAGTCGAAACTCAAAGCCCGGAATCCGCCCCCCCGGCGGCCGGGCGCTAGTCATTCGGAGAGAGGTGATATGTCGTCCTATCCTGCGGCCCGCAAGGCCTTTGAAGATGCCAAGGCTCTCATCAGGCCGCCGGCACGCGACCCTGTGCACTGGGACCTGCTGAACGGATTGGCGAACCTCGCGATCGCGCTAGAGGAGGACGTGCGGGAGCTGAAACAGAAGGTCGAACACATGGAGTTGTTGCTGCTCCAGCTCACATCGCGGCGGTGAACGGGGTTCAGGCGGCTCTGAGAAAGAGCCGATCCTTCGCGGCCTTGAGTTGATCGCGCAACTGCGCCGCCCGCTCAAACTCGAGGTTACGCGCGGCGTCCAGCATTTCTCTTTCCAGGCGCTTCACCTCTCGAGTCAGGTCTTTTTCGCTCATCGCTTCATAGCGCGACTCGTTCTGGGCGGCCCGCCGTTCCTCGCGCGCGGCGTCCTGATCGTAAACTCCGTCTATGATGTCCTTGATGCGCTTGGTGATGCCGATCGGGGTAATGCCGCGCGCCTCGTTGTAGGTGACCTGCTTCGCGCGGCGGCGGTCGGTTTCGCCGATCGCGCGGCGCATCGAGTCCGTCACCACGTCGGCATAAAGTATGGCCGTGCCGTTGATGTGGCGAGCCGCGCGACCGATGGTCTGGATCAGCGACCGCTCCGAGCGCAGAAACCCCTCCTTGTCGGCATCGAGGATCGCGACCAGTGACACTTCCGGCAGGTCCAGGCCCTCGCGCAGCAGATTGATTCCGACCAGCACGTCAAACGCACCGAGGCGCAGGTCCCGGATAATTTCAACCCGCTCCACGGTGTCGATATCCGAGTGCAGGTAGCGAACCCTGACGCCATGTTCGCCGAGATACTCGGTGAGATCCTCGGCCATGCGCTTGGTGAGTGTCGTCACCAGCACGCGTTCGCCTGCCTGCACCCGCAGGGTGATCTCCGAGAGCAGATCGTCCACTTGGGTGGAAGCCGGGCGCACTTCGAGTCTGGGATCGACCAGACCAGTGGGGCGCACCACCTGCTCCACCACCTGGGCCTGGTGCTGGCGCTCGTACTCCGAGGGCGTCGCCGATACGAACACGGTTCGCCGCATCATCGCCTCGAATTCGTCGAACCGCAGCGGCCGGTTGTCGAGCGCGGACGGCAGCCGGAAACCGTAATCGACCAGATTCTCCTTGCGCGCGCGGTCGCCCCGATACATGCCCCCCACCTGCGGGATGGTCACGTGGCTTTCGTCGATGATGAGCAGCGCGTCATGCGGCAGATAGTCGATCAGCGTCGGCGGCGGCTCGCCCGGCTTGCGTCCTGACAGGTGCCGCGAATAATTCTCGATGCCTTTGCAGAAGCCCATCTCGTTCAGCATCTCGAGATCGAAGCGCGTGCGCTGCTCGATGCGCTGCGCCTCGACCAGCTTGTTGTTCTTCTGAAACCAGTCGATGCGTTCGCGCAGTTCCGCCTTGATCGCCTCGATCGCCCGCAGGGTGGTACCCCGCGGCGTGACATAGTGGCTCGAAGGATAGACCGTATAGCGGCCGACCCGCTGCAGCACCTGGCCGGTCAGCGGATCGAAGAGCTGGATGCTCTCGACTTCATCGTCGAACAGACTCACGCGCACTGCAGTCTCGGAGTTCTCCGCCGGAAAGATATCGATCACATCGCCGCGCACGCGGAAAATGCCGCGCCGGAAGTCAAGCTCGTTGCGCTGATATTGCATCTCGGTAAGACGTTTCAGCGCGTCGCGCTGCGCGAGTTTTTCATTCTCGCGCAGGTGCAGGATCATGCCGTGGTAATCGACAGGATCGCCGATGCCATAGATCGCCGAGACGGTGGCGACGATGATGGTGTCGCGCCGCTCGAGCAGCGACTTGGTCGCGGAAAGCCGCATTTGCTCGATGTGTTCGTTGACGCTGGAGTCCTTCTCGATGTAGAGATCCCGGGACGGAACGTACGCTTCAGGCTGATAGTAGTCGTAATACGAAACGAAATACTCGACCGCGTTTTCGGGGAAGAATTCCCGCATCTCCGAATAGAGTTGCGCCGCCAGCGTCTTGTTGGGCGCCATGATCAGAGCGGAGCAGCCCAGCCGCGCGATGACGTGGGCCATGGTGTAGGTTTTCCCCGAACCGGTGACGCCCAGCAGCGTCTGGAACGCCAGGCCGTCACGAACGCCGGCGGTCAGCTGCTCGATCGCTTCCGGCTGGTCCCCCGCGGGTTCAAAGGTCTGGTGCAGCCGAAACGGGCTGTCGGGAAAGCTGAGGGGCGTCACCGACCCGCGCTTGGTGGTCGCGGCGTCAACTGCGGATGCGGCCATGATCAGCTCATGCTGGCAAATGTTCGATTTTCCCACAACGACCAGCCCGCTCGCCACCCGATCCTACCGGCAAGCAGGTAAAATGGCGATTCGCGCTCAACCTATTGATCGATCCCGCGCCACATCCCAATGAAATCCTCCCTGCTAGCCGCCGTTGAAATGGCGCCCAAGGATCCGATCCTGGGCGTCACCGAGGCCTACAACGCCGATCCCCATCCCAACAAGGTCAACCTCGGGGTCGGGGTCTACACCGACGACAGCGGCAAGGTGCCGGTGCTGGAATGCGTGCGTCGCGCCGAGCAGCAGCTCGCAGTGAGCGCCCGGCCCCGTAACTACCTGCCGATCGACGGCCTGCAGGCGTACGATCAGGCCGTGCAGGGATTGCTGTTTGGCCCGGCGCACGAGGCGGTGCGGAGCAAGCGCGTCGTGACGGTGCAGGCGCTCGGCGGCACCGGCGGCCTCAAGTTGGGCGCCGATCTGCTGCGCCGCCTCAATCCCGCGGCGCAGGTCTGGATCAGCGATCCGAGCTGGGAAAACCACCGCGCGCTGTTCGAGTACGCCGGGTTTACCGTCAATACCTATCCGTACTATGACGCGGAGACTCATGGCGTCAAGTTCGAAGCGATGATAGCGGCGTTGGAGCAGCTGCCGGCCGGTTCGATCGTGGTGCTGCACGCTTGCTGCCATAACCCGACCGGTGTCGACCTCACGCCGCAGCAATGGGAGCGCGTGATGTCCGCCGTCAACGCACGCGAACTGATTCCGTTCCTGGACATCGCCTACCAGGGCTTTGCCGAGGGGCTTGATGCCGATGCTTTCGCGGTGCGCCGCTTTGCAGAGGCCTGCCCGGCTGCGTTCGTTTCAAGTTCGTTTTCCAAGTCACTGTCGCTCTACGGTGAGCGGGCGGGTGCCCTGTCGGTGGTCACCCAGAGCGCCGATGAGGCATCACGGGCATTGAGTCAGCTGAAGCGGGTCATACGCACCAACTATTCGAATCCGCCCACCCAGGGCGGGCAGGCGGCGACGATCATACTGACGACGCCCGAACTGCGTGCGCTATGGGAGCAGGAGCTCGGCGCCATGCGCGATCGGATCAAGACGATGCGCCGAATGCTTGTTGACAAGATACGCGAGCAGCGTGCCGACTTCGATTTCAGCTTCGTGGTGAAGCAGCGCGGCATGTTTTCGTACTCCGGCCTCAACCAGGAGCAGGTGCGGCGGTTGCGCGAAGAGTACTCGATCTACGCCATCGACAGCGGGCGCATCTGTGTCGCGGCGCTCAATACCGGGAACATCGACTACGTCGCCAAGGCGGTGGCGAGCGTGCTGGTCTAGCGGTCAAGGCGGCAAGGGCACGCCGGAAGCGGTGGCCCTCACCGGGTCACTGCTTCGGCTCTTCCTTCTTGCCGAACAGCCCTTCCACCCAGCCGCCTACTTTGGCGCCGGTCGTCGTCCCCAATCCGGGACCGAGAATCGCTGTGCCTACGGCTGCTCCGGTGACGGTACCTCCCGTCGGATACAGTAGTGGCGATTGAACGGTTCCGGCGACGTTGAGGGGGACGCCAGTGCTGGTGCCGGCAACCTTGACGTTGGCATTGATGCGGCCCGACAATTCGTCCCGCGGTGAAACCGTCACGTTGCCGTCGGCAGCAAGCGAGCCCGACGATATCTTCAACCGGGTGAAGCGGCGGGTGCCGCGATCCAATGCAAGATGTCCCGATAGTTGCTCGAAGCGTGTCTCCCCGCCTTTCGCCCCCTCCTTGATGAAGAGAGAGGTTGCCGCCTTGCTGATGTCCACGCCATGGAGTACGCCACTTTTCACCTCAAATGGCGTATCCAGGCGCAACGCGCCTGCCAGCTGTTCCGCGCCTGTCGCGTGTGCTGAGAAGACCGGGGACGCGTGGATCCGTCCGCTCAGAGTGGCCGGCCGGCCCAGTGCCAGCAGCAGCGGACGTAACTCGATCTGGGTGATGGTGGCCTTCCCTTTCAGCTGGAGCCCCTTACTCCAGGCTACTGTCGCAGCGCCCGCGACGCTGCCGCCGTAGAGCTTCGCGCGCACCTCGCTGAGGCTGGCATCGTTCAGGGTCGCCACTCCCTTGACTGTCAACTCATCGAACACGATTGCCGCACCCAGAGGCAACTGCCAGCCTTGGGCGATTGCGTCGATCACGTATTTCGAATTTTCGGGTTTCACGCTCAGCTTCAGTTTGCCGTCCTGTGTCGCGATCGATACCGATACCGGCTCGCCGGCGGCATTGAGTATCGCCTCGGCGTCGAATGGCCCAACGCTTGCCTTGTCCAGCCTTATCAGGGCATCGTCGAGCCGGATCCGTTCCACCCGAACCGGCGTGGGCTGTTTTTGCGCCTTTGTACCGGTTTTGGCCAACGCCGGAATCCTCTGGATTCCCCTCTGTGTCAGCACGACGCCCCTGATCTCGATCGCCCGGATCACCTTCACGGATGTCAGCAACGACATGAGCTCTGGCGTAACCGTGACTTTTCCAATCTGGATGTCTCCAGTCGTACCGACCGCAATGTCATCTACGGTGAGGCGCGGCACCGGCAGCAGCGCCACCTTGAGGCTCTTGACCGTAACTGGTTCACCCAGCTTGACTGAAGCCTCCTTCTCAATGCGTGGGATGTAATCATTGAGCGAGATGAAGTATGGGAGCACGAGCAGGATTGCAAGCAGCGCGGTGACGCCTAACCCAATGCGTTTAATCCATTTCATGAGCGCATCTCCTTTGCCGCTCCACGAGCCCTTTGATTGACCCTCAAGGCCTGAGCGATTACTATATGCGCCTTCCAAAAACGCTTCCACCTCGCTTTTTCAAGCCTTTCCCCGATAGCTCAGTCGGTAGAGCGACGGACTGTTAATCCGCAGGTCCCTGGTTCGAGCCCAGGTCGGGGAGCCATCTCGAAACGGGCGGGCGTCGTGCCCGCCCGTTCTTTTCGCCTTCGCGGGAAATATGAGGGTTGCCCGTCACGGCATGATGGTCGTGACGCATGACGCATTTTTCCGCTTTGGCGTATAGTCGAGACTCGGAGGAGCACATCATGAATTTCATCTGGCGTTTTTACCGGGATCAGGAGCGGCTCTGGAGATGGCAGCGATTGTCGACGGACAAGTCAGTGGTAGCTGAATCGCCGGCTGCGTATAACGAGTACGAAGGTTGCGTGGCCAACGCCCAGAAAGAGGGCTACATTTTCGAACCGGTGCAAGCCGGCGCACCGTCGGGCCGGCGTGGGCGCTAGCTTTGCGCGCGCTGTAGTCGCCATCAGACCGGCACCCATTCCGACATATCAGGCTTTCGTCGCGCCCGCGTGCCGCTATCGCCTCGGTGGGACCACAGGAACAGTCAGGTACGACTGGCACTGCGGGCCGCAGTGCAGCGTGACACTGCCCGCGAAGATCGAAGCCGGCCGCTCGCGCGGATCGTTGTGCAGAAACGGACCGCAACCCAGCAGTTCATTCTTGAAATTGGATAACCGCGCCCCGGTCGATTTGGCCCACTCGTAGTCCTTCCCGCGCACTGTGAGCGCGATGCGATATCCCGCGGGCACCACGATTGAGGTTGGCCATATTTCGACGTCCACCCGAACCACTTCACCCGGCCGCAGAGGCTGTGGCTCGTCGTGGGTGTGGTACGGCCGGTACTCGGTCGAAAGCTGCGGATCGAGCTTGCGATGAGAAGCGCGCAGCCAGCCTTGAGCGACCGGGGTGTGGGGATCGATGGCCCCCATGAATACCACCTCGCGGATGTCCGGCGTGAACACTCGGAAGACGAGAAAGATATCCGCATCGGGCGTATCGGATGAAATCCACAGGCGCGCCGCCAGCGGTCCTGTGATCTCCGTGTCAGCATCCACCGGCGCCGACATGAAGGTTGCCCCGTCACCGGCGGCATCATAGGCGACGGTACCGGCCGTCCCTGCCTCCGGCAGCAGGCTGTGCCGTGCGGGATCGAGGTAGAACCGCGTCCAGCGAGTGCGCGGAATCGGCCACGCCACTTCATGGCGCTCGGCAAAGCGATCGACATGCCGTACCTGGAGTTGCACGCGCGGCTGGCGCTCCCAGCCATTGGCCGCGCCCTTGAGGAAATGATCGAAGAACCGCTTCTGCAGGCCGACGCCGTAGTCGGTGTAGAAGTGCGTCCAGTGCTCTAGTCCATGCACCTCGAGCCACCTGTGCGGCGATGCCGCGCGCAGGAAGCCCTCGAAATTGCCGCGTGGATGCAGCCCCTGCCCACCCCAATTGGCGGCGGAGAGAACCGGAACCGTGATCTTCTCCCATACCGGGGAGCGTGAGCGGTGGTACTCATCGTCGAACGGATG
>Ga0315912_10004327_pt1 | contig 13529 bp, 16 predicted proteins | sample VfabasoilMG_FD_204469 | JGI IMG/M metagenome (GOLD analysis project Ga0315912, IMG submission 204469) | Garden soil microbial communities collected in Santa Monica, California, United States - V. faba soil | ecosystem: Environmental > Terrestrial > Soil > Garden | place: USA: California... | reverse complement strand
GCGGACAATAGCTCCGAGGCGTTCGCCACGGGGCGATCGTTCATGATGACGCCGAGGCGCTCGAGCCCGGGCCGAACACCGGCGCGAACGAGCGGCACCTCGCCGTTCAGGTAGTCCATGAGACCGTAGCGCGTGTCGATTCCGAGGTAACGATGGATCGACGGATTGCGCAAGTCCATATCGACGAGCACGACCGATGTCGTGAGATGCCACGCTAGATTGATGCTCAAGTTGATCGCAGTCAGCGTCTTGCCTTCGTTGGGGCACGTGCCCGTCACGGCCAGGGTCTTCCAGCCGTTGCGGCGCATTCGCTGTAGAACGCGCGTACGCAGCACTTTGTACGCTGCGCTCGCGACGGAGCGCTCGTCGATGACGATGCGATTCTGCTCGAGCAGATCGACGTCGGGTTGCACCCACTCGAGGCGATCGATATCGAACGCCGGGACGCTGGCAGGCGCAGGCGCGACGACGGCGGATCCGGCATCGGGCATCGGTGCGAGCTCCGCAAATCCGGGGCTTCCGATGGAGTGCAGCGCCGCACGCGCGCGCTTGAGTCCCTTCTCGATGTTCGACATGCAAGGCTCCTAAAGCGGGGTTACCACCATCAGGAAGATGGCGCCAATCCATAAGCTCACTACGCTCGCGGCAACGAGGCGCCTACGTGCCCGCCGCCTGAGATCGGCGCGGTTCTCGACGTAAGGAATTCCGACCAGCGGCGGAATCTCGAGGAACTCCACGATGTCCTGCGCATTGCGCACCGCTTGATCGGAACGCTCCGCGACAGCCACGACGGCGGCGCCCAAGGCAACGGCGATCGCAAGCGACAAGATGAGCACCGCGAATCGGTTCGGGCTCGAGGGACTGCTCGCCATCGTGGGTTGCTCGAGCACCGTGAACCGCTCGCTAGTCGGGTCCTGCTCGAGATTCAGCGCGATCTGTGCCTGGTTGATCTGCGCCTGAGTGTTGTTGTATTGCTCGACGAGCTGCTCCAGGCCGCGCATCAGTTGGCTCGACTCACGCTCGACTTCCGGCGTCACCTGCAGCCGCTTCGCCAGATCATCGTACTCGGTACGCAATGCGTCCCGCCGCTCGAGCGCCGCCTTTAGAGCGGCCGCCGTCTCACTCAACTGCGCCTGCTTCTGGATATAGGCGGGGTTATCGGGCGTCGTCGGCATGCGCCGCGCCGGCGCGACCGGTGTCGAGGCCAGTGCCTTGCGCGCCGCCTCGACGCTGCGCTCGAGCGTCCTAACGTCCGGGTGATCGGGCCCGTAGCGGTCGCGCGCCGCAGCGAGCTGGTCCTCGAGTCCTTGAAGCTCCGACTCGAGCGTGGCGCGGTCGAACGCCGGCAACCCGGTCGACTGGGCGAGCGCCTCGAGCTCGCGGCGCTTCTTCTGCACGTCCGGATGGTCCTGGCTATAGATCGAGGTAAGGTTCAAGTACTCGCGTTGCAGCACCTTGAGCCGATCGTAGGGGCTCAAGACCGGCGCTCCTTGCTCGTTCGTCAACGGGCTACTTGGGGATAGCAGCCCGAGCTCGGAGGTGTACAACGACTGCCGCTCGCGCAGGGTGCGGATCTCCTGCTCGACGGCATCGGCATCGCGGCCCGCTCGATCGAGCATCTGCCTGTTGCTCTCGGCGAGCTCCGGCAACGCGCCGGCGTTCTTCGTGCGGAATTCCGCAATCCGCATCTCGCGAGCTGCGATTTCCTTGTCCAGCCGGTTCGCTTCCTGCGTCAAGAAACGAATCGTTTCTGCCGCTTGCTCGCGCCGCGCCTCCCGATTCTCCGAGAGATATAGCGCCACGAGATCATTGGCTACGTCGCGCGCAACGAGCGGCGAGGAATCACTGAACGACACCGAGAACGCCAGTGCCCCCTCGGGCCGTGTCGTCCCGAGAAGGCTTTCCAAAATTTGCGGGTCCTCGGCTGACAGGTCGAGATTGCTGCGCAACTTGGCGCGTGCCTCGGCCGGCATGCCGGCGAGCTCGGGATAGAGGCTGTGATCGTCGATGATTTTCTGCAAATTGTCGTTCGTCAGGACGCGTTGCGTGATGATGCGAACGCGCGCTTCCGGTCGATTCGCGGCCAGCCGGACGGCGGTTTCCGAAACCTCCGGCAACTCGGCGAGCAACACGCCGCGAGAAGCAAAAAGCGGCGTGGACCGATAGGCGACGGCAACGCCGATCAGCACGACGATCGCGGCCACGGAGAGGAACAAGCTCCCGCGCCGACGCAGAATCTCCAAAACGTCCAGGCTCGATTGGGAGGACTCGCGCTCTTCTGCCACGGCTCTGCTACTCCTTTAAGGCACTACGACGACATCGCCACTGCGCAATAGCACGTTCTGCTCGAGGTCTCGCCCGCGCATGACGGCATCGAAATTGAATGGGAGGCGGCGCTGCTGACCGTTGTCGCGCCGCAACACGAAGATCTCGCTCGGGCTCGCGAACGCCGTCGTGCCGCCCGCGAGGCTCAACGCTTGAATGACGTCGACGCGCGGGTTGACGATGAACTCACCGGGTTGGTTGACCTGGCCGATGACGTAGACCTTGTTGCCCTTGATCTCGACCACGGCAACGGTCACGACGACATCGGGAATGATGCGCGCCAGCGCTTGGACGATCTCTTTGCGCAACTCCTCTACGGTCTTGCCGACGGCATTGACCTCGCCCACCAGCGGGAATGAAAAGGCACCGTCCGGACGCACGATTACTTGTTGTGTGAGCTCCGGTTCGCGCCAGACGGAGACTTGCAGCACGTCGCTCGGCTGCACTTCGTAGCGGACGACTGCGCCGGCGTCGGCCTGAGCAGGGACCGCCCTAGGCTGCGCGGCGACCGCAGTCGATACCACAATCCATAAACAGCCAACCGCTCGCATAAGCGCGCGCGCTCGGTTCCTCATGCGCATACCTCCCTTGAGTTGCGCGTGCCTTTGCATCGGCCCCCGATGCCAAAAGGAGCAATATCTGTGCCAAAGACGCAACGACCGGTCGGTGCAGCCGGTTTCCTGGCATAGACATTGCAAACCTTCTCGGGGTCGTGGCAACGCCGCGAATCCCCAAACCCCAGCAAGGAAAGGGAGGCAGGATTGATCAACAACCGGCCGGTTGGCTTATGGATGCTGCCCGCTCACGTTAGCGCGAGCCGTAGCCTGTTTGCCGCGCTGCAACGCGAGTTCAATCGTTTGCGGACACTCGAGCATCCACACATCGCTCGCATGCTCGAGCTCGGCAGCAATGGCCAACAGTATTTCATCACCGGTGAGCGGCTCGACGGCGAACCATTACGCGATGTTCTCACGCATTTGGCGCCCGAGCGTCTCGAGGTCGGCGAAGCCGACGATATCGTGCGAGCAATCGGGTCCGCGCTCGTGTATGCGCACGAGAACGAAATCGCACACGGTGACGTTCGCGCGGAAAACGTCATCGTCACGATGGACCGTCGCGTCGTGCTGACGAACTTTCTCGCCCGACGCGTCGCCAAGGTCAGCGGACGCCCGCCGCGACCGAGTGACGACCTGAAGGGGCTCGCCCGCCTCGCGGCAGAGCTCTACACGGGGTCCACTTCGCCGCAGGCACTGCGCGCTGCCGCTCACGGCGCGATCCCCGCCGCGCGCCTCAACGCGATCCGCGCCGTGCTCGAGGCATCGGGGCGGCGCCCGGACGGCGTCGCCGGATTTTTGGACGCCTCCGGCCTGGCGCTCTCGGTCGCCGGCGCGACGCTGCGGCGCCCCGCGGCGCGAACGCGCTCGTGGTCACTGTGGCCGATGTCCATCTGGCGCCTCGTCGTCCCGATGGCGGCCGTGGTCGCGATCGCGAGCCTGGTCGCAACCTATCGCGGCAACGTCGCGGCGTCGGCCGAGGAGCTCAAAGTGCGCGGGCTCGACGCGCTACGCGCGGTTGCGGCACGCGTGACTCCCGCAGGCGAAGACACGTCGGTGTCGCGCGAAAGCGGCGTCACGCTGACACAACCGGCGACGCCGGCTGCAGAGGCCACACCTCTCGCGGCCGATGGGCCCCGCGCCGAGCCGCAGGAATCCGATTCGCCGCACGAGGCGGCGCCGCACTACGCCCCGCCGCACGACGCAGCGCCGCATGACGTAGGGGTGCCCGACCCGCAACCGCCACCGAGCCGCCCGGCGACGACCGCGGCCGCGCGGCCCACGAGCAAGTCGCCGCCGCCCCCGCCCGAGCTGCCCGTCGTATCTCTCGACGTTCCGAAGATCGCGGCCCGCGAGGATCACTCCGTCGTCGCGATCGATATCGTGCGCACGGGCGACACGACGCACGAGACCCGTGTCATTTGGTGGACTACGCCGGACACCGCGGACGAGGAAGACGACTACGCGCACACGGGGCGGCAGATCGTGACGTTCCCGCCCGGGGCGACCGTCGAGCGCGTGCTCATTCCCATCGTCGACGACGGCGTTCGCGAGCCCAGCGAAACATTCACCGTGCACCTCGCGCAGCCGCAGGGCGGCGTTGCCGGCGCAGTGACTAGCACGCGCGTGACGTTATACGACGATGACTGAAAATCTCAGATGATTCCCGGAGGCCTGCGCGGCGCGGATGCCTTGCGCTTTTTGGCGTTGACGGGTGGCCTGTCCGGAAGACCCGGGCTCGGTGGATCGCTTGCGGGAAAAGACTCGCGCGCCGCCTCGTCGACGGCTGCGGAACTGGCCTCATGTTCATCGGACAGCAGACGTCTCTCGGCTTCGAACCAGTCTTCGTCGGGCCGTCCCACTGGCCGGCCGCGCTCCTCCCAAAGCCGATATGCGAGCTCCCGTTGCTTCCGTACGTCGAGTTGCGTGCCCACGGCTCTTCGCCCTCCGTTTTTGAGCCTTCAATGATGCTCGCGGACGGATGCACGCCCTATGCCAGCGGCGCAAGCGCCGCGACGCGCTTCGCGTCCGACTCTACGAGACCATACGCGCCGCGATCACTGCGAGCAACGACAGCGCGATGAGCGCGATGCCGGTCGCATTGATCAGTGCGCGATGCACCTCAGGGGTCACGAACCACAACGAGCCGTCGACGCGCTCGATGTAGGCCTGAACCCTGTCGGGCCAACGTCGCAAGGCGGCGCCCGACATGAAGCATAAGAACGACAAGACGAACAGGAAAACCACGGCGCTCGCGGGGGCCGTCGCGGCTACGACCATAGGGCTTCTGACCTCTTTTCTTTTGCCGCGTAGGGCCGCGGCCGGCGCCGGCAGGATACTCGGGCATGAGGCGCCGGTCGAGGCGCGCCACGCAGTTTCTGCGATGGGCTTCAAAAATTTGCGTCCTGCGCCGCCCGCCCGTCGGATCGTACGGGTCGGGCTTCATGGCACGCCCCTTGCAAGTTAAATGCTGCTCGCAACAACCCAATGAAAGTTGAGCGGTTGACGAGCGTGGCAAGCCCAGCACGCCTGGGCTTGTCTTTGTGTAAGGACCACAGGAGGCGCGATGAGAGCAGCGAAATTTCGGACCCTTTGGCTTGTGCTGGCGAGCATGCGATTTCTCGCCGCCGGCGCATCAATCGTACCCGTCGCATTGCTCGCAGGCTGCGAGGAAGGCCCGTTCGAAGAGGCGGGCGAAAAAATCGACGACACCGTCGACGATGCGAAGGATGAGATCGACCGCCGCAACTGACGACGCGTCAGGCTCACGTCAGGTCAAAGCGTAACCCTCACGGAAGGAGATCGAAGCATGAACTGGGATGTCATCACGGGACAGTGGAAGCAGTTGAAAGGCAAGGCGCAACAACGCTGGGGCAAGTTGTCCGACAACGATTGGGATCGCATCGAAGGCAAGCGCGAGCAACTGGTCGGCCGCCTGCAAGAGCTCTACGGCAAGCAACGCGACGAAGCGGAGCGAGACGTGGATGAATGGGGCCGTGGGCTGCACTGAGACGCTGACGGCACGGAAACTGCAAACACCGCCGCGCCCAACGGTGGACGAAGCATAGGAGTCGCGCATGACGACGACCAACGGACGACAAAAGAACCCGGAAACGACGACGGAACGGTTCGCGGCGAAAGCGCACGACACCGTGGACGATATCGCCGAGCGCGCGGAGCGTGCGGAGCGCGGAGTACGCGGCGCGGCCGAGCGAACGGTCGAGCGCGCGCGCGAGCTGCAAGAGGAGTACTCCGACTCCGCCGAGCAAACCTTGCGGCGCGCCACGTCGTACGTCGAGAGTCACCCGCTTGCGGTCGCCGGCATGGCGTTCGTGGCCGGAGTGCTCTTCTCGTCTCTGATTCGGCGCTGAAGGGGCGCACGCCGCAATGTACGCGCTTCCCGAGCTCACCTACGGTTACGGCGCGCTCGAACCGCACGTTTCGCGCGAGCTGCTCGAGCTACATCACGACGCCCACCATGCGGCGTACGTGAAGGGCGCCAACGACACGTTGGAGAAGCTCGACGACGCGCGGCAGGAACGCCGCTTCGACTACATCGGCCAGCTCGAAAAGAACTTGGCGTTCAATGTGGCCGGGCACGTCCTGCACTCGCTGCTATGGAAAAACTTGACCCCGGATGGCGGCGGCTTGCCGCAGGGCGAGCTCGCCGCGGCGCTCGAGCGCGACTTCGGCGGCTTCGACGCCTTCAAGCAGCAGCTGACGGCCGCCGCAGCGGCCGTGCAAGGCTCCGGCTGGGGAGCGCTGTCGTGGGAGCCGCTCGGCGCGCACCTCGTCGTCGAGCAGGTCTACGACCATCAAGGCAACACGGGCAATGCGACGGTCCCGATTCTCGTCGTCGACATGTGGGAGCACGCCTACTACTTGCAGTATCACAACAAGAAGGCGGCGTGGCTCGAAGCCTTCTGGCAACTCGTGAATTGGACCGACGTGGCGCAGCGCCTCGAGAAGGTCCGCAAGACAGACATCGGTCTCTAAGAGGAGGCCCTATGTGCAAAGAGCTTAGATTCGACTCCGCGGAAGGATTGATCCAAAAGATTGCAGGCGAGCATCACGTCGATCCCCTCGAGGAAGAAGAGGCGCACTTGCTCGGCGAGCCGTGGAAGCCGCGGCGCCGGCTGCGTCATCGCCACAGCTGGGTCGATGATCAGATCGAGGAAGGAACCGGGATCTGAAGTCCTGGCTCTGAGGAAGCACTTCGATGCAATATCGACCCGTACCCCGCTCTCATCGAGTCGCAGCCGACTATTCGCAGTGGTCGATTGAAGAGCTGTGGCAGCTCGCGGCACAGATGCGCGTCACGGGTGCTCGCAGCATGAGCCGTCGTGAGCTCATCGATTTGTTTGCAGTGCAGCCGAAGGCCGCGGCGAAACGCTGCAACTAGGACTCGCCGCCAATCGTGACAAGGAGTTGTCGTGATCGTTATACAAGTGGCCTGTGACGACGAGGCGTTTCGCGCCGTCGTCGCCGAATTGCTCGGACACCAGCGCGACATGCGGGTGCTGCGAGTGTCGAGCGGAGAACGCGCGGACGCGGGTGGTGCCACGCAGGGAGCGGTCTCCGAGCACCCCGACGTCGTCGTATACGGCATCTCCCCGCGCAGCGCGGTGACGAGCCATGCTCCGGAATTTCGCGACATGGCCTCGACGGGCGCAGCGATCGTCGTGTTTTGCACGAGCCCCGAGCAAGCGGCGGGCTTCGAAGACCTCGGCGCCGAATATTTGGTCGACGCCAACGATCCGGCGCGCGAGCTTGCCGCGGCCGTACGCGCCGCCTATCGGCACCGCGCCGGGCAGACGATTCACTGACGCCGCTCAGGGCGGTGCTCTCACGCCGTCATCGCGGCCGGTGTGTCCTGGCCTGGTCTATTCATCGCCCGCGCCGCTTGCCGCCAGCCGAGCTGAGTGGCCAATCGCGCTATTTCACGCTCCGCGTCTTTCTGCCAGCGGCCGTCGAGCGCGCACAGCGCCCGCGCCGCGCTGAGAGCGCGCACGGGCTGATCGCCAAGAGTCGTACGCCGCAGGACGAGGTCGTCGAGATGCTCGACTGCTTCGTGCGCGACGATTTGCGCAAGCCCCGGCCGGCGCTCCTCGACGTCGTTCATCGTCCATTCGTTGCCGAACAGCCCCTCCCCGCTCGTATGGCACGGGGGATACGCTTGCGGCGCAGTCGCCGGCCAGCGCCGCAGTACGCCCGCACGGCGAATCGCGGCCAGCGTGCGGCGCGCCGCGCTCCGAGCCGTCGTGAACTTGGTTCCCGACACCGTAAACAGGCCGCGCGGCCCACCGAGGCTGAGCAAGTTACGCGCGCGCGGCACGCTCGAGCCTGGCGCGGCAGCGGGCAAGATACCGCTGAACACCCGCAATATGTCGCGGCGAGTGGCGTCGAGGCCGGGCACGCAGCGATTGATGGCGGCGAGAAATGCGTCGAGCTCGCTTTCCGCGACAGCCTCCGCCGATTCGCCGCTTCGTATCAGGGGCGCGTAGCCCGTGCCGACGAGCATTCGGTTGCCGAGCGAGGTCGCGAACTTCAGCGCCGCGCTGCTCGACGACGGATCTTGCAGCGCCACGGCGTGACTCGACAACGGCGGACGGTCGAGCAGGACATTCCAGGCGGCGACGAGCGGCGATAGCCGATCGTCGGCCGCGCCCCACTTGCTCGCCAATGCGCCGGCCCACGGGCCCGCGGCGTTGACGACGACACTCGCCTTGAGCTCCGCAATCGTGTGGCCGCCCGGCTCGCCAATCGAAACGCCACGCACGCGCCCTCGCGATGTCAGGAGCCGGCGGGCTTCGACGTAGTTGACGGCCACGCCGCCGAAATCGGCGGCCCACTTCAGCGCCTCGATGACGACGCGGCCAGGGCAGCGCAGCGACAGGTCATGCCAAACCGCCCCGCCGACGAGGCCGTCCTTGGGGATCGCCGGTGCAAGCTCGAGCGTGGCACGCGCGTCGAGCACCTGGCCGCGCGGGACGTCGACAGCGCAGTCGAGGTACATGATGGCCGCACTGATCGCGTCGTTCGCCGCGAGCCCGAGCGAGAGCACGCTCGTGCGCTTGCGGCCGCGCTCGTAGATCGGCAGCAGGCATGGCAGCGGCGCAACCAGCCGCGGCATCGACTCGAGATACCACTGACGCTCGCGCGTCGACTCGACGCTGCGCGCGACGTTCAAGTTCTGGAGGTAACGAAGTCCTCCATGGACGATGCGCAGGCTGTTTTCCGACGTAGCACCGCCGAAATCGCCGCGCTCCACGAGCGCGCTGCGTAGGCCCGCTCGGGCGGCCTCGAGATGCAACATGGCGCCATAGATGCCGCCGCCGACGATGACGATGTCCTGCTCGACGCGCGCGAGCTCGACCGCATTGGCAGCGACTTCCGGATGCGCAATCGTGCCCATGGCTATTGGTGACTAGTCACTGGTGACTGCGGCCGAGCCCGACTCTTCAGCTTGAGGGCGAGCTGATTGCCGACGAATCGCGCGAGCGGCTCGCGCCGTCCGAACACGACGAACGCCGAGCTGCTCTTGAGCAGCGCCAACAGGGCCGCAGCCGGGCGCAGCGGATCGAGATCGACATCGACCGCGAAACCGTAGGCCCCGACTCGTGCTTCCTCGCCGGGCAGCGGCAGCGGATCGGAGCCCGGAAGAACGGCTCGTCCGGCGCGGCGCGCCGCCGCGAATGGGGCCGGATCCGGCCCGAGCGCGAGCCGATTGCCGTTATCGCCGAGCAATACGTGGCGCCATTCTGGATCCGCGAGAATCCGTGCGATCACGGCACCGCGCGCGCCAAGCCATTTGCCTACGCCCCAAGGCAACACGGCCGCCGCTCCGGTCGCGCGCACGGCGGCGAGCGTCGTCTCCATCGACTCGCCCTCCGGCAACGGCGCGGTCGTGCCGAGCGCGAGGACCTCGAGCCGTTCCCGAGTCACGAGCTGCCGGCCGGCGATCAGGTTGAGCCGCGTCGCGCCGCGCCGCACGACGAGCGTCTCGGGTTCGCAGCTCTCCTCGGCTTCCCAGAAGCCGTGGCGGCCGCGCCATACCCTCGTCGTCCGCCGCGCACGCACGCTTTCGAGGAATCGCTCGCCGCGACATTCGGCGAGACACAGCACGCCGTCGTAGGCGGGCGGCGATGCCGATAACGACGCACGCTCGCCCGCCAGCGCACGGGCCGCACCCGCGAAGTTAGCCGCTGCGGCATCGAAGACGCGCGCGGCGTCGAAACAGTCGTGCACGTGCACATGAGCGTCGATGAGGACCATGCGTCAATCGGCCGCAGCTTGGGTCCGAAGGGCCGGCTTCGGCCATTGCTTCTCCGCTCCGGCCTCGATGACCTCCCGGACGCGATACTGACGCATGGAGCGCGCGTTGATGAACACGATGAGCTCGCCGATCAATCCAATGGCGAGCACTTGCAAGCCGACAGCGACGCACAGCGAGCTCAGGATCAACGCTGGCCGATCCGCGAGCGGCACGCCGAGAGCGAGGCGCTGCACGACGACGATTGCCAGCCCCAGCAAACCCGCGACCGTGCACGCCGCACCGAGCGGGCCGAAGAAGCGCAGCGGGCGCCGTGTGAAACGCGTCAGAAAGAAGACCGACAGAATGTCGACTAGCCGGTGCACGTAATGACGAGGCGGCTGGACCCGTCGCCCGGCATCGCGGCGCGCCTGCGGCAAGTCGATCTCGGTAACCTTGAATCCGACGTTGGCCGCAAGCACCGGCAAGAAGCCGTGCTGCTCGCCGTAGAGCGGCGTCTCCTCGAGCACCGTGCGCTTGAGCGCGTGAACGGTGCAGCCGGGATCGCGAACCTGCGAGTTGCCGACGCGCCTCAAGAGCGCCTCGAAAATGTAGCTCTGCCCGCGCCGCAAGGCCGAATCACACCGCGGGCTACGACGTACGGTAACGAAATCGGAATCCGCAAGCGCGTCGAGGACGCGCCCGAGCGACGCCGTCTCCACTTGCTCGAACGCCGGCAGGATCATCAGTCGCTCCGTCTTCGTGCTCGCGAAGCCCGCGAGCACGGCCGCCGTCTCGCCGAAGCGGCGCGACAACTGGATCAGGCTCGCGTCGTCTCTCGATCGTGCGAGCGCCGTGAGTGTGTCGCGCGCCTGCGGCAAGTCACCGTCGATCACGTAGAAGAATGACGGTCGGTAGCCGGCGGCGCGCAGCGCTTCGCCGCGCAGCCGATGCAGGGCGGTCAGATCGTCGGTCCTGCCCGTGATGGGCACGATGATGTCGATGTCAATCATGGCTGGTCCTTCGAATCTGTTGGAGAAGGAATGGGCTTCGAATACTTGGCCGAAGCGGTCACGAGCGGCACCACATCGCCGCGGGCGAAATGTTTCGCGAGCTCACCCAGCGAGCCGAGCGCAAGAAGAAATCCAACCGCGAGAGCGAGAATGAGTCCTGAGCCGAATAGCGGCAGCGAGTACTCACCGCCGACGGCGCGCACGATGCCGCCCGCCGTGAACGCCGCGGCAAGCACGGCCGGCGCGATGGCCATCTTCAAGAACCAGACGAGCGGTCGGTTCGCGTACGCGACGACGAGCCGGATTGCGATCAAGTCGAGCAACACTTTGTAGATGCGCGACAGCCCGTATTTCGATTGACCGAACTGCCGCGCGTGATGCCGCACCGGCACTTGGACGATGCGCGCACCCGCGATCGAGCTCATCGCTGGAATGAAGCGATGCATCTCCGAGTACAAGGGCACGTGCCGCATCACGGACGCGCGGTAGGCCTTCAGCGAGCAGCCGTTGTCTCGAATCGGAATGCCGGTGATCTTGCCGATCAGCCAGTTCGCAACGCGCGACGGAATCTTGCGCGTAACGAGCTTGTCTTGGCGCTTCATGCGCCATCCGGCGACGAGGTCGTAGTCTTTCTCGAGCGTGTCGACGAGCAGCGGAATGTCACGCGGATCGTTCTGCAGATCGCCGTCCATCGTGACCAGGTACTGCCCTCGCGCGTGCGCCATGCCCGCGGCCATCGCCGCCGTTTGCCCCGAGTTGCGCGCGAGCACGACGAGGCGCACGCGCGCATCGTTGCGCGCGATCGCGGCCGCGACCGGGACGGTGTCGTCGCTGCTGCCGTCGTCGACAAGCACGATTTCGTATGCCCGCGGCATGCCGACGAGAGCCTCATGCGTCGCGGCGCATAGGCGCGCGACGTTGTCTTGCTCGTTGTAGAGCGGGACGACGATCGAAACTTCCGTCATCGCGCGACCGCCCCGGTTCTTACACCGTTGCAATTCTCGTATTGCAAAAAACCAAAACCTCCCTGCCCCTGCCGAGACAACTGCACCGGCGCCGCCGCTCGTGTCGCTTTGGCACCAACGGCTGTCGGCCCGCCGCAACCGGCCTCGTCATTGGCGGCCTAGATCTTGCAAAGGCAATGCCAAACGCAACACGTCGTCCCGGGTGGACGGGGCGCGGGTTTGCGGTGGGGTGACGTCAAATGTTGAGTCGGGGAGCCCGACCTGCCGGCGGCGGTGTTCATGTCGGACGCGAGTGGTGGGTGCTGGCCGCGATCGTGGCGATCGGTGCCTATCTACGCCTCGCTCACTTGGGCGCGCTGGGTTTCCGCTGGGATGAGGATTTGTCCGGCCTCGCGGTGCGCGCGATTCTCGAGAAAGGCATGCCGCAGCTTCCCAGCGGCATGATCTATCTGCGCGGCGGGCTCTTCAGCCACTTGATGGCGGCGAGCGCGACGCTGTTCGGCTTCAGCGAGTTCGCTCTGCGACTGCCCGCGGCGCTGTTCGGCATCGCGCTGATCGTCGCCGCTTATCTTTTCGGCTCTGCGCTCTTCGGCCGTGTCGTGGGACTCGTGACAGCGGCGCTGCTTGCGGTGTCCTTTTGGGACATCGACCTCGCGCGCTACGCGCGGTTCTATTCGGCGTTCAGCGTGCTTTACGTTCTGACGCTCTATGCAATCTGGCAATTCCGCGTCAAAGCGCCGAGCCCGGCGGGCGGTGTTCTCTGCGTGGTCCTAGCCGTCATCACCCTCTCGTTGCACGATCTCGCCTATTCGCTCGCGCTCGCCTTCTTCTATCCGCTCGTGCTGCGCGGCCCCACCGCGTGGCGCTCGGCACGCGAGTGGCTTTGGCCCGTCGTCTCGAGCGGCGTGCTCGCCGCGTTCTATCTCGGCTGGCGCCAATACGTTCTATCGTCGCGCACGCTGCCGGCGTTCGCCGCGGCGGGCGCCGCCGGGGCGCCCGGCCGTGAGCTCGACGAGCTGGCACGCTCGTTCGTCTCGCTACCGGACTTGCCGCTGCTGACCGGCATGCTCGAGCGCGTGCCGCTGTTCGTGCCGCTGCTCGCCCTGCTCGCTATCGGCGGCGCGTTGCTGCTGACGCGCAAATTCCGCAGCCCGCTGCGCGAACGCGTGCTGCTCGCGTTGATCGCGGCGTGCGCGGCCCTGCAACTCTTCAATCTCGCGCTCGTGGGCACACTCGTGCTCGCGTTCGCGAAGCGCACTGGCCTGCCGGCCTTGCGCAGCCGCGAAGTGTTGGCGGCCGGCGTGCTGATCGCGGCAGCGTTCGTTGTCTGGGTCGCTGCCGTGCTCTCGCTCGGAGTAGCCGTGAGCCCACTCGAGCCGCTCACGTTGCGCACCGTCGTCCGCGAGCTGCTCGACTTTCC
>Ga0315912_10004326_pt1 | contig 13531 bp, 10 predicted proteins | sample VfabasoilMG_FD_204469 | JGI IMG/M metagenome (GOLD analysis project Ga0315912, IMG submission 204469) | Garden soil microbial communities collected in Santa Monica, California, United States - V. faba soil | ecosystem: Environmental > Terrestrial > Soil > Garden | place: USA: California... | reverse complement strand
GACCATCGGCGTGCTTGACGGTGTCACGGGAAATGGCAACGGCATCCTGGACATTCCCGATATCTCCACCCAGACGTTCCGGACGATCGACTCCACGCAGGAAACCGACACTGATCAGTTCACGCTGTCGGGCGAGTGGGTCAAGAACGAAGGGATCAGCGTCAAGTTCGGCGTGGGACTGATGTCCACGGAAATGAACATGTACCAGCGGCAGACCGAGGACTACCTCGGCGGCTGGGGCGTGGGTCAGGGCCCGGGCGGCGAGTCCGACATTCCGGATCCGAGTCTCGTGAGGGAGGAAGCCACGCTGAGCTTCTTCAATGATCTGAATTTCGTCGGGTATCCCGACACTGCGGACATTCCGAGCTCGGGTTACTACCTGACGACGCTGGGCGCGCAGTCTTTCAGGGTCGACCCCTGGAGCTTTGCGCATGCGATGGAGGAAAGCCCGCTCTACCCGAATTGGGATGCGGACAACCTCACGCAGAACTCCTACAACAACAACACGATCAACGAGGACATCTACTCGGCTTTCATCTCGGCCAAGTTCCAGGGTGAGATCGGCGGCCTGGAAACCCAAACGGTCGTTGGCTTGCGCTACGAGCAGACCAAGGTCGACGCTGATGCCCAGCAGAACGTCGTGCAACAGATCGTCTGGGTGTCCGACAACGACTTCCGGTCGGTCTTCGGCACGGATCTGACCGCACTCCATGACGATTCGGATTACAGCAACTGGTTGCCGAACATCGACTTCCAGGTGGCGCTGAACGACTCCATGAAGGTGCGTGCCTCGGTCAGCCAGACCATTGCACGTCCCCAGTACAACACCATGTATCAGACCACGACGCTCGGTGCTCCATCGACTCCGACGGCGTTGGGTGGCGTCCCGAGAGCTTCCAGCGGTAACGCCTCTCTCAAGCCGCTGGAATCGTTCAATCTCGATCTGTCGTTCGAGTGGTACTACGGCGAGAGCAGCTACGCGTCGGTAGGTTACTTCCGAAAGGCGGTCAACAACTTCGTCGGCACCGCGGTCACGAGCCAGCCTCTGTTCGACCTGCAGGATCCAACCTCGGGCGTGGCAGGCACGTTGAGCGGCGATGCACGTGAGGCGCTGATCGCCGGAGGCTACGAGGTGAACGAGGAGAACCTGTTCACCATGGCGGCCGTTCTGCAAAATCCTGCCGCCTTCCCGAATGGTGCGGCGGACTACCAGGACGATTCGGATTTCGCGCTGGCGGTGCTCACGAACTATGACGTGACGCCGGGTGGCACCGATCCGCTGTTCCAGTTTGACCTGTCGCAGCCGGCTAACAACCAGACCGCGATCATCGACGGCATGGAGTTTGCCTGGCAGCACTTCTTTGGCGAGACCGGCTTTGGTTACCAACTCAACGCCACATTCGTCAACGGAGACGTGGCCTACGACCTGCGGGCAAATCCGAACGTCCAGCAGTTCGCGCTGGAAGGTCTCTCGGATTCCGCCAACGCCGTGCTGATGTACGAAAACCATGGCCTCTCGGCGCGTGTTGCGTACAACTGGCGTGATGCCTTCCTGACGGCGGCGGTGTGGCAGGGCCAGCAGGGCCTGCCGGGCTTCGTGGATGAATACAAGCAGGTCGACTTCAACGTGACCTACAACTTCACCGATCAGTTTGCCGTGGGTATCGACGGCATCAACATCACGGGTGAAGGGCAGTTCATCTACAGCCGTACCAAGCAGATGCAGTGGTGGACCGCCGAGGGCGATCCGCGCTGGATGTTGACCGCGCGCTACAACTTCCAATAACAGCGCACTCGAACGGGATTCCCGCCGCCTTGGCGGCGGGAATCCTTCGCGAGGATAATCGGGTTCCCGGAGAGTCCCCCCTCTGGGGACCCTTTTTTTATAGTGAAGGCGTTCATGGCCATCAGCATCCTGACCAACGATCAGCACCGCGCGGTCGCCGTCGACACGCGCGCGCGGCCTGAATACGGCGACATGGTGAATCGCGCCATCGCGCTGAGCGCCGAGTTCAACGAACTGCATCGGGAGTTCCCGCTCCTCCTGCGCAAGACGAACGAGGAGCCCGGTTTCGTGGCACACGCCATTCTCGGTTTCGAGAAGGATGAAAACCTGTTCGTCGAAGGCGATCGATGGACGAGTACCTGCATCCCGGCGACATTGGCGCGCGGCCCTTTTTCACTGGGCTACATTCGCGGTGAGGACGGCAGCGCCAAACCGGCTGAACTCAAGGTGATGATCGACGATCAACATCCGCGCCTGCGTCCGGATGGGCAGCCCGTGTTCCTGCCGCTCGGCGGCGAATCGCCGTATCTCGAGGGCATCAAGCGTGTCCTGCAGATCGTCGACGCGGGTCTTCGCGTCGACAAAGTGTTGTACCGCGAGCTCGTCGCGATGGAGCTGCTCGAGCAGGTGAACATCCAGATTACGGTCTTTGCCGAGCTGCGTTATGACTTCGGCGGCTACCACACGATCAACCAGCAGAAACTCGCGGCGCTGAACGGCGAGCAACTGCTCAGGCTGCATCGATTGGGACTGCTGGGCCCTGTCTACTTTCTGATCTCTTCACTCGGCAATTTCCAGAAGCTCATCAACCTCAAGATCGCGCGCCTCCAGGCGGCCTGAAACCTGAAACGACAGGAAGAATGAAACCTTGAACTCCCGCAAAACTCGAGTCGTCATCGCTGGCGGCGGCACCGCGGGCTGGCTCGCCGCCTACAGCCTGGCCAAGCGCCTGGGCACCCAGCTCGACATCACGCTGGTCGAATCCGACCTGATCGGCACCGTGGGCGTGGGTGAGGCCACCATCCCCACGATGAAGAGTTTTCACGGCGTCATGGATATCGACGAGCGCGAGTTCATGACGGCGACGCAGGCGACGTTCAAGCTCGGCATCTGGTTCGACGACTGGGCGAACATCGGCGACAAGTACATCCACTCGTTCGGCGTCATCGGCCAGGGATCGTGGATGGCGGAGTTCCACGAGTACTGGCTCGAACTGCATGCCCAGGGGCTCGGCGGGAACCTCGAGGACTACTGCCTGGAGTGGAAAGCGGCGAAGCAGGGCAAGTTCGCGATCCAGGTGGGCAAGAAGAACGTCAACTACGCCTATCACCTCAATGCCACGGCCTACGCGCAGTTCCTGCGTGGGAAGAGCGAAGCGCTGGGCGCGAAACGCGTGGAAGGCAAGATCGCCAACGTCAGGATGTCCGCGCAATCCGGCAACATCGAATCGCTGGAGCTGGAAAGCGGGACCTCCATCGCGGGAGATTTCTTCATCGACTGCACGGGCTTCAGGGCATTGCTGATCGGCGAGAAGTTAGGCGTCGGCTACGAGGACTGGAGCCACTGGCTGGCGGCTGACAGTGCCTGGGCGGTGCAGACCGAGAGCACGGAGGCGCCGCCGCCTTACACACGGTCGATGGCGCACCCCATCGGATGGCAGTGGCGCATCCCGCTGCAGCATCGCACCGGCAACGGATTCGTCTACAGCAGCCGCTTTTGCTCCGACGACGAAGCGCGATCACTGCTCATGAAGAACCTGACGGGTCCGGCCATCACGGAACCGCGCATGCTCAAGTTCCGCACGGGACGCCGGCATCAACCCTGGCAGAAGAACTGCGTTGCACTCGGCCTCGCGGCCGGCTTTCTCGAGCCGCTCGAGTCGACCAGCATTCACCTGATCTGCGTTGCACTAATCCGCCTCATGCGGCTGTTTCCCTTCAACGGCGAACACGATCAGCTGGCCGAGCGCTTCAACACCGAGAGCAAGTTCGAGTGGGAAGAAGTGCGTGATTTCATCATCCTGCATTACAAGCAGATCCGCAGGGACGACAGTCCCATGTGGAACTACTACCGCAACATGGAAGTGCCTCACAACCTCGCGCACCGCCTCCAGATCTTCCGCAAGAACGGTTACGTGTGGCCTGACAAGGTCAATCTGTTCCGCATCGATTCCTGGCTGCAGGTGATGCTGGGGCAGGGCGTGTTCCCGGAGAGCCATCACGGCGCCGCCCGCATTCCGGGAACGGCGAGTCTCCAGCAGACCCTGGGCGAAATCCGCGCGATGGTGGCTAACAATCTCGCGCAGATGCCCGACCACCAGGCCTTCATCGATCGTTACTGCCCGATTCCGCGAGCGTGACAATGAACCGCATCGTCATCGCCGGTGGCGGGTCAGCGGGATGGATGACGGCCGCGGCGTTGTCGAACCAGCTTCCGCCGGACTGCAGCATCACGCTGGTCGAGTCCGAAGAGATCGGCATCGTCGGTGTGGGCGAAGCAACGATTCCACCGATCAAGAAATTCAACCAGGCGCTTGGCCTGGAAGAATTCGAGTTCATCCGCCGCACCAAGGGCTCCTACAAACTCGGCATCCAGTTCGTCGACTGGGTCGAGCCCGGCCGGCGTTACTTCCATCCCTTCGGCACCTATGGCCGACCCTTCGACTTCGGTCACCTGATGTACTTCTGGCACCAGGCGCACAAACAAGGAAAGGCCTCATCGAGCCTGGACGACTATTGCATGGCCTGGGTCGTGGCGAACCAGGCGCGCTTCGCGCCGCCGCTGCTCGATCCGCGGAGCGTCCTGTCTACCTACGACTACGCGTATCACTTCGATGCGTCGCTTTATGCTGCGTACCTGCGCGAGGTTTCCGAACGGCGGGGAGTCGTTCGAATGGAAGGCCGCATCGTCGAGAGCGTGCTGAATGGCGAGTCCGGCCATGTCGAGGCGCTCAGGCTGCAGGACGGGCGCGAAGTGCCGGGCGACCTCTTCATCGATTGCTCCGGATTTCGCGGGTTGCTGATCGAGAAAGCGCTGCAAACCGGCTACGAGAGCTGGACGCACTGGCTGCCCTGCGATCGCGCAGTCGCTGTGCCCTGCGAGAGCGCGCAGGACTTTCTGCCTTACACGCGTTCGACCGCGCGAACCGCGGGATGGCAGTGGCGCATTCCCTTGCAGCATCGCATCGGCAATGGATACGTCTACTCTTCGAACTACCTGGATGAAGCGAGTGCAGCCACGGCGCTGCTCGCCAATCTCGATGGCAAGGCGCTGGCCGAGCCGCGTACGCTGCGCTTCGTGACGGGCCGCCGGCGCCTGGGCTGGAATCGCAACGTGATCGCCATCGGCTTGTCGAGCGGATTCCTCGAGCCGCTGGAATCGACGAGCCTGCATCTGATCCAGTCGAGCATTCTCCGGTTGGTCACCCTGTTTCCGCATCGGGGCATCGACCCGGCCGTACGCGATGAATACAACCGCATCTCGAACAGCGAACTCGATCGCGTTCGCGACTTCCTCATCCTTCACTACCATCTCAACCGGCGTACGGATGGTGAGTTGTGGCGTTACTGCGCGAACATGCCGATACCCGACACCCTGCGCGAGAACATCAATCACTTCCGGCGCGGAGGGCGATTGATTCAGCGTGAGTTCGACGTGTTCGTCCGGGCATCGTGGCTTGCCGTGCACGTGGGGCAGCTCAACCTGCCCGAAGCCTGCGAGCTGCCGCCGCAGGCTCACGCCACCGACAGTGCTGCATGGCTCGAGAAAATGCGCACGACGATGCAGACAGAAGCGAGCCGTTTGCCGACGCACCAGCAATTCATCGAAAGCCACTGTCGCGCGGTGGCGTGATGGCTGACACCGGAAGCAAGGCGGCGACGGTGGGGCAGACTGGAATCGTCCCGTTGTTCGCCACGCCGTTTGCCGCCGTGAATACGGGCACGGATCGTTCATTCAATGAGCGCGTGGCAGTCCTGTGCGAGTCGCAGCAATCGCGGACTTCTGGTCCGGCGCGCGATGACTTCTTCTCGCTGGACGATCCCGTCGCAGGCGAGCTGCGCGACGTCATCATGAGACACGCATCCAGCGTAGTCGCGGGACTGAGCACCGCTGCGGATTTCGCCAGGCTGCAGATGCAGGCGCGCGCATGGTGCTCCGTTGTCTCTCGCAACGGTCACGTGTCCGCCCAGCATTTTCCGGGAGCCTCGTGGCTCGCGGTTTTTTGCGCCCAGGCGGGCGACTCTGACGCCGGCATCAGAAACGCCGGCGTGTTGCGCCTCTACGAGCGACGGCTGGGATCCGTGTATCGGGATGCGAGCACTTCCGAATTGAAGCCGCCGTTTTGTTACGGCAATCACACGTGGACGCCAGTGCCCGGCCACATGGCGCTGTTCCCTTCGCATGTGCCGCACGAAGTGTCGGTAGTCAGGTCCGACACGCCGCTGCTCCTGGTGTTCGCGATGATCCGGTTCGTCGGGTAGCTCCATGGAAGTCATACCCGCATTCGCAGTGCCCATCTGCCACTCGCGGCTCGAATCCTGTGGCCGATTGAATGGCGAACTCGCGGAATTATTCCTGGCCCGCGAGACGCAGGAGTTCCGAAACGCCGCGCCGTCGCACAACCCCCAGGCAGAAATGTTCGAGAGTCGCTACGACCTGTTCACGTGGCCGGAGCCGTGCATCCAGGAGTTGCGCAAGTACATGCTCGAGTCGGTGTTTCGAGTCGCCATGGCGGCCTCCGACACGCCGCACGAGGAATTCGCGCGCTTGCGACTCCACAACCACACTTGGTTCCACATCACGCGCCACAGCGGATTCTTCGTGTCACACAACCATGCGCTCGCCTCGTGGTCAGCTGTGTATTGCGTCAAGGACGGGCTTGATGCTGCGGGGACGCCCTGCGGAGGGCTGCTTCGACTGTTTGACACGCGCACCGGGGCCGACGCATTCCTGGACCCGGCCAACCGGCGACTTCGGCAGCCTTTCGTCGTGGGCGATCTCCAACTGCAGCTGAAGCCCGGGCAGCTGGTGGTGTTTCCCTCGTACCTGTTCCACGAAGTGACGCCCTACTACGGGACAGATACCCGGATTACCGTGGCCAGCAATTGCTGGTTTACTGCCTGAACCATGGCCTGGGCATCCTGGAAATCGGTAGTTGGCGTCACACTGGCCGCACTGCTCGGAGCGGCAAACGTGGCGCATGCGCAGTCCCATCTTCCGCGCGCCCGGAAAGTGACCTTCGAATCCGACGGCCTGACGCTGGTGGGCTACCTGTATCAGCCGGAAGGCGCCGGCCCCTGGCCCGCGCTCGTCTGGAACCATGGCAGTGAAAAAGACCCGGGCGCCGGGCCGCAGTTCGACACGATAGCGGGCGCATTCGTACCGGATGGCTACGTGGTCTTCGCCCCCGTGCGTCGCGGACACGGCGAGTCCCAGGGCGAATACATCGTGAATCGCATCAAACTCACTGCAAGGTCACAAGGGCGTGGCGCAGCTTCGCGCCTGGCGGCAGAACTGCTGGCGACCGAACAATTTCGCGATCAGCTCTCTGGTCTCGTCTACGTGGCCAAACTACCGTCCGTCGATTCGGACAGGATCGTCGTGGCCGGTTGCTCGTTTGGCGGCATCGAAACCTTGCTGGGCGCCATCGAAGGCGTTGGCTATCGAGCGGCCGTCAGCATCTCGCCAGGCGCGCTGAACTGGGATCAGAGCGAACCCCTGCGATCGCTACTGACCCAGACGGTTCGGCGAATCGACATTCCCGTGTTGCTGATCCAGCCGGCGAAGGACGAAAGCCTCGCACCGAGCCGAGTGCTCGGCGCGGAGGCTGCCCGATTGCGCAAGCCTCTCACTACCAGGATCTACCCGGCGACGGGGCGTAAAGAAGAGCAGGGCCACTGCTTCGGCGGCGCGAGTGGCATGCATGTCTGGGCAGAGGATGCAAAGGTGTTTTTCCGCACGAGCCTGTCGCCGTGAACCGGGGTCTCCATCATGCGAGTCTCCAACTACTTCGCGCCGACTCTCCGAATCCAGTCCGCCGCGGCCGCAAACGTGCCATCCATGTTGTTGTGACCGAGTCCTGAGAACAGCGCGTAGTCGTAGCGATGTCCGGCGCCGCGCAGTGTCTGCAGATTCGCGATCGAAAGATCCACGGGGATGCTTCCGTCGTTGTCGCTGAAGATCCAGAAACCAGGGATCGATAGTTTGGCCAGCGACTCCGCCGAGTCGGTATCTTTGCCGAGGAAGTCAGGCCAGACGTATTTTTCCTTCCGCGACTCCAGCGCCTTCCGGTAGGGCGGTGCGGCCATCTCGTCCTTGTCCGTGGTGAACTTGCTGTAGATATCTTCCTCGCTCACCTTGCAGACGGGCCCGCTCCACATCACGAGAAACTTCGCGGGGCTGCGCTCCGCGGCGATGGGCGCAATCCATCCGGCCTGGCTGATGCCACCGAACCCGAGCGGAACGCCCTTGAGCGCAGCATGCTTTCCCAGTGCGCGCAGCGCGGCAGCGGCATCGTCGGCGAGCAACGAGATGTTCTTCTCGCTGACGTTCTGGTTGGCTTCGTACTCGCCGCCGGATTTTCCCGCGCCGCGTTTGTCATAGACCAGCGCCGCGATGCCCTCGCTTGCGAAGTGTTCCGCCAGTCCGAGGTTCCGCGCCTGCTTGCCTGAGCCGTGAACAAACACCACGGCCGCACGGATCGGCCTGTCTTTCGGCAGCACGATGGAGCCCCCGAGGCGTGCGCCGTGGCTCTCGAATTCGACGTCTTCCGTGGGATACCCGCCATCCGCAGCGTTCGCGAATCCCGACGCAAACAAACAAAGCGTCAGCAGGCACGCGGTTTGGAGGATCCTGAACACAGCCCGCTCCTTATATATGGATAAAGCTGAGACGCCGGATCGCCGGCCGGGGTTTGAACGGCTATAGTCCCCGCGCCCTCCTAATAAAAAGAATCACGGGGACTCGCATGAATCTCACCCAGACTCTGCATCGGGGTCATGCGGGGCTCGCCATCAACGGCATGGCGATGGTGGCCGAAGGCGCGATGCGCGAAGGCACCATCGCGCTGCACACGCTGCCACTCTTTCATATCGCCGGTCAGCTGATCTTGAACGCGTGCTGGTCGGTGGGCGCAACGCACGTCATCGTGCCCAGCTTCTCGCCGCTCGGCGTGCTCAACGCCATCCAGGAGCATCGCGTCACGGGCGTCGCGATGGTTCCGACCATGGTGCAGGCCACCGTCGATCATCCCGATCTCAAGAACTTCGACATCTCGACGCTCGAAGTGCTGGCTTACGACGGCTCCCCGATCAGCGAAGCCTTGTTAGGCCGTACGCAGCGTGCGCTGCCGGACGTCAAGCTGTTCCAGGTCTACGGCATGACGGAGCTGTCCTGCATCCTTACGGTTCTTCAGCCGCAGTGGCATTCGACGGAGGCGCACTGCAAGGGCCGCATGCGTTCCGGCGGAAGGCCCAGCTTCTGCACGGAAGTAAGCATCGTCGACGAGAAGGGTCTCGAAGTTCCGCGTGGCCAGGTCGGTGAGATCGCCGTCCGCGGACCGGGCGTGATGCAAGGCTACTGGGGAAAGGAAGAGGCGACGCGCCAGGCGCTGCGCAACGGCTGGCTGCATTCGGGCGACGGTGGCTACATGGACGACGGCGGTTTCGTGTTCGTCGTCGATCGCATCAAGGACATGATAGTGAGCGGTGGCGAGAACGTGTGCTCGGCGGAAGTCGAGCAGGCGCTGGCGCAGCACCCCGCGGTGGCGTCCTGTGCCGTCATCGGCGTGCCGGATGAAGAGTGGGGTGAACGCGTGCACGCGGTCGTCGTGCTGAAGCCGGGCGCGGAGGCGACGGTCCAGTCCATCCGTGATCACTGCAAGGCGTTCATTGCGGGCTACAAGTGCCCGCGCACCGTCGAGTTCATGGCGGCGCTGCCGTTGTCGGGCGCGGGAAAGGTGCTGAAGACCCGCCTGCGCGAGGCGCATTGGGCGGGTCGTGAACGCGGAGTGGCCTGATACGTACGATCACGGTTGAGTCACCTTTGCGAAAATGACGAGGTCCGCGAACGTGAAATCGCCGGCCGCGGCAGATGGCAGCGTCGGCGTGAAGGGCGTGGGCGCGTTGAGATAGGAAGCCGCATCGCGCTTGAGTATCTGGGCAAACGTCCGCGCGACGATGCGCGCGCCGACGGGGCCCAACCGGTCACCACCACTCGTGACGGCGGCTTCACGCAACACGTAGTACCAGAGCGGTGTCTTCTTCAGCAGCAGTTTGTTCTGCTTCTGCAGTATCGCGACTTCAGGTGCCGGCAGTCCCTGGGTGAGCTCCGCCTCCGTGAGCGGCTTGACGCGGAATTGCTTCGCCATTCCCTGGCCGCTCGGCAGCCCCAATGCCAGGCCGCGGCGCAGGTTCCGGGTCGCCAGGACCTGCATCATGCCGGCGAACCCCGGCAGGCTCTCGAGACCGGCCGCGAGGACGCTGTCTATCTTCCGCGCCTTGTTGTTCACGGGCACCGGCACGCCCGTGTCGAAGAACGCGTTGAAATCCACGACCCAGTTGGAGAACACCGGCAGTCGCGGATTGCGATTGAACTCGAAGACCTGCGCGAGCGTCGCGCTGATGAAGTTGAAGTTCACCCAATAGACATCGCGAACCATGCTGTGGCCGAACCGGTAGGCGGCCACGGCGAACTCCACGGGCATGCGGAACGCGCTGCCCACGGCGGCGCTGGTCGAGTTGATCGCCTGGGTTACGACAGGCTGTCCGCAGATGCGCTTCAGGAAATCATGGACTACCGCCCACTGGTAGTGGTGAGTCACCAGGCGTTTGGCTTCGATGAAGATGTCGCCGGCGAATCCGGTGCTGAGCAACTGATCGACGACGGCATTGTGGAATCGCAGCATCGTCTGGTGAAACTGCGAGACGATCAGGTTTTCGTCATTGCGCGGGTCGCCGATGATGGCCGTATTCGCCGGAGCGGAGATGCGCGGAACATCGAAGTCCACCTGGGTTTTCATGCCGGGCTTGCCGGCATTACCGCCGGGGCCGCCGGGCCCGAAATCGGAATTCGTCCCGAGCTGGAACTTGATCGCCGTCGGATTTCCGACCGTTGGAAAGACGTACATGAACGGATCGAGCGCCGGACCGCGGCCGTACACGCTGTCGAGTTCGAGCGACGGCGTACGCATGTTGTGAATGGTGTTTGCGTCGGTCGACACGTCGAGGTTCGACGAAACGTCCAGCGTGATGTCATGGTCGATGAACTGGCCGACATAAGTGAATCCCGCGGGGATCACCGAGTCCGGACCCACATCGCGCCCCGGATCGCCCATGAGACCACCGAGTTCTTCGAGCAGCGCACGGCTCGTGGCGTCGAAGGGAAGACGCGTTTCCTTGCGGATCCGGGCGGCCGACAGGTACCCGAACATGTCGGCGCAAGGCGAAGTGGTGCGGCTGCTTCTGAAATATGCGAGCGAGAATTTCGAGCCGTGAAAAGTGCGATCCGACGCCTTCAGGGACTGCAGTGATGCCCTGACTTCATCCGGCATCGATCGCACGGCAAGCTGCGCCCGGGATGCGATGGGCTCGACGGCCGCCTGGTATCCCGCCAGTGCTTCGGACCGGGACACTCGCGGATTCGGAGTCTTGTCGGTGGTCGCCAGCCGGGGACTCGCCTTCGTGGGCCGGCGATTCTTGACGGCATTTCTTGCCTTCGCGCGATTGCGCGGTTTAGGGTCAGCCATGATCATCTCCCGCTGAAGAATTGTTGGAAGGCGGTGGTTAGGCCATTCCCGGGCCACCCCGCCTTCCTTGTTTCTGACGCCACGGGACGTTTTATTGCAGCCGGTTCGAGGAACCCCTAGCGGGGAAAGAGGTCTGGTAATCCATGAACGAAAACCTGAAGTGGGGCGCCGCCGCGGTGGCTGTCGTCGGCCTGTCGGTCGGCGCTGTCTTGTATTTCTCTCACCGGGACAAGGCGAAACCCGTCGAGAAGCCACCGGTTGCCGCCGTGCCGGCACCCGAGCCAGTGGCGCCGCCCGAACCCGCCATCAAGAACCCGCTGCCTCCCACGGAGAACCAGCAGCCGCTGCCGAAACTCGAAGACAGCGACCAGCCGATGACGAGTTCGCTCGAGGAAGTCCTCGGCAAGGAGGCGATCGAACGGTTCGTCATTTCGAAGGACCTGATCCGGCACATCGTCGTCACTGTCGACAATCTCGCGGAGGAGAAAGTCGCCGAGAGAATTCGTCCCGTCAAACGAACGCCGGGGTCCTTTGTAGTTAGTGGCACGGAAGACGCGCCGGTGCTCGACCCTGCCAACTACGAGCGCTACGCACCTGCGCTGGCCGTGATCCGCTCGGCGGACGCGAAGCAGCTCGTCGCGCTGTACAAGCGTTACTACCCGCGGTTCCAGGAAGTCTATGAGTCCCTCGGCCATCCACCGGAGTACTTCAATGACCGTCTCATCGTCGTCATCGACGACCTGCTGGCGGCGCCGGACCTCCAGGGCCCGGTCGCGCTCGCGCGCCCGAACGTGCTTTACGAATACGCAGATCCGAGTCTCGAGTCCCGCTCCGCGGGCCAGAAGGCGATGATGCGAATGGGCAGCGCCAACGCGGCTGTCGTCAAAGCCAAGTTGCGTGAGCTGCGCGTCGAGTTGGCCGCACCTCAACCGAGCAATTAATACGCTGGGCTGAATCTCCCGGGCACGCGGGCAGGCGAGACGCGCGGTACACTTCCGCAGCGTCTCGCCGGAGAAGAAAAATGTTGAACGCCCGAGTGAACCCGCTCGCCCTCGTTGCGCTGTGTCTTTGGCCGCTCGCCACGTTGGCCGCGTCGCCGACCGCCGCGAAGCGCAGCGCGGTTGCGTCGGTCGACAAATACGCCGCCGAACTCACCGACGTCTCCGACAAGGTCTGGCGATACGCGGAGACTGCTTTGCGCGAGCACCAGTCTGCGAAGGCACTCGCGGATTTCGCGGAAGCAAAGGGGTTCACCGTTACGCGAAACGTGTCGGGCATGCCCACGGCATTCGTCGCCAGGTTTGGCACGGGCCGTCCCATCATCGGAGTGCTGGGCGAATACGACGCCCTCCCGGGCGTCTCGCAAAAGCCGCAGGCGGAGGAAAGTCCGCTGGTGGTGGGCGGCGCTGGCCACGGCTGCGGACACAATCTCCTCGGCGCCGCGAGTCTTGGCGCTGCTCTCGCCATCAAGGAACAGCTGGCCGCCGGCAAGCTTCACGGCACCATCGTTTATTACGGAACGCCCGCGGAAGAGGCGGTCGGCGGCAAGACGTACATGGCGCGTGATGGCGTCTTCAACGAAGTCGACGTCATGTTTGCCTGGCATCCCGGCGACATTTCGCATGCGGATATGGTCACCGGCCAGGCCATGGTCGATCTGCGCGTCGAGTTCCGGGGTCGCACGGCGCACGCCGCGGCGGATCCGTGGAATGGGCGCAGCGCGCTCGATGCCGTCGAAGCGTTCACGCATGGTGTGAATCTCATGCGTGAGCACATGCCGTTGTCGTCACGCGTGCACTACGTCATCGCGGATGGTGGCGATGTGCCGAATGTCGTGCCCGAACATGCCGCCGTGTGGATCTGGGCCCGTGATCAGAAACGCAGCGAAGTCGAGAAACTGTACGCGTGGCTCCGCAAGATCGCGGAGGGTGCGGCGCTGATGACCGATACGCAGGTCGACGTGAAACTCCAGGGTGGCAGTTGGGAAACGATGATCAACG
>Ga0315912_10004325_pt1 | contig 13532 bp, 14 predicted proteins | sample VfabasoilMG_FD_204469 | JGI IMG/M metagenome (GOLD analysis project Ga0315912, IMG submission 204469) | Garden soil microbial communities collected in Santa Monica, California, United States - V. faba soil | ecosystem: Environmental > Terrestrial > Soil > Garden | place: USA: California... | reverse complement strand
TGGATGCGCGCGGCTGCGATCGCACAGGGCGCCGGCCTGGAGATGTCGAGCCACCTGTTTCCGGAGGCAAGCGTGCAGCTGCTCGCGGTGACGCCGACCTGCCACTGGCTGGAATATGTGGATTGGGCGGACCCGGTCCTTGAGGAGGCGGTGCGGATCAAGGACGGCAAGGCCGTCGGATCCTCGCGGCCAGGCCTGGGCATGTCGTGGGACGAGAAGGCCGTGAAGAAATACGCCGCATGAGTTTTTTCGAGCGCCATTTCGCGCATTGGCCGCCCGGCGTGCCGAAATCGCTGTCGATCCCGCGCACCAGCATGGTCTACAACCTGGAAGTCAGCGCGCGCCGCTTCCCGGACAAGACCGCGATCCTCTACTACGGCAGCGCGCTGTCGTACGCTGCGCTCGAACGTGAAGTCGCCGCGGTGGCGGGTTTTCTGCAGCAGCGCTGCGGCGTCGCGCGCGGCGACCGCGTGTTGCTCTACGCCCAGAACAGCCCGCAGTTCATCATCGGCTATTACGCGATCCTGCGCGCCGACGCGGTGGTGGTGCCGGTCAATCCGATGAATAAGAGCGAGGAGCTGGCGCACTACATCGGAGACTCCGATGCGCGCGTGGCGATCGCCGCGCAGGAATTGTGGCGCGAAATCGAGCCGCATGTTCGAAAGAGGATAGGACATTGCATCCTCGCCGCTTATGGTGATTTTCTTGTAGAAGAGACGAACCTGAAAGTGCCGGACTTCGTGCGCGCGCCGCGCCTGGAAGTGGCACGCGCCGAGGTGACGCCCTGGCATGCGGCGGTCGCGGCCGCCTGCATCCCGCGCAAGCACGAATCGGGTCCGGACGACCTGGCGGTGCTGCCGTACACGTCGGGCACCACGGGTCATCCCAAGGGATGCATGCTCACGCACGCGAACCTCATGTCGACCTGCATCGGTGGCAGCAACTGGTCGCAGACCTCCAGCGAAGCGGTGGTGCTCGGCGTGCTGCCGATGTTCCACCTCACCGGCATGCAGGCGAACATGAACATTCCGATCCAGCTCGGCGGCACGACGGTGCTGATGACGCGCTGGGACCGCGACACCGCGGCCGAGCTGATCCAGCGCCACCGGGTGACCGGCGTCACCGGCATCACCACCATGATCGTGGACTTCCTGGCCAACCCGGACATCGGTCAATACGACCTGTCGTCGATCGTGCGCATCGGCGGCGGCGGCGCCTCGATGCCGGAGGCGGTGGCGGCGAAACTCGAGCAAACGCTCGGACTGCCGTTCCTGGAAGGCTATGGCCTCACCGAAACCACGGCGCCCTCGCACGCCAATCCTGTACATCGGCCCAAGCGCCAATGCGCCGGCATTCCCTACTTCGACACCGATTCGCGCGTGATCGACCCGGCGTCGTTCAAGGAGCTGGGGCCGAACGAAGTGGGGGAGATCATCACCCACGGCCCGCAGGTGTTTCATGGCTACTGGAAGCAGGCACAGGCAACCGCGGACGCCTTCATCGAGCATGACGGCAAGCGTTTTTTCCGCACTGGCGACCTCGGCTACTACGACGAGGAGGGGTACTTCTTCATCACGGATCGCCTCAAGCGCATGATCAACTGCTCCGGCTTCAAGGTCTGGCCGGCCGAGGTCGAAGCCATGCTCTACGCGCACCCGGACATCCAGGAAGCCTGCGTCATCGCCGCGAAGGACACGCACCGGGGCGAGACCGTGAAGGCGGTGGTGGTCCTCAAGCCCGCGGCGCGCGGCAAGGTCGTGCCCGAGGCTGTCGTCGCCTGGGCGCGTGAGAAAATGGCCGCCTTCAAGGCGCCGCGCCTGGTGGAATTCGTCGACGCGCTGCCGAAAACCGCGACCGGAAAGATCTTCTGGCGCAAATTGCAGGAAGAAGAGAACAAGAGGATGGCATCATGAATGCGAAGAAATTTTTCCTGGTATTTGTTCCGCTCTGTTTCTTCTCGTCCATTCTTTGCGCGCAGGTTTCGATCGACAAACCGTGGGCGCGTGCCACCGCGCCCGGTGCCAAGGTCGCTGGCGGTTACATGGTCATCCGCAACGCAGGCGCGGCGGGCGACAAACTGGTATCCGCGTCCTCGTCCGCGGCAGCCAGGGTCGAACTGCATGTGCACATCAACGACAACGGCGTGATGAGAATGCGCGAAGTCCCGGGCTACGACGTGCCTGCCAAGGGAACGTTCGAGCTCAAGCCGGGCGGCGCGCACCTGATGTTCATGGACATCAAGCGCCCGTTCAAGGAAGGCGAAAAGGTGCCGGTGAAGCTGAAGTTCGAAAAGGCGGGCGAAGTCAGCGCCGAATTCCAAGTCGGCGGCATGGGCGGCGGTGCGTCACCCGCGGGCCACGCCAAACACTAGGTAAAACTACTCGAGCTTCAGCCCCGTGGCCTGGACCAGCTTCGTCCAGCGCTCGAGTTCCCGCGCCACCATCGAATCGACCTCTTCCGGCTTGCCCGCCGGTAGCGGGTCACCGCCGATCTTCTCGATGCGGGCCTGGACATCGGCGTCGCCGAGCGCCTTGGCAAGCTCCGCATTCAGCCGCGCGATCAGCGGGCGCGGCGTAGCGGCGGCGACCATGAACGCATACCAGGAGATCACCTGGGAATCACCGAAGCCCGCCTCGGACATGGTGGGAGTATCGGGAAACTGGCGGTTGCGCGCCGGTGCGGCGATCGTCAGCAGGCGCAGCTTGCCGGCGCGCACGTGCGGCGCGGCGACGCCGAACGGAATGAACGAAAACTGGATCTGGCCGGAGAGCATGTCGGGAATCGCCGGCGGAAACCCCTTGTAGCCGACGGCGACGACGTCGATGCCGGTGTTCTTCTTGAACAGCTCCATGGCCATCGTCGGCGAAGTGCCGATGCCCGCGTTGACGTAATTCAGCTGCCCGGGGCGGGCGCGCACGTACTCGACGATTTCCTTCAGGTTCTGCGCCGGCAGCGACGGATGCACCGTCGCCACATTGGCGACGTATCCCATCATCGCGACCCCGGCCAGGTCGCGCGTCGGCTGCCAGGACGTCTTCGAGAGCGCCGGCGTAGTCACCGTCGAAAGTGTCGCCATCAACAGCGTGTGCCCATCCGGTTCGGACTTGGCCACCGCCTCGGTGCCCAGGCTCGCGTTCGCTCCCGGCCTCGTTTCGACCAGCACCGGCTGGCCCAGGCCCGCCGCGAGCTTCTCGTTCATGCTGCGCGCCATCAGGTCGACGATGCCGCCCGCCGGGAAGGGCACGATGATGCGCAAGGGTTTGGCGGGAAATGTCTGCGCGATGGCATTTGTCGCAAACAGAATCCCGAAGACTGCAAGAAGGTTTTTTTTCATCCTAGTCCAGCCCGCGCATATTCGGATCCGTCAGGATCGCAGCGCGCAGCCGGCGCATGCCGCCCAGCCAGCGGTCGCGGTCGGCCGTCTTGCGGCGCTCGTATTCCGCGACCTCGGGGTGCGGCAGCACCAGGAAGCGCTCCGCCTCGATGGCCTCCATGACTTTGCCGGCGACCTCCTCGGCACTGACGGAACCCTCGGACAGGAACGACTTGCGATCGCCCGAGGGGCCCAGCAGCATCGGCGTACGCACGCCCTGGGGGCAGAGGCACGATACCTTGATGCCGCGCTCGGCATAGTTGACCGACAGCCACTCGGCGAACGCGACCGCCGCGTGCTTGGAGACCGTGTAGGTGGCCGAGTCCACCTGCATCAGCAGGCCGGCGGCGGACGCGGTTGCGACGATGTAGCCGGCACGCTGCTTGAGCATGACCGGGACGACCGCCCGCGCGGCGAGCACGTGCGCCATGAAGTTGACATCCATCGTGCGCCGCCACTCCTTGAGCGAGGCGTCCAGGCCATGCCGGCCGATGATGCCGGCATTCGAACAAAAGATGTCCACGGCGCCGTACTTCTCCAGCGCAGCGAGCACCAGGGCGTTCATGTCGCCCTCCTGCCCGACGTCGCAGCGCACGCCCAGGCCATCGATGCCGGCCGCGACCGACCTGGCGTCGGCTTCGTTCAGGTCGGCGCAAACCACGCCCCGCGCGCCCTCTTTTGCGAACCGGGCGGCGAGCGCCTTGCCGATGCCGCTCGCGGCCCCCGTGACGACGACGACCTTGTCCTTGATTTTCATGGCGCGATTGTTCCATACAATCCCGGCCTATGGCTGAACTCGTACTGGTGAGGCACGGGCAGGCGTCCTTCGGGGCCGACGACTACGACAAGCTTTCCGAACTCGGCTGGCAGCAGTCGCGCTGGCTGGGCGAATACTTTGCGGAGCGGCAAATTGCCTTCGACCGCGTCGTGCGCGGCTCCCTGAGGCGGCATGCCGAAACGCTGGCGGGAATCGGCGAGGGAATCGGCCGGCTGCTCGAGGGCGTGGAAGACGCGCGCCTGAACGAGTACGACGCGCAGGCGCTCCTGGCCGCGCACCTGAAGGGCGTGGCCAAGCCGCAGGGGGAAGACCGTCGCGAGCACTTCCGCGTCCTGCGCGAGGCGATGTATGCGTGGACCGACGGCACCTTGGCAGGCGCGCCCGCAGGTTACCCTCACGAACCGTTCTCCGAGTTCCGCGGCCGGGTATTGGCGGCGCTGGCCGACGCGCGCGAGGGACGCGCGAAACGCGTGCTCGTCGTGAGTTCAGGCGGTCCGATTTCGACCGTGCTGGCGGAAGTGCTCGGCATGCCCCTGCGCGGCGTGGTCGACCTCAACCTGCAGACGCGCAACACCGGGATCACCGAATTGCAGTCGGGCGCCAGCCGGATCCACTGCGTCAGCTTCAACAACGTCCCGCACCTCGACCGGCCCGACCGCGCCGGCGCGCTGACCTACTCCTGAATCAGGGCGCGAGCAGCAGGCGCCCGATGTACCAGGCGGCGCCGGCGATGAAGGCAGAGCAGGGAATGGTCAGGATCCATGCCCACAAGATGTTGCCGGCAACGCCCCAGCGCACCGCGGAGGCCGACTGCGCGGCGCCGACGCCGACGATCGCTCCCGTAATGGTGTGCGTGGTCGACACCGGGATGCCGAAGCCGGTGGCGACGAACAGCATGATGGCGCCGCCCGTTTCTGCGCAGCATCCGCCGACCGGTTTCAGCTTGGTGATGCGCTGGCCCATGGTCTTGACGATGCGCCAGCCACCGAAGGCGGTGCCCAGCGCGATCGTGATGTAGCAGGCGGCGATCACCCAGGTCGGCACCGGGTCCGTCGTGCCAAGGTAACCGGCCGCGATCAGCAGCATCCAGATGATGCCGATGGTTTTCTGCGCGTCGTTGCCGCCGTGGCCGAGCGAGTACAGCGAGGCCGAAACGAGCTGCAGACGTCGGAACCATCGGTCTACCTTGCTCGGCGTGGATTTCACGAATATCCAGGACACCACCAGCATCAACAGCGCGCCGAGCAGCATGCCCATCAGCGGGGCGACGAAAATGAAGGCGATGGTCTTCAGCAGCCCGGCCGGCACCAGCGCCCAGGTGCCGGCCTTGGCCACGGCGGCGCCCACCAGGCCGCCGATCAGCGCATGCGACGACGAGGAAGGAATGCCGTACCACCAGGTGATGACGTTCCAGGCAATCGCGCCGATGAGCGCGCCGAACACCAGGTAGTGGTCCACGACCCCCGGGTCGATGATGCCGCGGCCGATGGTGGTCGCGACAGCCAGCTGGAACACGAACAACGCGATGAAGTTGAAAAACGCGGCAAGCATCACCGCCTGGTAGGGCTTCAGGACGCGCGTCGACACCACGGTGGCGATCGAATTCGCCGCGTCGTGAAAACCGTTCATGAAATCGAAGGCGAGCGCGACCAGCACGAGCGCGATCACGATGCCGAGGCTGAGCTGCGAGACTTCCACTCAGTTTCCTCTCATGCGCTCAGGAATTCTCCAGCACGATGCCTTCGATGATGTTGGCGACGTCCTCGCAGCGGTCAGTGATCTGCTCGAGCAGTTCGTAGATGGTGCGCAGCTTGATCAGCTGCTTGACGTCGGCTTCGTCGCGGAAGAGCTTCGACATGGCCGAACGCATGACGCGGTCGGCGTCGGATTCCAGGCGGTCGATCTCCTGGCAGGTCTTGAGGATCGCCTCCGCGTCCTTGACGTTCTTCAGCAGCGACACCGCCGCGCGCACGCGCTCGCAGCACATCTGGCAGATCTCGGCCAGCTGGCGGGATTCGGGCGTGATCTTGCGGATGTCGTAGAGCACGATCGATTCGGCGACGTCCTGCATCAGGTCCAGGATGTCGTCCATGCGGGTGATCAGCTGGTGGATCTGCTCGCGGTCGAAGGGCGTGATGAAGGTCTTGTGCAGCAGCGTGATGGTTTCGTGCGTGATCTTGTCCGCAGCGCGCTCGGCATCGTCGATGTGCCGGGCGTGCTTTTCCACCTCGGTGAAGGTGGTGATCATCGAGGCGAGTTCGCGGCTGCCCTCGACGATGCGCTCGGCGTGAGCATTGAACAATTCGAAGAAATTGCCCTCGCGGGGCATCAGCCGGCTCAGCATGGGGACCTCTCCTGGGGCGATTCTTATATCACGCCGTCGCGCGCGAGCGACACTTGCTCGGCTTCCGACAGCCCGAGCCAGCCGCCGTAGATTTCGGCATTGTGCGCGCCCGGCGCCGGGCCGGCGGTGCGTGCCTCGCCCGGCGTCGCGGACAATCGCGGTACCACGCAGGGCACCGCGACGGAGCCGAAGTCCGCGTCCTGCACCCGGGTGATGGATTCCCGGAAAGCGACCTGTGGGTCCGCCGCAATGTCGCGGTTGGAATACACGGGCGCCACTGCGACGCCCGCCTCGGAAAGCTCCCTGACGACATCGCGCGCCGGCCGCGCGCCGATCCACGCGGCGACGATCGCATTGAGCTCCGGCTGGTGCTGCATGCGCTGCTGGTTGGTCGCATAGCGCGGGTCGGCCAGCAGGTCTTCCCGGCCGATCAGGCGGCACAGGCGCTGGAACACGTTCTGCGTGGCAGCCGTGAAGCTGATCCAGGCGCCGTCGCCCGAGCGGAACATGCCCGAGGGCGAAACGTAGGCGTTGCCGCTGCCGACCGGCTCGTGCACCAGGCCAAGCTGGTCGTATTCGATCGGCAGCACCTCCAGCAGCCGCATCATCGCCTCGGTGCAGGACAGGTCGATCTCCTGGCCGGGCGCATCGGGATTCCTTGCGCGATGCATGAGGGCGGCGAGGACGCCGAATGCGCCGAACACGCCCGAGATCGGGTCGCCGATCGGATAGCCCGGATGGACGGGCGGCTCGCCCGGCGCGCGCGTGATGTAGGCGAGCCCCGAATAGGCCTCGAACAGGCGCGCAAAGCCGGCATAGCCCGCGTAGGGCCCGGTCTGGCCGAAACCGGTGACGCGCAGGATGACGAGCTTCGGCTGCAGCTGCCAGAGCGCTTCCTTGCCCAGGTTCCAGCGCTCCAGGGTTCCGGGGCGGTAGTTCTCGATCAGCACGTCGAAGCGCGGCAGCAGCCTGCCGAACAGCGCCTGGCCTTCGGATTTGCGCAGGTCGAGCGTCACCGCGCGCTTGTTGCGGTTCACCGCTTTCCACAGGAGCGGTTTGCCGTCCTTGTGCGGCGGCAGCGCGCGCAGCGGGTCGCCACCCCCCGGAAGCTCGACCTTCAGGACATCCGCGCCGAAATCGCCCAGCAAGGCCGCCGCGAACGGGCCGGCGATGACATTCGAGATGTCGAGGACTTTCAGGCCCTCAAGTGGGCCGCTCATTCCTTGAAGTTGATCCCCAGGCTTTTCAGGTTCTGAACTTCCGAACTTGAAAATCCCCAGTCCTTGAGCGCTTCCCTACCGCCTTGTCCACGCTCAGGCGGCGGTCGCTGAATGACGCCTGGCGTGCGTGAGAAGCGCGGCGCCGGCGCGGGCTGGTCCACCTTGCCCGACCTGGTGAACGTCGCGCGCGCGACGTTGTGCGGATGCGCGCGTGCTTCAGAAAACGTGAGAACTGGGGCGAAACAGGCGTCCGAACCATCAAATACTTCGCACCAGTCGTCCCGCGTCTTCTCGCGAAACTTCTCCGAGAACAATTTCCTCAGGGCTGGCCAGCCCTTGCGGTCATGTTGCGGCGGCAGGTTCCCGTTTTTCAATCCCAGTCGAACAATCAAATCCTCATAAAACTTCGGCTCGATCGAGCCGATGGCGACGTGCTTGCCGTCTTTGGTCTCGTAGGTGTCATACCAGGGCGCGCCGGTATCGAGAATGTTCTCGCCGCGCACTTCGCTCCAGCGCTTTGCCGCCAGCATGCCGGAGAACATCGCCGCCAGCGTCGAGGCGCCATCCACCATCGCCGCATCCACCACCTGGCCCTTGCCTGACTTCCGTGCCTCGACCAGGGCGCAGGCGATGCCGAATGCGAGCAGCATGCCGCCGCCGCCGAAATCGCCCACCAGGTTGAGCGGCGGCACGGGGGCTTCGCCGGCCCGGCCGATCGCGTGCAGCACGCCGGTCAGCGCGATGTAGTTGATGTCGTGCCCGGCGCGCGGTGCGAGCGGACCGTCCTGGCCCCAGCCGGTCATGCGGCCGTAAACCAGCTGCGGATTCTTTTTCAGCAGCACGTCGGGCCCCAGGCCCAGGCGTTCCATCACACCCGGACGGAAGCCTTCGATGATCGCGTCCGACTTGCCGGCGAGCTCCAGCGCCGCGGCGACGCCGCCTGGCGATTTCAGGTCCAGCGTCGCGGAACGCCGGCCGCGCATCATGACCTCGAACCAGCGTTCCCTTCCCAATCCGAGTCCGGAATCGCCCTGCCGGTCGATGAGCAGCACATCGGCGCCCATGTCGGCGAGCATCATGCCGCAGAACGGCCCGGGGCCGATGGCTTCGAATTCGAGGACCTTGATGCCGGCGAGGGGACCCATGGCGGGCATCATAACTTGCCGGTCAGGCGCGTACGGTGCGCGCGATTCTCTGAACCAGCGCGACGCCGGCCAGCGCGAGCGCGCCGGCGACGATGCCGGCCACGGCATCCAGCGCCAGCGACGCAAGCATGCCGGCGTTCTCGCCCAGATGGCGAAGTGCGGGGATGCCATGGACCAGGATGCCGCCGCCGACCAGAAACATTGCAGCCGTGCCCGCAACGGAAAGCCCCTTCATGAGCCAGGGTGCAAGGCGCAGGACCGCCGCGCCGAGGGCGCGCGCGTAACTCTCCTTCCGGCCGACGAGATACAGTCCTGCATCGTCCAGTTTCACGATGCCGGCGACGAGGCCGTAGACGCCCACGGTCATCAACGTTGCGATGCCGGAGAGCACCGCGACCTGGGTCATGAAGGTCGCGCTGGCAACGGTGCCGAGCGTGATGGCGACGATCTCCGCTGACAGAATGAAATCGGTGCGCACCGCACCCCTGATCTTGCCGCTCTCGAAGGCCACCAGGTCGACCGCAGGGTCGGCGATCGCCTGGACGAGTTCCTTGTGGCGCGCAGCGTCGTCCGCCTTGTCGCCCAGGAAGCGGTGCGCGATCTTCTCGAAGCCTTCGTAGCAGAGGAAGGCGCCGCCGATCATCAACAGCGGGACGATCAGCCAGGACGCGAAGGCGCCGATGGCCAGCGCCGCCGGCACCAGGATCAATTTGTTGACAAACGAGCCTTTCGCCACCGCCCAGACCACCGGCAGCTCGCGGTCGGCGGTGACGCCCGCCACCTGGTGCGCGTTGAGCGCCAGATCGTCGCCCAGCACGCCCGCGGTTTTCTTCGCCGCGACCTTGGTCAGGATCGCCACGTCGTCCAGCACCGTGGCGATGTCGTCGATCAGCGCAAGGAGGCTGCTCGCCGCCATGGTCGGAATGCACCGCTCGGGGCGGGCGCTACTGGTCCAGCTTGACGCCGACCTCGCGGATGATCGCGCCCCATCCCGCATCCAGGCGCGCTATCTCTTTCGCCATCTCCGCAGGCGTCATGCCGGAGGCCTCCGAACCGCCGTCGGCGAACAGCTTCACCGTGTCCGGATGCTTGATGGCGAACGCGAGATGCCGGTACAGCGTGTCGACGGTCGCCGCGGGCATGCCGGCGGGCCCCCAGAACCACAGGTAGCCCCACATGCCGACGTCGTAGCCCTGCTCGCGCATCGTTCGCAGGTCGGCGAGCGCGGCCGCACGCGTCTCCGACGCGGTACCGAGCAGCTTGACGCGCCCCGTCTTCGCGTTGGCGATGGCCGTGGTCGGTCCATCGAAGAAGATCTGCGTCACGCCCGCGAGGTGGTCCTTCATCGCGTCGCCGCTGCCCTTGTAGGGCACGTGCACGATCTGGATGCCGGCGAGGCGCGCGAAGCGCTCGCCGTTCAGATGCGAGGTGCTGCCCGCCCCGAACGAGGCGTAATTGAGCTTTCCGGGATTTGCCTTGGCGTAGGCCACCAGTTCGGCGACGTTGTTGAACGGCATCGAGACGTGCGCGGTCAGGATGGTGTTCGACTTGGCGCCCGCGGTGATCGGCGTGAAGTCCTTCCTCACGTCCCAGGGCGGCACCTTGTACAGGTGCGGGATCTGCACGTGCGTGGCGATGGTGTAGAGCAGGGTGTGGCCGTCGGGCGCGGCCTTCTGCACTTCGCGCGCCCCGATCACGGTGGAGCCGCCGGGCTTGTTCTCCACGATCACCGAAACGCCGAGCGTCGCGGCCACCTTCTGCGCGATCGCGCGCGCCTGGATGTCGGTCTGCCCGCCCGGCGCAAAGGGAACCACGATGCGCACCGGCTTGCCGGTTTGCGGAAACGCCTGCGGTGTCGCGGGCAAGGCAAAAGCGAGTGCGCAAAGTGCAAGGACCAATCTCATCGGAAACCCTCCTCCTCCAAGGATGGAGTCAGCGTACCAGCTATCAGTGAATTCCCACAGCCGCTTCGATGTTGCGCACCATGGCCACCAGGCGCGGCCCGATGTCGTCCTCGAGCTGTCCCTTCTTGAGGATGAACGCCGGCACGCCGCAGTTGAAGGTGACGATTTCGCCGTCCACGCTGCGCCGCATCGGCACGCCGACCGCGTGCACCTCGCGGCGCAGGTCGCCGATGGACATGCAGTAACCCTTGCCGCGCACGTCCTCCAGGCTCTTCGCGATCGCCGGCTGGTATTTGCGCAGCATCTCCGGCTCCTTGACTTTCATGTGGTTGAGGACCGCCTCGCGCTCGGGCGGCGTGCACGCGTACAGGAAGGCGCGTCCCATCACCGACTGCGCGATCGGCACAGAGGTGCCGATGTCGGGCAGCGCCGTGAGGTTGCCGCTGCGGCAGGCCTCCACGTAGACCATGTTCAGGCGATCGCGCACACCCATGTTCACCGACCCGTTCACGTAGTCGGCCAGTTCCTTCATGAACGGCCGCGCGATCTGCCGGATGCTCATCGAGGCAAGCAGCGGGTAACCGATCGAGAGTACCGCCGAGCCGAGCTGGTACTTGCCCAGGCGCATGTTGTGGCGCAGGTAGCCCAGTTTGGTGAGCGTATAGGTGAGCCGCGACACGGTCGGCTTGGGCAGCCCCGTGCGCACCGAGATCTCCTTGTTGCCGAGCATCGGTTCGGCCGGCGTGAAGCAGCGCAGGACTTCGAGCCCGCGCGCCAGTGTGGTGGCAAACTGCCGGTCGCCCTCGTGTTCGTAGCTGTAGGCGCCCTGCGCAGGCGTAAGCGATACTGTGGGCTCGGAAGCACCCATGAAAACCTCCTGGATTGGCACAGCAGAATGTTTCGCATTTCGATATTCCATCCGCGGGTACGCTGTGTCAACTTAGTCATATTTCATTTCACATATCGGAACAACCATGTCCAAGTCATTGTTTGATTTGAGCGGAAAGGTCGCCCTGATCACCGGGTCGACGCGCGGCATCGGCAAGTCGATGGCCGAGGAACTGGCGCGCGCCGGCTGCAAGGTCGTCATATCGAGCCGCAAGGCCGAGGCCTGCGAGGCGGTGCGCGCCGAGTTCGAGAAGCAGGGCTTCGAAGTGCTGGCGCAGCCCTGCAATGTCTCCCGCAAGGAGGAGTTGAAAGCCCTGGTGGACAAGACGGTGGCCAAATGGGGCCGCGTCGACATCGCGATCGCGAATGCCGCTGTGAATCCGTACTACGGACCGCTGACGGACATTCCGGACGAGGCCTTCGACAAGGTGTTCCTGAACAACGTCAAAAGCGTGCTCTGGCTGGCGAGCATCACGCTGCCCGGCATGGCCGAGCGCGGCGGCGGCAGTTTCATCACCGTGGGCTCGATCGGCGGCATCCGGGCGAACACGGTGATCGGCGCCTACGGCATGTCGAAGGCGGCCGACCACCACCTGATCCGCAACCTCGCCGCCGAGTGGGGTCCGAAAAACGTGCGCGTGAACGCCATTGCGCCCGGCCTGATCAAGACCGACTTCGCGAAGGCCCTGTGGGAGGACGCCGCGCGGCGCAAGGCGCGCGAGGACGAGACGCCGCTGCGCCGGCTGGGCGTGCCGCGCGACATCGGCGGCGTCGCGGTGTTCCTTGCTTCCGAGGCCGCGGCTTTCATTACCGGCCAGGTCATTGTCGCCGACGGCGGGGTCACCATCGTTTGAAGGCATACCGGGTTCACGCCGAAGGCAGGTTCGGCGCCGGCCGCTTCGACAGCATGTCGCGCGCGGAACTGGATGCGGGCGACGTGGTGATCCGCATCGCGTTTGCGAGCGTGAATTACAAGGACGCGCTCACTGCGCGCGGCAAGGCGAAAATTGCGCTGAAGTTTCCGCTGGTGGCGGGCATCGACCTCGCCGGCACGGTCGAAGAGTCTGGCGACGCGCGCTTCAAGCCTGGTGACCAGGTCATCGTGCACAGCTTCGGCCTTGGCGCCGACCACGACGGCGGCTACGCGGAGTTCGGACGTTTTCCCGCCGATTGGGTCATTCCGCTGCCGAAGGGCCTGACGCTGTTCGAGGCGAGTGCACTGGGCGTCGCCGGCCACACCGCCGCGCTCGCGGTGGACCTGATGGAATTGAATGGCCTTGTGCCCGGGAACGGCAAGGTGCTCGTCAATGGCGCCACGGGCGGCGTCGCCTCCATTGCGATCGATATCCTCGCGCAGCGCGGCTATACGGTCGTGGCGATGAGCGGCAAGGCCGAGCAGGCGGCCTACCTGAATGGCCTTGGCGCGAGCGAAGTCATCGGCCGCAACGACATCAAGGATGCCGGCCGCCCGCTGGAAAGCCCGCTCTGGGCGGGCGCGGTGGATTCGGTGGGCGGCGCGCAGATATCCTGGCTCACGCGCAGCATGCAGAAAAACGGGGTGATCGCCTCGTTTGGCAATGCCGGGGGCGCCGCATTCGCGGGCAACGTGCTGCCCTTCATCCTGCGCGGCGTGCGGCTGATCGGCGTGAACGTGAACAATCCGCACGCGACGATGAGCCGCCTCTGGGGCAGGCTCGCCTCGGACCTGAAGCCGCGGCACCTTGACCGAATCGCGCGGCGCATCCGCTTCGAGGACCTCGAGACCGCGTTTGACGACTTGCTCGCAGCCCGCGTCACCGGGCGCCAGGTGGTCGATTTCTCGCTGGGCTAGGCGCGCGTGGGCGGGAATCGCGCTCGGCCAGGCGAGCGCTCAGGATTGC
>Ga0315912_10004324_pt1 | contig 13534 bp, 12 predicted proteins | sample VfabasoilMG_FD_204469 | JGI IMG/M metagenome (GOLD analysis project Ga0315912, IMG submission 204469) | Garden soil microbial communities collected in Santa Monica, California, United States - V. faba soil | ecosystem: Environmental > Terrestrial > Soil > Garden | place: USA: California... | reverse complement strand
CGGTCCATCAGCATGGGACGCGTGAAGCGCTCGAGCCATCGCGGCATCACCAGCCACAGCATGACGGCCTGGATGGAATAGGCGATCAGATCGAACCATTCGTTCATGGCTTCACCCGGGACGGCCGAGGGGGTCGCCGGCTATCTCAGCGTGGCGCTGTCCAGGTTCAGCTGGTCGATGGAGATCTGCTCGAGCCTGGGGAAACGCGCCTTCAGCTTCGGCCCGAACACCGCCGCATCACCCACCACCACCAGCGAAGCCTGCGCAGGATCGAAGTGGGCCTTCGCCGCCGCAGCCATCTGCTCAGGCGTCACCGCCTGGATATCGGCAGCGAAGGTCTGCAGCCGTTCCAGCGGCAGTCCGAACTGCGCCAGCGCCGAAAGCTGCCCGGCCAGGCCACCCGTGGTTTCAACGGAGCGGCCGAAACCACCGATGAGCACGGCCTTGCGGCTGTCGATCTCGGCGGCGGGCACCGGTGTGGCGCCCAGCCTTCCCAGTTCTCCGGACATCAGCTCCACCACCTGCGGCACGGCATCGTTGCGGGTCTGCGCCGCCGCGATGATGGGCGCGCCCTGCTTGCGCGCGGCGAGGCCCGAGTTGGCTCCATAGGACAGGCCCCGCTTGATGCGGATCTCCGAATTCAGTCGCGCGGAATAGCCGCCGCCGAGCACGTCGTTCACCACCAGCGTGGGGAAGTAGTCGGCGGCATTGCGGCTGGGTCCAACGCGGCCCATCAGCACGGCGGCCTGGCCGATCTTCGGAATGTTCACCAGCAGCGGCGTGTTGCTGCCCGTTGCGGCCGTCGCGGCCTGCACGGACGGCAATGCGGCTTCAGGCTTCTTCCATGCGCCCAGGGCTTCTTCTGCGAGCTGGAATCCCGCTTCCGGAGTGACATCGCCGGTGATGACCAGGATGGCATTGTCGGGACGCCACCAGGTCTGGTGGAATTTCAGCGCATCATCGCGCGTCATCGCCGCGATGGATTTGGGCGAAGGTGTCTTGCCATAAGGACCATCGCCGAACAGCCGGCGCGTCATGGCATAGCGGCCCACGGAGCCAGGCTGGCGCAGCGACACGGTCAGGCCGTCGAGCGTTTCCTGCCTCGCGCGTTCCAGCTCTTCTTCCTGGAAGGCGGGATTCTGTGCGACGTCAGCCAGCACAGCGAGGATCTCCTTTGCCTTGTCCGAGCGTGTCAGCACCGTGACGTCGGAGGCATCGGCCGATGCGCCCGCGCCCAGTGATGCGCCCAGGCTTTCCACCTGCCGGGAAATCTCCGTGGCCGAACGCGTGGCGGTGCCGCGTGTGGCAAGGTCCGCGGTCATCGTGGCGAGACCCGCGCGATCCGAAGGATCGAGCGATCCGCCTGCGGCCAGTCTCAGATCTGCAGCCAGCAGCGGAAGGCCGGGCCGGTTCGCGACGATGACACGAAGGCCGTTGGCCAGCGTCTTCTCCGATGCAGAAGGTACGTTCGCGGCCACTGCCGGACCCGCCTGCGGCGGCAGCTTGCGCTGTGCTTCCGGCGCCAGCGCGTAGGTCGGAATCTCCGCTGCGGGAATGTCGATCGTTGCGGTCTGGATGCTCTTCGAATCCGCGATGCTGTCGCCCTTCTTGCCTGCCTCTTCCGGGAGGTACTGGATGGTCACCGCGCGACTGTCGTCCATGATGGACTTCGCCACGCGCTGCACATCGGCCGCGGTGACGGACTGCAGGCTGGCCAGCAGTTTGTCCGACGCTTGCGCGTCGCGATACACGATCACGGAACGCGCCAGTTCATCCGCGCGGCCATCGGAGGTCTCACGCTGCTCCAGCGTCTCGGTGATCAGCTCGTTGCGCGCCTCATCGAGCTCCACGCTGCTCACCGGATTGTCGCGGATCTTCGTGATCTCGGCCTTCAGCGACTTGAGGCCCTCCTCCGCCGACTTGCCCGCGGAGAGGATGGCCAGCAGTGCGTAGTTGCTGGGATCGGGACGGATGTCGAACTGCGAACCCACCTGCGCGGCGAGCTGCTGCTCGTACACCATGGACTGGTACAGCCGCGAGGACTGGCCGCGCTGCAGGATGGCGTCGAGCAGCATCCAGGCGGCGATGTCGGGGCTGCTGGCAGCGGGAGCAGGCCAGCTGATCAGTACCGCGGGCAGCGGCACGTTGGGCTCGTAGAAAGTCAGCGACTTCGGCGCGGTGCGCACCGGCTCCACCGCGGTGACACGCGGAATGGGACGCTGCGGAGACTTCAGCGGCGCAAAGTATTCATCCACCCAGGCATCGAGCTGCTTCGGATCGAAGTTGCCGGACACGACCAGGATGGCATTGTCGGGACGGTAATAGGCGGCGTGGAAGGCGCGCACATCCTCGAGCGTCGCGGCCTCCAGGTCCTCGATGGATCCGATGCCGGGACGGCCATAGGGATGCACGTCGAAGCTGGCCTGCGACAGGTACAGCCCCATGAGCTTTCCATACGGCTGCGCGAGGATGCGCTGGCGGTACTCCTCGATCACCACCTGGCGTTCGGACTTGAACACCTCCTCGTCCACCACCAGCGAACCCATGCGTTCCGCCTCGGCCCACAGGATGCGCCGCAGGTGATTGGCGGGAACCGTCTCGTAGTAGTTGGTGAAATCGTCCCAGGTGGAGGCGTTGTTGAAGCCGCCCACATCCTCGGTCATGCGGTCGAGCAGCTCCGACGGCATGTTGGCCGTGGCCTTGAACATCAGGTGCTCGAACAGGTGCGCGAAGCCCGAGCGCCCCGCGGGATCCTGCTTGGAGCCGACGTCGTACCACACCGCCACGGAGACGCTGGCCGTGCCGGCATCGGGCAGCGCGTACACGCGCAGGCCATTCGCCAGCGTGCGTACTTCGGGCGTGAGCTTTGGAATCGAGAGGCCGCCGGCCGCGGGCGGCGTGGCGGTCTTCTGCTGGCAGGCCGACAACGCCAGGCCAGTGATTGCGGTAACGAGGATGGCGAGGCGGAGTCGGCTCATTTTCAGATTCCTTTCTAGAGAAGGTCCTTCACGCCGTCGCGCTCCTCGCGCAGCTCGGCATTCGACAGGTCCATGCGCTTGCGGCTGAACTCATCCACCGACAGCCCCTGCACGATGGAGTACTCGCCGTTCTTCGTGGTGACCGGATACGAATACACCACGCCTTCGGGAATGCCGTAGCTGCCATCGGAAGGCACGGCCATTGATACCCAGTCGCCATCGGCGGTGCCCTTCACCCACGTATGGACGTGATCAATGGCAGCAGCTGCCGCGGACGCGGCAGATGAAGCCCCTCGAGCCTTGATGATGGCGGCGCCGCGCTGCTGCACGACCGGGATGAACGTCTCCTCGATCCACTTCTGGTCGACCAGTGTCTTCGCCGCAGTGCCCTTGACCGTGGCATGCGACAGATCCGGATACTGCGTCGAGGAATGGTTTCCCCAGATCGTGAGCTTGCGGATGTCGGTGGTGTGCGCGCCGGTTTTCTCCGCGAGCTGCGACAGCGCACGGTTGTGATCCAGACGCGTCATCGCGGTGAAATTCCGCGGATTCAGATCCTTCGCATTCGCCCGCGCGATCAGCGCATTGGTGTTGGCGGGATTGCCGACCACGAGCACCTTGATGTTGCGATCGGCGACTTCATTCATCGCCTTGCCCTGCGCGGAGAAGATCTGCGCATTCGCCAGCAGCAGATCCTTTCGCTCCATGCCGGGACCACGCGGACGCGCGCCGACGAGCAGCGCCACCTGTGAATCCCTGAACGCGACCTTCGCATCGTCTGTCGCGATGACCTTGTTCAGCAGCGGGAACGCGCAGTCGTTCAGTTCCATCACCACGCCCTGCAGCGCCGGCAGTGTCGGCGTGATCTCGAGAAGGTGCAGGTTCACGGGCTGGTCGTTGCCCAGCAGATGCCCGGAGGCAACGCGGAAGGCGAGGGCATAGCCGATCTGGCCGGCGGCGCCGGTGATCGTGACGGTGACGGGCTTCTTCATCGGGTCTCCAGGACTGCGGCGAGGGCCCCTGGCGGGGCGCCCCAGGGGGCAAACGGGCCCCGATTCTACCCGGCAAACATTTTTGACTTGGGGTGTTGACACCGTACTAGTGTTGTAGTTGAATACAACACCATCGAGGTAGAGGGGTGGTCCCGATACCCGAAGCGACAAGGAACAAGGAGAACTGAAATGGAGATCCAGAATGGCAACTTCACCGTGGGACTGGGCGCTCGCGCCATCGCCTTTGCTCTGGCTGTCCTCACCACCGCCTTCATTGCCACCGGCACCACCGTGGTCCTCACCGCCACGTCGGGCAGCTTCGGCGCGACCCTCGCGTCCGTCGCAGCCGCGCCGGTACGCAGCCTTGTTGGGATCTGAGCCGGGACAAATACCGGCCAGAAGCCAGAATTTGATTCACGACAGAAACAAATAAGCGAACCAGAGGAAGACGACCATGGCGGCGATTCAGGAAGGTGGTTGGGCTGCGAAGCTGTTCTCCAGCGCGCTGTTCTGCCTGTGGCTGTCCATCGCCAGCGTGTCGGTCTGGTTCGATGCGGCTCCCGTGCAGCCCGCGATGACGGCCCGGACAGAGGTTCCCGTGACGGAGCAGGGCGAGACGAAGGACATGCCTTCCAAGGCTGCCGCGTCACCGAAGGCGGTGTCAGACCCCGCCCAGGCCGCCTCCCGGGCCACGTCGGCCAACGACCGGCAGCCGGATGCCGCATGATGGTGACTTCGTGAGCCCCATCGACGCCAACTGGGACGAGTCCCAGCCCATCTACCGCCAGCTGCGCGACCGTGTCGTGGCCATGGTGCTGGAAGGGACGTTGAAGGAGGGGGAGGCCCTGCCTTCGGTGCGCCAGGTGGCCACCGAGTATCGCCTGAACCCGCTCACGGTGCTCAAGGCCTACCAGCAACTCGCCGACGAGGGGCTGGTGGAGAAACGTCGCGGCCTGGGCATGTTCGTGGCGCCCGGAGCCAGTGGTGCGCTGCGCAAGGACGAGCGCCAGCGATTCCTCTCCTCCGAGTGGCCGCGCATCCAGGCCACCATCCAGCGCCTGGGCCTGTCAGCCGAAGAGCTGCTGAACAGCGAAAGCACTGGCGCCGTCACGCCACCTCTACCTACCAGAACGGAGCAGAAGTAGATGTCGCCGATCATCGAGGCCCGCGGTCTCTCCAAGAGCTACCGCGGCGGCAAGCAGGCGGTCGCGGGAGTGGATTTCACGGTGGGCCCGGGCCGCATCGTGGGTCTGATCGGTCGCAACGGCGCGGGCAAGACTTCGGTCATCAAGTCGCTGCTGGGCCTGACTCCCTACGAGGGTCACCTGCGGGTGCTGGGCCGCAATCCCACCACCGAGCGCGACGTGGTGATGCGGGAGGTCTCCTTCATCGCCGACGTGGCGGTACTGCCCAAGTGGCTGACCGTGCGCAATGCGCTGGAGTACGTGCAGGGCGTGCACCCTGCCTTCAACCGCGAGCGTGCGGAGCAGTTCCTGGCCAGCACCGACGTGAAGTTGACGCACAAGGTGCGCCAGCTTTCCAAGGGCATGGTGACGCAGCTGCACCTGGCGCTGGTGCTGGCCATCCGCGCGCGGCTGCTGGTGCTGGATGAGCCCACGCTGGGCCTGGACCTGCTGGTCCGGCGGCGTTTCTACGACACGCTGCTGAATGACTACATGGACGAGGAGCGCACCATCCTCGTCACCACCCACCAGGTGGAGGAGATCGAACACCTGCTGACCGATGTGCTGTTCATCGAGCAGGGGCGCATCGTGCTGGATACGCCGACCGAGCAGATCGGCGATCGATACGCGCAGCTCATCGTGAAAGCCGACCAGCTTTCCGCCGCGCGCGCGTTGCGGCCGTTCAGTGAACGTGCGGTGCTGGGCAGGACGGTGCTGTTCTACGAGAACGCGCCGCGCGAGGAGCTCGCGGCACTGGGCGAGCTCGGCACGCCCACCATCGCGGACCTCTTCGTCGCCCGCATGCAGAAGGAGGCCGCATGAAGGTGCTGTATCAGACGCTGGTGAAGCGCGAACTCTGGGAACACCGCTGGCTGTGGCTGGCACCGGTGGTGGCCGCCGGCCTGATGATCCTGGTGGCACTGGTCGGCGTCGTCGCCTGGTCCAACAGCGGCATGAACTTCCGCCTTCCCCCGGGGGCCAACGTCGGTGATGGTGTCGGCATGCCCGGCGCCAGCGCCATGTGGCTGGGCGTCATCGGCCTGACTGCCCAGCTCTGGCTGATCTCAGGCGTGGTGGTGAGCTTCTACCTGCTCGATTGCCTGTACGCGGAGCGCAAGGACCGCAGCATCCTGTTCTGGAAGTCGTTGCCGGTGTCCGACTTCCAGACCGTGATCAGCAAGTTCAGCGTGGGCATGCTGGTGCCTGTGGTGGTCACCTTCGTGCTGGTCACCGCCGTCTATCCCGTCATGCATGCCATCAACAGCATCCTTGCGCCGAGCCTGACCCAGGCCATTGGCGGCTGGAACACCGCGGACTGGCTGCGCGCCGAAGGGCGGGTGCTGGCCTGCATGCTGGTGACCACGCTGTGGTATGCGCCGCTGTGCGCCTGGTACATGCTGGCCTCGGTGATCTCGAGCCGCTCGCCTTACTTCATGGCGGGGTTGCCCATCCTGGTGCTGGGCATCCTGGAGAGTTTCGTATTCCACACCGGAAATGTCTGGCGCTTCGTGGTCTGGCACATGACCCCGGTTTTCCACCCCTGGGAGGGTCTGCAGCGGCCCTCGCTGTGGATCGGACTCGCAGTGACCGCCGGAATGCTGTACATCGTGATTCGTCTGCGGAGATATCGCGACGACACCTAGGCCACGGCGAGGTCATGGATGGCTTTCCTGGAAAGCCGGCGGGAAGGAGAGATACTGGGACTGACGCTGCGTGGCGAATGGAACGCCGCGAGCCTGGAGTCCATCCTGGAGGAACAGGCCGCGCTGGACCTGGGCGGTGTGCGTCGCGCGCGAATCTACACGCGCGGCGCAGCGCGCCTGGACCTGGCAGGTTCATGGGCGCTGGATGACCTGACCCGGAGGCTCGCTGGCGGCGAGGTGGCGGTGGAGTTCCCGGAAGGGGAGCCGCGCTCACTGCAGCTCGTACGCCATGCGCTGTACGCGGACGCCGAGGCGAGGCCGCCCGCGCTGCGCGAACACCATCACCATGACTACGATCCGGTGGAGATGCTGGGCCGCACGACGCTGGAGCGAGTGCGGGACGCTCGCCACGGGCTGGCCTTCGTCGGCCGCGCCACGGTGACCCAGTTCCTCGCGCTGCGCCACTGGCGGCACCTGCGGCTCACCTCCGTGGCCCGTCATGTCTACGACACCGGCATCACCGCCATTCCCATCGTGGCGCTGATTGCTTTCCTGATCAGCGTGATCGTGGCCTACCTGTCGGCCAGCCAGCTGCGCAACTACGGCGCCGACATCTACGTGGTGGACCTCATCACGGTGGGCGTGCTGCGCGAGCTGGGCGTGCTGCTCACGGCCATTATCGTCGCGGGCCGCACTGGCAGCTCCTTCGCCGCCGAGATCGGCTCGATGAAGCTGAACGATGAGGTGGACGCGCTGGCCGCCACCGGCGTGGACGTGATTGAGACGCTGGTGCTGCCACGCGCGCTGGGCCTGGTCATCGCGCTGCCGCTGCTCACCTTCATCGCAGACCTCATCGGCCTCATGGGGGGCGCGCTGCTGTGCCAGACGCTGCTCGACATGCCGCTGCAGCAGTTCATCACCCGGGCCAACGAGGCCATCGCGCCCACCACTTTCTGGGCTGGCCTCATCAAGGCGCCGGTGTTCGCGGTGCTGATCGCCACGGCCGGAACGTACCGCGGCCTGCAGGTGCGCGGCTCCTCGCGCGAGCTGGGCCGGCTGACGACGGTGGCGGTGGTGCAGTCCATCTTCCTGGTGCTGCTGGCCGATGCGCTGTTCGCGGTTCTGTTCCTGAAGATCGACTTCTGATGGCCGAAGAATCCGAATTCGCCGTCGAGGTGCGCGGACTGGTGAACCGCTTCGGCCGCCAGGTGGTGCACGATGGCCTGGACATGCAGGTGCGTCGTGGCGAGGTGTTCGGCATCCTCGGCGGCTCGGGCAGCGGCAAATCGGTGCTGCTGCACTCCATCCTCGGGCTGCGCCGCCCACAGGCCGGGCAGGTGCTGGTGGACGGCGTGGACATGGCGCAGCTGCACGGGGAGGCGCTGCGCGCGGCCAAGGCCCGCTATGGCGTGACCTTCCAGCACGGGGCGCTGTTTACCTCGCTGACCGTGCGCGAGAACATCCAGCTGCCCATGGTCGAGCACCTGAGGCTGCCGCCCGCTGCCATGGATGAGCTGGCGCACCTGAAGCTGCGGCTCGTAGGACTGCCCGAGGATGCGGCCGGCAAGTATCCCTCGCAGCTCTCCGGGGGCATGGTCAAGCGCGTGGCGCTGGCGCGTGCGCTGGCGCTGGATCCGCCGCTGCTGTTCCTCGACGAGCCCACCTCGGGCCTCGATCCCATCAGTGCCGCGGCCTTCGATGACCTGATAGCCTATCTTCAGCATGAGCTGGAACTGACGGTGGTGATGATCACGCACGATCTGGATACCATCTTCCGCATCTGCGAACGCGTCGGCGTGATCGTCGACCGCCGCATGGTGCAGGACACGCGCGAGCGCATCGTCCAGCACCCGCATCCGTGGATACAGTCGTATTTCCATGGCACGCGGGCCGCGCGTTTCGGCAAGGGAGCATCGCCACATGGAGCGTGAGGCCAACTACACGGCGGTCGGCGCCTTCGTCATCCTGGTGGTGGCGATGGCGGTGATGTTCGTCTACTGGTACTCGGAAGGGCGCGACCGGCGCAGCTACGTGCCCTACGAGATCTACTTTTCCGGCAGCGTGTCGGGACTGACCGAGGGCGGCGCGGTGCGCTACCTGGGCGTGGACGTGGGGCGGGTGCGGCGCATCCGTCTCGACAGCCGCAGCGTCGGCCGCGTGCAGGTCATCGCCAACATCGACCAGTCCGCGCCCATCGACGAGAACACGCGCGCGCAGCTGTCGCTGACCGGCGTGACCGGACTGCTGTACATCGACCTGAAGCAGAAGGCGGCGGGGCAGGAGGATTTTCCGGCAGTGCCCAGTGAGCGCTATCCGGTGATCGCCTCGGTACGCTCGGATTTCGACCGCTTCCTGTCGAGCCTGCCGGAGATCGCCGGTGGCGCGGCGGAACTGATGCAGCGCGCGCAGCTGATCTTCTCCTCGGAGAACACCCAGGCGCTGGCCGCCATGATCGCCAACCTGTACGACGTCAGCGAAGGCCTGCCGGCCACCATGAAGCGTGTCGACACGCTGGTCACGAGCCTCAACTCCACCAGTGAGCAGGTGCGCCGCCTGGCCGATCAGGTGCGCGGCACCACCGCGGAGATGACGCCGGAGCTCAAGCAGCTGGTAGAACGCCTGAGCGGCACGGCCGAGCATCTGGAGTCCGCCAGCAAGGGCATCAGCCAGTTCATCGCGCAGAACCAGGGCGACATCTCCGCCTTCACCCGCGATGGCCTGCCGCAGCTGCAACGCACGCTGGAAGAGGCGCGTGCAGCCGCCGAGTCCTTCCGCGATCTTACCGGCACGCTGCGCGATGATCCCTCGCAGATCCTGTACAAGGCCCCGCAGCGCGGTGTTAAGGTGCCGCGATGAGCCAGGGAGGCGGTAACCCGGTGCGACGGGCTTGTGCAAGGTATGCAGGCGTCGTGCTCCTTCTGCAGGCGGCATGGCTGACGGGTTGCGGTGGCCTGCGCAGTGATCGCGCGGTGGAGCAGGTGTATGTGCTGCAGGCGGGCGCGCCCGCGGCATCGACGCAACCGGTGCCGGCCATCCTGCGCGTGGTTCGGCCGGAAGTGCAGCCGGGTCTCGACACCAACCTGATCGCGATCACGCGACCCGGTAATGAACTGGACTACATCGCCGCGAGCCGCTGGGGCACCGCGCTGCCCCGCGTCCTGGCCGCATTCGCAGTGGAGTCGCTGTCGCGCTCGGGTGCTTTCCAGGTGACCGTGGGCACGGAGCCGGGATCGGTACCGGGGGACTTCGAGTTGCTGCTCACGGTGCGGCATTTCGAGGCGGTCTATGCGGCCTCGGGTGCGCCCACCGCGCATGTGGTGCTCGAGTGCGTGCTGACCACCGGCGCGCCGCGGCGCGTGCTGGGGCGATGCGATGCCAGCGCCGATCAGCCGGCCGCGGACAATCGGGTCGGTGCCATCGTGCAGGCGCTGGAAAAGGCCGCGCAGCAGGCGATGGCCTCGATCGGCACGACGGCGGCGACGCTCGCGCGCGCCGAACTGGCAGTCAGAAAGTAGACAGCCCCGTCGCTTCCATGAAGCGGTACACCCAGTAGCGCAACTGCGAGGGTTCCACATACAGCTCGGCGTCCGCGGTGTATTCGCGGGTGCCGGGGCGGTTGCTCCACAGCCGCTCGAACCACTCCTGCACCGAGCGGGACAGCGCACCATCCACCGGGGTATCGACGGCCACGTCGGCCTCGAGATTGAAGTCGCCCAGGTTGCGGCGCGTGAAGTTCGCCGACCCGAGCATCAGCCACATGCGATCGCCGCGGCGGATGGCGGTGAGTTTCGCGTGGAACTGCTCGCCATGCGTGCGGTACCAGCGCACGCGCACTCCGCCGTCGCTCGCGCCCATCAGTTCCGAGGCCACCTCGCGGTTGGGAATGCCGCTCTTCTCGAACCCGAAGGCATCCTTGTTGGGATCGAGCATCACGCGTACCGCGGCGCCGCGTTGCGCGGCCTCCAGCAGTGCGGCGATGACCAGGCGGTCCGAGAAGTAGAACTGCGCGATGTCGATGGCATCGCCCTGGCCGGTGCTGGCCAGTTGTTCCAGCAGCGCGGTGCGGATGGCGCCTTCGGTGAGCACGCTGGCCCTGCTGTCGCCTGCGGTCGCGGCATCGGCATCGGTGGCCGGCGGCGTCGGGCCAACCTGCGGTGACCGGGCGGCCATCGCGACCAGAGAGGCAGAGGCCGCGCGCGGCTGCCATCCTGACATGCGCGCGATGGCCAGCTCGCTGAGCAGCAGCGGACGCAGCGCCTCTCCATCGAACCGCAGCGCCACGTTGGAATGGGCGCTGCTGGCATCGTGCGGATTGCCGGAGGAGATGATTCCCCGCAGCGATCCGGCGCCATCGCCGGTGATCGCAAGCTTGCGGTGGTTGGCCTTGAAGTGCGGAATGCGCGACAGCGCGCCGAAACTCACGGTGGGGCCGGCGCCATCCAGTGCATTGGGCCAGCGCCCGCGGTTGGTGGCCTTCAGCCACCAGCCCATCAGCATGCGCCAGGTGGTGGAGTACACGGGATTCGAGTCGCGCAGCGGATCGAGCTTCGTCATCACCACGTCGATGCCGGCGCGTGCCAGTGCATCGAGCTCCGGCGGCAGGCGGCTGCGGCGGTAATAGGAATTGATCGGGTCGATGATCACCAGGACAGGCAGCTGCGGCTGCGCGGCGCGCAGGGCCAGCAGCGTGCGCTGCAGTTCGCCAGCGACCGGACGGATGCCGCCCTCGTGCCGCAGTTCGCCACCGGGACCGGGCTGGCCGTTGAACAGGAAGTAGTCCAGCACGAGGAAATCGCGCGCATTGGCCACGAGGTCCAGCGTCGCATCGTGGATGCTCGCCTGCGTGCCACGCTCGCCGTAGAAGCTGGCGGAGGTCTCATCCGTGAGAAAGGTCAGCGAGGCAGTGTCGACCGCCACCTCCGCGCCGCGCACATGCAGGCCGGCGGGCAGAGGCTTGAAGGCATGCCAGCAGGCAATGCCGACCCACAGCACCGCCGCCGCGGCGGCAATGAGGATCTTGACGGATAGCCGGCGGCGCGCTGGCTCCATGCGCTCAGCGCGCGTGGATGGCGCTGGAATCGCCGAAGCCTGCTGGGAGCAGTGAGGCGAATGGGGAGCCGATGCTCGTGCCCTGCCTCGCCAGCAGTGCACCCAGCGCGTCGGCGCCGCAGGGTTCGCCGAACAGCCGTCCCTGCGCGAAATCACACCCCGACGTGCGCAGGAACTCGAACTGGTCCAGCGTTTCGACGCCTTCCGCGATGACCTGCATCCCCAGGCTGTGGCCCATCTCGATGATGGTGCGCACGATGGTGGCGTCGTTGCCATCGGTGGTGGCATCGCGCACGAAGGACTGGTCGATCTTCAGCGTGCCGATCGGGAACTGCTGCAGCGCCGAAAGCGAGGAGTAACCGGTGCCGAAGTCATCGATGGACAGATGCAACCCCAGCCCCGCCAGCTCGTTGAGCATGCCGACGGTGCGCTTGGGATCGGCCATCAGCGTGGTCTCGGTGATTTCCAGCTCGAGCTTGGCCGGTGACACGGCGTGACGCGCGAACACCGACTTGCAGTCAAGGATGAAGCTCGCCTGCCTGAGCTGCTTCAGCGACAGGTTGAGCGCGATGCGGCCCGGAGGATGGCCCGCGGCCGCCAGCGCGCGGTAGTCCATGCACACCCGGTTCAGCACCCATTCGCCGATGATGCTGATGAGGTTGTTCTCCTCGGCGAGGGGAATGAATTGCGAGGGTGGAATGTCGCCGTGGCCGGGCAGGCGCCAGCGCAACAGCGCCTCGGCGCCGACGATCCGGCCATCGGTCAGATCGACCTTGGGCATGTAAGCGACAACCAGCTCGTCGCGCTCGATGGCGCGCTTGAGCTTGCTCTTCAGCATCAGGCGCTCCACCGATGCGGCATTCATCTCCGGAGAGTAGAACGCGCAGGAGTTGCCGCCGTTCTGCTTGGAGTAGTACATGGCCGCATCGGCATTGCGGATCAGGTCGATCACATTCTCGGCATCGCGCGGACACAGGGCGACACCGATGCTGGCCGACAGGAATACTTCCTGCTGGACGATGTGGAAGGGCTGCGCCACCGCCGCGAGGATGTCCTGCGACAGCAGCCGTACCACTTCACGCGCCGTGGATTCGGAGATTCCGTCGATGAACAGCGCGAACTCGTCGCCGGCCAGGCGGCCGAGCACCGTGCCCTCGGGCAGCACGGCCGTGAGCCGCTCGGTCAGCGCCTCGAGTACCCGGTCGCCTGCGCCGTGACCGAAGGTGTCGTTCACTTCCTTGAACCGGTCCATGTCCAGGTACAGCAGCGCCAGCCCCGTGCGCGCGCGCAGCGAGCGGGCGATGGCCTGCTGCAGCAGGTGCTGGAATTGCATGCGGTTCGGAATCTTGGTCAGAGCGTCATAGCGGGCGAGATACCGGATGCGCCGCTCGGCGCGCTTGCGGTCGGTGATGTCGCGCGCCAGGTAGATCTGGCCCGAGAACTGCGGATCGGCCGATTCGATCATCGATCCGGTGAATGACACGGGGATGGTCTGGCCCGACGCGGTGCGCAGCACCGCTTCGCCGGCTTCACTGGCGCGGCGCAGGGCCTCCGCATCATTGCCGTCGGTGGATTGGAGCAGCGAGGCCACCATGCGACCCTGCAGCGCGTCCGCGCCGATTCCAGTGAGCTGCTGGGCGGCCGCATTGGTGAACTTGACGGTTCCGTCAGGCCGCACCACGAACACC
>Ga0315912_10004323_pt1 | contig 13536 bp, 12 predicted proteins | sample VfabasoilMG_FD_204469 | JGI IMG/M metagenome (GOLD analysis project Ga0315912, IMG submission 204469) | Garden soil microbial communities collected in Santa Monica, California, United States - V. faba soil | ecosystem: Environmental > Terrestrial > Soil > Garden | place: USA: California... | reverse complement strand
CAGCTTGAACGTCACCCTACACGGGCAATTCTGAAGGGAAACCATGGCCAAAAATGCAGTCTTCATCACAGGCAGTCCAAGTCCAACCTCTCGGTCGAGCACCGTGCTCGGCGCGGTGCGCGCGCGGCTCGAAGGGCTCGGTTATCAGACGCGCAGTTACGGGGCGGGGGACTTTGACCCTCGCGCCGTGCTCGAGGCCAAAACGGACGATGCGGCCGTGCAGCGCTACCTGAAGGAGGTCAGCGAAGCCAGCGTCGTGGTCGTCTCAACGCCCGTCTACAAGGCGAGCTATTCGGGAGTGCTCAAGGCCCTGCTCGATCTCATCGGCTACGAAGCGCTCGTTGGTCGGGTGGCGCTTGGCATCGCGACGGGTCGGCAGCAGGCGCACCTTGCTGCCACCGGGCACGCGCTCGGGGCGGTGTTCGACTTCTTCCGCGTGGGGGTGATCGTCCCGCCTCTCTTGCTGGCGGACGAGACCGTCTACGCCCTGGACGAGGGTACGACGCTGAGTGCCGCGACGCGTGCCGCTGTCGACGAGCGGGTGGCGGCGATCGTGGCCGCGGTGGGCGATCGATCGTGACTGCGGGGGATGCGCGGGACCAGCTCCTCAGCTGGATGGCCATCCTGGTCGCCCGGCGGGGGGAGCCGCATCCCAATCCACACGTGGGCGCGCTGGTGGTCGACGCGGGCCAGATCGTGGGCGTGGGCCATCACGAGCGCGCGGGTCTTGCTCATGCTGAAATCGTGGCCTTGCGGCAAGCGGGCGAGCGCGCTCGGGGTGCCACGCTCTACGTGACACTCGAGCCGTGCAACCACTACGGTCGCACACCACCTTGCGTGGACGCGATCGTGCGTGCCGGCATCGCTCGGGTCGTGGCGTTGTGCCCCGATCCGAATCCGCTCGTTCGAGGCGGAGGTCTGAGCGCGTTGCGCGCCCGAGGTATCCAGACCGCTTGGGGCCCGCGGCGAGCCGAGGCGGAGGCGCTGCTCGCGCCGTGGCTAGCTAGCTTGCCTGTGGCTCGAAACGCTCTGGGAACCTCCCCGCGGGTCGATCTTTCGCCCTAGAAATCCTGACCCCAAAGACGCTTGTCACCTCCATCGTCGCAGTTGCGCCCACATCCTTTTTGCGACGATGGCTGCATGCTCTTGGCGCTCGGTGAGCTAGGATGGGACTCACTTATGGCTTCACTTCTGTCCTTCTCGTTCAACGAGAGCACGCTGGGTCGTGCGCTCGTACTTGGTTTGGTGGTCACGCTCACTGGGGCTTGCGGGAGCAATGACGCAGGGGACGACACCACTCCCGACGCTGCGAGTGGCGGCACTCCGGGAAACAGCGGTGACGGCGACGGTGACGGCGATGGCGATGGCGACACCGGCAGCGGTGGCCACACCGCAACGGGCGGGGACAACCTGGGCGGCGAGCCAGGCTCGGGTGGGGAGAGCATGGGTGGTGAGCCAGGCTCCGGCGGCGCGAGCACGGGAGGAACCTCCAGCACGGGCGGCGCTCCGAACACGCCCGCGTGCGAGCCAGGGCAGTACCTCGATGCAGAGGAACCTGGCTGTCTTGCTTGTCCTTCCGGCACATTCAGTCTCAAAGCCGACGCAGGAGAGTGCAGCCCCTGGTCCACGTGTGTAGCCGGCACGCACGTCTTGAATACACCGTCTGCCACGGAGAACCGTGTGTGCGAGCCGTGCGCGGAAGGAACCTACACAATCGGCAATGATGTATCCGTGTGCCAGCTAGAAGGTGCTTGCTCCGCAGGCACGGTGCAGACGACGCCGGGTTCGGTCACGAGTCCGCCGGTATGCCCGCCCTGTTCTGTCGGCCAATACTGCGAAGGCGGGACGAGCCCCGCTGTCGACTGCGCCGCGGGCAGTTGGGACCACGATGAGGACCCGGCAACCGCCTGCGCGACGAAGACGGAGTGTCTGGATGGTGAGTACGTCCAAGACGAAGGTGACGCCCAGAGCGACCATGTGTGCGCGGATTGCGAGACCGGTACCTTCAGCGCGGGACCCAATGCGGAGGAGTGTAGCGATTGGACCGAGTGCGACCCGGGGAGCGCGATCAGCAACGTGCCATCGACCACCGTGGATAGCAGCTGCGACGTCTGCAGCGCAGGAAACTACTGCCCAGGCGGCCTGATCACCGCCAGCGCCTGCAACGACAGCAGCTGGGATGACGACGCTGATACCTCGACCCGATGTATTGCCAAGACGACCTGTGTGGCCGGACAATACGTGGACGACGCCGGCGACGCGCTCACAGACCGACTCTGCTCAGACTGTGTGGGCGGCTACTCCACGATCGAAAACGCGGGCTCTTGCAGCGATTGGACGGTGTGCCCACCCGGCAAACTGATCGCCGCGGGCACCGCCACCGCGGACACCGTCTGCAAGCCGGAAGAGTGGGTGCGTCAGTTTGGGACGAGTGCGGAAGACAGCGTCTCCGAGGTGTACATAGACGGCAGCAATCACGTGTTCGTCTTCGGCACCACTGCTGGCACACTTCCGGGTGAAACGAGCGCTGGTCTGAGTGACGCGTTCGTGCGCAAGTACGACCGGCTGGGCAACGTTCTGTGGACGACGCAGTTTGGTACCACAAGTGACGACTACGCAGGCTCGGGCACCGTCGATGCGGACGGCAATATCTACTACGTGGGGCAAACGTATGGCGTGTTCCCTGGCGAAACGAGAGCGAGTGGCTCGGATGTCTTCATCACAAAGATGGACAGCAGTGGGAGCGTACTCTGGACGCGACAGCTAGGCACGGCGGGTTCCGAACAGGTGATGTCGGTCAGCGTGGACGAAAGTGGCCACGTCTTCATCACTGGCTACACCGACGGCCTTTTGCCTGGCGAGACGGCGCTCGGTCAGCAGGATACCTTTTTGGGCAAACTCGACGACGCAGGCAACGTGCTTTGGGTGAAGCAAATCGGCACCGCTGGCCTCGACCACGCCTATGGGGTGAGTGTGGACGGCAGCGGCAATCTGTTCGTGGCTGGATACACGTCCGGAGTGTTCCCCACCCAAACCAACAGCCCCGGCTTTTGGGACGGCTACCTGAGCAAGTACGACAGCACCGGTACGGTCATTTGGACCAAGCAGTTCGGTGCATCGAGTAATACCACGGTCTACGCGATGACGCTTGACGCAGCGGGCAACGTTTACGTGACTGGCAGAGTTGAAGGGACGCTCTCCGGGGCGACGCCCGTGGGCGGTGAGGACGGCTACTTTCGCAAGTACGACGGCAACGGCAACGTGCTGTTGACCCGCCAATTTGGAACGGGGGCACTCGACAACGCTTATGGCATCAGTGTCGACGCGAGCGGCAACGTGGTCGTAACAGGCCTCACCACGGGCACACTGCCGGGCCAATCGACCATTGTTACTCCTTACGACGGCTTCGTGCAGAGGTACACCAGCGCGGGGACCGTCGACTTCACCCGTCAGATCGGTAGCGCCACCGGCAATGAGGGCCTTTACGGCGTGGGTGTGGACTCGGCAGGCAGCATCTACGCCGTGGGTGCCACCACGGGTTCACTCCCTGGCTTCACAGTTGCCGGAACCCAGGACGCATTCATCACCAAATTCGTCCCGTAAGACATCAACTGTCCACAAACGGGTCCCAGGAGCCGACGTGGGCTAATGCTGCGCTCCCTCGAATCGCCCCTGTCTATGGCTCACCTCGACCATTCTGACCTTCATCCGCTACGGTGACGGGTGAGAGGGTTTCACTGGGTTCATGGATCACACTCCTCCACTCTTGCCCGTGCTGGCGGTGGCGACGCTGTCGCCTTGGCTATCGTCCCACACGCGTTCACTCCGCGTGCCGGTGGCGGTGTTCGAAATCGTGCTCGGCGCGCTGATCGGGCCCCAGGGTTTTGGGCTGGTCACCTTTGACTACGGGTTGCCGTATCTGTCCACGATGGGCATGGCGTTCTTGTTCTTCTTGGCAGGGATGGAGATCGATCTGGGCCAGATGCGCGGCACGGCGCTCCGCTTGGCGAGTGTGAGCTGGCTGCTCTCCTTGCTGCTCGGGTTGGGGGTAGCCTTGTTGCTCTCGCTGCTCGGGGGGAGCCCCGCTTGGCAATTGGTTGGGGTGGCGCTCTCGACAACGGCGCTGGGCATCGTCGTACCCATTCTACGGGATGCTGAACTATCGGACACCTTGCTGGGCCGGTACGCGGTCGCCACGGGTGCGCTGGGGGAAGTGGGCCCCATCGTGCTCATGTCCTTGTTGCTCACTCGTGAGCGGGGCGTTGGCACGCAGCTTGGGCTGGTGGTCGCCTTCTTGCTGCTACTTTTGGGTGTTTTTTGGGCATCGCTCATCGTGCGCCCTCCGGGGATCATCAAGTTGCTGTCCCGCACCATGACGCAGAGCGGCCAGCTCCCGATCCGCTTGAGCGTCTTGCTGCTCGTGGGGCTCGTCGTGCTCGCGGAACTTTTTGGCTTGGATTTGGCGCTGGGCGCTTTCGCGGCCGGCATGACCGTGGGGCTCGCGGTGCGCGACGCTCACGTGGAAGTGCTCCACCACAAGTTCGATGCGCTCGGCTTTGGGTATTTCGTGCCCGTCTTCTTTGTGTGCAGTGGCATGCAGCTCGACATCCATGCGCTGTTTGGCAGTCCGACCGGTGTGGCCATGATGCTTGTGTACGCGGCGCTCTTGCTCGTCGTGCGCGGGGTGCCGGCGTTGCTGTTTCGGCGTGAACTTCCTGGGCCCCAGGTCGTGGCGCTCGGCCTGTATTCGGCCACGTCCCTATCGCTGATCGTGGCCCTCACCGGCACCGCGGTGAAGCATGGCCTGATGACGCAAGCGACCGCTGCGCCGCTGGTGGGCGGCGGGCTGCTCTCGGTGCTCATTTTCCCGATCATTGGCACACGTTTGGGGCGAGCCTGAGTAGCTCGTCTAGGGCGTAGTCCCCTCAGATTAAAGCCAAAGTCCCCTTCATTCAGCTAGGATCGGTTCGAGCCACGCCGGGTCGGGTTGGGGGGAACTGGTCCCTAGATCGAGGGCCCATTCCTCATCGGTCAGGCGCTTGAAATCTGTGGTGATGCGTTCGTGGTACGCAAAGCTGAGCCCGGCGTACGCGTGTGCGCCGGTGCAGGTGTTGGCTGTGACCACCATCAGACGCGGGGTGCCTGTGGCTACATGCAGCACCTTGCCCACGATCGCCCCCCCTTCGTCTGCCGGCTGCGTGTGCACATCGGCGATGGTCGGATCGAACTCGATCGCCTTGTCCCGCGTGAAGTAGAGGTCAGCCAACCAGCCGTCGGGTACGTCGATGGTCGTGCAGCCCGCGGGTTGTGCTTCGATGCGCACGGCGTCGTTGATGAAGGCCATCTGCTCACTGGAAAACTCGGCCCCCGTGAGCTGACTCTCGGCCATGCCTTGGAGCATTTTCATCGAGGTCTGCAGGTTGTCGAAGTAGACCGTCACTGCGGCTGTATCCAGATCTGGTGCGAGCGTCGAGGCGAGCTCTTGCCCGCGCTCTGCAAAGCGCGCCACCTTTGCAAAGAACTCCGGGTACGGGTCCACATATGCATCCGGATATTCACAGCTTGGAATGCCGGTGTATGACTGTTTTGCATAGAGCAGAGTGTCGTGTCGCAGCTCTGCCCAAGACGCGAGCTGGGTGCTGAGGATGCGGCGGCTCCAGGCTTCCGTCCCGGTGATCTCAGGTTGCCCCGATGTCTGATCGTCGGCTTGTGCTTTTGGGCTGAGCGCGCGCAATGATCCGAGCCAGAGATTGTACAGGTTGGCGTCCCAGAACTCCTGGTCATGAGCGTCGGCGAGCACGCGCACGCCCTCGAGCGCTCCAGGGTATTCCGAATAATTGCGCAAATCGCTATCCAGCAAGGGGAGTGCTGCGTCGTTGCCGAGAGCTGCGAATGCTGCATCGAGTGGATTGGGCATCATGCGCCGCTCAATCCGATCATAAACCACTTGGCTGAACACGTGCGAGTCGAGCACGTAGCGCTGGCCGAACAACAAGAAGCTACGATTGAGCGGGAGGGTCTTCACATTGCCAGCATTGACCATCAAGTGGCTGGCGATTTGCTGCAATCCGTAGCCTCCCTCCTTGATAGCGGCGAGGGCTTGCTCGTCCGAAGCGCCCCGGGCGCTCGCCGAGCCCCCGAGATCCTCGATGAGCTGATCGACCTCGGGGAGCACCATGCAATCGCTCTCGCCGACGAAGGCCTGAAGCACCTGATCGATCTTGTTCCAGTTTTGAACATCGCTTTCGTTCATGAGCGCGCGCAGCTGCAACGTCGCGTCGAACTGAGCACGGCGAAACACAGGCGACCCGTCGGAGAGCGTCTCGACCAGCCGCATGTCGATGCGACCGAGCCACATCATCGCTCGAAAGTAGTTCTCCAATTGGGGGTCGCCCTCATAATGCCCGCGCGGAACGAACTGCGACATGTCCTCGTCGCGCGGCACGCCAAACAGGTCGACAGTGACCAAGCCGTCAGCGGCGAGGGCCTTTTCTAAAAGGTTCTGAACAGTGGAAGCATCGCCCTCAGCAACTGGAGGAACCAACGACCCCTCAAGGAGGGATCGGGCAACGCTCAGGTAGACGTCCACGTCCGCGCGGGTCGTTGCGCTGAAATCACTGCTGGACAGCGACTGGTGCATGGAGGCGAGCAGATCCTTCAGCAGCGGGATGAGCGCTTGATATTCAATACTCATCAGGATCTCGTCGTAGGAGCTGTGAACCGCTTCGAGGATCGCATCTGCGCTGATGTACACGGGAAGGTGCTGCTCGTAGACGGCGGCGTAGCCGCCGACGAATGTCGGAAACGTGTGACTCTTGGAAATCACAAAGCCGTTTTCTCCCAACTTGGCCATCTCGCCTTCCGACAGGGACAGCGCCGAGCCTTGGATGATGTCCAAATACTCGCTCTCAAGCGGATCGTAGCTCAACATCGAGTGCGCGATGCGGTGCTTTTCGAGTACGGCGTCGGCACTGAGTTGTCGGCTCGCGTCCAGGGCCTCGGTCAGCTGCTTGAGCTGCGCTTGTTGCTGTTGATTGAGGACGGCCTGGGGATCGCTCGCAACTGGACCAGGCGTGCTGGGACTTTCGGTGTCGGAACCCTCGGGATCTTTGTCGCCTGGCTTGGGGACTGAGCCTGGTTCCGAGATTGAGCCGCAGCCGAGCGCACAGCCCAAGAGCAGGGCAATGGTCCAATTTGCTGTTGGGAGCGGTAAGCGAAGCGTGGCCATGATTCATGCAGTCTAGCACGAAACGGGCGGGAAGGAGCAGTTGCTGGCTCGCGCCATGACGGTGTGGCTTTTCCGAACGCAGTACATTTTTATCGCTGCGACACGACCCATATGAACGAATCTCGAGCCCTGCAGCTCAGCGGGTGCCCTTCACACCGAACACATTGCCCAGAAACGCCTTGGACGAGAGAAGGACTTCTCGAGGGATGGCGTGTCCTCCAGAAAAGGGGGCCCAAGTGACATCGTAGTTCAAGTGTTCGAAGGAATGCGCCAACTGTTTTCCCTGCTCGAAGGCCAGCACTCGATCATCACGCCCGTGTGAGATGAAGACGGGCAGCGGGACCAGCGCTCTTGGCGGCGGGTAAGGAACAATGTTCGCTCCTGAAAAGATGAGCACAGCGCGCAGAGTGGGACCCGCTGAAGAGAGCAAGTTCGCCGACAAGATGGCTCCTTGAGAAAAGCCCCCGAGCACATACGGAAGGCGCGGGTGCAGCTCTTGAAAGTAAGTGAGAAGGTGCCGCAATTGCACGATTGCCTCCTCAAATCCTGCGCCGGTCATTTGAAACCAAGCGAAGCCACCCTGTGCTAGCGCCACCGGGGCCTGCGGTAAGATGATGGCGGTCTCCTCCTGATCGAGGAGCAGCTCGGCGACTTGTCGTAGGTCATCCGCATCCGCTCCATACCCGTGAAGGAGCAGCACGGCGCGTTGCGCCTGACTGAGTGGCACACCGCTCTCATGTACGGTCAACCCACCCCAAGCCGGCGTTGGTTCTGGCGCTGGATCGAGCGTAGGCGGAGGAGGCGATACAGACGATCGCGTCTCGAGCTTGGGTGCGCTGGGCTCAGAAGCTGCATGCGGAGCTCTTGTTGCGTCTTCATTTCGGCTGCAAGCCATCAGTGAGCAAGCCAGAAGAGCAATGAAGAGCAAGGTCGGCAAGCTCCGCAACCGCCGGGTCGAAGGGATCGTCACGTTGGTCTTTGTCATGTTCCATCCCGCGATGCCAAGCCCGGCTCGCTCGGGCCGTTGGGCAAAAGCAAGCGGAGTGCTCTTGTGACGTCGACGTCGGATTCAACAGGCTCTGCGCGCTCGGCCACGGCGTAGCTTGCTTGGGTGAGGAGCCACGGCACAAGTTCGGGAATCAAGGTCTCCAGGGCTTCAGCACTATGCCACTGCACCTCACAGATCGAGGCCGTGCACAGCACGTGCGCGCGGGCGGTGAACGGAAAGCCAGCGCTCAGCTCCATGAGCTCAGCATTTAGGCGCTTGGTTTTTTGCTCGTCGAAGAGGCGCTGTGCTTGCTCGTTTCTAAACAGGTGCTCACTGGATTTGAGCCGAGCGAGGTTGTTGTCGAAGAGCGCGATCTCGTCGTCGGCGTCGCCCCCCAAAGGAGCGCGCCTTGTGGGCTCAGGAAGCGGAGCAGATGGAAGGAGCAAGCCACGATCGGGTGGGCGTTGAGCCGTGGCGCTGTGGACCGCTGTGTTGGACGCGGCGGGGGGAAGCGAGCGGGGGGATGGGTGTGGTTCCGTGGGGCTTATGGGATTTGCCTTCACCGTTGCCTGCTGCTCGCTCGGGTAGAGGCCAAAGACGAGGAAAAGCACACACGCGACCATCGCCGAACCGAGCGTGAAGACGAGCCATAGGGGCGGGCGTCCAAACGGTGAGCTCACTTACACCTATTTTTCATCATGCTGACGGTGCAGAAGACGGTCAACTTGCAGACATCGTAGCTCGTCCTGCAGCGCTTTTCCTCTTTGCCTTCGCACGCCTCACAAATGTCATCCTTGGAGAGCCCACTGCAGCCCAGGAGCGAGGCGGCCGTGAAAGCCAGGATGAGAACCGTCTTGGATAGGTGGATCATGCGTGGGCCTCTGAATTCGTTCTGCTCAGCTTCGCCTAGCTCATCGACAGCGCGCCCAAATAGTCGCGTTTCCCAATCTCAATCCCATTGCTGCGTAGGATGGCGTAGGCCATCGACAGGTGGAAGAAGAAATTGGGGAGCGCGTGCTCCACGAGATAGTCGGGGGCGCTCATGGTCCGCCCTTCCCAGCGGGGAGTCGTCACGCGCAGCGAGTTCATTTCCGAAAAATCCGCCTCCGAAAACTCATCCAGATAGGCGATGACCTTGGAAATGCGGAGCCGCAGCTCGGGCACAGACTGCTCTGTGTCTGGATGACTGGGGACTTCTTTACCTGTCGTGCGCGCGACTGCGTACTTGGCCTGATCACAGGTGGCCTGAACTTGCCGAACCAACGGAAACATGTCGGGTGCTAAGCGTGTACTCAACAGTACATTGACATCATACTTCTTGAGTGCGGCGTTTTGCGTGGCCTTCTCCAGCATCGCATCAAGACAGCCGAGAAGTTTCTTCATTTCGAGGACCAATAGGTAGGTGGGCATGGCGGGCTACTACCATAGTTTTGCCTCGGTCGGGTGCCGCTCGTCGCTGGGCTGCCTGTCCTCTTGTGGTCGCTGATGTCTGCCCTGCTAGCATGCGGATATGGCCGCCTCCTGCAAGCAACTCCTCCTCGTCGGAACCGCGCTCGGGCTGGTGCTTGCGATTGCGGCCTTCGTCCACTTCGAAGGGCTCACCTGGGTGTGGGCCAAGACCTCAACGCCCAAGACCGGCCAGTTGGTCTCGGCGAGCGATGGCCCCAGCACTTTTGCGCTTCTGCCGATTGCGTCCGATTTGAAACAGCCTGTGGCGCTCGAATTTGTACCGGGCGCGGGGGGGCGTGCCGTGGTGCTCGAGAAGGAGGGTAGAGCCCTCCTGCTTGATCTGTCGGGGGTCAACAGCAAGACGCCCACCATCGTCCAGCCCAGTGGCAGCGTGCTCACACTTCAGGTGCGAACCCAGTCGGAAATGGGCCTCCTAGGGATCGCCTTCCACCCTAACTACGAACGCAACGGGCGCTTCTTCATCAACTACAATCCTCACGACGGCCCGATGAGAACGGTGGTCGCCGAAGGTCATCTGCCCCTGGCCGACCTCGGGAAGAAGGAGGCCCGCCTTGTGCGCGCGTTGCTCAACGTGGAGCAACCCTATCCCAATCACAATGGCGGGCACTTGCTGTTTGGCCCCGATGGGTACCTCTACATTGGCATGGGCGACGGAGGTGCCGCCAACGACCCCCACGGCCACGGACAGAACCTTGGCACACTGCTCGGATCGATGTTGCGCATCAATGTCGACGGGGACACGCGTCCCTACGGCATTCCAGAGGACAACCCCTTCAAAGACCAACCCAACGCGCGCCCAGAAATTTGGGCGTATGGGCTACGCAACCCCTGGCGCTACAGCTTTGACCCTTCCGGCAGGTTGATCGTGGGGGACGTGGGGCAGAACCTCTACGAAGAAATCGACGTCGTGACCTCGGGCGCCAATCTGGGCTGGAACATCCGTGAAGCAAGCCACTGTTTCCGACCAAAAACTGATTGTCGATCGAGCGGACTGACTGAGCCCGTCTTCGAATACGGACGCGACCTGGGCTCAAGCGTGACGGGTGGGGTGACGTACACGGGACATCGCTTGCCCGCGCTTCAAGGCCGCTACGTCTTTGGCGACTACCTTTCAGGCAACCTTTGGTCGCTCAAGCTCTCGTCTGACGGGACCCGTGCCCAAGACGTACAGCGCTTGGGCAGTTGGCGGATCAATCCCGTGGCGTTCGCTCGCAATCCAGAAGGTGAGATCGTCATCGTCAGTTTCGTCTCTGGCGTGCTGTTTCGCTTGGACCAGGCGCCTCGCTGAGCAACAGCGACGGATGCTATCTGTGGCGTTTCGCCCCAGTCAATTTTTCACCCATGTGGCTCAGCAGCGCTGCGCTACGGACCCCCTGTGGCGACTTGCCACACTCGCGCGCACGAGGGGCCTCGATGTATATATCCATTCGAAATGCCCTCACGAAAAGCGCCCGGTCGCTCTCCCTCTGTCGCATCCTCTCGTTCCTCCGTGCTCCCACGTCTCGCCAAAGTTCGCACTGGCATTGCCGGTTTCGATGAGGTGACCCAGGGCGGTATTCCTGAAGGTCGCACCACGCTGCTCTGTGGGGCTGCGGGCTGCGGGAAGACACTGTTCAGCATTCAGTATCTCGTGCGCGGCGCGCTCGATGATGGTGAGCCGGGTGTATTCGTCGCGTTCGAAGAGACGGAAGAAGACATCACGAAGAACGTCGCCTCACTTGGCTTCGACCTGCGCGATCTCGAAAGGCGGAAACTCCTCGCCATCGACCACATCCGGGTGGAACGTAGTGAAATCGAGGAAAACGGCGAATACGATCTCGAGGGTTTGTTCATTCGTTTGGCTGGCGCGCTCGAGTCGGTGGGGGCCAAGCGCTTGGTCATCGATACGCTCGAGACCGTCTTTGGTGGGCTTTCGAGCTACGGGATCATCCGTTCGGAGCTCAAGCGCTTGTTCAGCTGGCTCAAGGAGCGCGGCGTGACGACCATCCTGACCGCCGAACGTGGAGAAGGGACGCTCACTCGGCACGGCCTTGAGGAGTACGTCTCCGACTGTGTGGTGTTACTCGATCACCGCGTGCACGATCAGATCTCCACGCGGCGTCTGCGTGTCGTGAAGTATCGCGGCTCCACGCACGGCAGCAATGAGTACCCTTTCTTGATTGACGCCCACGGACTCACCGTGGTGCCGATCACGACGGCAGATCTTCAACATCAGGTGTCGAACGAACGCATCGACACGGGCATTTCCGGGCTCAACGAGATGCTGCACGGGCCAGGCTATTATCGAGGCAGCACGGTCCTCGTCACCGGTACGGCCGGTTGCGGCAAGAGTAGTCTTGCGGCTCATTTTGTCGCGGCGGCCTGTGCGCGTGGGGAGCGGTCGATCTACGTGTCCTACGAGGAGTCGGAGCGTCAGATCATCCGCAATATGAAGTCGATTGGCCTCGATCTCGAGCAGTACGTCAAACAGGGGATCCTGCGCATCGAGGCGCACCGGCCCACCAGCTTCGGCTTGGAAGGTCACTTGGCGGTGCTCCACAAGCTGGTGAGTGATTACGCTCCTCGCAACGTCGTCATTGATCCGATCAGTACCATGAACAACGGTGCTGAATCGTATGACGCACACCTGATGCTCGTGCGCATGATCGACTTCCTCAAAAATCGCGGCGTCACGGTCCTGCTCACCAACTTGACGAACGGAGGGGCTGCGCTCGAGGCGACCGATGTGCAGGTTTCCTCGCTCGTCGACACTTGGATCATGGTGCGCGCCGACGAAAGTAACGGTGAGCGCACGCGCTCACTCTACGTGCTCAAGTCGCGCGGTATGAGTCACTCGCAACAGCTGCGCGAATTTCAGATCACCAGCCGTGGTATCGTGCTCATCGAACCGTACGTTGGGAGCGCGGGCGTACTCACCGGCACGGCGCGGATGATCCAAGAGGCCCAGGAGCGACGTAAGGCGCGGGAGCGAGGGGAAGAGGCGGCGCACGCTCGGCGTTTGATCGAAAACAAACGCGAAGTGTTGGCGCGAAGGATAGCTACGCTGGAAGCCGAGTTTGGCGCGGAGCTCATGGAGTTTGAGGCGAACCTTCAGTCTCAGGCCACGTACGACGAAGAGATTCGCGACGGACGGTCGCTCATGCATCATGCGCGTGGCGGCCCGTCCAAGCGCATGACTGAACCTGTGGACGCTCACAACGCGAACCATGGAAGCAACGGAACCAAACCATCAACCAAGACGCAGAAGAAGAACGCTAGCTCCAAGCAACCGTCGCGAGACATCGCGCGCGCTCAAAGGAGGTCAGACTCAAATGGCCGCTCGTAAGCCTTCCACGAAACCCAATGGACAAGCCACGCACGCCGGGTCCTCATCGGTCGCGCGCTCCAAGGCGTCAACGCGCTCATCGAGCAAAGCCTCGGCTGAACGCCGGTCTCCCATCCCCACACCGGCTCGTAAGAATCATCGACGCACGCCCATCCCGGCCAAAAAGGGCTGGCAATTGCGGCTCTACGTTGCCGGTGATTCACCTCGTTCGCGCCTGGCGCTCAGCAATCTACGCCGGCTGTGTGAAGAGAAGATCAAGGGAGACTACGAGATCGAGGTGATCGATCTGGCCAAGCTACCCCACCTGGCCAAGGCCGATCAGATTCTGGCGGTTCCGACCTTGATCCGCAGCATTCCAGAACCCATGAAGCGCATCATTGGCGACCTTTCAGACGCCGATCGTGCGCTGGTGGCCCTCGATCTCAAGGGCGCCCCTGAAGGCTCTTCATGACCGGGGATGACGTACCCAAGAGCACTCCTGAAGAAGCTCGTGAGACGCTCGAAGCCATCACTTCTGGTGGGGTC
>Ga0315912_10004322_pt1 | contig 13538 bp, 11 predicted proteins | sample VfabasoilMG_FD_204469 | JGI IMG/M metagenome (GOLD analysis project Ga0315912, IMG submission 204469) | Garden soil microbial communities collected in Santa Monica, California, United States - V. faba soil | ecosystem: Environmental > Terrestrial > Soil > Garden | place: USA: California... | reverse complement strand
GTGTGCAACGTCGTGAACAAAGCATCGGGAGCCACGCCGTCGGTCGTGTCCGTCCAAAACTCGCCAATCACGACCTTCTTGTCGACGCCCCAGTAGCTCACCGGATGCAAGAACGGGCTGTTCGCGCTCGCCCCAGAGTAGGTGTTGTAATAGTGCACCTGGTAGAAATCGAGCGAGCCGTTCGGCTTGCTCCCCGCGGCCATCAGCGCGGCGTCGGACCACAGGTTCTTGCCGCGCGTCGGCGAGAGCGTGGCGAAGTTATTGGCGCCGTTGGTGACGAGCGCCGCTGGGTCCGCGGCGTGAATGGCGCTCGTGAACCAGTTGGCGGTCTTTTGCAGGTTCAGCGTCGCCGTGCGGCTCGCAGCCGGGTTCGTCCAGCCCCCGTTGTCGCTCGACATGCCTTCTGGCTCATTGAAAATCTCCCAAGCAAACAGGCCCGGGTAAGCCTTGAGCGCAGTCACCATCGGTGTCAGCACGTTGTCGATGTACGCCTGACGATTGGCGTCATTTTCCAAAAGCAGCTTGTTGTTTGCCAGCACGGTGGCATCGGTGGTTTGCCCTGAATCGAGCATTCCGAAAGACCACAGGCTGATCACGAGCCCCACGCCCTCGGCTTTTGCAGCGTCGAGAATCTTCTTCAAATCAGCAATATTTGCGGCTGAAATGGGCTTGGCTTTGCCGCTCGCGTCGTAGCCGGGTGTGGACGTGCCGTTGGTGTGAAACCACCAACGAACGGCGCTGCCGCCTGCAGCCTTGACGTTCTTGAACAGCGCGGTGAACTTGTCGATCTGCGGATTCGGAATGTCGGCGGCGAACTTGAACCAGGCCACGTTCACGCCGCTCGCGAACTTGGGATGACAGACGCTACCGCTGGCTCCACCAGTATTCGTGGCTCCACCGCTGTTGGTCGCGCCACCGTTGTTCGTCACGCCGCCAGCGCCGCCAGCGTTCGTTGCGCCCGCGCTGCCACCCGCGCCGGGAACACCACCCGTGTTCGATGCGCCAGCGATGGCGCCTGCGCCCGCGTTGCCCGAACCAGCCGTGGCAACTACGGCACCCGCGCTGCCCGCGTTGCTGGTCGCTGGCTTGCCGGCGCTGCCCGTACTTCCGCCAGCGCTATTGGCCCCGCCCGCAGCCGGATTTGGGTCGTCGGTGCCGCTACAGGCAGGCAAGGAGAGCGCACAGAAACCGAGCAAGCACGATGAAAGGAAGGGGCGAAGCGCGTGAGCAGCCAAGGGCATGGCGAAACCGTACGCTGGAACAAATTGAGGCGCTAGGACGGGATGCGCGACGAGTTCACTTTGCGCAGGCGTACGCCAGGAGCCTCCAAGACAATCTCATTTACCAACACTAGATGGGTGCTCTCGAGCCGCTGCATGCGAGGTACAACAGCGCGCCTTCTGCGGGCAGCTGCGCGCCCTCAGCAGCGATAAAGTTGATCTGACGCAGGCAGAAATTTGCGGCGTCACATGTGCGCTGGCCCGTTGCATCCGGTCAGTGTGATTGCTCACAGCCCGGTCGCAGCGCCGTGCCTTCGGCTCTCGTCTCCACGATCTTCAAAATGCTCCGCCGGTCCAACTACTGCGGAGCCGTTGCCCTGCCGCGGCTCGATCGACTCGATCATGAACGGATCGGTCGGTGAAGTGCCGAAAGCCGCAGTTGTCGATCGTGAACAGGATGTCGACCTTGTCGACTCGCGCCTGCCCGATCTCTTGCACGAAAACGTTTGCTGCCAGGAAAGTGAGAGCCGCCGCTATTGCCTGCATCGCCTGAGCCGGACCTTCCAGCCGCGCCGCCACTGCCCTGTTGCACGTTGCCCAGCGAACCCGAACAGCCAAACCCCAACAATCCCAACAGCAACACCAAGCACGCCCGCATTTCGGCCAGGATGGCTGCGTCGCTCGCAGCGAACTAGGGCAGAAACGCACACCTTGCCGCGCGCGTCGCGAAGGTGGACTTCGCACTCACGACTGAAGCACAATCGCCCGCGTCTCGGGCCGAGATTCGGCTCGAATAGAGGAGGTCAAGATGCGTCCGCGGATTGGCTCGTCGATTCGGTCCGGGGTCTTGCTCACGCTCGTAATGGCGAGTGGCTGTCAATCAGCGGCTCCGCGCGAGATCGATCTTGCCGTCGAACCGGCCCCCGCCGCAGCAACTCGCGAAAAACCTGCCAGTCGCTACGAAGCGCTCGCCAACAGCGCAATGCGCGAGAGTCGCCCGACCGCAGAGACCATCCGCTCACTCAAAGACGAACTACTCTTTCAACGAGCAACCCAGGTGTACCTGTGGGCGATGCCGCTGCTCAACGTGCTCGGCATGAAAGCGGGCTCAGAGAAGCAGTTCGGTGCGGGCTACAACATCTTGCCCGTTTGGAAGAAGCGGCTCGACGCGAAGACCTTGGTCACCACACCGAACGTCGATGCCATCGACGCCATGAGCTACTTGGACGTCGGCAAGGATGGCCCACTGGTGCTCGAGGTGCCGCCGGGCTTGCAAGGAGTCTTGCTCGATTTCTGGCAGCGCCCGCTGCCCGGTCCGCCGGCACCCGGCAAAAACTACCGCGGTGACGTTGGCTTCTTCGGCCCCGATCAGGGCAGGGGCGGAAAGTTCCTGATCCTACCGCCGGGCTACAAAGAGCGCGCGCCGGACGGGTACTTCGCGTTCCGCTCGCCAACGAACAACGTGTTCGTTTGTCTGCGCTCCTTCTACAAAGACGCAAAGGATCTCGCGCCCGCGGTCGCGATCATGGAGAGCGCGAAGATCTATCCGCTCAAGCCCAAGGGCGACGTCAAGCCGATGAAATTTCCGGACGCATCGGGGATCTCGGCAAACCTCTTGCCACACCGCGATGGCAGCGCGTTCGAGCAACTCAAACAGTTCGTCGATGGCGAAGGGGCGGAGGTTGCCGACAGCGATTGGCGCGGCATGTTGGCGACGCTCGGCATCGTGAAAGGCCGGATATTTGCGCCAGATGCCAACACGCGGACCTTGCTCGAGCTCGCGGCGCGCACCGCGTACAAGGCGAGCCGCGTGCTCGCTCTCGAAGACAACATCAGCGGCGCGTCCTACAGACTCTATTCCGACCGGCGCTGGCTCAATCCCATGGCCTCGGGCAAACCCGACACGTTCGACCTGTCTTGGAACCGCCTCCCAGACGGCTACCTTGCGCTCGACGCGCGCACGAATTTTTTCACGAACAGCTACGCGCTGAGCCCAGGCATCGCCTTTCCGGTTGCGGGCAAGGGCGCCAAAGTCCTGATCGAAAACGTGGACAGCGAGGGCGCGCCGCTGTCCGGCACGCTGAACTATCGGCTCAAGCTGCCGTCCGATGTTCCCGCGGCTAATTTTTGGTCGCTGACGCTATATGACGCGGAGAGCTCGTCTGCGCTCGACAACGGCAAGGCATTTCCAGCGCTCGGCTCACGCGAGCACCCGGCGCGCCTGCCCGACGGTTCGATTGAGCTCTATTTCGGCCCAAAGGCGCCCAGCGGCAAGGAATCGAACTGGATCCCCACGGTGCCCGGCAAGGGTTTCTTCGCCATCCTTCGTCTGTACAGCCCGCTCGAATCGGCATTCAACGGCAGCTGGAAGCCCGGCGATCTCGAAAAGATGCGTTGAACGCGAAGCTCTAAGCACGCCCCAACTTGCGCATCGTGTATTTCGCGGCGCGTACCACGACTGCGCGCGGGAAGATCTTCGACAGCGTGGTCTGCATGGAGTTCACCTTGCCCGGGACGTACACGACGCGGCCCGCGGTGTATGCCTCGAGCGTGCGCTGGACGACGTGGTTCGGCTCCAGCTTGGCGAGCTTGAGCACGCTGCCTTCGGGCATGCCGGCGGCGGCTTGAAAACCGGTGGGCACGGGACCCGGGCAGCAGGCGAGCACGCGCACGTCGGTCTTTTCCAGCTCGGACGCGAGCGCCGCGGAGAAGCTGACCACGAACGCTTTGCTCGCGCCGTACGTCGCCATGTAGGGCGTGGGTTGATAAGCGGAGGTCGAACCGATGTTGATGATGCCGCCGCGATTACGCCGCACCATGCCCGGCAGAAAGTGGCTCGCGAGGCAGACCAGCGACTCGCAGTTCACGCGCACCATCGTCGTTTGGCGCAGCGAATCAGCTTCGTTGAACTCACCGGCGAAACCAAAGCCCGCGTTGTTGATCAAATGATCGATCGTGGTCCCCAGATCGTCGATGATCAACGCGAGCTGCTCGGCGCCGCCCGGCTGCGCCAAGTCCGCCGTCACCACCCGTGTGGCCACGCCGTTGATGCGCGCGAGATCGGAGGCCAAGGTTTCCAGCTTCTCGCGTGAGCGACCGCTCAACACCAAGTTGCAACCGCGGTGCGCGAGCTGCCGCGCGAACTCTTCACCCAAACCGGAAGAGGCGCCCGTAACCAGCGCAAAAGTGCCCGAAAATACGTCGCTCTCCATGGCTTCTTTCAGGCGCGGCGTTGCCCGCGCAGGCGCAGATAGTGGTCAGCCAAAACGATCGCCATCATCGCTTCCCCGATGGGTACGAAGCGGGGCAATAGGCACGGGTCATGGCGCCCCTTGGTCACGATCGTGGTCTCTTCACCGGCGTCAGTGACCGTGCGCTGTTCGCGCGAGAGGCTGCTCGTGGGTTTGATCGCCGCGCGCACGACGATCGGCATGCCAGAGGAAATGCCGCCCAGCATGCCGCCGTGGCGATTGCTGCGCGTGCGAATGTCGCGCGCTCCACCGCTCGGGTTCTCGCGCGCGAAAAATTCGTCGTTGTGCTCGCTACCGCGTTGCAGGGCGCTGGCAAAGCCGCTGCCGTATTCCACACCCACCACGGCAGGCAGGCTGAACAGAGCCTTGGCCAGGTCCGCCTTGAGCTTGTCGAATACGGGCTCGCCCAAGCCGGCAGGCACGTGGCTGGCGACGATTTCGCTCACGCCACCGATCGAGTCCTGGTCTTTGCGCACCCGGTCGATGAGCTCGATCATTTCCTGCGCGCGCGGCACGTCCGGGCAGCGCACGATATTGGGTGAGCCGTCCGGGAACGTCTCCACCTGCGCCAGCGTGACCGCTTCGGGTTCGCCTACTTGCGCCACGATACTGCCCACTTGTTTCACGTAGCCGACCACGGTGCCGCCGAAGGCGTCCGCGATCACTTTCTTGGCGACCACACCCGCCGCGACCCGCGCAACCGTTTCCCGCGCGCTCGAGCGACCGCCGCCGCGATAATCACGAAAGCCGTACTTGGCGTCGTACGTGTAGTCCGCGTGGCCGGGGCGATACTTGTCCTTGATGTTGGAATAGTCCCGGCTGCGCTGATCCTCGTTGCGAATCAAGATCGCGAGGCTCGTGCCGGTGGTGCGCCCCTCGAACACACCGCTCAAGATCTCCGGCGTGTCCGACTCCTGCCGCTGTGTCACGAGCCGGCTCTGGCCGGGCTTGCGGCGGTCGAGGTCGACCAGCAAATCTTCCACAGAAAGAGGCAGCCCCGCGGGGCAACCATCGATGATCACGACGTTCCCAGGCCCGTGTGATTCACCAGCTGTGGTGATCCGGAACGCCTGACCGAAGCTGTTACCTGCCATCTCGGGCGGCAGTGTATCAGTTGCGCCGCCGCCGGCGACCGGGCATTTTAGCGAGTCCATGACGGCACTCACGGATCTGCGGGACGAGGAGCGGCTCTTCTTCGATACGGTCGTTGCGTTCGCGCAAGATCGCGTGGCCCCGCTGGTGCGCGAAATGGACGAATCGGGCCACTTGAAGCCGGCCTTGGTCCAAGAGCTGTTCGCGCTGGGCGTGATGGGCGTGGAGATCCCGAGCGAACACGGCGGCGCGGGCAGCAGCTTCTTCAACGCCGTGCTCGCGGTCCAGGCCCTGGCGCGCGTCGACCCGAGCGTGGCCGTGCTGGTCGACGTGCAAAACACGCTGGTCGAAAATGCCCTTTTGCGCTGGGGGAGCAGCGAGCAGAAGGCCCGCTATTGCCCCAAGCTCGCGAGCGAATGGGTCGGCTCCTACGCGCTCAGTGAAGCGAGCTCGGGCTCGGACGCCTTCGCGCTCAAAGCGCGCGCCGAGCGCCGCGGTGAACGCTTCGTTTTGAACGGGCGCAAACTCTGGATCACCAACGCCGCCGAGAGCTCGCTGTTCATCGTGTTCGCCAACGCGGCCCCGGAAAAGGGCTACAAAGGCATCACGGCGTTCCTGGTCGAACGCGATTTTCCCGGCTTTTCCGTGGGCAAGAAGGAAGACAAGCTGGGCATCCGAGCCTCCAGCACGTGTGAGCTCCTACTCGACGATTGCGAAGTACCCGAAGAGAACGTGCTCGGTGAAGTGGGCAAGGGCTACAAGATCGCGATCGAGGCGCTGAACGAGGGCCGCATCGGCATCGGCGCGCAAATGCTGGGCTTGGCCGAGGGCGCATTCGCCCAGGCCATGGCCTACATGAAGGAGCGCGTGCAATTCGGCAAAGCCATCGCCGAGTTCCAGGGCATGCAGTTTCAGTACGCGCGCGTAGCGATGGAGATCGAGGCCGCGCGCTTGCTCGTGTACAACGCCGCGCGCCTCAAAGACGCGGGCCAACCGTTCGTCAAAGAAGCGGCCATGGCCAAGCTATTCGCCTCAGAAGTCGCCGAGCGAACCGCGTCCTTGTGTGTGGAGTTCCATGGCGGCATCGGCTTCACCCGCGAATGCGCAGCGGAGAAGTTCTATCGCGACGCCAAGATTGGCAAAATCTACGAAGGCACGAGCAACATGCAGCTGTCCACGATCGCCAAGCTGCTCGGCTGAGCGCCCAACGCTTTCAGCTGGCCGCGCGCACGCTTTCTAACGCAACGCGCCGCAGCGCCGTGTCGATCGCAACCAGGATTTCAAATTCGGTGGCGGGCTTTGCAACCACGGCATGCGCCGGGTAGCGCCGGAACGTATCGCCGCACTCGATCTGAGACGAGTGCACGACCCGCGCCGTCTCAGGGTAATGCTCGACCAAAGCATCCAAAACCGCGCGACCGCCGCCACCCGGCATCTGCCAGTCAGTCAGAACCAGATCGTAGCCGAGCTCGCTCAGTGCTTCGATGGCTTGGGCCGCGCCAGAGGCGGTATTTATGTGGAATTCCGGGCGATGTTTGCGGAGCACTCGCCACAGCGCACGGATCACCGAGGGGTCGTCGTCTACCAGCAAGATTCTGGGCCGACGGTGGCTGACGCGCGAGACGGGCGGTTCACTTGGCAGCATGCCACCAGCTTGTGCAAGAGCCGGGCCACCTAACCGCCGCTGGTTTCAGCGGGATTTGTGTAGGTGCGCAGGCTCTACCCTTGCGCCGTCCCCTACCTTGGGTATGGTCGCGCAGCCATGGTCGAACCCGGTCTCGTCACGCTCGCCAAAATCGTTGGAACGCTGCTGTTCGCGATGGGCGTCGTCCCTTTCTTGTTCTTGTTGGCTCCTGGCGATCGCAGCGAGCCGGAAGTCAAAGATACGTTCGACGGCGACGTACAATAGCCCCGAGCTCGCTCGTGGGCCGTGCGCTCCGCCCCGAGCGAAACGCGCAGGTGTGAAACCGTCCACGCGGATCTGCGTACTACGCGCGTATCCAAGGTGCCAAAGCTGGGAGGACCGCGCATGGGCGACGTGAAATATCGAGGATTGTGGGCATTCCTGTTCCTTTTCGGCACGCTGAACGCGTGTAAAGAAAAGCCCTCTGCCACGCTTGCGCCCACCGCGTCCGCGCTCCAAGCAGCGCCCGCTCCGGTCAGCGCCAAACACTTCAGCGTCGATTCGGCTTCGAGCAAGGTCATGTTCCTGATGGACTCGCCGCTCGAGAAAATCGACGGCGACGCCTCGGGCGGACTCTCCGGCGATCTGTTCGTCGACTTGTCGGAGCTGACCAAATCCAGCGCGTTGGTGAAGGTGGATCTGCAAAAGCTCGTGCTTTATCAGCAAAAGCGCGGCGACGAGAAGGCCGGCTACAGCGAGCGCAAGAAGAGCGATCTGCAAAACGAACACGCGCGCAATTGGCTGCAGATCGTGCCTCGCACAGGCGAGGTCACGCCCGAACAAGCGGAAGCCAATCGCTGGGTCGAATTCAAAATCGACAAACTCGAAGGCGCGAGTCTCACGAACGTCGCTGCCGCGACGGGCGCCGAGCGCAAGCTCACCGCCACCGCCAGCGGCGATTTTCGACTCCACGGGCGCAAACAAACCAAGAGCACCAAGCTCGAACTCATCTTCTACTATCAAGGAGATCAACCGCAGTCGATCCACGTGAAGACGCTCGAGCCACTCGCGATCGGCCTGGAAGAGTTCGAAGTGAACCCGCGCGACGACGCCGGCAAATTCGTGAAAACTTTGACCGACGCGCTGAGCGGCAGCTTGAAGGGCAAAGTCGCCCAAGCAGCGCCCGTCATGCTCGATTTCACCGCCACCGTGAAGTAGCGCTTTTGTTGGGGCACACAGCACGCCGAGCGCGTCGGTTTGAAAAATCAGCCCTGTGCGAAAGCCCCCTGCGCGGTCGGACCTCACCCAGATCTGCTGCCGTTTTTCGCAGTGGGATGAGCAGCAGATTTCGTGACGGGTCTCGCGCCCCGGACACTAATCCCAGCTGAGACCGCGACGAACGAGGCCTCCCAGGGGATCTGCAATGCGACGTCTGCTCATCATGCTTCCTGTCTTGGCGCTGGCTTGCGGCTCGAAGTCGTTGGACCTGCAAGCAGCGCCGCACATCACCTCGAGCACGGATCCTACCGTGGTCGGAGCCATCGACGAGCAGGTCAGCCGGATCGCGGTCGACGGCGAGCGGATCTATTGGATGGGCTCTCAAGGCTGGTTCAGCACAGAAGGCTTTCGAGGCACAACCGCCCTACGCAGCTGCAAAAAGGCAGACTGCGAAAACTCACTCGTCACCTACGCCTCCGAACTGGCCGGGACCCAATTCGGTTTTGCCGTCCAGGAAGGGCAGATCTACTGGTTCGATTTCCGATACCCCTCCTCGGAGCCCCTGTGGTCCATCTTCGCTTGCGACGTGGCCGGTTGCGCAGCGGGGACACCGACACGGACAACGCCTTCGGAGCTCGACCGCTACGGGCGCGCGGTCGCATACGGAAGCGACGCCATTTACGCCTCGGTCCACCTCGATGGGGGGGACTCGACCGGGCTGTATCGCATTCCGTTCCCGGGGCACACAGGGCCGGCAAAGCTGATCACGATCGCGACTGGCGACGTTCTGGCTCTCGGCATTCATGGGGACTACCTGTACTGGGTCGAAGGAGCGGCCGTTACGCCAGCTCCGCCGCCATCAACGCTATGGCGAGCGCACGTGAGCGGCAATGAAACCCCGCAGACCCTGGCCAAGAACGTCCAATTGGCCGGCTACGGGTCCGGGCTCGACCCTGACTACCCTCGCGTCCTCGCTTTCGACTCGAGCTACATCTACTGGCACCAGCGCACGCTCGACGGAGCAATCGAGCGCTGTCCACTCAGCGGCTGCGCTGGGGCAGCGGAGGTGGTCGTCGCGCCGATCCGCTCGCCGCTCTCCGTGCTCGTCGCTGGCTCGAAGCTCTATTGGATACACGACACGCAAGCGCAAGGCCTCGCACTGTCGAGCTGCACGATCGGGAATTGCGTTTCGCCCGAGCTGAACGCGCCCTATTTGGCGAGCATCACCGCGCTGGCACTCGACGACCAATATTTGTACACCGCAACCACTGACCACGCTCCCCCGCCCCTGCCCATTTGGAACCATTCGCTCTCGCAAATCCGGAGGCTTCCCCGATGATCGCCCATCGCTCAATCGGACGTGAGCTCGCGCTGCTGCTCGCGAGCAGCCTGGGTTTGGCAGCGTGTTCAGGGCGCGTGCTGACCTTGGATGACACTCAGTCTCCCGAAACGCCGAGCAACGTTGACGCAGGCCCCAGCGTGGAGAAGCTACCGCTGCCCGACGAGAGCGGGTCATTTTGGGTGGACGACACTCGGCTCTATTGGCAAACCGAATCCCAATGGTTGCGCAGCTGTCTGCACGAAGATTGTGATCACACGACGATCAGCTATGGCCGAGCCCTTGGCCTGGTCGGCATCGGCGAAAATGTCATTTTTTGGTCAACATGGGGGGGCGGCGGAGTGAGCAGCTGCCCCAAGACGGGCTGTGAAAACGGTGCGTTGACCTGGGTCGTGCGCGATCCCAACGGTCAAGCGTCGGCTGTCAGCGGCGACTACTACTATTGGTCCTCGGCCTTCGACATTTTCCGCTGCCCGTCCGCGGGATGTGGCGAGATCCCGGAAGTCGTGGCGCGCGGAGAATCCCCGTGGGACCTGAAGCTCGCCGGCTCGCGCGTCTACTGGTCGAATATCCGCGCGGCCGCAGATGGCGTGTCAGAGCTCTCCGACATTCGAAGCGCGCCGCAGGACGGCTCCGAAGGGCCGACAACCATCGCGACGATATCCTACTCGTACGTTGACTTCGCAGTCGACACGCGAAATCTTTATTGGATCGACCAGTCATTTCAGGTGGTGAGCTGCCCACTCGAAACCTGCCAAAGCCAATCGCCCACTCCACTCACCAGCAATCAGCCCAAGTGGGGGCTCACCGTGGATGCATCGGGATTGTATTGGCTGGACCGCTCGGGCGGCACGGACGTCGTGATGCACTGTCCGCTCGGCGGTTGCAGCTCGGAGCCACAAGCGCTCACCACCGGCCATGTGCTTGGCACTTGGTCGTATGGCTATCCCTACGCGCTCGACTCCACCTATTTGTATTGGCAAGAGCGACGCGGCAAAACCGGTGACACCCTCGACACTAGGAGCGTCCGCCGCATGCGAAAACCGACGCAGTGAGCGCTTTACCAGCGCCAATCAGCGCCGAGTCGCCTCGCGCAGCACGCGCAAACGCAGCGCGGCCGAGGCCCGCGTGAGCTCGAGCACGATGTCGCTGCCCGGCTGACCACTCAGCCGCGCACGCGCGTCGGCCATCGAGGTCGGGCGCACGCCGTCGAGCGCGCTGATCACATCACCGGGTTCGACGCCCGCGCGCTCGGCTTCACTCGACTCGGCCACGCTGACCACCACGACCTCGATGTTGGGCGCGTTGCCACGCTCACCCAAACCGATCGCCACGGTGCCCGCGGCCAGTGGCGCCTCTGGCTCGCTCCCTTGTGGCGCGGGCTGAATGCGCAAACCGCGCACGGTACGCCCCGAGCTGACTTCGACGCCGCGCACGCTGCCGCGACCCGCTGCGCCAGAAACCGCCGTAATCGTCGCCGATCCGGGATGTACGCCGGAGAGCAAGAAATGCCCGTCGCGATCGCTGAGCACCACGCCGCGCGCGCCCTTGCCGACCGGCAAATAGCCGCCACCGCTGCCCGCCATGACTCGCGCGCCCTCGATGCGTTCGCCGCGCTGATCCACCACTTCGCCCTCGACCTCGCCGCCCTCGACCAAATCGACGCGTCGGTTTGAAAAATCAGCCCTGTGCGAAAGCCCCCTGTGCAGCCGGGCCTCACCCAGATCTGCTACCGTTTGGCGCATTGGGATGAGCAGCAGATTTCGTGACGGGTCTCGCGCCCCCGACACTAACCCTAGCTGAGACCGCGACGAACGAGGCCTCCCAGGGGATCTGCAATGCGACGTCTGCTCATCATGCTTCCTGTCTTGGCGCTGGCTTGCGGCTCGAAGTCGTTGGACCTGCAAGCAGCGCCGCACATCACCTCGAGCACGGATCCCACCGTGGTCGGAGCCATCGACGAGCAGGTCAGCCGGATCGCGGTGGACGCTGAGCGGATCTATTGGATGGGCTCTCAAGGCTGGTGGAGCCCAGACGGCGTCGCCCCAACCGCCCTACGCAGCTGCAAAAAGGCAGACTGCGAAAACTCACTCGTCACGTACGACTCCGGGCATGCCGGGCCCGAATTCGGTTTTGCCGTCCGGGACGGCCAGATCTACTGGTTCCATTTCTTGGGCCCCTTCTCGAAGCCCCGTTGGTCCATCTTCGCTTGCGAGGTGGCCGGTTGCAAAGGGGGCACGCCGACACAGACAACGCCTTCGGGGCTCGACGGCTACGGGCTCGCGGTCGCATACGGAAGCGATGCCATTTACGCCTCGGTCCAACTCGATGCGGACTCGATCACGGTATATCGCATTCCGTTCCCGGGGCACACGGGGCCGGCAGAGCTCACCACCAGCGCCACTGGCGACGTTCTGGCTCTCGGCATTCATGGGGACTATCTGTACTGGGCCGAAGGAGAGGCCACGCCAACACCCCCGCCTTCGACGCTACGGCGAGCGCGCGTGAGCGGCAATGAAACCCCGCAGACCCTCGCCAAGAACGTCCAATTGGCCAACTACGGGTACGGGGCCGACGTTCTCTGCCCACGCGGCCTCGCTTTCGACTCGAGCTACATCTATTGGCGCCAGGGCACGCTCGATGGAGCAATCCAGCGCTGTCCGCTCAGCGGCTGCGCTGGGGCAGCGGAGGTGGTAGTCGCGCCGATCCGCTCCCCGCTCTCCGTGCTCGTCGCTGACTCGAAGCTCTACTGGATACACGACACTCGTGCGCAAGGCCTGGCACTGTCGAGCTGCACGATCGGGAATTGCGCGTCGCCCGAGCTGAACGCGGCCTATTTGGCGAGCATCACCGCACTGGCACTCGACGACCAATATCTGTACACCGCCACGACCGACCACGCCTTCCCGCCCGTGAGCACTTGGGACCATTCGCTCGCACAAATCCGGAGGCTTCCCCGATGATCGCCCATCGCTCAATCGGACGTCAGCTCATGCTGCTGCTCGCGAGCAGCCTGGGTTTGGCAGCGTGTTCAGGGCGCGTGTTGACCTTGGATGACACTCAGTCTCCCGAAACGCCCAGCAACGTCGACGCAGGCCCCAGCGTGGAAAAGCTACCGCTGCCCGACGAAATCACGTCATTCTGGGTCGACGACACGCGGCTCTATTGGGCAACCCAATCGGACTGGTTGCGCAGCTGTCTCCATGAAGATTGTGAGCACACGACCATCACCTACGACCGCGGTAGCGGCGCCCTCCTTGGCGACCGTGACATTTTTTGGCCGTCACCCGCGCGTGGCGGGATCGACAGTTGCCCCAAGGCGGGATGCAAAGACGGTAGGGTAACCTCGGTCGAGTCCAACATTCGAGTCTTGGCAACCGCTGCCAGTGGCGACTACTTTTACTGGGCCGCGCCCTTCGACATTTTTCGCTGCCCGTCCACAGGGTGTGGCGAGATCCCAGAAGTCGTGGCGCACGATGAGTCCACGTCCTACTTGCAGCTCGCCGGGTCACGCGCCTACTGGTCGATCGAACGCTTGGGCAGTGACGGCGCGTCAGCGGTCACTGACATCCGCAGCGCGCCGCAGGATGGCTCCGCGACGCCGCAGACCATCGCAACGCTATTCAACATGCCCTCTCAACCCATCTCGGTCGAAGCCCAAAATTTATATTGGATTGACGCAGAAAATCACGTGCAAAGCTGCTCATTCGCCAGCGGCTTCTGCCAGCCGCCCACTGCACTCTGCACGAGCGATCATGACAAGGCTGGGCTGATGGTAGACGCATCCGGCTTGT
>Ga0315912_10004321_pt1 | contig 13540 bp, 10 predicted proteins | sample VfabasoilMG_FD_204469 | JGI IMG/M metagenome (GOLD analysis project Ga0315912, IMG submission 204469) | Garden soil microbial communities collected in Santa Monica, California, United States - V. faba soil | ecosystem: Environmental > Terrestrial > Soil > Garden | place: USA: California... | reverse complement strand
GCTTCCAAGAATTCGCGTACTCCTCCGTCATCGCCGTGTTGCGCGTCGGGATGGAGAAGTTCGGCGTACGCTGGAACACGGTCACGTGCGCGGCCTCCTCCGCGATCACCGGCAGCGCCTGGATGGCCGAGGAACCGGTGCCGATCAGCGCCACGCGCTTGCCGGAAAAACTCACCTTCTCATGCGGCCACTGCCCGGTGTGATAGGTCTCCCCCTTGAAGCTGTCCATGCCGGGGAAGTCCGGCTTGCGGGCGGAGGACAGGCAGCCCGTCGCCATCACGCAATGCCGCGCGGAAACCGAAGCGCCGTTCTGCGTCCGTACCGTCCAGCGCCGCGCCGCCGCGTCGTACTCCGCCCCGGCCACGCGGGTGTTGAAGCGGATGTCGCGGCGCAGGTCATACCGATCCGCCACATGCTGCGCGTATTTCAGGATGTCCGGCTGGGCGGAGAACACTTCCGGCCAATGCCATTCCTGCTCCAGCTTCGGGTCGAAGCTGTAAGAATACTGCATGCTCTCCACGTCGCAGCGCGCGCCCGGGTAGCGGTTCCAGTACCAGGTCCCGCCCACATCACTGCCGGCCTCGAACACGATCGCGGACATGCCCTGCCCACGCATCCGGTGCAGCAGATACATACCGGCGAAACCGGCGCCGACGATAACGACATCAACCTCATTCGGAATGGGCACGGCGGCGGCAGTCATTCGGCAATCCCCCTGCATGCAAACGGGGCTCACCGGCCCCGACTACCAGCTGGTATAAAAAAATCCCAAGCGGTCCGTCAACCGCTTGGGATTCGAAACATCGGCCCGGGCGGGTTAGCCCCGCACGGCAGTGCTCAGCGGCAGCCGTCCGCAGTGGCGCGCACAAGCCTTCCCGGCATCGCGCCGGTATGCTCGCCCTTCTCGAACGTGGTCTGCCCCGCCACCATGCTGGCGACATAGCCTTCCACCCGCTGCACCAGGCGGCGCCCCTTCGCCGGCAGGTCGTAGGTCACTTCCGGCTTGTGCAGCCGCAGGTGCTGGAAATCAATCAGATTGAGATCTGCCCGCAGCCCCGGCTTCAGCGCCCCACGGTCGTTGAACCCGAAGAACCCGGCCGTTTCGCTGGTCAGCTTCTTCACCACGTTTTCCAGCTGCAGCTGCGGCCCCCGGGACCGGTCGCGCGCCCAGTGCGTCAGCATCCAGGAAGGCAGCGACGCATCGATGATGGAGGAGCAATGCGCCCCGCCATCAGACAGGCCCACCAGCGTGCCGGAATCCGACAGCATCTCGCGGATCGGCTCGTGGTTGTCCTCCGTGTAGCCCACCACCGGGAAGAACAGGAACCTATCGGCCCCGCCCACCAGGTAGTCGTAGGCCACTTCGTCCGGGGTCTTGCCCTCGCGCTTGGCGATATAGGCGATGGAACTTTCCACCGGCGGCTCGTAATCTGGCGGATCGCCGAAGATGAACATCCGGTCCCACCGCGTGGTGATGAATTTCCGGAATTGCGTCAGCAGGGAGACCAGGGCCTCCGACGGCGCTTCCGACAGGATCTTCGCCCGCACCGCCGGGTCGCGCAGCCGCGCGATGCGCTGTTCCACGGGCAGTTTCAGTAGCGCCTGGTAGCTCGGCCGGATGGAGAACGGGTTCAGCGCCGTGTCGATCCCCAGCAGCACACCCACCGGGCGGCCCGCGATCTGCGCCGTCAGGTTCGCCCCCTGGGCGCGCGCGTCATGCACGCCCTTGATCAGGCGGCGCCAACGCTGCGGATCAGTCGCCCGGTCCGTCAGCAGGAACCACACGGGCCGGCCCGTCTCCTTGGCCAGTTCCGTCATCCATTCCAGCTCGGCCTTTTCGTTGTCGAAGTCGCTGTTCAGGCCGAAGGCGCCATAGCCGACGCGCCCCAGGGCGCGCCCGATGCCCATCATCTCCTGCACTTCCGCGTCACGCCCGGGCACGTAGTCCCCGGTGAGCGTCTTGTGCGAGTTGGTGCGGCTGGCGGTGAAGCCGAACGCCCCGGCGCGCATGCCCTGCTCCACCAGGCGGGACATCTCGGCGATGTCCTCAGCGGTGCCGGCCTCGCGCCGCAGCGCCCGCTCGCCCATCACATACACCCGCAGCGGGTTGTGCGGAATCTGCGCTCCCACATCGATCGTGCGCTTCATCTCGGACAGCGCGTCCAGGTACTCCGGGAAGCTTTCCCAGTTGAACTTCATCCCCTCCATCATCGCGATGCCGGGGATTTCCTCCACCGCTTCCATCAGTTCGACGAGGCCTTTGGTCTGCTCCGGCCGCACCGGCGCGAAGCCCACGCCGCAATTGCCGAACAGGATGGTGGAAACCCCATGCCAGGAAGACGGCGCCAGGATCGGGTCCCACGTCGCCTGCCCGTCGTAATGCGTATGCACATCCACCCAGCCGGGCGAGACCATCAGCCCGTCGGCGTCGATCTCCCGCTTGCCCGGCCCGGCCGTGCCACCCACCTGGCTGATCTTCTCGCCGTCGATAGCGATGTCGCCGGTAAACTTCGCCGCGCCGGTGCCATCGACGATGGTGCCGCCGCGTATGACTGTATCGTGCATGCTGTCCCCCGTTCCGCCGCCGGCATGGGCCGGCCCGGTGTTCCTACTGGCCAGTATTCAGGCGCACGCCGGCCAACCGGTCAAGCCGTGCGCCGCTGCCGTTCAGGTTGCGCCGGCGCGGCCGGCGGATGCAATGATGAAATCACCCGCACGGAGGCCGCGCGCCATGTCCGATTTCAACCCCGCCGAGCAGCTGAAGAAACTCAATGGCAGCTGGGGCTGGTTCGTCGCCCTCGGCATCCTGATGATCATCCTCGGCGCCTATGGCCTGACAGAAGTCGTCGGCCTCACGCTCGCCAGCGCCTTCTTCATCGGCATCCTCCTCATTATCGGCGGCGTCGCCCAATGCATCCACGCGATGCAGGACCGCGAATGGCGTGGCTTTCTGCTGCATGTGCTGGGCGGCGTACTCTACATCGTCGGCGGCGTGCTGGTGGTCAGCAATCCGCTCGCCGGCTCCTTCATCATCACGCTCATGCTCGCCGCCTCATTCATCGCCGGCGGGATCATCCGCGGCGCCATCGCCTTCAGCCACCGGGAAGTGAAGGGCTGGTGGCTCCTCGCCCTCGGCGGCTTCATCAGCCTGCTGCTTGGCGTCTACATGCTGAACACCTGGCCGTTCTCCGCCCTCTGGGTGCTCGGCACCTTCGTGGCCATCGAGCTGATCATCAACGGCGCGACGCTGCTGCAATTCGGCCTCGCGCTGCGCTCGCATCGCGCGGATTGATCCGACAAGAGCATCGCCGGGAATTCCCAGGTTGTCGGCCGCATGGATCAGTGGCTACGCTGACCGCCGGATCGAGCGGTATCGTCGGGACCGTCGGAGTGGTTCTCCGTCGAGGCAATGCTGGATAGGGGGACGAGGATGGGCAAATCGCGAATGCTGGCACTGGCGGCGCTTGTCTGCGCCACGCTGGCGCTGCCGGGCACGGCCAGGGCAAACCTGATCTGGAGCTTCAGCTTCTCCGGATTCCAGAACGCCAGCGGCAATCTTGTCACCAACGACACGCCGAATGGCGGGGGCTTCTACCAGGTCCTCAGCATGTCCGGCTCATGGGAGGGGCACACGATCCTCGGCCTGTCACCAACGAGCACGTTCGGCGGCAATGACAACCTTATCTCCCCCACGGACCCGCAATTGACGACGCAGGGCATCACTTTCACTGTCGACAACGACCCGGGCAACGATGGCCAGGGGCATGTGAACGTCTATTGGGGCACGGGATACAAGCTTTGGGGCGGCGACGGGTCGATCGGCGGTGTTGATTTCACCGCCAGCATCATCGGCGCCATCCCGGAACCTGCGAGCATGACCCTGCTCGGCATCGGCCTGATCGGTCTCGTGGCCGCCCGCCGCCGCAAGGCCGCATAGCCGCGGCGACAGCGACGATCTGAACATTGGGGCGATCGGAACATCGGGCGGTACCGCAAGGTGCCGCCCTTTCCCGTTCCTGCCCGGCTTTGGTCGTCCCAGTTCCTGAATGATGCGGTTGATAGCCTGGGGACTGGGCGATAGCCTCGCCGCCAACTGCATCACTCCATCCGAAAATCACCGGTTCACCCCAGGAAACGCCCATGACCAGCACCCCGCCCCGCATTCCCCCCTCCATTCCCTTGAGGCACGGCGCCTTCCTCCCCCCGTTTCACCCGATGGAGGAAAACCCCACCGCATGCATCGACCGCGACCTGGAGCTGATGGTCCACCTGGACAAGCTCGGCTTCCATGAGGCGTGGATCGGCGAGCACCATTCCGCGGGCTGGGAAATCATCTCCTCGCCGGAGCTGTTCATCGCGGTGGCGGCGGAGCGCACGCGGAACATCAAGTTCGGCACCGGCGTGATCTCCCTGCCGTACCACAACCCGCTGATGACAGCGAACCGCATCATCCAGCTGGACCACATGACCAAGGGCCGCATCATGTTCGGCGCCGGGCCGGGTCTGCTGGCATCGGACGCGCTGCAGATGGGCATCGACCCGGAAACCCAGCGCGACCGCATGGCGGAGGCGCTGGACGTCATCCTCCGCCTGTTCAAGGGCGAATACGTCACCGAGAAGACCGAGTGGTATGAGTATGTGAACGCCCGCGCCCACATCCCGCCCTACACCAAGCCCTATCCGGAAACCGCGGTGGTTTCCTCCGTCACCCCCTCCGGCGGCAGGCTGGCCGGCAAATACGATCTCTCGATGATTTGCATCGCCGCGACCAATCCGTTCGGCTTCGATGCGCTGGACGCCAACTGGAAGATCGCCAACGACATCGCGGCGAAGGACGGCCGCACCATGGACCCGTCCCGCCTGCGCCTGGTTGGCCCCATGCACATCGCGGAGACGCGGGAGAAGGCCTACGAGAACGTCAAGTTCGGCCTCGCCCGCTACATCGACTACCTGAACAACAACCAGCTCCGCTTCGACATCCCCAAGGGCGTCGACCCCGCCATCTGGTTCGTGGAAAACAAGTTCGGTGTCATCGGCACGCCGGACGACGCGATCGCGCTGATCGAGCGGCTCTATGCCAAGCAGGGCGAATTCGGCTGCTTCATGCAGCAGGTCCACAACTGGGCGGATTTCGAGCAGACAAAGCGCAGTTACGAACTCTACGCCCGCTACGTCATGCCGCATTTCTCCGGCGACAACCGCGCCCGCTCCGAAAGCTTCGACTGGTGCACGCAGAACCGCCACATCCTGACGGAAAAGCGCCAGACCGCCGCCAAGCTGATGTTCGCCAAGCACGAGGCCGAAACCAAGGCCAACGCCGCCGAATAGCAAGCCTACTTCTCCCCTCTCCCTATGGGAGAGGGGACGGGGGTGAGGGTAATGGTCAACCACGCCAAAACCTTGACGCGAACCCCGTTTCCTGCTATCTAACTTATTGAAAAATGGTGCTGTTGGAGAGGATTGAACTCTCGACCTCTCCCTTACCAAGGGAGTGCTCTACCACTGAGCTACAACAGCGCCGGGGCCGTGACTCTCACGCCATCACGTCGGTGGCGGCGCTAATAATCGGTTTGCCCCGCTTCGGCAACTGGCCCCGGAAGGGACGCAGCCATTCCACCCAACCGGTCGCCGACCCGGTCGTAATTTCGCTGATACCGCAACGAACTACCCACCCTTACCGGCGAACAGCATCCGCTCCCGCGCCGCCAGCCACTCGCCGGCGTAGTCGCAGTCCAGGTACTCCGGAAAATACGGCCCGCCCAGGGTGAAATGCACCATCCGCGCATCCGCCCGGAAGTCATACTCCCCCACCAGCCAGTTCCAGTCCAGCGGCAGTCTGCCGATCAATCCGTCATCGGCCAGCCACTTGAACTGGTGCAGTTCCAGCCCCGTCGCGGTGTTCACGTAGTCCTCGCTCAGCGCCCGGCACCTGGCGTTGTTGAACAGCATCAGGCTGGACCAGTTCTTCCGCCCGTACGGCGTCTGCACCTGGTCCAGGAACTTGCGCTCCGTCTTCGGCACGTATTCGTGCTGGCACACCATCACGGCGTAGCGGTCATCGGCCAGCGCCAGCAACTCCGCCAGGTCGGCGCGGGCCATGAAGTCGCAGTCCATAAACAGCGACCAGCCGGAGAAGCCTGACAGCGACGGCACCAGGAAGCGGGAGAAGGAAAAGTCGGTCGATTGCAGCTTGTGCCGCTCCCGCCACATGCGCCTGCCCAGATTGCCAAGCCGCAGCGGCGTAAAGCGCACCGGGCAGGTCGCGCGCTCCAGAATGGAATGGCACAGCACGTGGTAGGCCACCGCCTCATGCGGGTCGTAGCCGATATAGATGTCAAGCATCACGCCGCCTCACCACGTCAGCCGTCACGGCTGCGATCGCATCGTCCCAGCCCGCCCCGCGCGCCTGCCGGAACAGGCGGACCGAGCGATACCACGGCATCGAGTTGTCCGATGCCCCATACCGCCATTCCGGATTGCCCGGTACCAGCGCCATGCACGGTACCCCCAGCGCGCCCGCCAGGTGCACATTCGTGTTCTGCACGGACACCACCAGGTCCAACCCCAGCATCAGCCCCGCCAGGTCCTCGAAATCATCGATCTCCGCGCGCGGAAACACCCGCAATTCGGGGAAACCCGCCACCTCGTCCGCCACCTCGCCGTATTGCAGGCTGACAAACTCGCAGCCCGGCAATGCCAGCACCGGGCGCAGCGCATCCAACGTGAGTGACCGCTCCGTCTGCCGCGTCTGCCTGATCCCGCCACGCCAGGAGAGGCCGATGCGCAACCGCCCGGTCCGCTCGCCCAGCCGCGCGGCCCAGGAAGTCGCCACCGCGTCGCGCGGCCGCAGATAAGGCGTGCCGGGAAATGCTTCCGGCGCACGGCGGTACAGGTAGCCCAGGCTACCGACCGCCAGCACCGCCGCGCCTGCATGCGCCGAACGGTCGAATCCGGCCTCCGCCACGGCCACCAGCCCAGGCAGCGATGCCTGGAACAACCGCACCAACCGCAAGTCCCCGGCATAGGTCACATGCCGCGCATCGCCCAGCAGGTCCGGCAGGGCGGACGCGAACATCACCTCGTCACCGATCCCCTGCTCGCGCAGCACCACCACATCCCGCCCGGCCACGTCCGCCGGCGTGGGCCGGTGCAGAAACTCCCCCGTGGGCGTGGCGGCGGCCATGTGCGCCAGGTAGCCCCAGCGTTCCTCGTAATCGTCCCAGCCGCCGGCGAAATCGTGGCGCAGCAGGCGGACCATGGCGCGGCCGTAGCGGGCGACGGAGTGCACCGTATCATCCGGCGCGGCCAGGCCAATCGCCGCCTCGAATGCCGCAAGCGCCTCGTCCAGCCGGCCCATGTCCAGCAGCACGTTGCCGCGCCCGGCCAGCGCCTCGGCGTCCGCCGGGTGGGCGGCCAGCACCTTGTCGTAGTCGGCCAGTGCCGCCTCATGCCGGCGCAGGGTGCGGTTCAGCTCGGCGCGGTTCTTGCGTGCGCCGGCATGGTCCGCGCGCACCGCCAGTACCCGGTCATAACCCACCAGCGCCGCCTCGTCGCGGTTCAGGGCACGCAGGGCGTTGGCGCGGTTGTTCAGCGCCTCGTCCCAGTCCGGCCGCAGAGCCAAAGCGCGGTCATGGCCGGCCAGCGCCTCGGCATACCGGCCCAGGACTTGCAGCGCGTTGGCACGGTTGTAGTGCGTCATCGGGTTGCCGGGCGCCAGTTCCAGCGCCTTCTCGAAGCTCGCCAGCGCCACCAGTTCCTCGCCCTGCGCCGCCAGCAGGTTGCCCTGGTTGTCCCAGGCCTGGGCGAAATCCGGCCGCACCCGCAGCGCTTCCGCATAAGCGGCGCGCGCCTCCGCCGGCCGGCCCAGCGCCTGCAACACGTTGCCGCGGTTGCACAGCGCCTCGGCGCTGTCCGGCCGCAAGGTCACGGCGCGATCGAAACTCGCTAGCGCCGCCTCGCGCTCCCCCATCTCCACCAGCAGGTTGCCCCGGTTGGTGTACACCGATGCATCGGACGGATCGGCCGCCACCGATCGGTCATAGAGTTCCAGCGCCTTGCGCAGGCGGCCCCTGCCCTGCTCGATCAGCGCCAGGAAGTGACAGCACAGGCCTGCGCGGTAGTTCTTCGCCGCCAGGGCCTTGAACAGGGATTCCGCCTTGCCCATCCGCCCGGCACGGAAATGCGCCGCCGCCATCTCGAACGACGCGGCGCGCTGGTCGGGGCGCTGGTCTGGGATCCGGGCCATGGCCCGGGCATCGCGCGGGGCGGCGCAAAGGTCAAGCGTTGACCCGCGCGGCCGGATCGGTTTCGCATGGCGGTATGAGCGCCAATCCCCCGAAAGGCCCGAACCGGCGAGAGGAACGCCTGGAACGCGAGGCCGCCGCCCTGCGCGCCAACCTGTTGCGCCGCAAGCAGCAGGCCCGGGAACGTAACCCAGGGCCGCGCGCCTCAGGCGGGAACGACAACCCGGGCCCGGGCGCGGCTACCGTCCACCCAGCGGGCGAAGCTGCCCAGCACCAGGGCACCGGCCAGGATCATCAGCGGGTCCAGCCACCACAGGCCGGGCAGCAACCGGTAGCCGACAGTGGTGAGCCAGGACAGGAATAGCCCCAGGCAGAACACCTGCAGGCTATGCCGGCCGATCGCGGCGAACCAGTTCCCCACCGCGCGGTGCATCCAGGGCGCCTCGCGCGGCACCAGCACGGACACCAGCCAGGCCAGCGCCAGCGCATGCGCCAGGGTCAGCGGCGCCAGCCCGCTCTTCTCCAGCAGCCAGGCCGGCTCCGCGAAGGGCACGGGCAGGCCGATATCCAGCCACGCCACGCGCAGATACAGCGCGCCCAGCACCAGCACCGCCGCCGCGACGGTGAGCAGGCGGGAAGCGGGCAAGGCTTCCCCCCGCACCAGCGCGCGGCGGCCGAGCCAGGCGCCGAACAGGAACAGGAACTGCCAGGCCAGGGGGTTGAAGGCGATGTGGGACGCAACGCCCGGCGGGGCGATGCCGAACGCAAAGCTGGCCAGCCACAGCGCGAAACTGCCGGCCAGTGCCCGGTCGCCCCAGCGCCGCTCCGCCCAGGCGAACAGAGGCAGGGCCAGCATGCACCAGACGAACACCGGCAGGATGCCCATGAAATCCGGCTGGAACAGCGTCGCGAGCAGCGCCGGCAGAGCCAGGAACGGATGCGCGATAAAATATCCCCAGCCCAGTCGGGCGGCTTCCATGGGCAGGCGCGTCGTCACCTCGCAGGCCAGAACCAGGACGGTGAAGAACAGCGCCATCACCATCAGGTGGGTGCGGTACAGCCGTGCGGCGCGCTGCGCCATGTCCCAGGTGGCGGCGGCATGGCCCTGGCGATGCATCTTCAGGGCGAAGACGCTGCCCAGGGTGAAACCGGAGAGGAACACGAACTGCTCCGAACTGTCGGAAAAACCCCAGGCGGCATGGATGAACCAGCCGCCGATGAAGGAGCCATAGGCGTGGGCGGCGAAAATCACCAATTGCAGATAGCCGCGCATGATGTCCATGCGGGTGTCGCGGGGCGGGCGGGAGATTACGGCATCAGGGGGCATGGCACGGCACCGGCAGGTTGATCGCTACGGCTGGGACCAGCCCGTGCGCCGGACGTTACGCGCAAAACCACCGTCCCGGCATGGAAAAACACTACCACTCGGTAGGGCTGAAACCGGTTTGCCCGGCGCGGTCCACTGGTCTAGACCCACCGGAGATAGACTGGAGTTGCCGCTCCCGATGCCCGTGATGTCCGACCGCTGGATCCGCGAGATGGCGCTGAACCACGCCATGATCACGCCGTTCGTGGAAACGCAGAAGCGCGCGGGCGTGATTTCCTACGGCCTGTCCAGCTACGGCTATGACGCGCGGGTTGCGGACGAGTTCAAGATTTTCACCAACGTGGATTCCGCCGTCATCGACCCGAAGGATTTTTCGCCATCCTCGTTCGTCGATCGCAAGACAGATGTCTGCATCATCCCGCCGAACAGCTTCGCGCTGGCCACCACGATCGAGTATTTCCGCATCCCGCGCGACATCCTGGTGATCTGCCTCGGCAAGTCCACATATGCGCGCTGCGGCATCATCGTGAACGTCACCCCGCTGGAACCAGAATGGGAAGGCCAGGTGACGATCGAGATTTCCAACACCACCCCCCTGCCGGCGAAAATCCACGCGGGCGAGGGTATCTGCCAGTTCCTGTTCCTGCAGGGCAATGAGCCCTGCGAGACCAGCTACGCCGACAAGGCCGGCAAATACATGCGCCAACTCGGCGTATCGCTTCCCAGGATGGGGTGAGAGATGGACCGTATCCGTATCCGCGGCGGCAGGCCGCTGTCCGGGGAAATCGCCATCGGCGGGGCCAAGAACGCGGCGCTGCCCCTGATGGCCGCCGGACTGCTGACGGAAGAGCGGCTGGTGCTGGAGAATGTGCCCAGGCTGGCGGATATCGAGACCATGCGCGAACTGCTGGCCCAGCACGGCGTGGCGGTGGAACCGGCCGATAACGACGGCCGCACCCTCTCCATCGGCGGCGCGATCACCAACACCACGGCGCCGTATGACATCGTGCGCAAGATGCGCGCCTCCATCCTCGTGCTCGGCCCGGTTCTGGCGCGCTGCGGCACCGCCAGCGTCTCCCTGCCCGGCGGCTGCGCCATCGGCACGCGACCGGTGGATCTGCACCTGAAGGGGCTGGAGCAGATGGGCGCGACCATCCTGCTCGAAGGCGGCTACGTGCATGCCTCCGTGAAGGGGCGGCTGCGCGGCTGCCATATCGCCATGCCCTTCGCCAGCGTCGGCGCCACGGAGAACCTGCTGATGGCGGCAAGCCTGGCGGACGGGCAGACCACCATTTCCAACGCGGCGCGGGAGCCGGAGATTTCCGACCTCGCCGACTGCCTGGTGGCGATGGGGGCGCGGATTACCGGCATCGGATCGGACAAGCTGGTGATCGAGGGCGTGCCGGCCCTGCACGCTGCGCGCCACGCCATCATCCCGGACCGGATCGAGACCGGCACCTATGCCTGCGCAGCCGCCATAACCGGTGGCGAGGTCTTCCTGCGCGGCGGGCGGATCGACCATTTGAACGCAGTAGTGCGCACGCTGGGCGAGGCCGGGGTGGAAGTTACCGCCGAAGAGGCCGGGCTGCGTGTGAAGCGGTTGAACGGGCTGCACGGCGTGGACGCGATGACGGAGACCTATCCGGGCTTTCCCACCGACATGCAGGCGCAGTTCATGGCCGTGATGGCGGTGGCCGATGGCGCGGCGATGGTGACCGAGACGATCTTCGAGAACCGCTTCATGCACGTGCCGGAACTGAACCGCATGGGTGCGCGCATCAACGTACACGGTGCGTCCGCGATTATCCGCGGGGTGCCGAAGCTGTCCGGTGCGCCGGTGATGGCGACCGACCTGCGAGCCTCCGTCTCCCTGGTGCTGGCCGGTCTGGCGGCGCGGGGGGAGACGGTGGTGAACCGTGTCTACCACCTCGATCGTGGCTACGAGGCGCTGGAGGCGAAGCTGGCGGCGTGCGGCGCCGATATCGAGCGGATGGAGGGATAGCCCCCTCCCGGCCACGCAGCACCGGGGAGGCGCGTGGGGGTCAGTCGCACGCGTATGGCGTTGCGGCGGGAACGGAGTTGCGGAACGGATCGGTCAGGTCGTCCGTCAGCTTGTTCATGATTTCTCGCTTCTTGGGCAGCAGGTTCAGACGGTAGAATCGCGATATCCGCGCGATGAGTTCGCCGCGCGGCGTGAGGCGGACGCAGCCGTTCTCGATCGTGATCGTGCCGGAATGCAGTTGTTCGGTCAGCCGGATATCGACAATGCGATGCTCCCGCATGTACTCGGTCCGGACGATGTCATCCCAGGCAGCCTGGCGGATAGCCCCGCCGCGTTGCGCCAGCTTCTCCAGGAAATAGATCGAGAGCGAACGATCGATGATGGTCGGCACGCTGATCGCGTAGATCACCGTCGCCATGAAGCCGATCGTCAGGCACAGCCCCGTCTCCGTCGGTGTCAGGCCAAACAGCCGCCGGCGCAACGCCAGCAACGCGACGATCGCCAACACGAGCGTGATGACCCCGTCCAGCAGCGCATCGTAGAGGACGACGCGCACCGGGAAATACAGGAAATGGACGGTATGGATGACCAGAAAGCATACAGGGAGGATGGAAGCGGCACCAACCAGTCGCAACAGGAGCTTCAGCAAACGGCGCGTCTCACTTTTTTCCTGCCTGCTCTGGTTGGACAGGCAGGCCAAAATCCCGGATCGCCCGGCGGTCAGGCGCCAGGCAAAACCTTGTAACACATTACCGGCACGGAGGAATTCTTATCGGGCCGCGTCCCGCGATCCGGTAAGCCCAACAGCGTCGCGCCATCTATGCCGCGTTGCCGTCCTTCGTCGCGCCCTTGGCGATCAGTGTGGCGATGCGGTCCTCGCTCAAGCCGATCTCGCGCAATACTTCCACGCTATGTTCGCCCAGGCGCGGTTGCAGGCGGCGGATTTCCGGCGCGGTGCGGCTGAAGCGCGGGGCGATGCCGGGCAGGCGGAGCTTGCCCTCGGTGGGGTGTTCCACCTCCTGCCAGTAGCCGGTGGCGACGAGTTGCTCCTCGGTCAGCAGGTCCTCGAGCGAGTTGACCGGTCCGTGAGGCACGTTGGCGTCCTTCAGCAGGTCCACCCATTCGGCGTTGGTGCGTGTGGCGCAGATTTCCGCAAGCGTGGCGTAGACGATCTCGATATTGTCCAGGCGTGTGGCGAGGGAGAAGAAGCGCGGGTCGGCCAAAATCTCCTCCCGCCCGACCAGCTTGCAGAATTCCTTCCAGTGGCCGTCCGTGTACGGCAGCAGGGCGAAGAACCCGTCCTTGGAGGGATAGGGGCGGCGTTCCTTGTTCAGCAGGCGCTTGTAGCCGGCGGTCTCAATCGCCGGCATGAAGGTCTCGCCGTACAGGTGCTCCACCATGACGAAGGAGACCAGGGTTTCGTACATCGGCACCTCCACCGCCTGGCCCTGGCCGGAGCGTTCGCGTTCGAACAGCGCGGCGAGCACGGCGGAGACGACGGCGTTGGAGGATGTCTTGTCGGCAACGATGGTGGGCAGGAAGCGGGGGGAGCCGGCAACGACGGTTTGCAGCATGGCCATGCCGGTGCCGGCCTGGATGATGTCATCGTATGCCGCCTTGGGGCCCATCGGGCCGGCGGCGCGGTAGCCGTAGGCGGCGACGTAGACGAGCTTCGGATTGATCTTCTGGAATGCCTCATACGGCACGCCGAGGCGGGCGGCGGGTTCAGGGCGGTAATTGTGCATCAGCACGTCCGCGGTCTTCGCCAGTTCGAACAGGGCCTCGCGGCCTTCCGGCACTTTCAGGTCCAGCACCACGCTGCGCTTGTTGCGGTTGCAGCCGAGGAAGAAGGCCGCCATGCCGGGGTTGCGTCGTGGGCCGAGCTGGCGCGTGGTGTCGCCCGTGGGCGGCTCGATCTTGATGATGTCGGCGCCGAGGTCACCGAGTTGCTGCGCCGCCCAGGGGCCG
>Ga0315912_10004320_pt1 | contig 13543 bp, 11 predicted proteins | sample VfabasoilMG_FD_204469 | JGI IMG/M metagenome (GOLD analysis project Ga0315912, IMG submission 204469) | Garden soil microbial communities collected in Santa Monica, California, United States - V. faba soil | ecosystem: Environmental > Terrestrial > Soil > Garden | place: USA: California... | reverse complement strand
CAGCCTCGTCCGCTTGACCTCGTGAGTCGTCAGTTTCACGCGGAGCGCCCCAATCAGCTTTGGGTCGCTGACATCACCTACGTCGCGACGTGGTCGGGCTTCGTCTACGTCGCGTTCGTCATCGATGCCTTCTCGCGTCGAATCGTCGGTTAGCGCGTGTCGACGTCGCTCAGTAGCGAGCTTGCCCTTGATGCTCTGGAGCAGGCACTCTGGGCTCGGAAACCTGCTGAAGGACTGGTCCACCACAGCGATAGAGGTGTGCAGTATCTATCAATTCGCTACACAGAGCGACTTGCTGCTGCACGCATCGCGGCCTCGTCCTCGACTTCATCAAACCGGGTCGTCCCGTCGAGAACGCCTTTATCGAAAGTTTCAACGGTCGTCTTCGGGACGAGTGTCTGAATGCTCATTGGTTTGTGAGTCTTCGCGAGGCCCAGACCGTCATCGAGACGTGGCGTCGAGACTACAACGAAACTAGACTCATTCCTCGTTGGGCAACCAAGCGCCACAGGAGTACGCCGCAAGGCTTTTGCGCTGGCATGGCGCATCAGAGGAGGTTATCATGAGAGCAACTTCCTAGCCGTCGGTGGCCTAAGGTTCGGAAGCGGGTCAAGCGCATCGAGCTAAAGATCGCCAACGGTTGGCTTGAGCAGCGATGAGGAACGCTGGGCACCAAGGCGTAGCTTAGGAAAAATGCCAAAACGCGACTACCGCACGAGCTCCAAGTAGCGCGCGCGCGGGTACTCGTGCACCAGCACCCAGTCTTCAATCGCCAGGCGCGTGTACACGAAGAGTTGTTCTCCATCGACGACGTAGCCATGTTGTCCGCCTCGGGCGAGCACGTCGCGTAGGCGTTTGGACTTTACGTCGGGCAAGACAATCAACTGCTCCGGCTTACCCTGACGTGCGCTGGCTGCGGCGACCACGGCATCGCTCATGAGTTCCTTGCCATCGGGCGCAGCAACGAAGGCGCGCACCAGACCAGGCGCCGCGTGGGGCCCCAGGCGCTTGACGAGCGCTGAGAGCCAAAACCCGCCGGCGATGGCGCCGATGTTTCCTTCGCGCGTGGAGATGGCCCGGACGAGCGCCAAGCGAGGGATCTTACCCAATGGTCCGTACTTGGGACGCGTAAAGACGCCCCGTTGCGACTGCATCGCGCGTTTGTACCAGTCGGTGTGTCGAGGATCGTAGTCGTCGCCAAAGTCGCCGCGGCCGGGGAATTGCGCAAAGAGACCGCTCTCAAAGGCGAGCATGATCCGAACCAGACCCGTTTGGTTCTCGAACATCAGCCGTTCCTGTTCGGCGCGTGGGTACGTGCGTGCGGCTTCGTCGATTCCGGCAACGTAGAGGTCAATGATGTCTTGCTTGGCTTGTGCGATCTGCAGCGCTTGACGATGAGCCAATTCTCCGGAGCCCCGGGTGAACACGAACATCGGATCGCGGTAGGTGCGGAGGACACCGTCGATAGGGCTTTGGACTAACCCGGGGGCTCGATTCTCGCGCACGTCGACGGGCTGAAGGACGCGCACCGCGTCTTTATTGGGTACCTGGTCGCTCTCGAGCCGGACCCGGATGACCTGCGCTAGGCCCACCAACTCAGCATCGAACTCGGTGAGATCGTTTTCGAAGCCACGTCCGTCTTCGAGCAAGCCTGCAGTGAGACGGCTGAGCGCTTCGGCATCGCGGCGCGCTGCGCTGGAGCGACTTGCGGCGCGTGACGTGCTGACAATCGCCCAGGCCGCCAAGAGCAGCAGGATGAGGGCCGCCATGCCCACCGAGCGCGCTGGATGCTTTTGCAGGGACCGTAACAAGCGGCGGGCCACTGAGTCTGGGGAGACGGTCACTTCTTCATCTCGGGAGAACGCGCGCACGTCACGAGCGAACTCCTCCACGCTGGGGTAGCGATCGGCTGGTTCCTTCGCGGTGGCCCGCAGGATGATGGCCGAAAGGCGGGGGTCGAGGGCTTGTCCGCCCAGGTCGACGTGCGCTGCATGCGTGCCGAGAACAGCTTGCGTATAGGCTTCCGTAGCGTTGTCGTGGGACCGTGCGTCGCGCAGGGTAGCTAGCTCGAACAGCATCAAGCCCAGTGAAAATTGATCGGCTGCTGGTCCCACCGGCACACCGATCGCTTGCTCGGGTGCCATGTATTGGGGGGTTCCCATCACTGCGCCCAGCTGCGTCTGGACTGAACCACCGGTGTCCGGGCGGGGTCCAGCCTGCAGGGGTGTGGCGACCGTGGGTGCCAACGCGGCCGGCCCGAGCGGCGCCACGACTGTCTCTCGCGAAGAGACACGCTCGCCTATTTCTGTATCGACTTCACGCACTTCTGACTTGGTGCCCCGCAGCAAATCCAAGGGCTGGGTGGGGAAGATGGATGCCGCGTGTTCAGGCACATCTTCATCGAAGTCAGCGTGCACCCGCGCGATGCCCCAATCGGTCACCAAGACGACGTTGTGCGCCCCCAGCATCACGTTGTCGGGCTTCAAATCGCGGTGCAGGACTGCTCGACCGTGGGCGTAGGCCACCGCGTCGCACACGGGCAACACCTTGGCGATGCGTTCCTTGAGAGTTGGTGCGTCGGGGGCGTTTGCCTTGACCAAGTCATGCACACGGTCCAGGTAGTCGGCCAACGACTCGCCCTCGATGAGCTGCATCACGAAGGCGGGACCGCCCGTGGGGCTAAATTCGAAGGCGTAAATGGGAACGATGTTGGGGTGCTCCAGCTGTCCCCCGATCTGCGCCTCACGTAGGAATCGGCTCCACAGATCGGACCGGGTCTTGGCTTCTGGGCGCAGCTCCTTGATCGCGACGCGGCGACCCAGGTTGCGGTCGCGTCCGGCGAACACCCGGCCCATGCCCCCCTCGCCGAGCACACCTTCCGTTGAATAATCTCGAGCGTACGTACGGTCTGCCGGGAGGATTTCGCCTTCGGCAAAGTTGACTGCGTCGGGCCTAAGAGTGACGTGCGACCGCGCTGGACGAACCATGGATGTTGCATGATTGGTCAGCTTTTCGATCCCGGCAATCCCCCAGCGTTCGGGCCCAAAGCCCCGGCCGCAGAAAAGAAGTGATCACCCGTGACCCGTCGCGGGGTCGGAGCGTCCCAGCTGAGTGGGGATGGAGATGGTGATCGGGGCTCAGACTGAAGCAGGGTCGTCGCAGCAGCGGGTCCCGGCGTCGGCGGAGGGATCACAGCCGTCGCGTGCCGAGTGTATGTTTGAGATAGGTTAAAAAATGCCAGCAAGGTTCAATCGCCGCATTCTGCTCCGAGGGCTGGGTGGAGCAGTCGTCGCTGCTCCGTTTCTTGGCTCGGTGGCCGAGCGGTGGGCGCGGGGGGATTCAGTCGGTAGCGCACAGGGTCCCAAGCGCCTGATCGTGATGTTCACCTATCACGGCTGCATCACCAATCGTTGGTTTCCAGCCAAGTCTCACGGTGCGCTCACGGCGGCAGACCTAAACGGCACCACACTTGCGCCGCTCGCACCCTTTGCCGACAAGCTGCTCCTGCCGCGTGGGATCCGGAGCATGAACGAATGGACCATGGACCTCAGCTTGGGCCAGGGCAACGACCCGCTGTATCAAGTGAGCGGCTCGTACTTTACCTGTGTTCCGGTCTCGCCGCACTCGGATGATCCGCTTGATCCGCTCACGCCCCGCGTGCAACCGATGCCTACCGCGCCATCCCTTGACCACGTGTGCATCCAGCAATTGTTGCCCCCGTACAGCGAACCGCTCCTCGTGAACGTGGCCAACTCGCCTCACACCTGGAGATCAGCCATTTCCTTCTCCGCGGGTAACAAGGAGTTCCGCGGCACTGGTTCGCTGAGCGGCCTCATGAATCAGCTCACGGGTCTGTTCGAGTCAAGTGCGCCGCTCTCAGCTGATAGCTACAAGGTGGCGCGGGGCCAAGCTGTACTCGACGTGGTGCGCGCAGACTTGGAAACACTCGAACGCATGGATATGAGCGCTGCCGATCGAAGGAAACTCGCTGATTGGAAGGACCTGTTGGTCATGACGACGAAGGCAGCCACGCCATTGTGCGGTGTGGAGACGGCGCAGACTGTTTCTCTCGGAGATGCGTCAGCCTTGCCTTACAGCAGCGAAGACGCGTCCGAGAAGGTCACAGACAGGTTGGACATCGCCGACCTCTACGCAAACGTCGTTGCGCTGTCCGCCGTGTGCCAAGCAAACCCCGTCATTTTTCTGCGATTCCCGAGTAGCCATACCTACACGTCCCTCGGTGTCACGACCGACTTGCTGTTCTTGGGCAACCGTGTGGGCTCAGTGCCAGTTTCGGCCGGAAGCTGTGAGCCGGGTGTGACGGATCAAATCCACACTGTCGACCAGTTTCACGCAAGAAAGTTTGCGCACCTGGTGGACTTGCTCAATTCCTTTGACGAGGGCGATGGTCGCTTGCTCGACTCCACCGCGACGGTGTGGTTTCAGCAGTTTTCGGACGGCTGCGCTATGAACACCAACAACCTGCCCATCATTCAGGCTGGCAGCTGTGGCGGGTATTTCAAGACGGGCCAAGCCATCAACGTGTTTGATGGAACATCTGACTTGTACCCGGGCAACAGCGAAGAATGCGAGCTTTCGGGAGTCGTGCGTGACTTCAAAGCCCTTGGCACCCCACCAGACATCGCCAATGCTCCCATCAACAAGTATTTCTGCAACTTGATGAACGCGATTGGAGTCAAGGCGGGGCCTGACGGCTTCCCTCTGGTCGGTGGCACGGAAGAGGTCCGCTGTTTTGGCATGTATGACGACACGCGGGACTTTGCGAGCGGTGGTGTGAACCCACCCAAGATCAATGACCCGGGTGGCTTCGACGAGTTGCGCGCCGGTACCTGAGTGGTCGGGCGTCTACGCGGGTTAGTTCTGTAGCTTTTCGCTCTCGTACTCGAGGAACTCCTCACGCGTAAAGCACAGGAGATCGTCCAGGGGCGGGGCGTCTTTGGGGTCCACCACGTTGCTCTGGTTGTAAGGGACGATGTCTTCGCTCAATAGACACACGTCGCGATGGGTCGCTTTTTCCCAAAGGGCAGCGGCGTCGCCTGCATCGAGCACGGTCACGTTCCCGTCCGTGTCGAAGTGCACGGCGACCTTGTCGTTCCACAAGATGTTCTGTTCGTAGGCATACGACGGCCAGCCTGAGCACAGGAAGGGCTCCGAGATCGACTCAGCGCGGCGGGCGTTGAGTTGCTCTACCGTGGCAAAATGAAGCTTGCAGCGATTGCCAAGCATGAGCACCTCCACGTAATCGTCCTCGTCGCTCGTACGGTAGACAGCCACTGGGGTAAAGTACTCAAACACGGGTGCGGCGGTCCACGTCTCCTCACCGGAGCTGAGAGTTTGGATCTCACTGCTCGCAAACGACATCATCTGCTCGGTACCCGGGCGTGGGCGCACGCGTTCGGGCGGCAATGACAAGTCGATCGCTCCTTCGCTCACGATCTCCGTCCCCTCGATGTGACTGATCCCGACCCGGTTGCGCCGCACGGTGCTCTCCAATTCGGTGCCGCTGTAGGGCCAAAACAGGCGTTCTTCGCCGCCGTCAAAGTAGCTGGCCTTGCTGTCCCCGCTGTAGGTTTGGGCCAAATCCGTCCCCAGGAACAAATAGCTGAGCTCCACGGTCGATGGGTCCTCGAACAGCCCCACCTTAACAAGGTTCACGCTCTCTCCTTCAAATACGTTCACGGCGCCGGTGGTCAAGATCCCGGACGTGGTCGGGAGGATCAATTGATGGCTGCCAGGCAGACGTCGATCCGTGGACGCTTGCTCAGGGAACGCCGCGTTCGACAGATCGATGACCTTGAGGATGGATTCTTCACCAGAGGGCTGCCAACCGCCCGCGCTGAGATAGAGTTTGTCAGAGGTGAACTTCGTCGCTTGCAGTGCCTCGTTGGCCACGTCCAATTGCGAGGTGCGGAGGAGCGAATTCTCTGCCAAAGCGTAGGTTTGCAATACGCCATTGCTGATGGCGTAGAGGAAGCCATTTTGGAATTGCACGGCCTGGACCTCACCGGAAATCCTGAGCTCGGCGGCCTCATCGGCCAGGGCCAGTGTCTCCACGGCCGCATCGAGATCTTTGGTCTCCAAGTTGTCCACGTCGATGTCGCTCACCTCGTCAGCAAAGCGAATGAAGCCTTCATCGGTGTACTCATAGATGTGCAGTTTGGAATAGGTCTCCCAACCGAAGGTGGGGTAGGTGTACGACTTGTATTCAGTCTGGTCGCACACGAAGCGCTCGCTCTCGATGGTTTCGCAGCTGCGCCCCACCGGGACCTGAATCGTCTTGGACGAAACTTCGGCCACTTTGCGGATGCAGCTGGCCAAGGTCGTGCCGCTGCAGGCCCGGTCTCCGCCGTTGTTGTCAGGTTCCACATATTTGGGGTTAGGGCGGGTCTCGTACTCCGTGGTGCAGTACTCGTAGCTCTCGGGCTCGTAGTGGTAGCCGACGCAGACGCTGTAGCTGCGTGTCTCCCAGCCAGTGAGGACGGTGTCGGTTTGTGATTCGCTGACCACGAAATAATGGTCGCTGGCCCACATGTTGCTGCTCATGCGGCTCGAGCTTGAAACGACGGTACCAGTCGGTGTGTCACGATCGAAATCGTCGCGGGTCAGGTATTGTTCGCTGGGCGTGTCATCGATGTGCGTCTCGGTGAGTTCTTCTTTCAGCGTGTCTCCCCAGGAGAAGACGCGAATCATGCGATTTTGATTGCCGCCTCCCCAATACGGCTCCGCCACGTCGCCGTAGTAGCCTCCTGGGTTGTAACCGCTTGTCGGCGGCTGGTCCCCCACGCGCAAGTCCGTGTACATCACCAAGCGATCGTTGAAGCGTCGGCTATCGAGCACGCGGGCCTGCCCCAAGTCCACGGACTCGACGAAGCTCAGCTCATCATTGGCCAAAGAGAAATGAAGCAAATGGCTGCCCACGCGTTGCGCGTCTTGCACCATCACCACCAGGCGTCCCTTGTGCATGTAGAATTGATCGACCTGGCCGGGCAGCTTGGCCGCGCATTTGAATTGCGGGGACTCTCCACTCAAGTCCACGAGCAATAGGCCGTGCACGTTGGACAAGAAAAGCGCGCTGGTGTCGCTGAGTCCCACGATGTCCGCCTCGGCAATCTCCACTCCCGAGGACTCGCCGTCGTTCGCACCGGGCGCAGCATCAAGGTACGCGCGCTCTCGTAGTCCGCTCAAGAACTCAGGCTTGCTGGTGTCTGGGAGCACACTCACGCCGTACCCCCAGCGCACTCCACCCAGCGTGTCGAGCAACTCCGCGTAGGTCGAGTCGTCCTCTACTGCGCAGCGCGCTGTGCTCCCCGGATCGTACTCCACGAGTTGAGGAGCAAACTGTGCTGCAGTGAGCCAGGTGTTGGCGCCAGGGATGGACAAGCTCCCACGGAGCGCCACAGTCTGCTTGAGGAACCAGTCCGCGCGGTCGTCCATCTCGTCCGGCACATCCATGCCCGTGCTACCCGACCCACCAGGTCCGTGCCCACCCGAGCCGTTGCTATCGACAGCCTCGGACCCGCTGCAGCCACTGAGCACGGACATTAAACCGATCACGGGCAGCGTCAGGTGGCGCATCCCCAAACTGTAGTTCCAATTCATCGATGTTTCTCCCAAGCAGGGACCGAAGCCCTGGCCCATCGTACGCAAGAAATGAGCCAGCCTGCGCCGATGCCGGCCGCGCTGGCGCAAGTCATTCAAATCCCGCGTGTTGTGCGGAAACGTTCGGCCACGCGCCCGCGGTTTCCCTCCCCACATTGTCCGGCACCGTGCCAAGTTGTGCCAGCGGTCACGGCGGCAGCGCCGAGAGCGCCCCCGATTGTTTGAGCCACAGTGGCGTGCTGGAGGCCCCAGATGCATTGGACTACATGCGCAAGGTGTTCGTGCAGCGGTTGAAGCTCTGGCTAGGGTGCAGGCTGGTGTGCCTGCTTGGGCTGGCTGCGTCCTGGGCTTGCGGTGGCAAAGTGACCTGGGCGGAGGAGGGGGCGGACGGCTCCGCTGCTGGGGACAGCGTGGACCAAGCCGGAGCTGGAGGAGGCGACGCAAACGACTCTGACCTGCAAGCGGCACGGCTCGCCTGCAAGGTAGCTATCCAGTCGGGAGTGGTCCAACCAACGACGGACCAGGTTTGGATCCAGGAGATCTGTTCGCTCTGTCCAGAAGCTATCATGGAGTGCGCCAACGACGAGCTTCATTGGTGCGTTCCGATGTGTCAAAAGGACACTGCCGCTTGGGGCTGTGAATGCACCGCGGGAGCGCACTGTGTGGATCAAGTGCGCTTGGCACACGGGTTTTTGGCCCTGTGTGTTCCACGCGCGATCGAAGAGACGGCGTGCCCGGTGTCTCAGCAATTCTGTGAAAACTATGAGACCCGGCAGGGGTGTGTGTGCAACCTCAACGCCCCAAAACAACCCAGCGATTGCGGGGAGAACAACTTCAGTTGCTTGCACGGGAACATGGGTTGCGGGTGCGGACGATGACGGGCGTCTGATCTTCCACCATCATCATTGGGCGTCGGCAGAGGGCGCCGTCGGGTCAGTCTGGCACGTACCCGTGCATCACTTCGGTAGTGACGACGTTGCCCGCCTGGTCAAACAGAAATGTCTCGACCACGCGTTTGGTGACGCCGTTTACCCGGCGGGTGTAGACGAGACCCAACTCGTTGGCCTCGGCGTCCCACATGACGCGCTCGAACGTAAAGTGTAGGTCGCTCACCCGGGTCAAGGCCTTTTGCCAATAGTCGCGCAGCGCGGCCTTGCCGACCACCGTCGCGTGACCCGTCACCTCGAGCGCGGTGGGGCTCGTGAACGTCAGGTCGTCCGTGTACCAGGCCAAGACAGTCTCGATGTCGCGTCGATGCCAGGCATCGATCCAACAATGAGCAAATTGTACCGCGTCGCTGCGCTGCATGGTGCCGTCGTTCCCTTCTCGTGCGTCACGTCTACCAGACTGGGCGGCGCTGGACGAGCGCTCGTGTTTCTGGGTAAATCGCCGCGTGGCGAATGGGGAGAGCAGTTTGAGCCCGTTTGGCAGGTTTCGGCCCGTGTCGTCTCCTGCGCTCCTTGCATGGATCGAGCGAGCATTCGTGGAGAGCGCGCCACCTGCTGCTCAGGCGGATGTGCGCGCGCAGGCGCTAGAAGAATTGCTGGCTGCTGAGATCGAACTCATTGTTCAGGATGAGTTCGTGTCGCGGTCGAACGGTGTCGAATGGTACCGCATCAGTCTTCCCCCGGGAACCGTCGCCCGAGGCGCGTTCGAGTTCACCAAACCCTCGGGCGTGACCGTGCGCATGGAATGGCAAGCGTTGGGCTGTTGGATCGCCCAGGAGCCCGACAAGCCTGCCATCATGTTTGAGGCGATTGAGTCGGCAACCTGAACACGCCCTCTCCCACCGTCACACCATCTCCTCCCACCTCGATGAGCGTTGGCTCAGTCGATGCGTAGCGGACACGGAGCTGGGCGGGCCGTTGCATCCGCTCGCCTTGCCGAATCGAAAGCGTCGCGCCCGGATCGAAAGCGGCATACTTGATCAGGTGGCACAGCACGGGCGCTGCCGCCGAGCCCGTGGCAGGGTCCTCCGGCACGCCGTGTGCGGGCGCAAACACGCGGAGTCTTGCGCGGTGATCCTGTGCTGCAAACACGTCGACGGTATCTACGGAAACCCGTGCCATGGCGCTCAGATCGGGTTGAAGGGCGTCTAGCTCGACTTCGCTTTTGACGTGGACCACCGCGTGCTTCATGCCATTGTCGTAGAGCACAGTGGGCGTGGCAGTCTGGGTGATCCCGAGCGCGCTGTGCAGTTGCGTTGTCTCTTCAAACTCGAGAGGAGTCGGCGCAGGCCGCCTGAACCATCCGCGCGCGGGTCGGTCTCCTTCGCGCTCAATCGACACCGAGACGTGACCCACGGGCAACTCCAGGGTCAGCTCGTCGACCTGCATCCGCTCAGCGAGCACAAGGGCCGTCCCCAGGGTGGGGTGCCCGGCGAACGGGATCTCAGCGCGGGGCGTGAAGATGCGCACCCGGGCGGTGCCTGTGCTCTCCGCCGGCAACACGAACGTCGTCTCCGACAGGTTGAGCTCACGCGCTAACGCCTGCATCACCGCTGGAGTCAGCCCGACCGCATCTGTGAACACCGCCAAGGGGTTACCTGCGAGCGGCTGGTGAGTGAAGACGTCGACGATGACGTACCTGAACTCTGGCATCGTTACCATCTTACGCGAACAGTTTCGGAACCACACCTGCTGAGGTTGCTTGTCCGCTTGGGTTGTGTGATTTGAAAGCCATGAAGTGGCCGATTGCGCTGGGGTTGGGTGCAGGAGTGGTGGGTGGCGTCGCGGGAGGTTGGTTGTCTCAGACAGCGTTGCGCGGCGGCCCCGCGACGACGTCGTCTCCTCGAACCGTGATGGCCGACGCTGAGCCAGACGAGGAGAGGTTGGAGGACGACAAGGTCGAAGAGGTGAGTGCACTCAGAGAACGCCTGCGTAAACTCGAGAACCGGCTGTCGCTCGTGACCGCCGCGCTGCAGAAGGGCAAAGGCAGTGTGGACGAGCCCACTTCAGCTGAGACGGGCGCCGAAGGTGATCGACCGAGCGCCACCGACGTTGCTGATCCCGTCTTCGAAGCAGCGGTGCTCGATATTTTGGATCGCGACCGGACGCGCAAGGACGAAGAGAAGGTCACCTGGCAGAAGCAACTGCAGGCCGAGCGCGGTAAGCGTTATGCGGGCGAGCTAGTGGACAAGTTGGGCCTCAGCTCCACACAACAGACCGAAATCGCCAAGATCGTCGAAGGCCACTTCGAGCAACTCCGCGCGATGCGCTCCGACGAATCGCCCGAGCAACCCACGACCCGCAAAGAATGGCGCGCTGCGCGCGACAAGATGAACCAAGCCCTCGACGATCAACTCAAGGCGGTCATGAGTGCTGACCAATTCGAAAAGTACCAAGCCCTCGATCCAGATGATCAAATCGGTTTTGGACGACGCAACCGCAACAACCAAGGCGCTGCGCGAGACGGCTCGACGACGACCAACTGAAAGCAGGTACACTCGGCTCGGATTGCTCACAGCCGACATCTCGGTCGATGGTCGCCCAAATGCCGGCTGAAAAGTGACGTGAACGGTAGCGCCGGCGTGCGAGCAAACTGCGCGTGGCTGACCATAGTGGTCGATGAACGTCGTAGCAGATTGTTAGATGTTGCTGATGGGACGGTAGTGGAAGTCGAGGCTACGAGCATGGACCGTGCAACCCGTATCACTCGTGCTTCTGGGAGCGCCAAGTGAGGGGGAGCCTGGCTTGCGCGGGAGCCCAGTCAACCTACCATCACGTTCGCAGCGGATTAAATGGTGGAGGGGTGTCAAACGTACCCTGTTGGGCCACTGAAGCGCTCCCGCCAAGATGCTTCCCTCAACTTTTTTGTCGCCTGCAAAGCGGATACTTCGGCCACAACCCCCGGCGCGGTCTGCCGCTAGCTGGTTCCCATGAAGGAAATTGGCCCAAACCGTTGCGATAACATTTGTTGAGGGATGGTGGACGACGGTCCACAAAAACCGCTCTCCCGAGCATTCTAGACTTCGCTGCTCCCCTCACCGTTTGCTACATTCGCGGCGTGAAATCGCCTAACTTGTTCTCTGTCTGCTTTGTTATGTCTGTGCTCGCCCAGGGTTGCGCGGGAGCCGATCCTCTTGACGAGGGAACGGGCGGCTCAGGCAACGGTGCCGGCGGAGGAGGCTTGGCAAGCGGCGGAGCAACGGGTGCCGGGGGAAGCTCATCGGGAGGTGGTTTTGGCTCTGGCGGTCGCTCGAACTCGGGTGGTGCCTTCGGCGCAGGCGGGTCGTTGTTTGGCGCAGGTGGGTCGTTCGGCGCAGGCGGGTCCTTCTTCGGCGCAGGCGGGTCCCCTTCTGGCGCAGGCGGCTCCCTCGGCACAGGCGGTGACGCCGCCGGATCGGGCGGATCCGGAACGGTGGAGATCGACTGCGACGCCCAGATGCCGGCATCGGGTGGCATGGTCACCCATTCGAGGAGTCAACAGGGTGGCTCGGGCAACACCGCATGGTCGATCTGGACCAACACCAGGGAAGGCGACATCACGACCTACGGCACCACGCCTGCGTTCAGAGCAGACTGGAACAGTTCCGGGGACTACCTCGCACGCATGGGCTTCGAGTGGGGCAACTCCGGCAAGAAGTACACCGAGTACGGCACCATCAAGGCCGACTACGTGTGGAACAAGGCCCCGGTCAGCGGTGACGCGAGGCCGGTGGCCGGTGGTTATTCGTATCTCGGCATCTATGGTTGGTCGAACAACCCGTGTGTCGAGTGGTACATCGTAGAAGACTCTTTCCATCAGATGCCGTTCAACACAGGGGACCGACCTGTGGGGACAACGGAGATCGATGGAGGCACGTACAACCTCGTCTACCGCCACACGCAAGGAACGGGTGGCTCTCGCTGCCCCAACGGCACGAACAGCTGGGACCAGTTTTACAGCATCCGCTTGGAAGGAAAGCGCTGCGGAACCATCACCGTTTCTGACCACTTCGCCGCTTGGGCCGACCAGGGCTGGGAGCTTGGCAATCTGCTCGAGGTCAAGATCGTCGTCGAAGCTGCCGACGGCACCGGCTACGTGGATTTCCCCCTCGCGAGAGTCTCCACGGAAAAGTAGTTCCTCGCCGTTCACTGCTTTCGCCAGTGGCTGAGTGGTTGAAAGCACCCCGCTGATAACGGGCGCGGTAGCCGCAATCGAGGCCGAGACGGCGATCAAACGTCGAAGACGCATTCTCGCCGACTTGAATCGTCGATCATTTACAGCGACCGATTCCCTCTATGCTTTGCGATTGTTCATAGGTGCACCGAGTGTAGCCCTCGTCGATCAGGAGGCCCGCTCCTGTTTCATCAGTGAGATAAAGCTGACCTCCATCGGGCGCTGCGACACATTCTGGAACGTTGAAAGTCTTGTCGTCTTTGCTGCACGTCAGTACTTCTGGGTCGTCAGTGCAAGGTCCCGACGCCCCGTCCACCACTGGGCTCCCCAACACTTCGTGGCAGCCTGACCCACACTTTCGATCGGATAATGTGCAGTCGGCTCCACAGCCCAGAAAGCACAATGACGCTGATAGTAGGACGCCCCGCAATAGAATGAATTCATTCATGCTTACCGACCTTCATATCCCCATTGCCGTCAGCATCCAACGGTAGGAGGATGACGTAATTCTGGCTGCATCGTTGGGCTTTCGATGTTGCAGCCCTGCCAGCAGGTGGAGCTGCTTCGCTGCCGTAGACGTCTTCAAAGGCAGCTCGCTACAAGACATCAACCGCATCCTCACTGCCGGAGCTTGCAACGCTGGCCTCGACGTAGACATCGACCTGGCCAGGATCCCCGGTGTACGTGCGGATTTCAGCCCATCGTGATCACCCATTGCAAAGCATCGTGATCACCTGTTTCACACATCGTGATCAGTCGTTTTAGTCATCGTGATCACCTGTTTCAGTGAGCAAGATCAGCTGTTTCAGGCATCGTGATCGGT
>Ga0315912_10004319_pt1 | contig 13543 bp, 13 predicted proteins | sample VfabasoilMG_FD_204469 | JGI IMG/M metagenome (GOLD analysis project Ga0315912, IMG submission 204469) | Garden soil microbial communities collected in Santa Monica, California, United States - V. faba soil | ecosystem: Environmental > Terrestrial > Soil > Garden | place: USA: California... | reverse complement strand
CCGAACTTGGCGAGCTCGGCGCTGCGCTGGTAACCGTCCTCGAGCAGGTTCTCTTCCAGGAACTTCCTCCAGCTGGCCGTCTTGTTCAACCGCGCGAACAGGTCTTCCCAATAGGCCACCACGTCCGCCGGGATGCCGGGCGGGGCGACGATGCCGCGCACCTGCGGCACATTGGGCACGTCGAAGCCGGCTTCCTTGACGGTGGGCACGTCGGGAAGCGACGCCAGCCGCTTCTCGGCCACCTGCGCGATGATCCGCATGTTGCCGGCCCGTATGTGCTCCCCGGCTTCCTGCGGCTCGAGTATCAGGATCTGGACGTGCCCGCCCAGCACGGCCGCGATGCGCTCGCCGCCCCCGGGGAAGGAGATGAACGACCAGCTGGCGCCCGTGTGCTTCATCAGGAGCTGCCGCAGCACCCAGTCGCGCGCGCCGATCGAGCCGCCGGACTGCTTGAGCTGTCCGGGATTCTTCTGGGCCGAGTCGATGAAATCCTTCAGGGTCTTGTAGGATGCGTCGCTTTTCACGGCGACCACCGCCGGCTCCAGCACCAGGCGCACCAGCGGGGTCAGCTCCTTCATGGTGAACTTGGCCTCCGCGCGCATGAGCGGCGTGGTGTACCAGATGCTGGTGAACACGGCGACGGTATGGGTGTCGCCCTGCTTCTCGGCGAGATACGCCATCGCGGTCGCACCGCTGCCGCCGGTCTTGTTGACCATCTGCATCCGCACCGGCATCAGCTTTTCCTTGTCCATCGCCGCCGAGATCGCGCGACCGAACACGTCACCCCCGCCACCCGGGCCCGAGTGGGTGACGAACTCGATCGTCCGGCTGGGCTTGAAGCCCTGCGCGACCGCCGTGCCGGGATGCGCCGCGACCAGGCCGGCCGCCGAACATGCAAGCAATACGCGTCTCAACATTTGAATCTCCTCGGATGATTATCGTTGCAGCCGGCTCGTTACCGGCCCTTCAGTCGATCGCCTTCATGCGCAGCTCGTTCGCCTTGCGGAATAAAGGCACGATCAGTATGAGCGCGGTGAATACGAGCATGGTCGCCGACAGCGGCCGCGAAACCAGTATCGACAGATCCCCCTGCGACATCATCAACGATTGTCGCAAGGCCCGTTCCATCGCATCGCCGAGCACGAGGCCGAGTATCAGCGGCGCGAGCGGGTAATCCAGTTTCCGCATGGCGTAACCCAGCAGGCCGAAGAACGTGAGCAGGGACAGGTCGAACAGGCTGTCGGAAACGCTGTAGACCCCGACCATCGAGATGCCGAAAATAATCGGAAAGAGGATGTAGGTGGGCAGCTTCAGTATCTGCGCGAACAGCGGGATCAGCGGTATGTTCAGGATCAGCAGGACGACGTTGCCGACGTACATGCTCGCGACCAGCCCCCAGAAGAGCTGCGGGTTTTCCTGAATCAGGAGCGGGCCGGGCTTGAGACCCCACAGGACGAAGGCGGCCAGCAGGATCGCGGTGGTGCCGGATCCGGGTATGCCCAGCGTCAGCATGGGCACCAGCGCGCCTCCGGTCTCCGCGTTGTTCGCGCCCTCCGGCGCAGCCACGCCCTCGGGCAATCCGGTGCCAAACTTCTCAGGGCGCTTGGACACCGCCTTCTCGATGCCGTACGAGATGAATGAGGCGACCGTCGAACCCGCGCCGGGGAGGATGCCGATGATGAAACCGACAACCGAACCGTTGACGAATGCGAAACGGCAGGCCTTCAGCTCCTCCCAGTTGGGCAGGAGGTTGCGCAGGCCCTTGGGCACCGGCAGCATCTGCGAGGCCTCATTGCGCTCCATGTTGTTGATGACCTCGCCCAGCGCGAACACTCCGATCGCGACCACGATGAAGTCGATACCGTCCAGCAGTTCCGCGCGGCCGAAAGTGAAGCGCGAACTGGCGGTGAAGAGATCGGTCCCCATGCCCGCGATCCACAGCCCCACCAGCATGGTGAGCAGCGCCTTCACCATCGATTTTCCCGCAAGCAGCACGACCATCGCCAGTCCGAGCGCCATCAGCGCAAAATACTCGGGCGAACTGAATTTGAGCGCGAATGAGGCGAGCGGGGGCGAAATCAACATCAGCAACACGACGCCGAACGTGCCCGCGACGAACGAGGCGATGGCGGCGATGCCGAGCGCCGCGCCGCCGCGTCCATTGCGCGCCATCTGGTAGCCGTCGAGACAGGTTACCACCGAGGCCGACTCGCCGGGAACGTTGAGCAGGATCGAGGTCGTCGAGCCGCCGTACTTGGAACCGTAATAGATGCCGGCCAGCATGATGAGGGCGCTGGTGGGATTCATCTGGAAAGTGAGCGGCAGCAGCATTGCGATCGTTGCCGCCGGCCCGAGGCCCGGCAGTATGCCGATGACGGTGCCGAGAAAGCAGCCGATGAAGCACCACATCAGGTTGATCGGGGTCAGGGCGACGATGAAACCCTGCATCAGTCCGTTGAGCATTTCCATGGTCAGAATCCCAGGATGCCGATGGGCAGGCGAACTTCAAGTGCAAGCGGAAACAAGAGGTAGAAGCCGGCGGCGCAGCCCACGGCCACGGCAAACGCGACCCGCAGCGGACGGCGATAGAGCCCCCCGACCACAAACATGGTGAACAGCCCGAAGCTCAAAATGAAACCGAGCAACTTGAGCAGCAACACGCTTGCGACAAAACCCACCCACGTCAACAGTGCACGCCCGACCTCCCGCCGGTTGACCGGTTTACCGTCGGCGGCCGCACCCTTCGCCATGAAATTCTGCACCACCAGCCACGCCGCCAGCGCGACCATGGCCATGCCGTACCAAAGCGGGAAGAAACCAGGCCCCGGCCCTTCAACGGTGAGATAGTCCCAGCGCGCCGCCTCGGTCACTATGTAGATCCCGAGCGCACCCAGCACCACGCCGGAAATGACTTCGCCACGATTCAATTTGCCTCCTCCGCGAATCCGCCCTATGCCTGTCCGGCGGGCCCCCAACGTTGATGAACGCCGCGCGCTAGCGCTGCGGCCGGGGTGGTTTTTTGTAGCGGCCGACGGGAACGAGTTCGGCGACGGTGCCCCCGGGCGCCCGGAACTTGATGGGGATCACGCCGGGATCGCTGATGATCTCGCAGCCGTACTGGCCGAGTTGCGCCGCGGACTGCTTCAAATCCTCGACTTCGATGGCAAAATGATGGATGCACGGCCCCGCGCCCGAAGCCTTCGACTCCGCGGAGTGGGTGCCGTCGTCGTACTTGATCAGCGTGAAGTCCATGTCGCCGTCGGTGAGATGCCGCGACAGGTGATCCCGTGTCTTGTTGGTCTCGACCTCCCAGAAACCGAATACCTTCTCATAAAATTCGGTGGTTTTCTCGAGATCCTCGACCTTCAAGGCAAGGTGCACGATGCGACTCATAGTCTGTCCCGTATAGCCATGGCAAGAGGCGAATGGTAAGCGGAATCCGGCCCCGCTTCAATCTGCAAATTCGAAGCCCGCAGCAGCGAGATGCGGCCTGTTCGCCCGCCCGGTCAGTCTGGCGATGAAATCTCGGGCGGGCGCCGTGGGTGATGCACGCGCCGCCAATCCGGCCGAATACATGGCCTTGGCTTGAAACGCATCGGGCAACGGCCCGGCATACTTGACGCCCTGGTTGGGAAGAATCTCGGTCACCTGGGTGATACCCATCTCATTGTGTCCGCCACTGGCGGCCACCCAGTTCATCGCCGCGTAGCCGTTCGGAAAAAAACGCAGGCGCGGGCCCATCGCATCCGCGATGCCAAGGCGCTCCATCATCCGCATCACGATCTTGCCCGCAGTGGCGACGGACGGATCCGGGCACGCCACCACGCTGGCGGCAAGGATATTTCCGCGCAGCGCCGCGGAAGTGGAAACATCCGGCAGCGGCGTGCCCGCGCGCACGGCAATGCCGGTGCCGACCCTGCCCAGGTCGAGGCGCGATCCCGCCACCACATCGCCACTCGCGACCAGTTCATCGATGAGCGCCGCGGTCAGCACGACGACATCGGCCGGGACCCCGCTCAACAAGCGGGCCTTCATCGCCCCGACTGCGCCGAACTCGGCCTGCACGACATGCCCGGTCTCGATTTGGAACGCAGCCCTCAGGTTCTCGACCACCGCTTGCGCCGCGCCCGCGCTCAGGATATTCAACGTCGCCATCGATCAGGCACGTTGCAGCAACGGCCGAAGCTGCCGGATGTCCGTCACGCCTTCGAGGGCGAATATCGTCTCGATGAGCTTCTCGCACTTGTCAGCGCCCAGCACCGGCGCCATCAGCCCCCGCGCCTTCGCGGCCACCTCCTCGCTGCTCATCGGATTCTCGGGGCTGCCGCGAACCGTATCGTTGCGCTCCACGAACGTCGAACCGTCGCTGAACGTGATCTCGACAACCGCCACCCGCCGGGGCAGGAGGCGCTCCAGACTCTCGTCGGCAATGACCTTGACCTTCGCGCGTTGTCGCGCCACTTCGGGATCGTGCATGCGCGGCTCGTCGTGCGCTGCCTTGAACGACAGCGATCCATCGAGCAGCATGACCGCAACCAGGTACTGCATCGAAAGATTCGGCATCACGCTGTCGTCGATCTTGTCCGCGGCGCTGGTGGCAACCCGGACGTTTATCTGCGTTACCTCTTCCGCGTCGAAAGGCCGGCGTTGACGGACCAGGTGGATCGCCTCGAGCGGCGACTGGATCGGCCCCCCGGTGCTCCACTTCTTGATGATGGTCCGGGTGACCTCGTAATCCTCGCCAAGTCCATGCACGAGGATTTCCGGATCCGCCCTGGGCGCGTAGGATTCGAACAGATTTCCCGGCCCCGAGAATACGTCGTTCACGCCCGTCCACCCGGCCGCCACGAGCATCGCCGCCGTGACGCCATTGCGCGCGCCCATGCCGCCGAACATGAAGGATTTCTCGACGTGCTCGCTGTCCTGCCGCCAGGCTCCGATGCCGGCACCGGCCTGCTGGGACGCGTAATCGATCAGAATGCGCATTTGCGCGGTATCCAATGCAACCACACAGCCGCAGGCCGCGGCGGCGCCGAACGTTCCGACGATGTTGTGCGTCTCGCTCAGCACGCCGCCCCCGGCGACCAGCTTGAACGCCCGCATTCCGACATCGTAGCCCAGCGCCACCGCCCGTACGAAGCGGGTTCCGTCGATGCCGTGCTTCTCGCCCAGCGCCAGGGCCGCGGGCACGATCGCGCAGCCCGGGTGCGCGCCGCCGGTGCTGTAGTTGTCGTCGGTTTCATCGGCGTTCGCGAGCACGCCATTCACCATCGCCGCTTCGATGGGGCCGGACAGGATTTCCGACGCCGCCACGGTTGCGATACTGGCTCCCCCATACGAACGCGCGAATCGCAGCGCATGCTGGCCGGGCACGAGGTCGGCGCCCGACACCATGGCCGCAAGAGTGTCGAGTATGTGATGCTGGGTTTCCCTGACGATGTTCGCGGGCAGCGCACGCCCGGCGGCCGCGCTCATGTAGCCGCTGAGCCTGACCATGACCGGATGGATCGTCTCCTCCCCGGAAATCCGCCTGCTCGCGGCTCGATCACTCGCGACGTTCTTGCTATTCATTGCGCCCCGCTCACCCGGTCCGTGCGGTTGGAGTACGATACGACCGGCTATTATAGGGCCGTCCCTGGATTCGCGGACATGAGCCATACCGGCGCAAAGCGCTACACTCGGGTATCCATTGCCGGGAGAAGACCATGCGAGAAAAGGTAACGCCGGGTACGGTCCGGGATTATGGCCGGGAAGTCGCCGGCCTCGATGTCTCCGACACACGCGCGGCGGAGATCGCGCCGGAAGTCGAAGGCCTCAATGGGGCGGCGCTCGAAGCGGCGGCCCGACTGGATCTCAATGACGAGCCCGGGCAGTTCCCGCTCGCCCTCGCCCGCAATCGCCGGCCGCACGGGAAAGCACGATGAACTCCGACATTGCCCGCCTCACGCTCGCCGAAGTCGCCGCGGGAATCCGCAGAAAGAAGTTCTCCTCCCTGGAAGCCACGCAGGCCTGCATCGCGCAGGCCGAGCGCATTCAACCGCGGATCAACTGCTTCATCGCGCTGGAGGCGGAGGAAGCGTTGAAAGGAGCCAGACGCGCCGATCGGGCGATCAAGCGCGGCGCGCGGCTCGGCGCCCTGCACGGCGTTCCCCTCGCGCACAAGGACATGTACTACCGTGCCGGGATGATTTCGACCGGCGGTTCGAAAATCCTCCGCGATTACCGGCCGGCGGTGACCGCGACCGTCGTCGAGCGCCTGTACGGCGCCGGCGCAGTCTGGCTCGGCCGCCTCAATATGGCGGAGTTCGCCGCCAATCCCACCGGGCACAACGAGCACTGGGGCCATTGCCGCAATCCGTGGAATCCCGATCACATCACCGGCGGCTCGTCGAGCGGTTCGGGCGCCGCGCTCGCGGCGCGCGCCTGCTTCGGATCGCTCGGCTCGGACACCGGCGGGTCGGTGCGGGGGCCCGCCGCGTTCTGTGGCGTCACGGGACTCAAACCCACCTACGGACGGGTGAGCCGCTTCGGCATCCTGCCGCGCGCCTGGTCCCTCGATTGCGTCGGGCCGCTCGCGCGAACCGCGGCGGACTGCGCCCGGTTGTTGCGCGTGATCGCGGGACAGGATGCGCGTGACGCGACATCGAGCGCGGAATCCGTGCCGAATTACGAGCGCGAGCTGACGCGCGGCGTCAAGGGGCTGCGCATCGGCGTGCCGAGTTCCTATTTCTACGACGGCGCGACGGCCGAGGTCAAGACCGCCATGCGGACGAGCCTCGACGTGTTCCGTTCGCTGGGCGCGCGCGTGATCGAAGTATCGCCTCCCGATGCAGGGCGGCTCCTGGCGCTGGGAACACTCATCAATCAGTCGGAGGCCTCGGCGATCCACGCGCGCTGGATGCAGTCCCGCCCGGAGGATTATTCGGTGGTGTTCCGCGGCCGGGTCGAGGCCGGGTATTTCATTCCTGCGACGCGCTACCTCGAGGCGATCATGCTGCGCGGACGCCTGCTCGACGAGTTCGTCCAGCGGGTTTTCACCAAGGTCGATCTCCTGCACACGCCCGTGACGCCGATGCCCGCGCCCAGCATTGCCGCGACCGACGCGAAGACGGCCGGCGACGTGCTGCGCCTGCTGAGCGCGGTCACGCGCAACATGCGTCCGCTGAGCTACCTCGGCATACCGGCGGCGAGCGTGCCGGCGGGATTCTCGACTTCGGGGCTGCCGCTATCGATGCAGCTTGCAGCCCGGCCGTTTGGCGAAGACCTGATCCTGCGTGCCGCCCATGCCTACCAGTCGGTCACCGACTGGCACACCCGCGTCCCGCCCGTGTAGCAATTGATGGGCGCGGGCGACAAGTCACGGGTGGCGGTGGAAGACCTCGAGGTCGGATTCGTCAGCCGCGAGGCGACGGTTGGCACGCATCCGGGATACGATCACGTCACACGTTGCCTCCGGTCCCAGCGTGTCGGACGGCCAGAATCGGCCATTGCATGACAACCGCGTTGCCACTCAATCAGATCTCGGCGACTGACGCAGCCGCGGCGATCGCTGCCGGCAGACTCACGTCGGAGGCCCTGGTGGCGTCGTGCCTTGAGCGCATCCGCGCGCGCGAGGATGCCGTTCAGGCGTGGGCCCGAGTCGATCCCGACCTCGCGCTTGCCCAGGCGCGCAGCCGCGACCGGGAAAGCCCGCGTTCACGCCTTCATGGCATCCCGGTCGGCATCAAGGACGTGATCGACACCTGCGACTTGCCCACGGAGTACGGCTCTCCGATCTATCGCGGCCATCAACCGGCATGCGATGCAGCCTGCGTCGCCCAGGTGCGCGAACTGGGAGGGGTGATGCTCGGCAAGACGGTATCGACCGAGTTCGCGACGCGCCATCCGAACAAGACCCGCAATCCCCACGATCCGGCGCGAACCCCGGGCGGCTCTTCGAGCGGTTCCGCCGCCGCCGTGGCCGATTGCATGGTGCCGATTGCGTTCGGCACCCAGACGTCTTCTTCGATTATCCGGCCAGCGGCTTACTGTGGCGTGGTGGGCTACAAGCCGTCATTCGGCCTCATCAATCGCGCCGGCCTCAAGTTCCTGGCCGAGTCGCTCGATACCATCGGCACCCTGACACGCTGTATCGCGGACGCGGCGCTCGTCGTCGAGGCGCTCGCGGGATTGCCCCCGACTCCGTTCGGCGAAGTGCCGCGACTCAAACCGCGCATCGGCCTGTGCCGCACGCCGTACTGGAAGCAGGCGGACGCCGCGACTCAGGCCAACCTCGAGAATGCCGCGCGCCTGCTGGCGCAAGCAGGCGCGCGGGTGACCGATGTCGATCTTGCGGGCGAGTTCGGCGCGCTCGCCGAGACTCAGATCGCGGTCAGTTCCTACGAGTTCTATCGCGCGCTCACCCACGAGCGCACGCGTTTTCCCGAACGCATTTCCGCGAGCCTCACCGCTCGCATCGCGGCGGGCGGCAATGTGACCCGCGCGCAGTACGAAGCCGGCGTCACGCTCGCCGAGCGCTGCCGCCAGCGCATCGACGACGTGCTGCGCGATCACGACGTGCTGCTCGCACCCAGCGCGCCGGGAGAAGCCCCCCCGCTGGAGAGCACAGGCGATCCCATATTCGGCCTGACGTGGACGTTGCTGCAACTGCCGTGCATCACTCTGCCGTGCGGCAAGGGACCGCGGGGCTTGCCGCTGGGCGTGCAGGTCATCGGCAATCGGGGCGGCGATGCGGCATTGTTCGTGAATGCAGAGTGGATGGCGCGCGCTCTGGCGCAACTCTAAGTGAAGCAGGTCCACGTCGCCCGGCACGCGACCGAGGCCCACCTCATCAGGGGATTCCTCGAATCGAACGGCATCGAAGCGATGGTGCGGGGCGAGTTTCTCACCAGCGGCTGGGGGGAGCTACCCGCGGATGTATGCTCCGTGTGGATCATCGACGACGCGCAGTATCAGCGTGCCGACCGGCTGCTGGTCGATTTCCTGAGCGGCGCGCTCGCCCGCCGGGCCGCCGGCTGTCCCTGGACCTGCGCTCAGTGCGGCGAGCGTCTCGAAGGCCAATTCACCGCCTGCTGGAATTGTGGCGCCATGCGGCCGGTGTGAATGATGATGCGGCGACGGGTTCGCGCGTCGTCCGCCACCCCGAACGCTTTGGCAGCACTCACCCCGTCCCGGCCAGCATCGATCCCACGATCGAGGATCCGGCATTCATGCAGTCGAACGCGTGCAGCCCGAGCTCCTCGGCGAGACCGACGCACGCCTTCAAGCCGCGCACCGAATTGCCGACTGCATCGAGCCGCGGAGAATACGTCCCGATGCCAAGCTGGCGGTTGACGACTGCCAGCATGCCGCCGCCCACGCCGCTTTTCGCCGGCAACCCCACGCGGCACGCCCAGTCTCCCGCGCCGTCGTACATGCCGCAGGTGAACATCACGGACAGCGTATCGCGAACGGCTGCGACTCCGAACACCTCCGCGCCCGTGCAGGGGTGGGTCCCGATGTTGGCCAGCGTCGCGCCCATCATCGCAAGGTCGCGCGCGGAAACCAGGACGGAGCACTGCCGAAAATAGAGATCGAGCGCCGCGTCCACTTCGATCTCGAACACACCGGCATTTCGGAGCAGGTGGCCTATCCCGCGGTTGCGGTGGCCGGTTTCGAGCTCCGACCGGAAAACGCGTTCGTCGAGCTGCAGGTCGCGGCCGGCGGTACGGCTCAGCATCCGCAACACGTGATCGAAGGCGCCGGCGCCGAGGCGTTCCCTTAGCTGCGCGCTGACGGCGATCGCGCCGGCATTGACCATGGGGTTGAATGGCCGATTGGTGCGGGGATCGAATTCGATCGCGTTGAACGGCTCGCTGCTGGGCTGGACGCCGACGATCGCCGCGACTGACTCGCGCCCCACCTCATCGAGCAGCAGGCAGTAGGTAAACGCCTTGGACACCGACTGTATGGTGAACTCGACCTCCGCGTCCCCGCTCGAGACGGTCTCGCCGCCCGACGTGACGACGGCGATGCCGAAATGATCCGGATTGGCGCGGGTCAGTTCCGGAATGTAACTCGCCACCTGCCCCGAGGCTTCCCCGGCCAGGTCCGCGTGCAAACGCTCAACTACCCCGGGAAGCGCGGCATCGATAGCCATCTGTCACTTCGGGCAGGTCCAATGCCGTGGCGCTGGATGCGCCGCGCGACGGGCAATGACCCTCACCCGCGCTCCAGCGCCACGAGCGCCTCCTCCTCGGAAGCATGGATGCTCAGGATCGAGGTCAGGCAGCTGATTTCTATCATTCGGCTCATCATCGGGGTCAAGGCAAACATTTCGAAGCGTCCGTCCATGCCCTTGATCCGTTTGGCGGTCGTAAGCAATACGCGTATGCCGGCGCTGCTCACATAATCCAGGGCGCGGCAATCCAGCCCGACGCGGTGACACTGCCCAGCGAGATCCAGCAGGTACTTCTCAAAGCGCGGCGCCGTGGTGCTGTCGATCCGCCCGGCGACCCGCACGATCCGGTGGCCAGAGGCGTCGGTGGTCTGAATACTCAAGTTCTCCTGCACTGTTGCCATCGGATGCCGCAATCCTCAAAAGACATTGACCTCGTTGCCTATCCTGTTCGAACGGGGACTTGTCGCGCGCCTGCCCCACTCCCCAATTGGCGCAGCTTGAAGCAAACAACATACCACTCCGGCAAAGTACTTGGCATAGCAGGTAGCCTGCCTGCCAAGCGTGCCAGTAGAGCGGTATTTCTCCGAACGGATTGCACCACCCAAGTGCGTCAGAGACTGGATATGCACCTGATTTGTGCGTATCGCTCGCATCCGAACCAGAAGCAAAACGCTAGAATGCCCGCTCCGATAGACACGATCGAGACCGCAATGAAACGTGATCAGCACGAGATCTCCCCCATGACGCTGCAACTGAGCGAATACCTGGCCGGCGCGCTCAGGCAGCCGCTTCCGCCGACAGTCATCGACCGCGCCAAGATCCATATCGTCGACACCTTTGCCGCGATGATCTCGGGGTCGAGACTGCTCCCCGGCAAGCGCGCCATTCAATACGTGAACGCGCTGGGTGGCAAGCCGGAGGCGGGAGTGATGGGCACGGGCATCGTCACCTCGGCTATAAATGCGGCGCTCGCCAACGGCATGTTCGGCCATGCGGATGAGACCGACGACACGCACCCCCCCACCCTTACCCATCCCGGCACGAGCGTGGTGCCGGCAGCGCTTGCGATCGGCGAGCGCAATCGCCTGTCGGGGGCGGCCCTGCTGCGGGCAATCGTGCTCGGCTACGACATCTGCGCGCGGGTGCTGCTCACGCTGAAACCCATGCCGTTCCTGCGTTCAGGTCACCATGCCGGCGCAACCGGCCAGCTTTTCGGGGCGGCGGCCGCGGCGGGCGCGCTACTCAGGCACAACGCCGCCAGGATGCGCCACACGCTGACCTACGCCGCGGAGCAGACCGCCGGGCTCTACATCATGTTCCGCGACCCGGAACATATCGAAAAGGCCTACGCCATGGGTGGCATGCCCGCGCACAATGGGACCGCGGCAGCGCTCATGGTCGCGCACGGCTGGACCGGCGTCGACGACGCATTCTCAGGCGAGCGCGATTTCTTCTACACCTTCGCGCCGGAGGAGATCGACCGTAACGACATGATCCGCGGCCTCGGGCGCGACTACGAGATCCTGCGCGGCGGCATCAAGCGCTGGCCGACCGGCGGGCCGATCCAGGGACCGATGCACGTACTGCGCGAACTGATCGAGCAAAACCGCGTCAAGGCTGCTGACGTCGAGAAACTGATCGCGCGCCTCCCCGACAAGGAACTCGACATAGTCAACAACCGCGACATGCCCGACATCTGCCTGCAGCATCTCCTCGCCGTCATGCTGATCGACGGCACCGTCACGTTCAAGTCGGCGCATGACTTCAGGCGCATGCGCGACCCCGCGGTGCGCAAATTGCGGTCAAAGGTCGAAGCGGTCGGCGATCCGGCGTTAACCGACATCGAGCGCCGCTGGCGCTGCGTGATGGAAATCCACCTGAAGGACGGCCGCGTGCTGCACGGCCGGACCATGGCCGCCAAGGGCAGTTACGAAAATCCCCTTACCCGCGCCGAGGAGGAGGAGAAAGCGCTCGATCTGCTCGCACCGATCCTCGGCAAGCAGCGCAGCCACGATCTCCTCGCCGCGCTCTGGGACCTCGACCAGATCAAGGACGTGCGGTTGCTGCGCCGACTCTATGCCAGGTAACCCGAATACCCGTAGGTTGGGATAAGCCCAGCGCACCCCAACAATCAGACGCGAGTCAATTGGGCTTGATGCCCGCAGCCTTGACGACGCTGGCCCACTGCGCGAGTTCCTCGCGAATCAGCTTTGCAAACTCCGCGGGGGATGAGCCCACCACCAACACTCCCTGCGCGGTCAGCCGGGATTTGACCTCCGGGCTGTTCGCGGCCCGGGTGAGCGCCTGATGGAGACGATCTGTGATTGTCTTCGGCGTCCCGACCGGCGCGAGAAAGCCGAACCACTGCGAAGTATTGAATCCGGGCAGCCCCGTTTCCGCGATCGTCGGCAGATCAGGCAGTATCTCCAGCCGCTGCAAGGTCGTGACGCCAAGCGGACGTATCCTGCCGCTCTTGATGTGCGGAATTCCCGAAAGGGCGGTCGCGAACATTGCCGCAATCTCGCCCGATATCATGCTGACGTAGGCCGGCCCCGACCCCTTGAAAATCACTTGCTGCATGTCCACGCCGGCCTTGTGTTTGAATAGCTCCGCGGTCAGGTGGGGGCTCGTCCCGAATCCGGGGGAGCCGAAGGTAAGCTGTCCCGGCTTGGCCTTTGCCAGCGCGATCAGGTCTTTCGCCGACTTGGCGGCGACGGACGGGTTGACCGACAGCATCTGCGCCGCATCGACGACCAGCGAGACCGGCGCGAAGTCGCGGACCACATCGTACGGCAGCTTCTTGAACACGTTCGGGTTGATGGTGAGAGACGGCTGAATGATCAGCAGCGTATAGCCGTCGGGAGCGGCCTTGGCAACGATGTCGGTACCGAGTATGCCGCTCGCGCCGCCGCGATTATCGACCACGATCTGCTCCTTGAACTCGTCGGTGAGCTTCTGCGCCAGCATGCGCGCGAGAATATCGCTCGCTCCTCCGGGCGACGATGCAACCACCAGCCTGATCGGCCGGTTCGGGTAATGCTGCGCGATGGCGCATTGCGCGCCAAATGCAGTCATCAACAGGATCAATGTGCCGGACCGGATGTGCATGCGCTCCTCCAGTGTATTGTTGTGATGCGATGGCGGATTATCGCAACTTTTTGCCCTGCTCAGGGGCCGCAACTTCAGCCCGCCCGCAGCGTCCGCTGGCATTCCGGCTCACAGCCTGGCGCAGCCGGGCTCATCCAGCCTTCCCTTCATCGCGGCGCATCCATGCGGATTGTTTCATTTGGGCCGAAGGCCGGCGAGCCTGACCACTTCGGAAAAGGTCGCGATATCGGCACGCAGGATGGTGTCAAGTTCTTCCGGCGTGGTCAGTGCCAGAAG
>Ga0315912_10004318_pt1 | contig 13544 bp, 12 predicted proteins | sample VfabasoilMG_FD_204469 | JGI IMG/M metagenome (GOLD analysis project Ga0315912, IMG submission 204469) | Garden soil microbial communities collected in Santa Monica, California, United States - V. faba soil | ecosystem: Environmental > Terrestrial > Soil > Garden | place: USA: California... | reverse complement strand
GCCTCGCTCAGGGTGCTGCCAGCGCGCGAGCGCTTCGACGCCGGTGACATAAGCGCCGGATAGATTCACCTTGGGTTGATAGGCTAGGAACAGCTGATCGGTGACGATGGCGTGGCGCAGCTCCGTCATCAATTGTTTGGATGGTCTGTGACTGAGAACTTCAATCGTATGAATGGCAAATCGACTACCGTTGGCTTGCGCCTGCTCCAACGCTTTCTCGGCACATTTAAGCAACTGCGTTGCGCTCGACGCATGATCTGGGAATAGAGCCGCGCCGATCGTCGGAGCTACTCTGCCGATCTGTATTTCGTCGCGAAACGCTGCTTCAATCTTTCCCAACATGCGCCATATGACTAACTCGACGTCTTCAGTACTCCGTACAAACGGCAGCAGAACACCCACAACATGATCGGAGAGGAGGATGATCGTGTCTGAGTCGCGCAAGGAATTGCGGATCTGCATGAATAGCGAGTTCTCCAACTCGTGACTGCCGTCGTCGAGTTGCGCCATGTCGTCAGATGTCCCATGGCATTGAATCAAGAGTAACCCGAGCTGCCGAGCGCTGGATTGAGCGACTAGAATCGCCTGTCGCACTCGTAAGTGGAATTCAGCGACGCTTGATGACGAAGGCAGCATTTGGTGGTTCATCGCTTTGAGCAAGGCAAAATTCTAGCCCCAGCAACTGACAAGAGGGCAGCAAGGCATATGCCATTTTGATTTTATGTAGAATTGGATCAAGTCTCCTAACTTCCAGGTGATCAATCGGGTTTTTGGAGACTTTTGGGAACCGAGTGCGAAGCTTAAAGCGCCGTTCTTGTCTGCCCAATCTGCCATTTGTGTAACCGAGTTGCCGCCCGGTACTTTTTTGAACGCTGAGAAGCAGGGTTGTGCGGCTTGGCTGATCTACTATTTATTGTCGTTCACTAGTAGAACCGGCACCGATGGGTATTTGGCGATTAAGTGTTGATGTTCGGCGACCTTCCGCACGAAGATGGTGGCTACTTTGTCGGAATAGATTGCGTGCCAGTCCGGCTGTTCCAGCAGGGCTGCAGATAGGGCGGTCTGAGTTGGAAAGAAAATCCAGGAGACCGCGTAGCGCTGCAAAATATCCTTCCAGCCAGGCTGCACTCCCGCGACCTTGAGGTAGGGGCTGCCGTGTTTCTCGCCGTACATGTCCGAACGGCCGTCGGTGAAGACTCTGTACTGCGGCCACGCACTGAAGATCAGATAGTCGCCAAATTCGTCGTTATTAAACATGTTGCCGGAGAGGTTTTCGCGCTTGAGAAATTCTACGGCAGCGACTGGGAAAATTTTTTCGTTAAAACTCACCCGCAGTGCACCCAAGAGGGCCAATCCAAGCACCATGGACACGACAAGAGCTGGCCACAGTTTCCCGCGCAAGTTAGCGTCAAGGTCGGCGAACAGCTTCCGCCTCGCTTGGTAAAATTCGCTTAATCTTTGCGGAAAGCTCGCAGCGATGTCACTGCTCATCTTGAGCAGGATTGGCGCAGCGACAATCGCGAAAACCGAGACATGGCGTACCGAATAAAGCGACATGTAGCTGACAAAAATCAGCAGCGCGGCTTCGATTAGGTTTAGGCGTGTACGCGCCAATGCGAGAGCAGCTATCACTGCGATGAACATGTACTTGAAGGGGAGAGCGTGGTGAAAGTTGGGCGACATAAACTCAACGACCCAATCCATGATGAATCGATCCGAGGTGACGCGAAACGGGAACCAGAAGATCTCGATGCCGACCGGGTTCACGATGCAAGCCGCAATTGTCAGAAGTGTGGTTAAGCTCAACGCTCTGGCCTTAGCGCGATGTTGCAGAGCGGTCGCCGGGCTGTCCGTGAGGCTGTATATCAGGTTACCAGCCAGGTAGATCGTCAACAGAACGATCCCCAACATAAACCCGCCATGCAGGTTGACCCATAACAGCATTAGAATTGGTAGATATTTTAAAGTCGGCTTTTCGTGAGATTGGAATTGATCGAGTAAATGGTACCAGATCAACAAGAGGGGTAGGGAAAAGAGATGGGGTCGGGCTAGCCAATGGCTCGACGCCGTTACGGTAGCGAGCACAGTAACGATAGTGCAAAGGAGAATATCGTCGCACTTGGTTCGAAGCACGGCATAGAGCAGCCAGTGCGTCGTCGCCAATATAATGGCAAAGAACACGACGATGCCGGTCAAACCTGAGGTCCTGTAAATAATCGCCATAATGACTTCGGAAAGCCATTCATGAGCGGTCCATTTCAAAGTCGGTGTGATGAACGAATAAATATCCACTCGAGGAACCCGGCCGGCATCCAAAATGAACTCGCCGGTCCTGATATGGTAGCCGGTATCGCCGTCGCCGAGCAGACCTTCAGCGATATTGAGCGTCAAGACCAGAAGTATCGCTACGAAGATTATGTTTCCGAGCGAAGGCAATAGAACCGTGAATATTTTGGGAATGGGGGGGGAGGACGGCGGATTCATTTCTAATCTATTCTACAGCTATGATGCCGCGAAGAGCCGCGGGCAGGGTACGCTGGGTTGGTAAGAGCTTGTTCGCGACGCGCTAACTGAGCGCGTGGCTCGTCTCGGAACGTTTTTGCCGCGTGCTGTTTGCCTGTTGGACTGGTACTGTCTCAATCAACGGTTGCTTCCTGGCAAAGCGATTGAACGGCCAGATTCCTCGTGAGACAGGCTTGTCGAAGTTGTACGGTAGCACGATCTTGAATGTCGAGCCTTTGCCAAGTTCGCTCTTGACGGAGATGGTCCCCTTAATCTGTTCGACATGCTTCTTGACGATGCTGAGGCCCAGTCCGATGCCGCCGCGAGAGTTCTCCGAGGAGGTCTTGTGCGCTTGCATGAACGGATCGAAGATATTCGGCAGCTGGTGTTCCGCGATGCCCATGCCCGTGTCTTCTACTTCGACTGCAATCGAATCCGATTGCGCAAGGGTTATGACTCTAACCGTAATGGAGCCTCGGTCGGTATATTTGACTGCGTTCTGGAGCAAATTGCTGATCACTTCCTTGACGCGGACCGCGTCGCTTCTGATCTCGATCGAACTGTGGGGCAACTCCCAGTGCAAGTCTAAGCCCTTTTGACGGCACAGAAAGTCGAATGTTTCACGCATATCGGCAATAAGATTATTAAGCGGCAGTTCTTCGATGCGCAACGGTTGTTTGGCCGCTTCCAAGCGCGAGTAAATCAAGATCTGGTCGATCATGTTTTTAAGATGGCTCGATTGCTTAGCGACGACCTGTAAGATCTCCTGGTGTTTATTTTCGATTTCACCGTACAAACCGTCCGTGATGCATTCAATGTATCCGATGATCACCGCCAGCGGGGTGCGTAATTCGTGGGAGACCTGATTTAAGAACTCGGCCTTTAGTTTGGCCAGATTTTCGGCCTTTTCTTTCTCCTGTTTGAGTATTTCGAGTTGCGTGTCGTTCTTTGACTGGGGCGCCGATGAGGCGCTACCGATGGCGATTCCCATCATTAATATGCCGATCGAAGCTATGCCGCCGTACACCACCACATGTTGGTTTTTTTCGAGCACGTGAAGAAAGTAGTTGATCTGATTGATCGGCTCCGTGGCTGGTTGAATGGCTTTCGGTGGCGGGCGGTTTTGACCGTCCAATTGAATGGCTGCGGCCGTTCCCAACCATAAATAGCTGCCAGCTATCACGGCTCCCAGCACCAATGCCGCGCGAATCTGAGTGGGTCGGGACATGAACGTTACGGGTGACTGGGAGCCAGGATAGAGGTAGTCTCTTTCTCTGGTGCGCAAACTTCAATCCGGTCTTTCCCGGAATTTTTCGCGACGTATAGGGCTTGATCGGCGTCTTTGAGCATCTGACGCCAGTCGGAATAGAATTGCGTTGATGTTGAGCTTACACCGATACTAACCGTCAGCTTGAACGGATTCGTGCTAGTGCCAAAGCTATGAGTGCGAATGGCTTCATGGATTTTGCTCGCTACTTGGACTGCATTATCCAGGTCCGTTTCCGGCAATATCAACACGAATTCTTCACCGCCGTACCTGGAGGGGAAATCGCTCTTGCGGGTCTTGTCTCGGAGAGTTTCCGAGATTTTCACCAGAACCGCGTCGCCTCCGTGATGTCCATAGGTGTCGTTGATAGTCTTGAAATTATCGACATCCAGAATTAATAGCGAGAAGGCGCTATGATAACGTAGCGATCGGTCGAATTCTTCTTGAATTTTTTTCTCGAACGCGCGGCGATTGAATAGTCCTGTCAACGAATCAACTTGAGTTTGATATTCCAGGTGTTGCTGATAGTGAACCACCCGTGAACCAACCCGGACCCTCGCCAACAGTTCGGAGAAAGAAAATGGCTTGGTAATATAGTCATCGGCGCCCAAGTCTAGTCCGCGAACTCGATCACCTTCTTGGATTCTCGCAGTAATGAGAATCATATAGATGCTTTTTAATGAAGGGTTGCCACGAATGCGCTTGATCAGTTCAAACCCGTCCATCTTGGGCATCATAATATCGGATAGGGCAATCTGAATCGGCTCCGACTCCAGTTTCTCCAAGGCCTCGACACCGTTAGCCGCGGTCATCACCCGATACCCTTCACGCTGAAGTACGATGGCCAGTAGGTCGCGCTGATCTGGATGATCTTCGATTACCAATACTGTCAGCGGTGTGTTCGAGTTAACATCGTTCATCATTTATAGTCCCATCCGAATAGTCTCAAAAAGTCCGATACCTAATACAGTTTAAATTAAACCGATATCAAAACGACAACTTTGAGTTTCCAACTGGTGAACCCCCGACGTGAATAGCAAAAATTGTACCTTTCAATGCGATTCGGTCGCTTGCTGAATTTGCTTAAGTACTCTCAAGTTAATAGTCTGAAAGTAGATAATCTAGTTCAAGTTTCCCATTGCGGTTCTAAGGGCATCTGTCGGTTGTCATTCCTACGCTCACTGTAACGAGTTCATTAATTCGTTCAGTTTGTGACATCTGCCGCGACCGATCTGCCATAATTGTCAAATATGTCTGGTCATTCAACCCGGCAAGTATCGTAACAGCGTGAAATTGCAAGTTTGATTGGTATGGCACACTCTCTGCTTGGGTTGAGTATCAGTGTTGAAAAGCAAACTACAGAAAAGTGTCTTTAAGAAAGGGGGTGAATTTAGATGGAGCTAATGAAACGTTTGTTAGTTGAGGAGGACGGTCAAGGTCTCGTTGAGTACACTTTGATCGTCGTATTGGTCGCGCTAGTTTTTTGGGTCGCCGTTAAGAATACTAACATTGGTAATGGCTTGGCGAGTGGTTGGAGCAAGGTTACGGCCTGCGTTGGCACGCCGGAAAGCTGCACTTCGTCATCTTAATTTTCGCAACATTTATGTATGCGCATTGATGGCAAGGGTAACTCCTTGCTATCAATGCGCATCGTAATTGAAGTGCAATAAATTTAGCGATTATTTTGATTGACAATGTCGGCGTGGCATGTAATTTTAAACTGAATAAAAATACTGTTTTACTTTGAATACTATTGATATTGCTATTGTTTCGATCAGTAGCCTTTCCGCTATCTTCGACATGACTATGCGAAGAATCCCGAATTGGCTTATTGCTATTGGTGCGGCTAGTGGATTGACAATTAGCGCTTTCCAGGGTGGGCAGGTTTTTTTCCAAAGCCTTTTAGGACTAGTAGTTGGCATTGCGGTGCTGGTTCTGCCGTTCGCTATGGGGTGGATAGGGGCGGGTGATGTCAAATTCTTTGGTGTGACGGGAGCCTTGTTAGGCGTGTTGTTTTTGCCGAGAATTTTCTTTTACTCGGCAGTTGTGGCGGGGCTGATCGCCATGGCGTCATTACTTTCCGGAAAAATTCGAAAATTTTCCTTTAAACAAATTTGGTTAGATGTCAAAATAGCCATCATTAGCGGAGGCAACCTTGTTCCTCAGCCAGTGCAAAACAGAGTGGCGCATCGTGATGAATCTATCCCATGGGGGGTTGCGTTTGCCGTGGGGACGCTGATCGCTTACTATATCGATCCTAGGGGACAATGGGCTGGATTTTGAATATTAGTTGTTTATTGGCGGCGCTGTGTCGACGGAGTGGAATCGGTATCGGGGTTGGAGTGTAAGATATTCGGGAGATGAGGAGGAGCGATGCAAAATAGACTCAAGATAGCTTTGGTGGTCGCGGTTTTTTTCGGACTCATTGCGGCGTACGGAATTTTTAACTTCTTGAGCCAGACGGCTAAGGAAAAGGAGAGTCTTCGCGCGGCCAATCAAGATATTGTCGTAGCGGGGCAAGATATACCTCCCGGGACTATCTTGAACGATGAAGCGATAAAGAAGGGGCTTATCAAAACCATGCCTTGGCCAAAAGCTTCTGTTCCGGCGGGTGCCTTTTCCTCCACACAGCAAGTCATTGGCAAGGTAAATCGGGTAAAGATCATTGCCAACGAACCCATCTTAGAGTCTCGATTAGCTGGCGAGGGCGCTGGTCTGACGGTTAGGCTCGAAGCTGGCAAACGCGCGATTGCAACCCGGGTAGATGAGATTATTGGAGTGAGCGGCTTCATTGTTCCAGACGACCGAGTTGACATTATTCTTACGACGACGCCGGTCGGTGCCGGTGCAGATGCTAAAATATCCAAGATTGTGATGCAGAATAAGCGTGTCCTCTCGGTTGCTCAAAGTACCGAACAGAAAGATGGCAAACCACAATTGGCGCGATCTATTACTTTAGAAGTGACGCCCGAGGAGGCGGAGCGGCTGTCATTGGCGGCCACCGAGGGGCAGATCACAATGGCGCTGCGTGGACTGGGCGATGACAATTCCGTTGCTACGATTGGGGCGAACAAGAGAGATTTGCTAGCCATGGCGGCGGCACCGGCGCGAAAATCGGGTGCGCCAGCTGTTGTAGCGCCCGACAAGTATAAAGTTGAAGTTATAAACGGCAGTAACCGAAGTGTGGTGGAATTCTAATTGCGAAGGGGAGGGGTCATGTTAAACCGTTGTTTAGTCAGGGGGCGGCTAAATATTTTGGGTGTTGCTGCGGCTATCCTATTGAGTGCGGTGACGTTAACTTTTGCTGCGCAGCAGCAAGTGGCGCCGACAATTTCGGTCACAGTGAACAAATCGACGGTTTTTCGCTTGGCCCAAAAGGCCAAACGAGTATCGATGTCGCAGCCGCAGGTTGCGGATGTGATCGTGGTGGGGCCGAGTCAGTTGCTGATCAACGGCAAAGCTGTGGGTACGACATCGCTGATCATATTCGACGAAGCGGGCGAGGTCTCGAACTACGACCTAGTGGTTGGGCCGGATATCGCGGCGCTGCGCTCGCAGCTTCGGACGATGTTTCCCGAGGAGAGGGTCGAAGTTTCAACCTCCGGTCCGTCGTTAGTGCTGCGTGGCGAGGTGTCCAACGAAGTTGTCTATGACCGATTGTTGGAAGTCGTCGCAACCTATCTGCCGCCGAAACCGCCGGCAACGATAACTCCGTCAACCAGCCAATCGTTTACGCTTGGTGCGACGCCGGTGGCGCAAATTTCAAGTTCCGGCACGGCCTTTGCCAGCGGCGGAACGGTCGCTTTCGTCGAAGAAAATTCGATAACCGATGAACGTCGCTGGCCAGATAAGAAAAAGATTGACGGTGTGATTGATCTACTGGTCATCAAGGAGTTCCGCCAAATTGAGCTTGATGTCGTTGTAGCGGAAATTTCGACGGGCAAGCTGCGAGAGATCGGTTTCGATTTCGCTCAAGCCTACAAGGGGGTGAGAAGTGTCTCAACCATTGGCAGCCAAGCTTTTGGGGGTATCGGCTCGGTCGCAACCGAAGGTGTGACCACGCTTGGTGCTGCGGCAACCGGGGCCTTCAGCTGGGTTAACGGTGCCTATTCGATTGTCGCTCTGTATCGCATGCTGCAGAACAAAGACATTGCGCAAGTCCTCGCCCAGCCGAGATTGGTGATGAAAAACGGCCGAAGCGGTAGCTTCTTGGCGGGCGGCGAAGTTCCAATCACTACGGTGACGGCAAATACCTTCGGGGTTATTTATAAGCCCTTCGGTGTCAAGCTGGATTTTGTCCCGACGATCACGTTGTCGGATCGGATCGACCTAAGAGTGGTTCCTGAAGTTAGTGAAATAGCAGCAGGTTCGGTCATAGGCAACCCTTCCTTTAAGGTCCGTCGTACCGTCAGCCGCGTCGAAATGAAAGAGGGCGAGAGTCTCATTATTGGCGGCTTGATCGATCAGCAGATTACCAAAGAGCTGACGAAATTCCCATTTTTGGGGGACATACCGATTCTTGGAGCTCTTTTTCGGAGCACGAGTTTTAACAACAAAGAGTCTGAGCTCATGATCATTATTACGCCACGAATCGTCCGAACCATGAAGCCAGGCGAGCGGCCGCAGCTCCCGTCGATCGAAAAATACGATGATGCGGATATGCGCCAAGTCCCAGTCCCTGGACGTGAGGAAAGTCGTCCTGCAGCGCGAGGTGCATCGATTCCATGAGTGATCGAATGAGGCCAGTGTACCAGTTCGCCCGCGAAAGAGCCTAATGAAGCTACCGATTTGTTTGATAGGCGAAGATAGTCTAGCGCTTGCTTCATTTAAGCAGCAGCTTGAAAAGGAAGCGTCGGTATCGGTAGATCCACGAATCTACGGCTACGGCGAGGCGTTTGAGATGCTTAAGGGGCGAGGCGGTGTGATTGTTGCCGTCATCGATATCACTCGGGATGCGGAACGCGCATTTTCGGTCGGGGAGCAAATCAAATCGAAGCTCGGCAATGTCAGGCTTGTCATGACATCGCCAACGAGTACGCCGGATACGATCTTGCGGTCGATGCGCTCGGGAGCGGAGGAATTTATTCCTCAGCCGTTCAATTGGGCAGAGGTTCTTAGATGTCTTGATTCGATTCGCAAGAAGATTGAGACCCTTGCGCCAAAGGGATCGGAACGAGGTCATATTATTGCCATATCGTCCAATAAGGGTGGTGTCGGGTCGACCACCGCCGCTACGAACTTGGCAGCCAATCTTGTCGCCAAAAAGAAATCGGTTTGCTTGGTCGATTTGGTCTTGCAGTTTGGCTCGGTCACTAGTTTTCTTAATATCGACGCTTCGTATACGATCCTCGATCTCGTCAAAAATCTAAAACGAATTGATCCCCTGTTTCTCGATGGTTCGTTGGTGAAACACGCGTCCGGTATTCGTGTTCTAGCCGAGCCTTTCTATGCCGAGGATGCTCGTCGCATCACGCCGGCAGATATCGATGAGATTCTTGATTTATTAGCGCAGTCGTTTGACTACGTGGTTGTTGACACCCCAAAAGAATTCGATGACATGCTGGCGTTGGTGTTGGATAAGGCTAGCTTGATTCTGTTCATCACCGAAATGGATGTGCCCTCGTTAAAAAGCGCACACCGAGCGCTGGAGTTATTCGAACGCATGGGTATTTACGATCAGAAAATTCGCTTGGTTCTGAATCGTTATGTCAAGAGCAAATTGATGACTCTAGAATCGGTTGAAAAGGCGTTGGGGGTAAAGGTGTTTTGGACTCTTCCCAATAACTATCCGGTCGCGATTGCCGCGGTCAATCAAGGGCTGTCTATTCATGAGTGCGACCCGAAATCGGATATTGCCAAGAGTTATGCCGGATTGAATGATGCAGTGATGGAAGTGTTTGCGGCGTCGGGTTCAACAAGATCAGGTGTCGAAAGCGAGAATAGATCAGGCATTTTCGGTCGGTTCTTGCCGCCGGTACGCGGTTTAATCAAATAGGGAGTGGAGTTCATGAAAAATCCATCTATTGAATCGGATCGGGAACGCTGGGATGCCGATCGGTCGGCAGCCACGGATGGGACGCGCACGCCATTTCGCGCTGTGCAACCGGGGAGTCCTGATATGTTACTTCAGGATCTGCGCCTGCGAATTCATCGCCGGCTCATCGATACCTTAGATCTTTCTAAGCTTTCGAATTTAGAGATGGAAAGAGTGCGTGTGGAAATTCGCCGCATTCTTGAAGATTTGGTCGCGGCGGAATCGATTCCGCTCAGCCGCGCCGATCGGGATCGATTGGTGATGGAAGTTCAGCATGAGGTTTTCGGCTTAGGGCCGCTCGAGACTCTCATGAAGGACCCCGAGATTTCCGATATTCTGGTCAACTCCTCGTCGAGTATTTTTGTCGAGCGTTACGGCAAGCTGGAGAAAACCGACGTTCGCTTTCGTGACGATAATCATTTGATGCAGATCATCGAACGAATCGTCACTCGAGTTGGTCGGCGCGTTGACGAGAGCTCACCGATGGTCGACGCGCGCTTGGCTGATGGCTCGCGCGTCAATGCGATTATTCCACCGCTCGCGCTCGACGGACCGGTGTTGTCGATTCGCCGTTTCGGCGCCGAGCGACTAACAATCAATGACTTGATTCAATTCAATTCTATCCCGCCGCAGATGGCGGAGGTCGCAGCGGCTTGTGTCAAATCGCGCCTCAATATGTTGGTTTCTGGTGGTACCGGCGCGGGGAAAACCACGCTGCTCAATTGTTTGTCCAATTACATTCCAGAAAACGAACGCATTGTTACGATCGAAGATTCGGCCGAGCTTAAGCTCCAGCAGGAGCATGTGGTTAGACTGGAAACCCGGCCGCCCAATATCGAAGGTCAAGGTTCCGTTACTGCGCGCGACTTAGTCCGGAATGCGTTACGTATGCGGCCCGACCGGATTGTTATCGGCGAGGTGCGCGGCGGCGAAGCACTGGACATGATGCAAGCTATGAACACGGGTCACGACGGTTCCATAAGTACCGTTCATGCCAATAGCGGACGAGATGCTTTGTCGCGCCTGGAAACCATGATGCTCATGGCCGGGATTGCGCTGCCGGAGCGTGCGTTACGCGAACAGATTGCTTCTGCGCTCGACGTTATCGTTCAGCTTACCCGCTTAAGCGATGGTAGTAGAAAAGTGATCGAGCTCTCTGAAGTTACCGGTATGGAAGGCAACACGATTACCACTCAAACTATTTTCAAGTTCGAGCAGCGCGGTGTGGAAAATGGCAAGATCGTCGGCGAATTCGTCGCAACTGGGGTCATGCCGTCTTTCATGGATCGCTTAGAACGGTATGGTTTCCGGATTCCTAATACTCACTTCTTGCCCGTCTCGATGGGAGCAAAAAGAAGGGCTTTATGAGTTTACTACTCATTGCGATCTTTTCATTTTTGGCGGCGGTATCTCTCGTCGTCATCTTGTTTATGTTGCCAATGGCGGTGCAGGACACGGCCCAAGCACGCATCAAGCGCCGTTTAACCGCCATCGGCAAATTGGATTACGCCTCCAAAGCTGAGATTCAATCTCTCTTAAAGACTTCGATCTACAGCCAAATACCCTGGCTAAATGAAATTTTGGCGAAGCAGCGGTTGATGCAGCGTATCGATTTGTTGCTGGAGCGTGCAAACATCGATATGACCCCGGGGCTTTTCCTGCTGTGCTCTGTCGGCGCAGCGGGGGTGACTTATGTGTTGTGTAGTCTACTCGGACAACCAACCCCTGTAGTGATCATTTTTTCTCTCATCGCGTTAGTGTGTCCCTACGGCTACGTTCAATATGTCATTTGGAAGAGGTTGCGCAAATTTCTCGAACAATTCCCAGATGGACTGGACATGATCGCTCAGAGTCTTCAGGCTGGGTTGGGTCTCACCCAAGCGATGGTCTTCGTCGCTAAAGAAATGCCTGATCCTCTCGGAACGGAGTTTTCGGTTTTTATCGAAGAGGTGAATCTCGGGCTGCCTCTTGTCGATGCTTTGAAAAAGTTCGAGGAGCGGATGAATTTGCCTGAAGTTCGCCTCTTCAATACCGCGCTCATGGTGCAGCGGGAGGTCGGTGGCAGCTTGGCCGAGTTATTGAATAAGCTTTCCAACATCATCAGAGACCGGTTCCGAATCGAACGGCTGATCAAGAGTTTGACGGCGCAAAACCGAGTGAGCGCCTGGACCGTGTGTTCTGTGCCCCCGCTGTTGGCGGTGTTTATGTTTATCCGTGAGCCCGACATGATGGCCAAAACGATGGCCCACCCGATGGGCCGCGCGGCGTTTGCGGCGGCCCTGGTTCTAGAAATCATTGGGATATTAGTCTTCCGCAAGATTATCAAGATTCATATCTAGGAATTCTCCTATGGAATTACTTATCGCGGTTGGAGTTTTCGGATTGATCTCGGGGGTGGTTTATTTCATTGTCGCCTCGCGAGCCCCGGTGTCGGACGAGGTGATTCAGCGCCGCCTTGAAAACATCAATGTCAAAGCTGAATCTTCGCATCAGTTTCGCTTACATGAAGCTGATGAGACTTCGATTTGGGAGTCCATTACCAATTTTTTCATGGGCGACCAGGAGTTGCCGGAGCGCTTCAATGCTATGAGCCGCCGCCTTCATCAAGCGGGATACCGGGGCAATCGAGCTATCCGGATCTTTTGGGGGCTGCGGATCTTCTTATGCCTCTGCTTGGGATTTGGCGGCTTGTTGATAGCGTTGCTGTCCAACGCTTCGATGCAAGACTTCATAATGTTAGCGGGAGTGGGCGCGTTGTTGGGATATATGCTCCCGGCCCTCACTGTGTTTCGCAAAGCGAGAGCGAGAGTTCTGGAAATGAAAGAGACTCTGCCGGACGCATTGGATTTGATCGTTGTTTGCGTCGAGGCGGGTATGGGTGTGGATGCGGCGCTCAACCGCGTCGGCCGTGAGGAGAATTCTCAAGGGTTGGCTTTAGGTGAAGAATTGCTTCTCGCGACGCAAGAGATGCAGGCAGGCGCACCGCGGAAGGACGCCTTGCTCCGGCTGTCGGACCGTGTCGGCGTCGATGAATTTAGGCAGCTAGTCACCTTTCTAACCCAATCAGAAGAGATGGGCGGTAGTATTGCGCGCTCACTGCGTGTTTATGCCGAAACCATGCGCGACAAGCGCAGTCAGGCGGCCGAAGAGGCGGCGCGAAAGACCGTCATCAAGTTGATTTTCCCTCTAGTTTTTTTCATTCTACCGGCCGTTTTTATCATACTCTTGGTCCCACCTGGGCTGGGGATCATGGAGATGCTATCCAATCCGTTGGGGTGAGTTTTTAACCGTGCCGGTAATCAACGCAACAAGAAAAACTTGGTTGGCGACCAAAGTACGGAAGGCGGACAGTTTTTTGACGAGACTCGTCGGCCTTTTAAAGCGGTCAAACCTGGGTCCGGAAGAGGCGCTTTGGCTCATGCCGAGCAAGGGCATTCACACGATTGGAATGAAGTTTCCCATCGACGTGGTGTTTTTAAATCGTGGCAACACGGTGGTCGGGCTGGTGCAGGGCATGGCTCCATGCCGCTTGAGCAGCATTCATTTTACCAGTTACAGCGTGCTTGAGCTGCCGACAGGGGCGATCAAAAAGTCCAGAACCGAAGTCGGCGACCAGTTTGAGATCTCATTAGCGGAGAAATCCGAGATTGACGATTTGAAGGACACGCGTTTGAGTCAGATCGGTTAGAATCTCTCGGAGGGAGTGGTTTCACTTGGAAGCCATTTATCGGGTGAACACCA
>Ga0315912_10004317_pt1 | contig 13545 bp, 9 predicted proteins | sample VfabasoilMG_FD_204469 | JGI IMG/M metagenome (GOLD analysis project Ga0315912, IMG submission 204469) | Garden soil microbial communities collected in Santa Monica, California, United States - V. faba soil | ecosystem: Environmental > Terrestrial > Soil > Garden | place: USA: California... | reverse complement strand
GCAGCGCGGTCGGCCATAGCGGGTGATAGCCCGGCCCGCCCCAGGCGTGGACCACCTTGCCCTCTTGATCGAGCTCGACGACCTCAGGCCCACGGACGCAGCAGTCAATCCTCGGCGGAGTTCCGTCACCACCGATTTCATCGCCTTCAGCGGCTGCCGCGCGATTGAGGAACCAGATGTGATCCTCGTGATCGACCTGAATGCCGGTCACCTGCTGCATGCTCCACCGGTTCGGCAACGGCTTCGGCCAGAAGGGATCGACTTTGAACTGCGGCGCGCCATTGCCGTCTATCGACTGGGCGCGTGGCTGCTGCGCGCCTCCGGTGACTCCGGCGACGAACAGGAGGACGCTCAATGCGGTAACGGCGATTCGTGATCGCATGGCCATGACGATCGCTCCTTCTCAGTTCGGGTGCGCCCGGCTTCCAATGACGACGCCGCTCATCGTCGTCAACTCGGCCTCGCTCAACGCGACACGCAATGCCTCATCCGAGACGTACGGCTTGTGCGGAATCACTTTCGCGGCGATCTCGAGCGGAACGACGGCACCGTCGAAAGGATCGGGCGCGACCACGACGCTCGCGCCGGACAGGTGGACGGTCCAGAGGCCAAAACCTTGCTCATCGGTCCAGCCGGTGCAGAACGTCAGCGAGATCAAATCCGCCAGACGTACGAACGTGTAGTCGAGTGCGAGATCGTCGAGCCTTCCTCTGCTGGCCCCTATCATCACGTCGCGCAGGACTCTCATGCTCGCGAAGAACGGCGCCCATTCAGGATCGGAATGGAACCTGTCGTAGACGACGATCGCGTGCTGCGCGACGAGCGCCGCTGCCCACGGATCATCTGCCAGCCGTGCCACGCCGCGCGGCCACACGCGCTGGCGGACCTCGGCTGGCGCGTTGACGAAGTCGACGATCTGCGCCGTCGTCGGATTCACGCGCGGAGCGGCGTCCTCTTCTGCCCACCCATTGTCGTGCTCGGCGATGGCTCGAAGGATCCGGTCACGGCGCGGCTGAACTGCGAGCGGGGCGCACTGCTCCATCACCCGGCGTGCGAGATGCGCATGATCGGGCTGCGTGATCAGCTGAAGGCTGCCCGGGCTGATGCGAACGATCACGGGCTCTTGCGAACGGCTTTCGTCTCTGCGATGTTTCCGCGCACGATCAGGTGAGTCACCTTTCCCTGCGCGTCTTTGAAGAACTCGAAGCCGGCCGGTGTGGCCGTTGACATGAACTGTGTCTGCGACGTCGGAATCAACGGGAGCTTGGGCTCGTTCAAGCCGCGCACGAACAAGAGATCGTCGGCCGCCGTGATGACGATCTCGCGCCCGGGGGCGATTTCGTACGTGCCCGCATAACTCGCGACGGTAGCCGGGCTCACCTTGACGCTTGTATCAACCACGAAGCGGGCACGCGATCGCTCGTTCTCGCAAACATCCTCGAGCAACTCGGTGTCGGTTTGCAGCGTCCGTTGCGTCTTGATCGTGAAGGCCTTCGTGAATGCCTTGGGATCGTCGATCGTGATGTCCCAGTCCATGTGGCCGAAGTCGCGCCGGTGATATCGCTCGGTGATGCGCAGGGCCTCGGTCTGCGGATGACCAGCGCTATCGAGCCACCCTTTGTCGTTGAACCCGGATGTCGTGACGACCAGCGTGTCGCCATCCCATTTGCCGACCGAGTACCCCATGTACGTCGGGTTCGGGTCCTTCGGGAGATCACGGCCGTCGAGGAAGACCGTTCGATTCGGGCTGTTCGGCGACTCGTGCAGCACCACCATCAGCGTCGGCGTCTGCACGAGCCTCGTCAGGTTGAAGAACTGGTGATACGGAAGGCTGACCGGCATGCACTTCGCGAGGGGGCTGTCCTTGCGCGACTCCCTCACGCGCTGCAGGAAGAGCGCTTCCGCCCACGGCTGCACATCACCGGGCTGCAGGTCTTGCGCGATGTTGTAGCGATACATCGGGCCCGCGCCGCTCCAGATGCCGTTGAGATCCGGCTTGCCATCCGCCGTACGAGGCGCAGGTGCCGAGAGATTCGCCTTGCCGTCGGGCAAGCGCGGGATGCCTGGAGTCTTGTAGTCGAGCCACTGCGCGTGGGCGGTTGCCGGGAGAAGCCACGTCAGCGCAACCAGGGCGGCGACACCGATGACAGATCTCATGAAGACCTCCGCGAGGCTGGATTATAGACAACTCCCAACTCCCAATCTGCTTCTTGTCCCAACTCCCAAATGTGTCAGCCCACACGCTGCAACAGCGGCCGCAACGCGCGAATTTCTTGCAGTGTTTCGAGGGCGAACACCGCATCGATTAGCTTTTGCGCGTTGGCGGCCCCGGTCACGGGCGCGATCAGATCCCTGGCTTTGTCCACGACCTCGCCTCGCGTCATCGGGTTGCGCACCGTTCCTCGCACCGCTTCCACGCGATCCGACAGCATCGTCCCGTCGTTCAACACGACCTCGACGATTGCCACGCGCACGGGCAGGAGTTTCGCGAGCGTCGCGTCCGGGACGTACTTCACCTTGCTGCGTTGGCGCAGCACGCCCGCGTCCTTCATGCGCGCCTTGTCGTGCGCCGCATGGAACGATGCGGTTTTGTCGATGAGCATCACCGCGACCATGTGCTGCAGACAGATGTCCGGTATGTCACGGTTGTCCACCACCTGTCCGACGCTCGGCGCGAGCCTGACGACAACCTCTTTCACGTCGTTCGCGTCGAACGCTCGCTTCTTGCGAAGATTGTCGATCGCATCGAGCGGCGCCTGGATCGGCGTACCGACCGTCCACTTCTTGATGTCGGTGTTGACGATCTCGAAGCGGTCGCCGAGCCCATCGACCAGCACCGCCGGGTTCCCCTTCGGCGCGTTCACGCGAAAGAAATTGTCTTCCCCCGAAAACACATCGTCCACGCCATTCCACCCCGCGCGAACGAGCAGCGCAGCCGTGACGCCGTTACGCGCCGGCATGCCACCGAAGACGAATCCCTTCTCGATGTGATCCGTGTCGCGCCCCCAGATCGCGTAGCCTCCGGCCTGCTGCGAAGCGTAATCGAGCACCCAGCGCATCTGCTGTTCGTTGAGCCCCGCGACGCATCCTGCAGCTGCGGCTGATCCGAATGTGCCGGCGAAGGCGTGAGTGCTGCGGCGGGTTTCGTCTCTGAACGCCGGGCCACCGAGCGCCATCGTGAGCCGCGGACCGACGTCGTATCCAAGCGTGACTGCTCGCAGGTAGTGCTGGCCGCTGATGCCGATTTCTTCGCCGAGCGCCAGGGCCGCGGGCACGATCGATGCACCAGGATGCGATTGCGACGCGCCATGCGAGTCGTCGGTTTCGTCCGAGTGCGCTAGCAGCCCGTTGACGAGGGCAGCGTCCATCGATCCGGTCAGGGTGGTCGAGCCAACAACTGTCGCAACGGGACGGCCGGCCTGGGCGCGAGCGAGCTCGAGGCCCACGCGGCCGGGCGGTAGTTCCGAACCCGACAGCATCGCAGCGAACGTATCGAGGATGTGATGCTTGGCCTTCTCGACGACGTCCGGAGGCAGCCCCCTATCCTTTGCTGCTGCCATGTAGGCGCTGAGCCCCGTCATGACGGGGCCGACGGTTTGCGCGCCGAGTCGAATCGGCCACGCCGCAGCGCCCAGCGCCAATGCGCTGCGAGCGATCAGATCGCGTCGCGTGAGCCAGGCGGCAGGAGTCATACGGGTCCTCGACTCTGTTCAAGGCGCGCGCAGCCTTTGGTCAGCACGTCCCGGTGTTCGTCAAATGTGAGGCGTTTGATCGCGGCCCCCTCGGCGAGCCACGCCACGCGCCTGCCCTCACTCGCGTCCTCTTCGGCAACACCTTCGAGCAGGTAGTACTCGATCTGTTGCTTTACCCCGCGCACAACCTGACGTGACACGATGAGAAACTCAACCACACGCGCGGTTACGCCAGCCTCTTCGAAGACCTCGCGCACCGCGGTCTCGTCCGACGACTCCCCGTCTTCGATATGCCCTTTCGGGAGCACCCAGATCGACTTGTCGAAGCGCGAGCTCACCAGCAATAGCTCGGGCGTCGCACCCTTGAGGCGGTAGACGACGCCCCCGGCATGGGTAGACCCGGCATGATTGGGTTTCTTCTTCGTGGCCATGTGATCTCGCGTGATAACCCTATACCCTGATTTACTTGAGATGAGTAGAGGACCGTGTGGTTCACATTTCTCAGTTCTCGAGTGCTCGGTTCGTGTTCAGGTTCGGTTCGAGGTTCAGGTTCGGGGTTCGGCACCACCACCAGCATTCGGTAACCGACGTCGCACCAAGGCAGCAAGTCGGTCCACAAGGTCCGCCTCACCGGTTATGGACAACCCAATATAGGTTTCCGCCTCAACAACGATCGTGTGCCCGTCCAAATCTGCTTCAAAAGTCGCTAACTCTTGCGACCCTGCGATAACCCACGAGCTGTCCCGAGACGTGGCACCGTGTTCACGCAAGACGCCGATCACGACGTCTTGTAAATCACGGTCATACTCTCTACCCAGAACGACTGTCTTGCTGAGCGGCTTGGAATCAGACATGGTCTCGAATCACAAGTCGGAGCCGTCAGGCCGACGGGCGGATTCGCATATTTCGATCTCCCACAATGGTAGTACGCGCTCGACCTGGTGCGGATGGATGACCATGCGTTTTTCAGCAACCTCCTAGCGCATCGGGGACGTTCGCCGAGTCGAACGTGAACACGAACGGAGAAGCGAGAACCGGGAAATGAGAACGACGGTTCCTAAACTCAATTCAAGTGAACTCCGGTACTACTGATTGACCGGCGGCCGGTCGAGGACTACACTCCGGGCCTCCGACGCCAAAATCTACCATCACGGAGACAGCACATCATGAAGGTCAATCCAAAGATCGGGGCCGTTGCCGCCCTGCTGGTTGGCATCGCATTCGTGATCTCTTTTTCGGGAATTGGAGCTCAGGCCCAGACGGCCCCACGCTACCTCTACGATCCCGGCTGGCCGCAACCGCTACCGAACAAATGGAAGATCGGTGGCATCACGGGTCTTGCCATCGACAAGAACGACGACATCTGGGTGCTGAATCGTCCGAACGACCTGACGGACATCGAGCTGCATGCCGAGCTCACGCCCCCGGCCGCCGATTGCTGCGTTCGCCCTCCGTCGATGATTCACATCGACAAGCAGGGCAAGGTCATCGGCTCGTTCGACGCACCGCAGGGACACGGCATGGACGTGGACAGCCAGGGGTTCGTCTACATCGGGCAGGACACGGTCCGCAAATACGATCCCAAGACGGGCATGGTCGTCGGCCAGATCGCGCGTGTTCCTGAGACCGAGAATGGTGGACCTCCCGGAGGCCGCGGCGCTGCGCCACGAACTCCCGGACGCGGCGGCCCTGGCCCCGTTTCCGGATTCCTCGGACGCGGCGGCGGCAGTTCGGGTGAAGGGGCCGCACGCGGGAACAACGCGCAGGCCTTCAGGGCGAAGTATCCGGCGTCAACGCCGATGATCGTCGGCGGCATCGAAGAGATCCGTATCGACGAGCCGAACAACGACATCTACGTCGCCGACAGCTATCTCGGCGGACGCGTGATGGTCTTCGACTTCAAGACGCTCGCGTTCAAGCGCGGCTGGGGCGCATATGGACGGCCGCTCTCAGAAGTCACCACCAGCGACGCCGACCGCGCGTACACCCCAGGCGGCCCGATGCCGAAAGAGTTCCGCGGCCATCTGACGATCAACGTGTCGAATGACGGTCTCGTGTATGCGGCCGATCGCAACGCGAATCGCATTCATGTCACGACGCGCGAAGGCAAGTTCCTCAAGGAGTTCAAGCTTGCCGAGAACACCGGTGTCGGCGGCGCGACGGGCGGCGTCGGGTTCTCGCAGGACAAGCAGCAGCGCTTCCTCTACATTTCGGATCTGACCAACAACCACATCTACTTCCTCGATCGCGAGAGCGGCAAGGAAGTGGGCCGCCTGGGAAGCATGGGCGAGAGCGGCGGCTCCTTCTGGGGGCTGCACATGATCGCCGTCGATTCGAAGGGGACCATCTACACGGGTGAGGTCTTCGCGGGTCAGCGCATTCAGCGGTTCGTGCCCGCCGAGAGCGCGCGCGGGAAGCTGCTCGAACAGTTGTCGCGCACAGGGCTATAAGAAATTCCCAACTCCCAAGAAACCAACTCCCAAACAACCAGACGGTTTGGGAGTTGGGAGTTGGCTTTTGGGTGTTGACGTGTTCGTAGTTACGGAACCAACATCCGAATCCAGCCGTCCTGCCGCGACGTCACGAACAGCTCGCCATCGCGACTCTGGCTGATGTGCAAGTCAGCACGCGGAAGCTTGGTCCCCATCACCTTCGTGATCAAGTCGGGCAACGATACGTCCATCCGGTTGCCGCTTCCATCACGCACGAAGAGCTGAATCTCTTCGACCGGTGCCACCGTCTGCGGCACTCCATCATCAGCCTTCTTCAACGCGGCGATGTCGGAGGCAAACACGCGTCCGCGTTGGACATCGCCGAAGATGAACTTGTTGCGCAGCGCCGCGATTTTGCCGTGATACGCGAAGCCCCCTGAGACGGCCTGCCCCTCGTCGTGGTCGTAAATCGCAACGGGATAGGTGAACTCGTCCTTCTTCTGCCCGTTGAGGATCTCGGCCGGCAGCGTGAACAGCGTATCGAGCGTGCCGCCCGGCCTGACCATGCTGTTCTCCCAGAAGCCCTCGCGCTTCATCCAGCCGTAGTTCTCACCGTTGCGGACGATGTTGACCTCTTCGATCTGGTTCATGCCGATGTCCGACGCGTACATCGTTCCGTCGGTGTCCCATGACATCCGGTGCGCGTTCCTGAAGCCATACGCGTAGATCTCTCCGAGTGTCTTCGGATCGTTATCGGCCGCGAACTTGTTGCTCGGCGGAATCGTGTAGTCGCCCAGGCCCTTCGTCCCCTTCGACACAGATGGACTGCGCGGATCGATTCGCAGGATTGCGGTGATGACCGAGTCGAGTCGCTGCGTCTGGGTCGGGTTGTTCGCGTTTGGTCCACCACCGTTGCTGAAGCCGGTGTCGCTGCCGCTCGTGTAGAGCAGGCCATAGTCGGGGGTACCTGCCTTCGCCGTCGGGTTGAAGCCGACGAAACCAAACGGATGCGTGAGGTTCTGGACGACATGAGCGACGCGCAGCAGTTCGCGTCGCGTGCCCTCGAATGTGTTCGCCGCAGGGTTCTTGGCGTGCCACTCGGTGATGACGTTGTGGTACGTCACGTCCTTCTCGGTGTAACCGGGCGGAATGAAATTCAGCGTCGCCGGATTGCCCATCCCGCGCTCGCCATGGACTGTGTAGAACAAACCGTTCTTCGCGAACTCGGGATGGAAGTCGAAGCCAATGAAGCCGCTCTCGAGACGGTTGTAGATCGCAAACGGGAAGGCCTCTGCGACATTGGCGTAGACGCTTGGTTTGTTGTCCTTGTCGAGCAGGTAAAAGATCCCGCGCGAGTCGTTGACGAACCGGCGACCATCGGGAAGATCACGCACGAACTGGACACGCGCCCAGCCGGCGGGATTCACATCCTGACCAGCCGCGAGCATCGCGCGCGTATCAGGCAGGCGCACGAGATCGCGAATCTCGACGGCGAGACCCTTCTTCTCGACTGGCGCCGGGAGTGGGTTCGACTTGATCTGTGCTTGGATGGCAACGACAGTGGCAATCAGGACGACGGCGGTAACGATCAACGTTCGCGGGCGCATGTGGCCCTCCTGTTTGAAAGGATATGAGTCCGGTCGAGACGACTGTAGATTATCGGCCAATCAGGACGATGTCGACGGCGGCAACAATAGCGGCCAGGGTCAGCACGGAGAAGTAGAGACGGCCGGCCAACGATCGCTGGCGCGACCACCAGAGCACGACTGCCGTGGCCAGCATGAGCACGGCAACAACGGCCACGAGAGACGGCAGCGCGAACAACCAGCTCCAGCGCGCGGGAAGGGCGGCCATCGCCAGCAGCTTCTCGTTCGTCCTCATCGTGGAACCGAGCGCCATCCAGGAGCCGACCAAAAACAACACGAGCATCGACGCAGCCACGGCAGCCAGCCATGGAGCGGCCTTCGAGACGAGGTGAGCAAAGCCTGAAGAGGCGACCTGCGAGTTGCGGCGCTTCGCAAGGAATGCGATCGGATAAACCGGCACCGCAGTCAGCAACAGCCCGGCACAGACGACCGCCGGGATCGCAAACACCAGCAAGAACCTCAGACCCGAAAGCCCCTGGACAGCCATCACATTCCGCGCGGCACGCATGAAGACGACGTCCTTGTCGGTCGCGAAAGCCGGCACCGCGACTTTCGCACACGACGAATCAGGAGCCGCGTCGGGGTTGTCGAGGAATGCCCGGCTGATGGTATTGCCGCAGCTGCTCACTGCGACCTGACCGTGCGCACCCCGCGGAAAGATCACGTGAGTGGCACGGCTCAAATGCGGCAGCAGCGACGCTGCGTAGTGTGGAGGCGTGATCGGATCGAAGTCGCCCGACAGCAACAACGTCGGGATCGCTGTCGAGACCGGCTCGAGCGCCTGGCGCGGCAGCAACTCGATCTTCCAGTCGCGGCAAATCTGGAGCTCCGTTTCGGCCTCGTCGCGTGTGTTCTTCACGATTCTCGGCAAAACGCCCGGGAACGCGACTCCGTCCAGACTCGTGTCGCCCCCATCGGCGCAGATCACCGAGTAGTGCATGCCGTCCGCAATATTCTCGTCGGACATCGACAGCGGAAGCAGGTAAGTGGAGACGAACGTGAAGTCGCCACGGTCGGCCCGATCGATGATGAGCGGGATCAGATCGTGGACGTTCATGTACAACGCCGAGTACAGCGTGTTCTCGAGCAGATCGCCGGTCAGCTCCACCGGCGTCCTGGTCCCGTTCTCATCGTCCGCAGTCACCTGCACAGTTACGGGCTTCTCGTTCAGGCGATCGATCAGTGCCAGGTATCGCCGCGCGAGATTTGGAAACGCCGCGTTACACGTCGGCTCCGCCGCGCAGCCGAGCAGATACTTCTCACCGATTCGTTGTTGTGCGAATGCCGGCTCGATGAAGAGGTTGTAGCCAAGCGGCACGACCGCGTCGAGGATCACGCTCCTGAGATGATCCGGACGCTGGCGCATCAGGAACTGACCGAGCTCTGTGCCGTACGACACCCCGTAGAAGTTGATGTCGTCGTAGCCGAGCGCGACGCGCAACGCCTCGACGTCGTCGGCATTTTCTGCCGAGTTGAACGCGGAGAGATCTCCAGCCTCCTTCTCCAGGCGTTGACCGCATGCGCGGTAGGCCGCACTCGAATCGGCGTCAGCGCCTTCCTTCTCCTCTTGCGACGACTCAGGACAGAACAGCGCAGGCTTTGAGTACAGCGTGCCTCGCTGATCCCACAGCACGATGTCGCGGTTGGTGGTCGGCCTGTTCTCTGGTCCGTACGCCAGCTGAGCGCCATAGGCATCGATCGTTGACCCGCCAGGTCCACCTTGTGCCATGAAGAGCGGGTCGGGCAGACGAGGCGTCGCGACGGCCGGCAGAATGATGGTCGCGAGCTGAATCGTGGGACCGGTGGGTTGCGCGTGTCGCAGCGGGACGGTCACATAACCGCATTCCATTCCGCTGACGGCAGCTGAAGGCACCTCGAACGTGGTGCAGTCTGCGGCTTTCCACGCCGCCGATTTCGTTCGCGCCGGTGGTTGACCGATCGCCGGCGCGCTCGCCAGAGCGAGCACGCTCGTCACGAACACGACGGTCCATCGCGTGTGAAGGTGCACCGGGACTTTTGTGCAAGCTTACCGCAGCGTCCAGCGTGATAGCTCCGGTACAATTCACGTCCTGGAGACACTGATGTCCACGATGACTCGTCGACCCTTTGCCATATTTGCCGGGACTGTGATGGCTCTCGGCGTGGCGGCCTGGCTTGCAGCGCCCGCTACAGCTCAGCAGGCCAGCAGCCTCAAAGTACCGACGTTCGAGCTCGACGCGAAGTGGCCGGCGATCCCGAACAACTGGGTGCTTGGCGAGGTGACGTCGATCTCGGTTGACCGCAACGACAACATCTGGGTACTGCACGTGCCCCAGTCGATTCCCGAGGACAAGCGCGCGAACGCGGCGCCGCCGGTGCTGAAGTTCGATGCATCGGGAAAACTGCTGGCGAGCTGGGGCGGACCTAAGACTGGGGCCGCGTGGCTCGGCCGCGAGCACGGCATCTTCGTCGACGCGAACGACTTCGTCTGGATTGCCGGTCGCGCCGGCTGGCCACGTGCAACGACGCCCGGCGTCAGCGACGACATGATCATGAAGTTCACGATGAACGGCGAGCTGGTCCTGCAGATCGGCAGCAGCGGCAAGAGCACCGGCAACCTCGATACGGAAAACGTCCATCAGGCCACCGACGTCTTCGTCGACACGCAGGCGAAGGAGGTCTACGCCGCCGACGGCTACGGCAACAAGCGCGTCATCGTCTTCGACTCGGAGACCGGGAAGTTCAAGCGGATGTGGGGCGCGTTCGGCAACCCGCCGCCGCCGACGTTCGCAGCAAACGCGCCGGCCCCGCAAGCGCAGACGACGCCCGAGGGCCCGCCGGAGTTCGGCTTGCCGCACGCGATCAAGGTATCGCGCGATGGCGTCGTGTACGTCGCGGATCGCATCAACAACCGCATCCAGCTGTTCACGCGCGAGGGGAAGTTTCTCAAGCAGGTGCGCGTCACGAACGAAGGCAGCGACGTCGTGCCGGTGCCGGCCGGCTTCGCATTCTCCCCCGATCAGAAACAACAGTATCTCTATGTCGTAGACTCAGGCCCGATGCGCGTCGTGATCTTCGATCGCGAGAAGATGACGCAGATCGGCGCGATCGGCATGCGTGGACCGAAGCCAGGCGACTTCGACATCGTCCATCACATGGCGGCCGACTCGAAGGGCAATCTGTACACCGCGGAGATCGTCACCAACCGCCGCGCGCAGCGATTCGTGCTGACATCCAAATGAAGAAGATCCTCGGCGTTGTTGTTGCCCTCGCTCTCCTCGTCGCCACTCCGGCGCGCGCGGACGAGATCAAGGTGATGACCTCGGGTGCGTTCACCGAGGCCTATCAGCAGCTCGTCGAGCAGTTCCAGAAGACGACACACCACAAGGTCGTCACCACCTTTGGTGCGTCGATGGGCGGGGCGCAGGACTCGATCCCTGTGCGACTCAATCGAGGTGAGCCAGTGGACGTGGTGATCGTCATCGAGACTGCGCTCGAGCCGCTGATCAAGAGCGGGCACGTCGTCTCTGCAAGCCGCGTTCAGCTCGCGCGCTCGATGATCGGGATCGCCGTGCGGAAGGGTGCGCCCAAACCGGACATCAGCTCGGTTTCGGCACTTCGCCAGACACTGCTACAGGCAAAGTCAATTGCGTACTCCGCGAGTGCAAGCGGAACCTACATCTCGACAGAAATGTTCAAGAAGCTCGGCATCGCCGAGCAAATGAAGGACAAGGCGAAGCGCATCGAGAGCGAGCGTGTCGGCGCCGTCGTCGCGCGCGGCGAAGCGGAGATTGGCTTTCAGCAGGTCAGCGAGTTGTTGCCGATCGCGGGCATCGACTACGCGGGCCTGCTCCCCGCCGACGTGCAGCAAGTCTCGATGATCTCAGCCGCGATTGGTACGAAGGCCGCGTCGCCCACTGCGGCAAGAGCACTGATCGATTTCCTCGCCTCGACGAAAGCCGCAGAGACCATTCAGAAGACCGGGCTTCAACCGGTAGCCCTTCTCAGGCCTGCGCCACGGTTTTGATAACCACGAAGATCTAACGCGCATAAGGACTCTGGGCCCACCCCTCGGCATGGTAACCAAAGCGGCGTATGGCCCCCGGCTCCTTCCTCCGGTGCGTCGGGTGCTCACTTCATGCTGGCGAAGACCTGCCAGGGCCGCTGCCGAGTGAGGCGGGTGCGCCCCACTAACCTAACGCGGCACCAACCAGGTGCCTGCTAGGTGATCCTGGAGGCCGCGTTCGGGTCTGATAAGAGCAAAGACCACGCCGAGCGCGAACACGGCCAGAGCAACCGTGATGATTGCCACTCTGACGACGAGGATCGATGGTTCGTTTGGGAAGAAGATGGAAGGCAGACCCAAGGGGAGACCGATTGCGAAGAACTGCTCGGCCTGCGGGGTTAGCGTCAAGAGCGGCGAATGACCTGCGAACGCTGCAGCGGCCGCTGCCAGCACGGGCAACCAACTCAAAACGGCCCGCAACCATGTCCTCGGTCCGGACGCGAGAGCTCCATTCTTGGTCACAACGGCAATACTCATCAGGCGCAGCGCGATGCCGCCGCGAGCGGCAAGCGCAGAAAGAAGGCCGATGGTTCCGGCGACCATGACGCCGGCAATCGCGTGCACCCATAAAAACCGCCACGCGACCTTCAGGCTCATTTCGGGCGCCTCGTCCCCGATCGCGATCCCAAGCCACCCCTGGTTGGCGATTGGTGCCGGTGTCGCACGAATCATCAGGGGCTGACCATCGCGGAGGATTGAGAGTGTGATCAGCTGATCAGGATGCTTTGCAATCGCGTCCTTGAGCTGCGACCCCCACCTGATCAGCTCACCGTTGACCGCGACGACCACGTCGCCGGCTTCGACACCGGCTCGGTCGGCCGCCTCGCCGGTGCTCACAAATTGAACGTGTGGGTGGCCACTCTCGACACCCGGCTTCACGTTATCCAAAAAGGGCCTCAGGAGGCGGGCTGCCTCATCGACGTCAGCTTCCTGAGGGCTGGGGAGGGTCGCGACGACACGCTCGGCAAGCGCACGTCGCTGGCTGGCGACGGGCTCAAAAAGTGACGTGGACCAGGTTGAGGAGTTGGAAATCAGGTCGCGATGTCGTCCGGCGATGTAAACTTCGAGCGCACGATACTGGGGATTCGTTGAGAAAACGCCACGACTTTCCATCGCCGCGAGCCGATTCAGACAAGCCGCCAGTTCTGCGAGGTCGGGCCTGGCCTGACGGTCGGTGGCGACAACTATTTGGAACAGACCACCGACGAGCATGAAAATCGTCGGGATGGCGCACAGCGACAGGTGCACCGCGCGCTTCGTTCGTGAGATGGCTGCGGAACCACGAGCCGCAGACATCAGCGCGGTCAACATTTCCTCGGACGTTGTGAAGCGTTGTTCACCAAGCTTCGCGAGACAATCAGTCGCCGACATTGGAAGCGGCACTCGCGGCGTACGAACTTGCGAGTGAGTGTCGGCGAGAACATGCCCCTCGAGGGCGGACACCGCAACCAGGTGCAAGAAACGTTCAGCCTGTGGCAAATCGACCGCTTGCCTAGGCAGCGGTGAGTCCGCCAAATCAGGGTGATCGTTCGGCGGCCAATCCAGCAGCCTCGCTCGACCATCGTTCCCAATCCATACGCGATCGAGCTCGAGGGCGGGAAGCGAGCCGTCACGGAGCCCGGCGTGCATTTCCTCGGCGAGATCGCAAAGCCATCCGCGAACCGTGCCCCACGACTGCGGCCGCATCCCCCACGTGTCGACTGGTTGACCGGGCACCTGTTCGTACGCAT
>Ga0315912_10004316_pt1 | contig 13546 bp, 26 predicted proteins | sample VfabasoilMG_FD_204469 | JGI IMG/M metagenome (GOLD analysis project Ga0315912, IMG submission 204469) | Garden soil microbial communities collected in Santa Monica, California, United States - V. faba soil | ecosystem: Environmental > Terrestrial > Soil > Garden | place: USA: California... | reverse complement strand
CCAATTTGAGGATAAAGAGCCGACTAAATTTCACTTATTTACCAGGTTGGAATTCAGCGCAAACTGGGCACTGAATTCCACATAAAGTTGAAAGTATGCGCATCGATGTTTCGCACCTGCCGAGTGGAGCCTATGTTATTTCCGACGGAACACGAAGTGTCGTCATCGGAAAATAAACCTAAAGCCTAACGCCTACAGATTTGCGTTCTTCGCCCTCGACTCATCCGACAACCCTTGCTTGAATGCAATGAGCTTTTCGATGAGTGATGCGTCAGATACCGACAGTATCTCAATTGCAAGAAGGCCTGCGTTTCGTCCGCCCCCTATCGCAACAGTGGCTACAGGAACACCTGCAGGCATCTGAACGATGCTGAGTAACGAGTCCATTCCTTGCAATGCCTTTGTTGGAATAGGCACACCGATCACAGGCAGTGGCGAATGACTTGCAATCATGCCGGGTAAGTGTGCAGCGCCGCCTGCACCGGCGATGATGACTTTGATGCCGCGAGTATGCGCCGTTGCACCGAACTCTGCCATATCATTTGGAGTGCGATGTGCGCTAACGATCTTGATCTCGTAGGGCACACCAAACTCTTCGCACACAGTTGCTGCCTCTCGCATAACATCCAGGTCCGAGTCGCTTCCCATGATGATGCTGACAAGGGGCGCGTTATCCCGTTCTGTGCTCATGACTTTATCTCGCTGAATTCAAGTGTGATGCGTTTCATCATACCAAGGATATCAGTACGTCCTTCACCGGTTTCCGATGAACTGGTAATGATATCTGTTGCATACGAACATTGTGACAAGAGTGTGCGAAACTGTTCCAATCGTTGTGCGATCGCTCCGGGTTTGAGTTTGTCGACCTTCGTGAGGATCACAGCATATCTGCGTTTTGCGAACTCCATCTCTTCGATCATTGCAAGGTCGAGCGCCATTGGGTCGTGACGTGAATCGACGAGGATGCATACCAACGCACACGTTGCGCGTTCCAGTATGTACGAGCGAATGAGTGTAGAGAAGTGTTCGCGTTGCGTCTTGCTCACCTTAGCATAGCCGTACCCGGGAAGGTCGACCAATTCAAAGCCAAGGTCTGTGCTAAAGAAGTTTATTTCTTGCGTCTTACCGGGTGTGTTCGATACCCGCGCAAGCCCACCATGACGCACAATGGAGTTGATCAAGGAAGATTTACCAACGTTCGATCTCCCTATCATGGCCACTTCCGGCCTCTTCGGCGCAGGAAACTGCTCAGGTGCCGTAGCCCCCTTCACGAACGTCGCAGTAATGTTCCTTACTTCGGCCATGATCTTAAAAAAGAAAAACGCCAGACTCTTACGCCTGGCGTTCTAAACACTTCGGTTCGATTCTTAAGCCGTCGGTTCTTCTTCTGCGGCAGAAGTTGCTTCGCTTTGCGAAGTTGCTTCGCCTTGCGAAGTTACTTCCTCATCGGAAGCAACTGCTCCTGCAGCTTCTCCTACTGGAGCCACTGCTCCTGCAGCTACCGCTCCTGCGGCTGCTTTTGGCTTGGCCATTGGCTTAGGCTTGGATGCTTTTACTGTCTTCCTTGCTTTGGATGTTACCCTACCATCCTGCGGATTCGACCAATCAACCAACTCGATCATCGCTTCCGGCGCATTGTCGCCTCTGCGGATGCCGAGCTTGGTGATGCGTGTGTATCCACCAGCGCGTTCTTGTACGAGAGGAGCGATCGTGTCGAAGAGCTCCTGAAGAACTGCCTTGTTGCGGATGTTACGTCCAACGATGCGACGGCTGTGAACATCGATGCCTGCACCTGCAGCTTTTTCGGTTGCATATGCATTCTTGGCACGAGTGATCATTTGCTCAGCAAACGGACGCAATTCCTTTGCCTTCGCTTCAGTCGTAACAACGCGTTTGTGCTCGAACAAACTTGTAGCAAGGTTGGTAAGCAGAGCTCGCCTATGACTTGCTGTTCGTTTGAGTTTTCGTCCGGAATAACCGTGTCTCATGTTCCCAGTCCTTTACTCTGCGCTCTTCGATTCTTCTTGGAGGTATGGTGTAACGTCCATGCCGAACGATAAACCGTTTTGATATACAACGTCTGTGAGTTCAGCAAGTGACTTGCGACCGAAGTTGCGGAACTTCAGCAAGTCTGATTCTTGCAGCATCACAAGGTTTGCAAGCGTCTTGATGCCAGCAGCCTTCAAGCAGTTGTGAGCACGAACGCTGAGTTCGAGTTCATCAACCGGCTGAATAAGGATGCGGCGCATGCGAAGACGTTCGCGTTCAACTTCTGAGTCACCAACATCCGACGATCCACCGATCTCTTCGCGACCTTGCGGTGTAGCGCCGAGGAACAGATTGATGTGCGAACGAAGGATGTCTGCAGCGTGACGCATTGCTTCTTGCGCTGTGATCGAACCGTCCGTAAGAACGTCGATAACCAGGCGCTCATAGTCTGTCTTTTGTCCAACGCGGAATGGCTCTACGTTAAAGACAACATTCTTGATCGGTGTGAAGATGGCATCGATAGGGAGCATACCAACCGGGAAATCGGTTGTGTTTTGTTCTTCGGAAGGAACATATCCCTTGCCACGTCCAACACGCAACTCAACATCGAAGTCTGCATCACTTGCAAGCGTTGCGATCTTCTTTGATTGGTCGAGTACTTCAACATCAGGAGCTGCATCAGCGATGGTCTTTGCAGTCCACTCGCCCCCTCCCTTAATTGTGAAGTTGATGCGGATCGGAGTCTTCTTGTCATCGATGCGAAGACGCACTTCCTTGAGATTCAGAATGATCTCGCACATGTCTTCGACAACGCCCGGGATCGTTTGAAACTCGTGCTGAACATCACTGATCTTAACACCAATGATGCTTGCGCCGTGGATCGACGAGAGAAGAACTCTTCGAAAAGCATTACCGATAGTTACGCCGTATCCTTCTTCCAGCGGATTCAAAACGAATCGCGCATGGAACGGACTGCTTAACTCCTCGACGATGATGCCTTCCGGCATTTGCATTTGCATGTTCATATTCTATAGTCAATTGTCAGTGGTCAATAGTCAATGGTCAAGAGTCAATGGTCAATGAGTCAAGAGTCAATGGTCAGTGGTCAGTGGCCATAATAGAGTCAACTCTTGACTATTGACTATTGACCATTGACTATTGACGTTATACGCGTCGACGTTTCGGCGGACGACATCCATTGTGTGGAAGAGGTGTACGATCTGTGATCGACAATACTTCCAATCCTGCTTGGGTGAGGGCACGGATGGCGGCTTCGCGACCGGAGCCTGGACCACGCACAATAACCTCTACCTTACGCAGACCCATTTCGAATGCATCGCGTGCAGCTTTTTCGGCTGACACTTGTGATGCATACGGCGTGTTCTTCTTTGAACCGCGGAAGCCATTCTTACCAGCCGACGACCAGGCAAGTGTGTTGCCATATGTGTCGCTGATCGTTACGATAACGTTGTTGAACGTTGCTCGAACGAATGCCTTACCGTGGACATCGGTGACGATTTTGCGTTTTACGCGCTTTTTCGCTGCTGCCATGTTACTTGCCTTTGATTACTTCTTCACTGCCTTCTTCTTACCAGCCACTGTCTTACGCTTGCCCTTACGTGTACGAGCATTCGTACGCGTACGCTGTCCGCGAACAGGCAAACCGCGACGGTGACGCAAACCGCGATAGCATCCGATGTCCATCAATCGCTTGATGTTCAACTGTACTTCCGAGCGCAACTGACCTTCCGTTTTGTACTCACCGAGCACTTGGCGGATGCGAGCGATCTCGTCATCTGTCCAAGTAACCACACGCTTGTCGTGGTCAATGCCGGCCTTATCAAGCACTTGATGACTTATGGAGTCGCCAATGCCAAAGATGTACGTCAACGCGATCACTCCGCGTTTGTTCTTGGGGAGATCTACCCCTGCGATACGTGCCACTGTATACTCCTCTTAGCCTTGACGTTGCTTGAACCGTGGGTTCTTTTTGTTAATGATGTACACCTTCCCTTTACGACGTACGATCTTGTCGTCGGGATTGCGTTTCTTAACCGATGCTTGAACTTTCATGACATTCCTTTCGCCTTTTCGCCATTTGGCCTTTTAGCCATTTCGCTGTCTATTTATAACGGTAAACGATGCGCCCTTTCGTCAGATCATACGGTGACATTTCAACTGTCACTTTATCTCCGCGAAAGATCTTGATGAAGTGCATACGCATCTTGCCAGACACGTGAGCGAGAATCTTATGCCCGTTCTCTAAACGAACGATGAACTGAGTGTTCGGCAATTTTTCCTCGATCGTGCCATCAACGCGTATGACGTCGTCCTTACCCATGCGCTTCCGTGTTACTCCATCAATGTGAGGATCAGCGGCGTATTGCCATCGATCACAACTGTATGCTCAAAGTGTGCCGACGGTTTTCCATCCGCCGTGTACACCGTCCAGCCATCCGAAGCAGTGTGCACGTGAAACGATCCCATGTTTACCATCGGTTCGATGGCTAATGCCATGCCCTTTTCGAGCTTAGCATTTGGATATCGCGTTCTGTGCAACAACCCCGGAACGAAATTTGGGACAGGGGGCTCTTCGTGAAGGTTACGACCAATGCCGTGTCCTACAAGCTCCCTAACCACAGAATAACCTTGCTTTTCAACGTGCGTTTGGACGGCTCGCGAGATATCATAAACTCGGTTACCTTCCACTGCCTGTTCAATTCCTTTTCGAAGAGACTCTTTCGTAGCATCGAGTAATCGTTGCTTGTCCGCAGAGATCTCACCAACACCATACGTTATCGCGCTGTCGCCAAAGAATCCGTCGAGTTTCACACCGCAATCAAGCGACACGATCTGACCTTCCTTTAACAAGCGCGGACCCGGCATACCGTGCACCACTTCTTCGTCGATGCTGATACACAGAGTATTTGGGAACACTCTATCGTCAACTTCATAACCCTTGAACGCCGGCTCTCCTCCGCGCGTGCGGATGAAATCCTCTGCGATCTGGTCGAGTTCACGGGTGGACACTCCAGGAACTACGAATTGCTTCATGTGTGTGAGCGTGTCCGCAACAACACGACATGCAGCTTCGATCTTCCTGATGTCCTCCGCTGAGTTAACGGCTGACAGTGTTTCCATTTCACTCATCATTTATGACAAAGCACCGGCACGGCCACGGATCTTACCTGTCTTCATGAAGCCGTCATAGTGACGCATCAGGAGATAGGATTCGATCTGTTGCAACGTGTCCAGCGAGACACCTACGATGATGAGAAGACTTGTTCCGCCAAAGAACGATGCGAACACAGGCGGTACCTGAAGAACCGACATTGCAAACGTTGGCAGAATAGCAACGAGTGCAAGGAAGATCGCTCCGGGCAGCGTGATTCGCGTGAGAATGTTTTCGATGTATTCCGACGTTTCCTTACCCGGACGAATACCAGGAATGAAACCGCCGTTCTTCTTCATGTTGTCCGCAACTTCTTTCGGATTGAATGCAATAGCCGTGTAGAAGTACGTGAAGAACAGGATCATCAAGCCGTACGTCACAGCATAGATAGCACTGCGTTCACTGAATGTGCTCGCAACGCCTTGCCAGAATGTGCTTTCCGGGAAGAACGATCCAATAGTTGCAGGGATAAAGAGAATGGACTGCGCAAAGATGATTGGCATTACACCGGCCGTGTTAACGCGCAACGGAATGTATTGCGTTGTACCGCCATATACTTTTCGTCCAACTTGACGTTTAGCATACTGTACCGGAATCCTACGTGCCCCCTGCGTAACAAGAATCACTGCAGCGATAATACCTGCAAGCAACACAAGCAATACAATGTCGAACACAAGGTTACGCGAACCTGCATCGATGAGTTGATACTCTTGTGTAATTGCAGTTGGGAATCGTGCAATGATGCCGATGAAGATCACAAGTGAGATACCATTACCAAGACCACGATCTGTGATCTGCTCACCGATCCACATCAAACCAACCGTACCTGCTGTGAGAATAATCACCGACGCAAGCGTCCACATCAGACCTGCTTCCGGAACAACAGAAGCGCCACCGGCACCAACAGTTGTACCAGCGATCTTCACAGTAACACCCCATGCTTGCAGTGCAGCTATCGGCACGGTAAGCATACGTGTGTACTGATTGATCTTACGTCTGCCGTCTTCTCCCTCGCGCTGTAGCTTCTGAAGCTCAGGCAACACAACACCTGCGATCTGCAGGATGATGCTTGCTGAGATATACGGCATGATACCCAATGCAAAGACTGCTGCATTCGAAAAAGCACCACCGACGAACATGTCATACAATCCGAAGATCGTATTCCCTGAATCGCCAGATGCTGCAGAAGCCTTCAGCATTTCGACATCAACGCCCGGGATCGTAATAAATGCGCCGATACGAACTGCTACCAACGCAATGAGCGTAAAGAGCAGACGCTTTCGGAGCTCGTCGATCTTACCGATGTTCCGTATGGTCGAAATGATATTAGCCATTGGTGCTTACCGCTCCTCCGGCTGTTTCGATCTTCTGTTTTGCTGTAGCGGAAACTGCGTCCACGTTAACCGTCAGCTTTGATGAAAGCTCACCGTTACCGAGAACCTTAACCGGAAGTGCGCGCTTGCGAATTGCGCCAACACTGTAGAGCACTTCGTTGTTCACGGTACCATTTGGCAACATGTTGGCTTCTGCCAAACGTTGCAACGTTGATACGTTCACTTCCTGATACTCAACACGGTTAATATTCGTGAATCCGAATTTTGGCAGACGACGCTTGAGCGACATCTGACCGCCTTCGAAGCCCGGGCTCTGACTAAAACCGCTGCGCGATTGGTGACCCTTGTGACCTCGCGTGGATGTTCCGCCGTGACCTGAACCTGCACCTCTACCAACGCGCTTCTTTTTGTGGCGCGAGCCAGGTGCCGGGGAAAGATTGCCAATGTGTTTCATTATCTGCCTCAGTCGTTCACTTCTTCTACGTTTACCAGATGACGAACCACGTTCACCATTCCCAGGATCTGCGGGTTCTTTGGCTTGATCGAGACGTAATTCGGACGTCCAAGCCCAAGCGCCTTAATCGTCGCTTTGTGCTTTTCGAGCGATCCGATCGCGCTCTTCACTTGTGTAATCTTCAGTCGCATATTCGCTCCTTCGCTCTTTCGCTTTGCCTCTTAGCCCTTCAGAACTTTTTCCATGCTGACGCTGCGGCGTGCTGCTACAGAGACGGCATCTTCGAGTTGCATGAGGGCATTCATTGCGGCTTTAACAGTGTTGTGTGGATTCGACGAACCCATCGATTTCGTAAGAACGTCCTTTACGCCAGCCAATTCGAGGATAGCGCGTACACCACCGGCAGCAATAACGCCAGTACCGGGTGTTGCAGGACGGATCAAAACTTTTGCTGCACCAAAACGGCCGATCACTTCGTGTGGAATTGTGCCTTCCATTACACGAACCTTTAGCACGCTCTTCTTTGCAGCTTCTGTTGCCTTCGTCACAGCGTCGGATACTTCGCCAGCTTTGCCAAGACCATATCCAACGTGACCATTCTCGTCACCTACAATGACGATAGCGGAAAAGTTGAATCGACGTCCGCCCTTTACAACCTTCGCTGTACGGCCAACGTAAACGATCTTGTCCTTGAGATTGAGATCCGATACTTTTTGTTTTGCCACTGTGTTCTCCGATTCTTTCTTTTTTAGAAGTCCAAGCCGTTCTCACGCGCTGCTTCTGCAAGCACGCGAACGCGACCATGGTAAAGGAAGCCGTTACGATCGAATGCGACCGTGCTGACGTTTGCCGCCTTCGCACGTTGTGCAAGTACCGATCCAACGACCTTGCTCTTCTCAGACTTCGTCATCTCTGCATTCAGCATTGCCTTCACTGCAGGATCCGTTGTCGATGCCGAGACAAGTGTTCTTGCTGTTGAATCATCGATGATCTGCGCATAGATGTGCTCCGACGAACGAAAGATCGTAAGTCTCGGACGCTGCGTTGTTCCTTCGATGTTCTTGCGTACACGACGGTTTCTCCGTTCGTATCGCACTGCTTTCAACTTGATTTTATCCATTGTGTTCTCCGTTCGCTATTCGAGTTCGCTATTCGCTACTCGCTATTCGCTATTTCCCTGCTGACTTACCGGCTTTTCTTCTAACGTATTCACCTTCGTAGCGAATACCCTTGCCCTTGTAAGGCTCTGGTGGACGAAGCTTGCGAACTTTTGCTGCCACTTCGCCAACCAATTGCTTGTTGATGCCTTTTACTGAGAACGTTGTTGGTGTTGCTACTGCAAACTCAACTCCTTCAGGGGGCATGAACAGAATGGAATGTGAATAGCCCAAAGCGAGCAGCAGATTCTTTCCGCGCAATTCAACTTTGAAACCAACACCTTCAACTCGCAGATCCTTTTGGAATCCACCAGTCACTCCGTCAACCATCCATGCAATGTGTGCACGTGTTAGACCATGCAGAGCACGAACTTTCTTTTCGTTGTTCACGCGCTCGAATGTGAGCACGCCGCCATCTTGCTTTGGTGTGATTCGAGTATCGATTGGGAACGTGAGTTCACCCTTCGGTCCCTTCACCTTGCAGATGTCTTCAGCAAACGTTACTTGAACGTTAGCTGGGATGTTGATCAATTTTTTTCCGACTCGTGACATTATTCAATGCTCCTACCAAATCGTACAAAGGACTTCACCGCCAACATTCTGCATGCGCGCTTGCTTATCCGTCATCACACCGCGAGGTGTGCTGATGATTGCAACGCCAAGGCCGTTGCGAACTCGCGGCAAACGATCAACACCTGCATAGATGCGGCGTCCTGGTTTGCTCACACGGTGGATCTCGCGGATCACCGGCTGACCATAGTAATACCGCAGCTTAACGTGCAGTACACCTTGGTGTTCGTTCGCAATGTTCTCATAGCCCGCAATGAAACCCTGATCCTTGAGGATCTCTGCGATCGCGATCTTGAGTTTTGAACTCGGTACCTCAACGGTCTTATGCTTCGCCATTTGGGCGTTGCGGATCCGTGTAAGGAAATCGGCTATTGTGTCTGATACTGGCATAGTGATCGTCTGTCGTTTTTTTTTGTGTTGAGGTGGCCGACGGTTTACCAACTTGCCTTGCGTATGCCGGGGATCTTACCCTCGAGCGCCAACTGACGGAACATGTTCCGGCAGAGACCATACTTGCGATACACACCGCGTCCGCGTCCCGTTACTTGGCAACGTATACGCACGCGTGTAGGCGAGCTGTTGCGTGGTAGCTTTTGCAAGCCATCCATGTCTCCCGCTTCTTTCAACTCAGCACGCTTTGCTGCATACTTCGCAGCTAAACGAATGCGTTTTTCATTGCGGGCAACCGTACTCTTCTTTGCCATATCTCGTCCTGCTTTTCTTTAGTCTCGTTTACGGAATGGAAAACCGAATTCCTGAAGCAATGCATGTGCTTCTTCGTCGGTGTGAGCTGACGTAACGAAGGTGATGTCCATACCGCTGATCTTCGTCACCTTATCTACATCGATCTCAGGGAAAATGATCTGCTCTTTTACGCCGATGGTGTAGTTGCCACGACCATCGAAGCTCTTGTCCGAGAATCCACGGAAGTCGCGAATACGCGGAGCTGCGATGTTGATGAAACGATCGAGGAACTCGAACATGCGTGCGCGACGCAGCGTTACGCGTGCACCGATCGGCATGCCTTCGCGCAACTTGAAGTTTGCGATGGATTTGCGTGCGCGTGCAACTGCTGGACGCTGACCAGTGATGAGTTCCAACTCATTCACCGATGCTTGCAGAAGCTTTGTGTCTCCTGCAGCCTGACCAACACCAATGTTGATGGCGATCTTTTCAAGCTTTGGCACCTGCATGATGGAGTCGTAGTTAAAGCGCTTCATCAACGCTGGGACTACATTCTCCTTGTAAAACTCCTGCATGCGCGGCGATACTGGGACATCCTGGATGTCTTCCATTCTCGGCCCGTCGGGCTTGAAGTCGATTTTCTTTTGAACTACCTTAGCCATGATGCTCTGATCCTTAGGATCGTCTGATTACAATTCTTCGTTTGTTGTTTTAGCGATGCGCTTAACGACTGTCTTGTCACCCGTCGTTACTCGCTCCTTCTTAATGCGTGTTGGCTTTCCGTTCTTGTCTACCAACATCACGTTTGAGTAGTGAACCGGTGCTTCCATTTTCACAATGCCACCATTTGGGTGTTTTTGTGACGGACGCACAGCCTTTGAACGCATGTTCACGCCTTCTACGAGCACAAGCATTTTGTCCGGTGTGATTTGCAACACACGGCCTACTTCGCCTTTGCTGTTTCCTGCGATCACCTTAACCGTGTCGCCCTTTTTAATGTTCAGCTTCATGTTTACCTCAAAGCACCTCTGGTGCAAGCGACACGATCTTCATGAAGTTCTTCTCGCGGAGTTCGCGAGCAACTGGACCGAAGATGCGCGTGCCGCGCGGGTCATTGTTGTTGTTAATGACGACTGCTGCATTCTCGTCGAACCTGATGTACGATCCGTCTCTGCGACGAATTTCCTTCTTCGTGCGAACGATCACTGCTTTTACAACCTCGCCTTTTTTAACAGCGGCTTGTGGCAACGCAGCTTTTACGGAGCATACGATGATGTCACCGACAGATGCATAGCGCTTGCCATGTCCGCCGAGTACACGGATACAACGCAGCCTGCGCGCGCCGCTGTTGTCCGCTACAACGAGATTCGATTCTTCCTGGATCATGGTCGTTCTCCGTTACTGCGCTCGTTGAATGATCTCTACCAGACGCCAACGCTTACGTGCGCTCAGCGGACGGCTTTCAATAACCTTAACCGTATCGCCGATGTTGCACTCGTTCTTTTCGTCGTGCGCCATGATTTTCTTTGTCTGCTTGAAGTATCGCTTATAGATCGGGTGCGCCACCTGACGTTCGATCGTAACCACGATAGTCTTGTCTGCTTTGTTGCTTACCACCTTACCGGTGCGAACTTTCTTTGACGTTTCCATTTCTTTCTTTCGCCTCAGTTCTTGCTGGATTTGCGTGAGTGAAGGAGTGTCTTCATCCGCGCAATGTCCTTGCGAAGAGTTTTGATGCTCGATGTGTCATGTAACTGACCAAGCGTGAGCTGAAAACGAAGCTTCGTTACGTTCTCTTCGCTTTCGCTAAGAAATCCTTCGAGTTCTGCTGTCGTAAGGTTCGTTAGGTCTGATGCTTTTCTGCTTTTCATGTTCTTGGGCCTTTCTTAACCTTCGAGGTCCACGCGTTGAACGAACTTGCACTTCACCGGGAGCTTGTGCGAAGCAAGACGTACCGCCTCTTGTGCACGCTCCTTCGTTACACCATCGATCTCGAACAGGATGCGACCGGCCTTAACCACCGCTACCCACATTTCGGGATTACCTTTACCTGAACCCATTCGCGTTTCTGCTGGCTTCTTGGTAACTGGCTTGTCCGGGAAGATTCTAATCCACACCTTACCGTCACGCTTGAGGTAACGGTTGATGGCGATACGCGCGCTTTCGATCTGTCGGTTCGTGATCCAAGCCCCCTCTAAGGACTTCAATCCAAATGAACCGAAGGATACCTGCGAACCGCGATAGGCTTTGCCTCTGCGACGTCCGCGCTGCGTCTTGCGATGCTTTACTCTTTTTGGGATGAGCATTGTAGTTCTCTACTCGTTCCTATTGTTCTTTTTGCTGTTGTTTGCCGATCACATCGCCACGGCAGATCCACACCTTCACACCGATCGAACCGTAAACGGTTTCTGCACGGCCATTGGCAAAGTCGATGTCTGCACGCAATGTGTGCAGCGGCACGCGACCTTCTTTGTACTGCTCTGTTCTCGACATGTCGGCGCCACCGAGGCGACCCGAGCACATCACGCGAACACCTTCAGCGCCAACACGCATGGTGCTGCTCACTGCATTCTTCATTGCACGACGGAACGAGATACGTCCTTCGAGCTGTGAAGCGATGTTGTCCGCTACGAGTTGTGCATCGAGTTCTGGGCGCTTGATCTCACTAATAAGAATTTTTACATCCTTCGTTGTAAGCTTCTTCAACTCTTCTTCGAGTTGTGCAATGTCCTTGCCTGAACGGCCGATGATTACACCTGGACGGCTTGTTGTGATCGTAATGCGCAATTGCTTTGCTGTACGCTCTACGATAACACGAGCAACGCCCGCTTTTTTGAGTCGGTTCTTGATGTAGCTGCGTACCAACAGGTCTTCCCTGAGTTTCTCAGCTACGTTCTTTTCGTCGAACCAGTTTGCGTCCCATTGGCGGATGATGCCAAGACGCAGTCCTATCGGGTTGGTCTTCTGACCCACTGTTAGTTCTCCACTTTTTGGTTTGTGGTTACGACGATCGTTAAATGATGCGAACGCTTTTGAATACGATATGCTCTACCCATTGGAGCAGGAGAGATGCGCTTCATGGAAGGACCCGGATCTACAAAACATTCCTTCACATAGATCGATTCCGGATCGATACCTGCATCCTTACTCTTCAGATTGCTGATCGCAGACTTGAGTGTTAGCTCAGCAGCTTTTGCAGCCATCTTGTTTGAGAACTGCAACACGTTCAAGGCTTCTTGCGCAGACTTGCCGCGAATGAGGTCAATGACGAGTCGCATCTTGCGAGGCGACGACCTGTTGTGGCGTTTGATAGCACGTGCTTCCATCATGCGTCCTTACTTCTTACCCGTTTTAATATCCTTTCGGTTTCCCGAATGGCCGCGGTATGTACGCGTAGGTGCGAATTCGCCAAGCTTGTGCCCAACCATGTTCTCGGTTACATACACCGGAATGAACTTGTTGCCGTTGTGCACTGCGAACGTGTGGCCAACGAAATCGGGAGCGATCGTCGAAGCGCGCGACCAAGTCTTGATCACAGACTTCTTGCTCGCCTGATTCATCACATCTACCTTCTTCGTCAGCTTATAGCTGATGAATGGTTCTTTCTTTAAGGAACGTGGCATACGTACATCTTCCTTTTATTATGCGTCGCGACGACGAATGATCATGTCGTTTGACGCCTTCTTCTTTGTGCGTGTCTTGTAGCCCTTAGCAAGCTGACCCCATGGCGATCTCATGTGCTTGCGTCCACCACCGGACTTCGAACGTCCTTCACCACCACCGTTCGGGTGATCGATCGGGTTCATCGCCATACCGCGTGTTTGCGGACGGATACCGAACCAACGAATACGTCCTGCTTTACCATGCATGATATTCTCGTGCATGCCATTGCTCACAACACCAAGTGTTGCCATGCAATCAGCAGGTACCATTCTGATCTCACCTGAAGGGAGTTTCAATTGCGCTTTGTTGTTGTCGAGTCCAACAAACTGTGCCGATGTTCCTGCTGAACGAACCATCTGTCCGCCCTTGCCCGGCTTCATCTCTACATTGTGTACTGTTAGACCAACAGGGATATTGCGAAGGGGCAATGCGTTTCCATCTTTCAGCTCTGCACCCATTCCGCTTACAAGTACATCGCCAACCTTCACCTTGTCTGGTGCGAGGATGTAGCGCTTCTCACCGT
>Ga0315912_10004315_pt1 | contig 13546 bp, 12 predicted proteins | sample VfabasoilMG_FD_204469 | JGI IMG/M metagenome (GOLD analysis project Ga0315912, IMG submission 204469) | Garden soil microbial communities collected in Santa Monica, California, United States - V. faba soil | ecosystem: Environmental > Terrestrial > Soil > Garden | place: USA: California... | reverse complement strand
GCCAGAGTCCAGAGTCGAGAGCCGGGAGCCTTGTACGAGGAATACGTCGAGATCGCCGTCGTTGTCGTAGTCGAACAGTGCAACACCTGGAGCCAGCACTTCCGATACGTAGAGCTTCCCGGACATACCGTTGACGTGGACGAAATCGAGCCCGGTTTCCCTGGCGCGATCGACGAACCAGTCCTGTAGCGGCGCGATGGCCGGCTCACTCTTGCGGCCGCACGCCGTCAGCAGTGTGACGATGAACAGAGTTATCGGGACGAGCGCTCGCATCGGCGTGACGAGTGTCTTATACAAAGCGGAAATCCGAGAGCCCAGCGTTCAGCCCTTGCAGTAGACTCGTTTCCTCAGATGGAGAGTACTCGATGACACGCAGCACTCGTGCGGTTCTTCTGGCATGGACCCTCACTGCCCTCGCACCAACGTTCGTGCATGCCGGTCAGGCGGCTGCACCCGGCGCGCCACCCGCGGCGCAGATCCTTCCCAGTGGTGTCGAGCGCATCACATCGGTTGAGGGCATCACTGAGTACCGGCTGGCGAACGGCCTCCAGATCCTGCTCTTTCCGGATCAATCGAAGCAGACGATCACGGTCAACGTAACGTACAAGGTCGGCTCGCGCCATGAAGGTTATGGCGAGACCGGCATGGCGCATCTCCTCGAGCATCTCGTGTTCAAGGGGTCGCCTCGCCATCGCAACATCCCGCAGGAGCTGACCGAGCACGGCTCACGCCCGAATGGCTCCACATGGTTCGACCGCACCAACTACTTCGAGACGTTCGCGGCCACCGACGAGAATCTTCGCTGGGCGCTCGACCTCGAGTCGGATCGCATGGTGAACTCGTTCATCGCCAAGGCCGATCTCGACAGCGAGATGACCGTCGTCCGCAACGAGCTCGAGTCGGGTGAAAACAGTCCGACCAACGTGCTGCTGGAAAGAGTCCTCTCGACAGCGTATCTCTGGCACAACTACGGTAAATCGACGATCGGATCTCGATCGGATCTCGAGAACGTGCCGATCGATCGGCTGCAGGCGTTCTACCGCACCTACTACCAACCGGATAACGCGGTGCTGCTGGTCGCAGGCAAGTTCGACGAGCCGAAGACACTCGCGCTCATTGCCCAGTACTTCGGTGCGATCCCGAAGCCGACGCGGGCGCTGCCCGGCTTCTACACGCAGGAGCCCACACAGGACGGCGAACGCGCGGTGACCATTCGCCGAGTCGGCGACGTGCAGTGGGTCATGTCCGCCTATCATGTGCCGTCAGGCGCGGACGCTGATTTCGCGGCGCTCGATCTTGTCGTGGTCACTCTCGGCGACACGCCCGCCGGCAGACTGCACAAAGGGCTGGTCGAAACGAAACAGGCCAGCCAGGTGTTCGGTGGAGATTTCCAGCTTCACGATCCGGGCACTGCGTACTTTGCGGCGCAGGTGCGGCAGGATCAGTCACTTGATACGGCTCGCGACAGCCTCCTGAAGATCGTCGAAGCGATTGCGACCACTCCGCCAACCACCGAAGAACTGGAGCGCGCACGCCAGAACCTCCTGACCCAGATCGAGCTGGAGCTCAATTCGTCAGATCGCGTCGGGTTGCAGCTTAGCGAGTGGATCGGGATGGGCGACTGGCGTCTGCTCTTCCTCCATCGCGACCGTCTCCGCAAGGTCAGCGTGGACGATGCGAAGCGAGTGGCGGCGAAGTACTTCAAACCAAGCAATCGCACGGTCGGCATGTTCATCCCGACTCCGCAACCCGATCGCGTCGAGATCGCGCCCAGCCCCGACCTCGTCTCGCTCCTCAAGGACTACAAGGGAGGGGCCGTCGTCGCGGCAGGAGAAGCATTCGATCCGTCCCCGAAGAACATCGAATCGCGCACCGCGCGGTCTCCGGTGGGTGGGCTGAAGATGTCGCTGCTGACAAAGCAGACCCGTGGCGACACAGTCGTGGCTAGCGTGGTTCTGCGCTTTGGCGACGAGAAGAGCCTGATGAATCGCAACATGGCGGGCCAGTTCGCGGGCGCCATGCTGATGCGCGGCAGCATGAAGCACACGCGCCAGCAGATTCAGGACGAGATCGATCGGCTGAAGGCACGCCTCAACGTATTCGGAGGCGCGACCAACGCTGGCGCACAGATCGAGACCACTCGAGAAAACCTGCCGGCAGTTCTTCGCCTCGCGGCGGAGATCCTCAGGCAGCCGGCGTTCCCGGCCGATGAGTTCGAGCAACTCAGGCAACAGCGTCTGGCCGGCCTCGAGCAGGCCAAGAGCGAGCCGCAGCTCCTCGGGCAAGTGGCGCTGCAGCGACACCTGCGTCCCTGGCCAAAGGGCGACGTTCGCTACGTGTCGTCGATCGATGAACAGATCGCCGACGTCAAGGCCGTCACCGTCGATGACGCCAAGAAGTTCTACACGGACTTCTATGGCGCCTCGAACGGCGAGTTGTCCGTCGTCGGCGACTTCGACACCGGGGAGATCTCGAAGCTGGCGTCAGAGCTGTTCGGCTCGTGGAAGTCGCCACGGCCCTTCACGCGAGTGGGCGACACCTATCGGGACGTTGCGCCGATCAATCAGTCGGTCGAGACGCCTGACAAGGCGAACGCGATGTTCGTCGCCGGCATCAATCTCAACGTGCAGGACACGGATCCGGACTATGCGGCGCTCGTGCTCGGGAACTACATGCTCGGCGGCGGCTTCCTGAACTCGCGCCTCGCGACGCGTGTGCGCCAGAAAGAAGGACTGAGCTACGGCATCTCGTCGCAGTTCCAGGCCAGTTCCCTCGACCGCACGGGCGTCTTCACGATCCAGGCGATCTACGCGCCGCAGAATGCCGCGCGCCTGGAGGCCGCCGTCAAGGAGGAGCTGACGCGGGCACTCGCCGACGGCTTTACCGACGACGAGGTGAAGGCGGCGAAGGCCGGCTGGCTGCAGTCGAATCAGGTGACGCGAGCCCAAGACCCATCGCTCGCCAACCGACTGAATACCGTCTCGTATATCAACCGCACACTCTCCTGGGACGCGGAGCTGGAATCGATCGTGGCGAGTCTGACGCCGGCAGAAATCAAGGCCGCGCTCGCGAAGCACATCTCACTGGCGAAGATCAGTTTCGTGAAGGCGGGGGATTTCGCTAAGGCCGCTGCAGCCCCGGCCCCGGCGAAGTAGACACTGCCAAGTAGAGGCGGGTCTTGAGACCCGCCTTGACCACCCTGCCGACCAGGTATTACTCTTACTTGTAGGAGTATTACCGTGCGAATCACGAGCAAGGGGCAGGTCACAATTCCCATGGACATCCGGGAAAAACTGGGCCTGCTGCCGAATACGGAAGTCGAGTTCGAGGTTGACCGCGATGCGGTGCGGATGAAGAAGGCCTCTGCCCCGACCCGACCAGACCGTGGTCATGCGCTCATCGAACACATGCGCGGCAGAGGCACTCGGCGCATCAGCACCGACCAGATCATGAAGCTGACGCGAGGCTGAATTGACCGGCACACTCGTGGACAGCAACGTCATCCTCGATGTGCTCACCGACGACCAGGAGTGGGGGGACTGGTCCGCAGCGATGCTGGCAGAAGCCGCCCGTACTGGACCTCTCGCGATCAATCCGATCATTTACGCCGAGGTCGCGGTTCGATTCGATCGGATCGAAGACCTCGACGAGGCACTGCCTGAAAGCTACTACCGGCGCCTGACGCTTCCGTTCGAGGCTGCCTTTCTGACAGGACAGTGTTTCCTGAAGTACCGCAAGCGCGGTGGCACGAGGCTGACACCCATGCCGGACTTCTACATCGGCGCACATGCCGCGCTTGCTGGCCTTACGTTGTTGACTCGTGACGCCAGGCGGTATCGCAGCTACTTTCCGAAGCTCCGCATCATCGCGCCATAGACAGTTGGTTTGACGGCGGGTCTAAAGACCCGCGGCTACGGCAACAGTCGACATCGAATCGATACCGCCGTGCAGGTGCACGACGCGCTCGACGTCCAGCTTCAACCTGCGGATGTTCTCCACCAGATTGATGGTGAAGGGCGGAGGTGCCGCGAGAGGCTTCGCGCCCGGCCGCGGATGAAACGCGTCTGCCTGCACGAGCAGCTTCTGTTTCGGCAAATACGCCACGAGCAAGGTCTCGTCGTGAAGATTGCCCTGCAGGTGATGGAGCTCCAACGCCATCGAGCTATCACTCAGGACTCGCTTCTCACCCACCGTTTCAATCGTCGGACTGCGATTCGCGCGCGCGAGACGATCGGGCTCGAGCGTAAACGGATTCTTGAGGATCCGCTCCCAATAGGGCTTGTTCTTCTCGTGCGTCACGACCGGGATGCCCGCCGCAACGTAGCCACGAATGCCGCCTGAGTGATCGAAATGCTGGTGCGTGTTGACCACGTACCGAATCGGCTTCGATGGAAAGAGCTGCTTGACCGCTGCGATCGTCGCCTCGGTGCGCTCGTCGTTCTGCGGTCCCTCGATGACAACGACGTGATCGCTGAACTCGACGAGAACGCTCATTGGCGCGCCACCGTCGAGGAACCAGACACCGTCCGCGATCTTCTGAGGCTCGGTCTTCGCCGCTGCCGGTGGTGCGGGAGGTGGCGTGGTCGGGGCGATCAGGGCCCGCGCCGGTGTGCTATTCGGCTGAACGTCGCCGACGTTGAGATCAAGAGTCGGCTGGCCCGCTTGCGTCTGGACGATGCGCGACGGGAACTTCACGCCACCGTAGTCCTTGTATGCCGAGAAAGTGGTTTTGACGGGGACGTCTCCGAGGACGTTGTTCGCCAGCCTGGTCTCCACGCTCTCGACGAGATCCTGCGCATTGATGGCGCCGGTCACGGTGTACTTGCCGATCGTCACCGCAATCGAGCGGCCGGTGACGCGACCTTTATTGCTCGCAGCGACCTTGAGGAAGCCGTGCGGCGTCATTGCGATCTGAACGAGCCCCGCATCGTTGCGTCCGTCTCGAACGAAGTTCTGAATCACGTCGCCGGGAATGGGCCGCATGCCACCCTGGCCTGTTGCCGCGATGAACGGACCGGCGCCACCACCGCGCGGCGGGAAGTCCACGTCCCGGCGAACCGTCTCCTCCCGCATCACCGGCGCGGAGTAGTTCGCGGTGGCGACGTACTTCGTCAGCTCGAATCGAGGCCACGGCGCACCAGGGCCCGGAGCCTGGCCCACGGTGAAGCTCGAGCCGGAGCCTGAATACTGGATTGAGTCGAGACTCGCGGTGCCCATCGCGCGCGTCGCGGTGGCGAGGAGGTCTGGTGCCTGGGCGGTTACGAGCGTCGAGACGCACGCAACCGCCGCGAGGACAGCAAGATTGAACCGAGGACCGAAGACTGGAGGCCGAGGACCGGTGTCCACGCCTACTTCCAGGCAGCGATCGCCTTGCCTTGCGCTGAGCCCGGCCCAAACTGGAACATCTCGATCCTTATGCCGGCCGGGTCGGTGGCATTCGCGACCGACGAATCGTCAGGCCTTTCGCGGACCTCGTCGACGGTGACCCCGCGCTGCTTCAACGCCGCCACATAGGACTTCAAATCCGCCACATGCAGCCCGTAATGATTGAGGCCCGCTTTGCGATTTGCGTTCGCAGGCTGAATCTCGATGAAGGTGTCGCGGCTGGCCTGAATGTAGGAGAGGGTCGGCTGGCCCTGCGCGTTCCTCACCGTGAACCCTTCCTTGAAGCCCATCTTCTTCGTGTAGAACTCGAACGCCTCGTCGAAGTTATCGTAGGCAATCGCCACGTGGTTCATGTTGTTGATGGGTGCCCGATCTCCCTGCGCCAGGAGCGGCGACATCGCCGTCCCGATCGCGAGCCCCGCTACGAAGACAATCACAGTGCGCATCGCAAGCTCCAGTCGGGCGGGTCTAAGACCCGCCCCTACGACTACTTTTCTTTCGGAATGATGTCGAAATACTTGTTGTTCTCGTTGCACATGTATTCGAGCAGTTCGGTGTCGGGTCTCAGAATGAGCGGCAGCACGACGTCCCATGGCTTCGTGTAGGCGCCGGGGTCGTCGATCGTGATGACGATCTCCATGTGCCCGAAGTCCTTGCGCGAAAACTTCTCGACGACTCGCAGCTTGTCTGTCGCCGGCTTGCCGAAGTTGTCGAGCCACCCCCTGTCGTTGAACCCCTTGGTTTCAACCACGAACGTGTCCTTCTCCCACTTTCCGACGGAGTATCCAAACCACGACGGGTTCATGTCCTCCGGGAACGACCGCCCGTCCGCGAAGATCTGCCGGTACGAATGGACCGCCTCATAGAGGATCACCATCAGATTCTTCTCGTGAAGGATCTTGAAGGGATACGGCACGGCGTCGGATCTCGGCACACCGCCGACGATGCAGTTGGCAGTGGGATCGTCGCGACCGTCGTTGGCGCGCCGCTCCTTATAGAGCTTCTCTGCCCACGGCTGATACGGAACCGAGTTCGGAGGGAGATTGGCGGCGAGGTCTCCGATCAGGATCGCAGCCGGCTGCCACAACCCGGAGAAATCGGGCTTACCGTCTGCCAGCCGCGGCGCAGGCGCACTGAGATTCGCCTTGCCGTCAGCAGTGCGCGGAATGCCCTGCGTCGGCTCCTTCAGCCACTGCGCGGCAGGCGCAGCGCTCGCGAGAGCAAAGAGCGCCAGCGCGACACAGATGCCGTTCATCGCTCTCGTCATCGCGAGCCTCCTGTCGGCTTCGGGATGATTTCGAAGTACTTGTTGTTCTCGTTGCAGATGTATTCCAGCAGTTCCGTGTCTGCCTGAAACGCCAGCTGCTGCGTGACCGACCACGGCTTCGTGTAGGCCTTCGGGTCATTGATCGTGACCTGAATCTCCATCTGACCAAAGTTCTTCCGCACGAAGCGCTCGGTAACCTTCAACTGCTCCGTCGCCGGTCGCCCCGCGTTGTCGAGCCACACGTTGTCGTTGAAGCCACTCGACTCGACGACGAAGGCGTCTCCGTCCCAGCGCCCCACCGAATAACCGAACCACGCGGGATTCGGGTCCGTGGGCAGCTTGCGGCCATCAGTGAAGATCTGACGGTAAGAGTGCACGGCCTCGTACATGATCACGACCATTTCTGGCCGCTCGAGGATCTTGAACGGGTAACCGACGAAGTCCGATCGCGGCACACCGCCAACGACGCAGCTCGCCGTCGGATCGTCCCGGCTGTCGTTGGCGCGGCGCTCCTTGAAGAGCTTTTCCGCCCACGGCTGGAACGGAACGGTCTCGCCAGCCTTGATACCGCGCGTCATGTCTCCGACGATGCCTGGCGCGGGACGCCAGAGACCGGCGAGAACTGGCTTGCCATTCGACCCACGAGGGGTCGGCGCGGACAGATCGGGCTTACCGTCCGCCGTCCGCGGAATGTCAGGCGTTGGGTGCTTCAGCCACTGCGCGGCGATCGACGTGTTCATCACGAACACCGCCACGATGAGTAATCGGAGGGCTTTCATGCCGGTCTCCAGATCTATAGAGAAGAGTGCGTTGCGCTGATAGGCACCGATTATCGCCGCAGTCGGGGGGTTGTCAACCAGCGCTGGGGGTTGTCAAGCACGGTGAATCGCCATAGATTTGGGCAGCCGAAACGGCCGGAGGATACATGAGACGGTTGGCAATTCTTATGGCGCTCGCGATGGCGAGTGCTGTCTCCACACTGCCTGCTCAGCAGCCAGCCCCGGACGTCATCCTGTCGAACGGGAAGATCATCACCGTTGACGAGCGCTTTTCGATTGCCCAGGCCGTGGCCGTCCGCGGCGATCGTATCGTCGCCGTTGGCACCGATGCTGAGGTGGCGAAGCTGGCGACGCCGGCCACGAGGCGCATCGACTTGCGCGGCCGGGCCGTCATCCCCGGCCTGATCGACAACCACATGCACCTCACGCGCGCCGGGACGACGTGGCAATGGGAAGTGCGTTGGGATGGGGTCGGAACGCGGGCCGCCGCTCTCGAGAAGCTGCGCGCACGGGCAAAGACGGTCGCCCCCGGCGAATGGATTTACAACCTCGGTGGATGGGCCGTCGAGCAATTCGCCGACGATCCGCGTCCGTTCACACGCGAAGAGCTCGATAAAGTCGTTCCGAACAATCCCGTCTTCCTGCAAGCCTCGTACTACGAGGCGTACCTCAATAGCCGCGGGTTGCAGGCGATGGGCATCGACGAGAAGGCCAACGACTCCGTCATCAAGGACAGCGCGGGCCGCCCAACTGGCAGGATAAACGAAGCCGGATTCCGCGCGCTCGTGAACAAACTGCCGCAGGCATCGCCAGCGGCCGTCGAGACCAGCACACTCGGCATGATCAAGGACCTCAATCGCGCCGGCCTCACTGCGTTTGGCGTGGCGGGCTGCGATGCGGAGCTGATCGGTCTCTACAAGAAGTGGGCGGCCGAGGACAAACTCAACGTCCGGACCTACTGCATCAACGGCGTCGGCATGGGCAACACGGCGGAGCAGATCGATCGCGCGCTGCCGCGCATCGCCGACATGAAGTTGTTCCAGGGCGACAACTACGTCGATGACATCTTCTACGGCGAGAGCGTCTACGGTCCGCTGCACGATCCGATGTTCATCAAGAAGTCGAACCCGACGCCGGAGCAACTGGCGCTGTGGCGCAAGATCGCGACCGAGATCGCCAAAGACCATCTGCCGCTTCACGTTCACGCCAACCTGACCGACACGATCGACGGCTTCCTCGATCAGATCGAGGCCATCAACAAGCAGTACCCGATCAAGAACCTGCGCTGGGTACTCGCGCACGTGAATCAGCTCAACGCGACGCAGCTCGCACGCATGCGCGAGCTGGGCATGTATGCCGCGGTGCATCCCTGGGGCGTGATCAACGGCGGAATCAACCAGCGCGTGTTCGGCGACGCGGCCTACGACATGGCGCCGCTCGACACGATTCAGAAGAGCGGCGTCATGTGGGGTTTCGGCAGTGATGGCAGCCGCGCGAATCAGATTCTGCCGTTCACCACGCTGTACTGGGCGGTGACTGGCAAGATGGTCGGCGGCACGAAGGCGCTGCGTCAGCCGATCAGTCGCGAAGACGCACTCATCGCGCACACGCGCCGGAATGCGTTCCTCGTGTTTCAGGAAAACAACCTCGGTTCGATCCAGGCGGGACGGCTTGCCGATCTCGTCGTGCTCGACCGCGATTACCTGACGATTCCAGCTGACCAGATCAAGGACATCGCCCCCGTGATGACGATGGTCGGCGGCCGCATTGTTTACGAGGCAAAACCCTGATGGCTGCGTACTGGGTAGCACGCGCGAAGATCAACGATCCAGTTCAGTACAAGAAATACACGGACCTGGTGCCGGCGATCATCGCGAAACATGGAGGCAAGGTCCTCGCTCGTGGTGGGCGTTACAAGATCAACGAAGGACCGCACGACTTCCACCGCTTCGTCGTGATCGAGTTCCCGACGCTCGAACAGGGCGTTGCCTGTTTCGAGTCGCCTGAGTATCAAGCCGCGGCAGCCTTTCGCCGCGGAGGTGCGGGCATCGTCGAGAACGTGATGGTGGATGGAGGAGATGCCACGAAGTAGGCAGTAGGCAGTAAGCCGCATGCGGATTCAGGTTTTGCCTACGGCCTACCGCATACTGCCCACATCAATATACGAGCGATCGAGTTTGCCGATCGCGTCGGATCCAAGCAGTCGCATCGTTCGCACGAGGTCGGTGCGCAGGATCTCGATCGCACGCGCAACGCCCGGTCCGCCCGCTGCTCCTAACCCGTACGCATACGCACGGCCGATCAGCACTGCACGCGCGCCGAGGCACAGCGCCTTAACGATGTCCCCGCCGCGACGGATGCCGCCGTCCATCAACACTTCGATCTGACCGTTGACGGCCGCGACGACCTCGGGCAGCAAGCGCAGTGACGCCGGCACGCCATCGAGTTGCCGCCCGCCGTGATTGGACACGATCACCGCGCCCGCCCCTGCATCGATCGCGCGCCGGGCATCGTCTCCCGTGTGAACGCCCTTCACGATGATGGGACCCTTCCACGCGGCGTGCATCCAGCGCAGGTCTTCCCAGGTGACAATCGTCTGCTCGAGCAGCGCACCAACGTCGCTGCAGGGCATCGCGCCGACACCGGGCAGTTCGACATTCGGAAAGACGCGAGGAGCGCCATCCGCCATGAAGTCCATCACCCACCGCGGACGCGTGACGAATTGTCCCGCGTGCGGCAGGCTCGCCCAGAACTTGCCTTGCAGCAGGTGCCGCACACCATACCGAAAGTCGCGCTCGCGCATGCCTGCGACCGGCGTGTCAATCGTCACGACGAGCGCGGTGTAGCCGGCGGCCCTTGCACGAGCGATCGTCGCTTCGGCCACGTCGCGACCGCCGGGCACATAGAGCTGATACCAGAGCGGACCACTCGTGCCCTTGCGAACGTCTTCGAGCCGACAACCGGAGAACGTCGAGAGGATGTAGCCGGTGCCGGCAGCGCCGGCCTCACGCGCCGCGCACACCTCGCCGCGCGGATAGAACATCCGGCAGAAGCCGACCGGCGCAAGCATGAACGGCACGGCCAGCTCTGTTCCGAGGACCGTGGTCCGCAGATCGCATGTCGGAACCGCCACACACTGCCGCGGCCGGAAGGTGATGTCGCGAAACGCCTCCTCGTTTTGTCGAAGCGTCACCTCGTCCTCGGCACCACCATCGATGTAGGCGAAGACGACGGAAGGCAGACGACGCTGCGCCAGTCGCCTGAGATCGTGAATGTTGATGACGCGAGGAAATGAAACGGCGCGAGCCAGGCTCGCTTCAGATCGCATGTCTATATCTGTACCCGGGATTGGCTAACCGAGTGAGGGGCGCCGCAAGCCGTGTCTCGTCGCCTGCTCGAACGCGTGCGCAATTTGCAACACGCTCCACTCGTCGCGGTGACGGCCAACGATCTGAATGCCGACTGGGAGGCCGGCGGCGGTGAACCCCGCCGGCACCGACATCGCCGGATTACTCATGAGAGTGATGTACCAGCACGATCGCATCCAGTCGAGATAATCGCCCATCGGCGTGCCGGCGATCTGCGTCGGATACGGAGTGGTGACGTCGAACGGCGCGACCTGTGTCACGGGCAGAACGAAGTACTCGTACTTCTCGAACAACTGTCGGCTCTGCTCGTGTGCCTGTGCCTGCCTCGCCTGCGCGCGACCGACGTCGCCGGCGGTCAGGCGCTCGGCCTGCGCGACTTCGAACTTGATCGTGTCCTTCACCCACTCGGGACGTTCACGAACGAGCGGCGCGTACTGTGGGTAGTTCATCGCGTATCGCAGCGTCTTGAATGCTTCATCGGCTCCCGTGAAATCGGGTTCAGCGTCCTCGACCACGCAGCCGAGATCTTCGAACGCACGGCGATTGGCATCGACAATGCGACGAATCTCGGGCTCGAACGGAATTCCGCCAAGCCCCTTCCACCATGCGAGCCGCACGCCCTTGAACGAGCGGCCGAGTGGCGCACGAAACTTCGCACCGTTTTCCTGAATCGAGAGCGGGCTACGCGGATCGGGACCGGCGATCGCGCTGAGGAAGAGCGCGACATCTGCGACAGAGCGCGCCATCGGGCCCGACACCGGGAGCACAGACCAGGACCCCGACTCGGCCGGGACACGCCCTGGCGCAGGTCGGATGCCGACGACATTACAGAACGCGGCTGGATTGCGAAGCGATCCACCCGTGTCGCTGCCGTCCGCAATCGGCACCATGCCGCACGCGAGCGCGACCGCCGCGCCCCCGCTGCTGCCACCGCATGTCTTGCTCACATCGTACGGGTTCCGCGTTGCGCCAAAGACCGTGTTGAACGTCTGTGAGCCCGCGCCGAATTCCGGTGTGTTCGTCTTCCCAAGCGTCACCGCGCCTGCAGCACGAACGCGGGACACGATCAGCGCATCACGTGTCGGGATGTTGTCTCGATAGAACGGTGAGCCTCGTGTCGTACGGATTCCTGCCGTGTCGACCAGATCTTTGTGAGCGACTGGAAGGCCGTGCAACGGTCCCACCGCGCCGCCTCTCGCGAGCGCCTCGTCGGCACGCGCCGCGTCGGCCATCGCTCGTTCCGCCACGAGCGTCACCACTGCGTTCACCCTCGGGTTCACCCGCTCGATTCGAGCCAGGTGCGCCGCCATGACGTCCCGCGCTGAGACGTCGCGTTTCTTCAGGCGAGCGGCCAACTCAATCGCGCTGAGGTCACACAGTTCGTCGCCACCGCGCGACGGCGTCCGCTGCGCACCGGCGAGCGTGCTTGCAGAGCCTGCGACAGCCAGTGAGCCGATGGTCTTTCCGAAATCCCGGCGTGTGATCATGTCAATGCGGCGACAGCAGATGATACGTACTTCTCATTCGCGTCGCATCGCCGAAATCCTGTACCTGCGCCCAGCCAGGTGTGCAAACGCAGGGTTTTCGCGGCGGCGCGTTGTGGCACGGTTTGAGCACATGGGCCTAGAATGAGCCCATGGCCGGGAGCGATCCGATGATGCCTCCCTCTCCGGGCGTGAAGCTCACCTACGACGACTTCGTGCAGTTCCCTGATGACGGGATGCGGCACGAACTGATCGACGGGGAGCACTACGTGACGGCCTCGCCGAATACGAAACATCAGCGTATTTCGACCAACGTCACCGTGCTCATTGGAAGCTGGCTCGAGAGCCATCCTATTGGCGAACTGTTTCACGCCCCGTTCGATGTGGTGTTCTCCCAGTTCGACGTCGTTGAGCCAGACCTCCTGTATCTCTCGAAGGCTCGAGCCGCCGACGCGTTGACGCCACTGCACATTCGCGGCGTGCCCGAACTGGTCATCGAAATCGGATCACCGAGCACGCGCAAGAGAGACGAAACGATCAAGCGTCACCTGTACGAGCGAACCGGCGTGTCCGAATACTGGGTTATCGACCCGGAGATCGATGCTGTTCGAGTTTATCGACGCGAGGGCGGCACCTTCGCTCGAGTCGTGGAGCTGTTGGCTGATGCCGGTGACGTGCTGACCACTCCGCTCCTGCCAGGCCTCGAAGCGCCCCTTTCCCGCATTTTCAAATCTTAGAATGCTGTCGCGACGAGAACTGCTCGAGCGAGCTGCCACGGGGGCTGTGGCCGTTGCCGGTGGCAGCTTCGTCACCCGTGCAGCGCATGCGGCCGATCAAGACGCCGCCTCCCGCGATCTGATCCTCACCAACGGCAAGTTCGTCGATGGCCGCGGAGAGGTTGGCACGATGCTCACCATCCGCGACGGACGCATCGCCGCTGTCGGCAAGTCGGGCATCGTCGCACCAGACGCGCAGACGATCGACCTCGGAGGGCGCACGGTGGTCCCTGGGCTCTTCGATGCCCACGTGCACTACACGCGCGCCGGCGTCAATCCGGGATACGAGGCGCGCCGCATCGAGAGAGCGTTCTCGATCGCGGAGCTCCAGGAGGCGATCGCACAGCGCGCCCAATCAGTGCCTCCCGGTCAGTTCATCACGTGCATCGGCGGGTGGAACTACACGCAATTGGCCGAGCGGCGGCGCCCGACGAAGGCCGAGCTCGATGCTGCGGCATCCAAACATGCCGTCTACATTTCCGGCAGC